>Ga0310822_100025_pt1 | contig 360547 bp, 322 predicted proteins | sample P4_ome_2_FD_201313 | JGI IMG/M metagenome (GOLD analysis project Ga0310822, IMG submission 201313) | Sorghum-adapted microbial communities from Joint BioEnergy Institute, Emeryville, California, United States - P4_Day56_Rep2 | ecosystem: Engineered > Bioreactor > SSF (Solid state fermentation)... | reverse complement strand
GATCCCTGAGGTGGCGCTCGGCCAGCACCTCGAACTCCTTCTGCTGGAGCTCCTGCGCGACCTGCTCGCGCACCTGGTCGTCCGCCTTGATGACCTTGCGCCCGCAGACGGCATAAAGCTCGACGCCGCGGCTCGACATGTTGGGCGGGACCATCTCGCCGTCCTTCGCATTGAGCAGAAGGCTCCGCGTCGGCTCGGGGACGGAGGAGGGCTTGCGCGCGCCGAGGTCCTCGAACGTCCCGCCTTGCGCCTTGGCCAGCTCCGCCGTGGTGGCGCAGCCCTTGAAGTTGCGCCAGATGCGCTCGGCCTGGTCGAGGCGGGTGGCCATGGCCTTCTGGTCGAGCTTTCCGGTCACCGGCAGCGTGATGCGGTGCAGCCTGAGCTCGACCTGATCTTCCGCATCGCCAGCCGCGCTCGAGACCATGCGGTCGATCTCGCGCTGGCTCACGGAGACCAATGCGCTGAAGCGCCGCCTCACGACGGCGTTCCAGGCGAGCGTCGCCCGGAACCGGGCGCGCATGGATTCGATGCTCGCGCCCATCCTCTTGAGGTTCTGGGCGAACTGCTCCGGCGAGACCTTGTTGCGCTTGGCGATGTTGTTGATGATCTCATCAACCTGGGCTTCATCGACGGTGATGCCGAGACGCTGGGCCTCCTGCAGCTTCAGGCGCTCCTCGATCAGCTCTTCCAACGCCTTTTTGCGATAGGTGGGCAGCAGGGCGGCGCGGGCGCTCTGCAGCGCCTGCTGCTGCAGCTCTTGCGCATACTGCTGCTTGCGCCTCTCGAATATGGCGAGGATCTCGTCGCGTGACTTGCCCTGGTTGGCCTGGATGGTTTCCTGCAGGATCTGCCGCAAATGCTGGTTCGTGCTGTCCTGCTGGATCAATCGCTTGAAGTTGGCCTGCGCGCGTTCGCCAACATCGGCCTGGATGGCCAGCAGGCGCATGCGCTGATCTAGTTGATAGGCCGTGATGGGATCGTCGTTGACGAGCACGAGGATGGACTGAACGGTCCCCTTGCGGCTGCCGGATCCCCTCGAGTTGAGCGAGGCGGACTTGGAATTCTTCCGGCTGCTCGAGGCACTCGAATCGCTCTTGGCAGCAGGGGCCGCGCGCTTCGGTTGCTGCTTGGCTGCAGGTTCCTCGTTGCCCGGCGGCACCGTGACCACCAAGCCCGGCAGCGTCTGCGAGCCCTGGGCGCACGCCGCTGAAGAGGCCATGAGCGCCGCCGTGAGAATGAATGCGCCGTGACAGGACCGCTGTCTCAGGAAATTGCCTCGCCTCATACCTCGTCCGATCAGTGTGGCTTTCGGGACCGACTCAAGTTGCGATCATAGCTGCAACTCGGTGCTCTGGCCCCGCACTATCCACATCTGACATGGCGATGCAAAGGCAACAGCCCCACCATTTGGTGAGCGTGTCAGGGAGTCCCGCCAGGTTGGTTCTCGGCGAAGAAATAATCCAGCGCGTCGGTCTTGTAGTGGAACTCGCCGAGGTGCTTCAGCTCGAAGCGCAGCATCAATGTGCGGTCTTCCTCAAGCTGCCGGAGCGGATCGTCGATGAAGGTCTCCGTATAGGACGCGGTCAGGACAAAGCAGTCATCCGCATAACGGAGCTGTACGGCATCCTGGATTGTGGCACCGGCATCGAGATCGTAACGGAGCGATCCGAGCACGCTCCAGCGATCGGTGAGCTGCAGACCGACGACGCTGAAAATGTCCTCCTGGTCGGTTCTTGTGCCACTGAACGGATCAAATGTTGCGTAGCTGTAGGTGGTCTGCGCAATCAGCGGCCCGTACTTCACCTCGCCGAAGACATCAGCGCGCCGCAGGCTGAAATCCCTCTCGTCGAAACGGGTCTGGGCGATGGTGCGGAAGATTGACGAGGGCGACAGATAGGCTGCGAAGACGTAGTCGGAACGAGCGGTCTCCAGTCCGCTGACAGGTGAATAGATGGGCACCAAGTCCAATTGACCATCGTGCTCTACGCGCACATGCCCCGGATCTTTATAGATGTTGTCGCCCGCCAAGTGGTAGCTCTGCCCCGCCAGGAAGCGCGCGAACCACCCGTCGTTGGCCTGATAGGTGTACTGCAGGCCGACGTTTGCACGCGTTCCAGTTTCGACCCGGTCGTAGCCTGACATCTTGTCGAGCTCGAACAGGTTCGTGTCGTCGAAGACGATGCTGCGCGAATCTTCGTTCGGAAGATGACGCTGGGAGCCGCTGCTCTGACGCGCAATGATCTGGGCGATGGGCTCGACGACGTGCGCCCCGGTGGCGGAATTGGAGACGAATGGATAGGCGTAGAGCAGACCGGCTGACGCAACGCCGCGCGTCTCTGCTTCGTCCTCGATCACCTCCAGCGTGACCGGATCGACCACGTCGTGCAGCGTGTAGATGTCTCCCCTGAGATTGGCGAACGGCGTGAACGTCTGTCCGAGCGGATCGATGAAGCGCCGACGCCAGTTCACTTCGGCGACGACGCGGTTCATGACGGACTCGCCCGGGCCCTCCACTTTCGAGTAATCGCGCGAGAAGCTCAGAGCATTGGCATTGAACGACAGCTCGCCGCCAAGGATCGGGTCGGCAAAGATGTAGTTGTAATCGATGACGGGGTGTACCCGCCCTTCCGAAACTGACGTGTCCTCGAACATCAAACCACCGAAGTGGTAGAGATAGGCGCCGAAGTAATTCCGCTCGCTGAGACCCGTCAGGTAGACTTGGTTGATCCGGTCAGACTGCAGGATGTTGTCGAGCTTGTAGAACCGGCGGAAGTAGTCGTCGCTCTCCAGCGTCACGTCCCACCCGAAGTTCCACCAGGAGGAGAGCGAGAACCGGCCTTTCGTCTCGATGCTGCCACGCCACCCGTCAAACCGCTCGTTGTCGGCAGCCGTACCCGGAAGCTGGCTGGCATCCTGATCGATCGCGGCGAACTTCACCGTGTACATTCCAGTGATGCTTCCGAACGACAGCCGGTGGCGCCAATCGCCCTGCCAAAGGATGCCCTGTCGCGTCAGGTACATTGGGTGGAAGGTGAAGTCGTAGTTCGGCGCCAGCGCGAAGTAGTAGGGCGTCTCGATGCCGAACCCGAGATCCTCCGAGTTGAGGTAGGACGGCGTCAGGAAGCCGGACTTCTGCTTCACCGAGGGATCGGCGTGCTGAAAATAGGGAAGCCCGATGATCGGAACGCCAAAGAGCTCGAACCAGGCGTCCTGGTAGGAGATCGTCGCAGCGGCTTGGTCGTGAACGACGCGTGCGGCGCTGATGCACCATAGCGGCGGCATGTCGCCCTGCGGCTTGCAGGGGGTAAATCGGCCGTTCTGGAATTCCGTGATGTTCCCTTCCCGGCGAATCGCGCGCTCGGCCGCGATCCGCGTGTCGTCGCGCGCAGTGACGCTCAGCGACTGCACGAAGCCGTCCCGGAAGTCGTCGGTGAGCGTGATGCGCTCGCCGCGAGTGATGAGGCCGTTCGGCTCCTTCAGGGTGACGTTGCCGACCGCACTCAGCGTGTTGGCGCCCTGGTCGTAGATGACCTCGTCCGCCAGGAGAATGTAGTTGTTGAAGTAGATCTCGACGTTGCCGCGGGCGATGATGCGGTTGCCTTCATTGTCGTAGATCAGCTCATCGTCTTGGAGATAGAGGGGCTGCTTGGCGTCGACCGGCGCCACCGGGCCGAAGAGCGGATTGCCATTCTTATTCTTTGAGAATGCGGACGGCGCTTTGGGCTGCTGCAGGGTGTTGGGCATGGCCGCAATCGATGGGGCCACCACGCTCGTATCCTGGGCGCCAGCGGGACTTTGCAGGACCAAGAGCAGGCTAATCGCGAGCGCGCAAAAGCCACCGCCCGCCAACAGGCGGCGGATCGTGGCCCGTCGCTGGGCACTACGATCTTGCGGCGTCCGCGCTCGACGCATCACGTCAACCGTCCTCCTGGTGCAGCAGCACCGTAAGTGACACCAGGGCGGCTACAGCAACCGGCGCCCACACCGCCACCTTCGGCGATACGAGTCCAGCAACACCAACCTGTCGGGATACCTCTGCCAGCAGAAAGAACCCCAGCCCCCCAATCATTCCTGTCGCAACCATAGTCTGAATGCCGCCCGACCGGAATGACCGCAACGACACAGTGGCGGCAAAAAGGACCATGCATATCAATAGCAGAGGCCGAGACAGCAGGAGCTCGTACTGGACGCGATAGGGCGCAGCGGACAGGCCCGCCCGTTCGGCCACCTCGATCAGACCAGGGAGGTCCCAGAATGACAGCGAGATGACGCTGCCGAGCGCATCCTGCACACGCTCAGGGGTCAGATAGGTGCTGATGAGGTAGCGGTCGTAGGTTTCGGGCGCGCGACCCGCACCAGCCACACGCACACCCTCGAGCTCCCAGTATCCGTCGTGCAACGTGGCCCGCTTGGCCTCGATGCGCTCGACGAACCGGCCCTCGCGGTCGAACTGGAACACGGTGACCGTGAACAGCTTGAGGCCGCCATCGGCGACACCGCCGGCGTTCATCACCGAGGAGCCGTCCGCACCGTCCTGGCGCAACCAGGACCCGGCACGGGTCTTCAGGAAGTTCGACTCCTTGCCGAAGACCTCCGCGAATAGCTCTTCGGCCTCGGCGCGCGCTTTTGCCGCCAAGGGGTTGTAGAAGGCGACCGCAAGCACGCCGAGGATGAAGGCGACGACGATACCTGGGCTGATGAACTGCCACACCGACATGCCGGCCGCGCGGATCACGGCAAGCTCGCTGCGGCGGCTGAGGTGGATGAGGCATGCGATGCTGCCGACGAGCACGGCGAAGGCGAGCAGGATCTCGGTGTAGGCAGGCAACCTCAGCAAGGTGAGCCAGACGAGCGTGGTGGCCGGTACGCTGCCATGCTTGCCGGACTGGCGCAGGACCTCGACGAAGTCGATCATGAAGATCAGCAGCGCGCAGATGGCGAACGTGCCCAGGATGCCGATGAGGAAATGGCGCGCGATGTAGAGCTTGAGCGTAAGTCCCCGCATGTGAGGCTACCCCGTTTCCTCGCGGCGCGAGGCACGCGGTCCCAATCTGGCCGGCAGCAGCGGCGCTGCGCCGCTCAGAACGAATGTAGCGGCCTGCCTGAGCCGCTCCGTCACCCCCGGCCCGCCACGCGGACGCGCATTGAGGCTCATCAGCGCGATCGCCAGGCCGATCCCTCCGAGCGGCATTAGATAGAGCAGGGGCACGGCGCTGGCGTGGATTACCGCCAGATTGTTGGCCGCCAGACCGCCGATCCGGCTCACCGCCGAAAGGACAAAGGCCAGCACCAGCGCTTCGACCCGGTTCTGACGCGTGGAGCGTGCCTGCCCGATGAATGCCACCGCGATCAGCACGAACGCGACCGGGTAGAGCGGATTTGACAACCGCTCATGCAACTCGGCTCGGATCTCACCCGGGCGATGCTTCAAGTAAGGGTCTTCCGGGTCAGGCCTGACCAATTCGCTGAAATACCGCTCGCGCGGCTTCAGGACAGTTGACCCGCTGCCTTTCGGCTCGAGCCGGTCGAGGTCGACGGCGTAGCTTTCGAATGTGACGATCTGGGGCGGATCGCCGTTCTGCGGCTGGCGGACGATATGACCGTCCGACATGACGAGGAAAGTGGCTTCGCCCTGCTTCACGAGTGTGCCGCGCTCGGCCAGGTACGACATCGTCTGCTCTTTGTTGCGGGCATCGTGCATGAGGATGCCGAGCAGCTCGCCGTCGTAGGTGCGGTCCCGAATATGGAAGGTGAGGTTGCGTTCCGGGCTCGAGAACTGCCCCGGCTTCAACACCTGTGAAATCAGGTCGGCCCGCACCTGGACCACATACTCCCTGAGCAACCGGAGGCTCCAGGGCATGCCAATGTGATTGACGAAGGCGACGCCGATGCTGACCAGCAGCGCCAGGAGGAGCAGTGGCCGCGCGATCGTCCACACGGTGGCGCCGGAGGCGGTCAGCACGATCAGCTCGCTGTCGCCGTTGAGCCGGTTGAGCGTGTGGATCGTGGCGATCAGCAGCGCGATGGGGGCGATGAGCGCAATCAGATTGGGCAGCGCCAGGGTCGTCATGATCACGAAGACCAAGGCGTCCTGGCCCTCGCTGGTCACCAGGTCGAGCTCGCGGAGCGCAAGCGCGATCCACACGACGCCCGAAAGCGACAGGAGGATCAGCAGCAGGGCACCGGCAACCTGACGGAAGAGGTAACGGCTGAAGGTGCTCATGGCTCGCCGGAATCCCGAGGCTGCTCAACGTCCTTGCCGGAATCGATCACCGCCGTCCTGCTCTTTCCGTGCTCCGCCCGTTCGCTCGCCGTCTCATAGTTCGGTGGCCAAAATTCGGCTCCCCCGGCGAAGCCCGCGCTCGGAGTCCTCGCTTGCACTTCCTGCGCGACCGGCTAATTTCGCACAGGAAATTGCGCCAGCACCGATCTGTTGCCAGCCGTTATGAGCGGGGCTCTAGGGATTCGCAACCTCGGGTTCGGATCGGGGTTGTGCGTCGTCCATCCAGCCCAAGCAAAAGCCGGTTGGCGAATTCTCGATCATCGCATTGGATCAGCCCAGGATCACACATGTCGGAACGACTTGCCATCGCGTTCGCGCCGTTCAAGGCGCCCTTGCAACCTGTCGCGGCTCTGCTCTGCGCAGAGGAGCTCGCGTTGGGACCTGAGACGCGCTCCCTCGACAGGAAGGCCAATGGCATGGTGCTGAGGGCGGCGGAGGCGGCTGCGTTCAAGGGCAAGGCGAAGACATCGTTCGAGCTGCTGGCTCCGGCCGGTCTCGACGTCAGTCGTCTGATCGTGATCGGCGCCGGACAGCCGGACCAGGCCAAGGAGACCGACTGGGTCAACCTCGGCGGCTATCTTTATGCTCAGATTGCTGCACGCAAGTCTGAGGAGGCCAGTGTGGTCGCCGATCTGCCCGATCCGAGAAGCCGGTCGGCTGCGGACATTGCGGCAGACATCGCATTCGGCGCTCTGTTGAGGAGCTATCGCTTCAACAAGTACACGACCCGCCAAAAGGACGAGAACGGAGAGGAGAAGAAGAACGACGGCCTCGCCCGGCTCGTCGTCCATACACAGGACCCCGAAGCGGCCGAGGCTGCCTTTGCCCGCCGCAAGGCCGTCGCCAACGGGATGTTCCTGGCGCGCGATCTCGTGAACGAGCCGGCGAACATGCTGGGGCCGGTGGACTTCGCAGAACGGGTCAAGGAGTTGACCAGCCTCGGCCTCGAGGTCGAGGTCCTCGACGTCGATGCGCTGAAGGAGCTGAAGATGAACGCGCTTCTCGCCGTCGGGCAGGGCAGCGCGCGGCCTCCGCGCGTCGTGGTCCTGCAATGGAACGGCGCCAGGTCGCGGCGGTCGAAGCCGCTGTGCTTCATCGGCAAGGGCGTCTGCTTCGACACCGGCGGCCTCTCCATGAAGCCTGCTCAGGGCATGGAGGACATGAAGGGGGACATGGGCGGCGCTGCCTGTGTCGCCGGGCTGATGCAGGCCCTTGCCGAGCGGCGGGCGAACGTCAATGCCGTCGGAATCCTTGGGCTCACGGAGAACATGCCGTCCGGCACGGCACAGCGGCCTGGTGATATCGTCACCTCGATGTCCGGCCAGACGATAGAGGTGCTGAATACCGACGCCGAAGGCCGGCTGGTGCTGGCCGATGTGCTCTGGTATGCGCAGGAGCGCTTCAAGCCGCGCTTCATGGTTGACCTCGCGACGCTGACCGGCGCGATCATGATCGCGCTGGGCAAGGAGTATGCAGGACTCTTCGCCAACGACGACAAGCTGGCCGCGGATCTGATCGAGGCCGGCACGGCAACGGGCGAGCAGCTCTGGCGGATGCCGCTGGCACGGGCCTACGACAAGCTGATCGACTCGCGCATCGCCGACATGAAGAACATCGGTGGCCGACACGGCGGGGCGATCACGGCTGCACAGTTCCTCCAGCGCTTCGTCAAGGATACGCCTTGGGCGCACATCGACGTGGCAGGTGTCGCGATGGATTCGCCAAAGACCGACATCAGCCAGAGCTGGGCTTCCGGCTGGGGCGTCCGGCTGCTGGATCGGATGATCGCGGACAAGTACGAGCGTACGGAGAAGTAAGGCGGCTGACGCGCGCCCGGGCTTAGGGCGCGCCGATCTTTATTGTATCGCTTTGAGTTGTCTCACAAATTTCTCTCTATTTTCCATAATATAGATTATGCGAATGAGAGCGATGGGCGGGAAATTCCTCAGGGCTCCCCACGAACGCCAACCCTGGGCGGATCCGCATCGCCCAGCCTTCTCCTGTCATCCGCCCGTAAGCTGAGATCGGTGAGCTGAAGGCGGCTCACCGACGCCTCGTCGCGCCGCGGCCGCCGGCGCACCGCAACTCGGTCGCTCTTTCCCGCGGCTCATCTTGGTTAATGGCCCACGGACGAGTCCCGTCGACCTCCTGCGATCGGACGATCACGCGCTGCTCTTTGTGGCAGGCTGCCAAAGGAGCGCATGCAACTTTTTTCGCGTTCACCCCGGACCATCGCGGAACTTGGCAATTGGCCTCACGTTCTGGCGGCACCAGCAAACATGCAACAGGAGTGCGTCGTGAGGAACACTGTGAACTTTGCAGCCCTCTTAATGGGCACGGCTCTCGCCGTCACGACCGCTGCGCAGGCTCAGCAGAGCCAGCAGTTCAATGGCCAGCAGATGGGTCAGCAGTTCGGTACCCAGCAGTTCGGCCAACCCATGACGGGACAGATGCAGGGCCACCAGCAGCTAACCCAGCAGAGCATTCAAAACTTCTTCCAGCAGGCTCAGAATGTCCTACAGCAGACGGCTCGGACCCAGGATCCCAACGCTCTGAGGCAATATATCAACCAGTACGTGGCGCCTGACGCGGAATTCACGACCATCTCGCAGTTGTTCGTCGGCGACCGGCATGTCGCCACGACCGTTGCCGAGGCGAGCGATGAGATGGTCTCGGATGCCCTGGGCTACGCTGCCAACATGCTGCAAGGGCGCAAACTGGTCAGCAATTATCAGATCAACATCGACGTCCGAGACATCGATATCTCGCCGAGCGGTGACACGGCGCGGGTCAAGACCGTGGTTCATGAGAGAGGTATCCTGACGGGGCCGATGGCGCAGCACGTGGCCAGCCGGGTGGGCCAAGCGCGCCAGCGTATGGGTCAACTCCGGCAGCAGTGGCAGCAGGGCCAGACAGGCCAGGGCCAACAGCAGTTCGGCCAGCTCGGGCAAGGGCAGCAGCCCTGGACCCAGACGCCACAGATGCAGAGCGGTCAGCCTCAGGGCGGCATGACTTCTGGCATGGGCTCTGGTACGGGCGCTGGTGGCGGAACCCAGGCCCAGGGCATCCCGTTCGAGACGCTTGCGAACTGCACGAACGACATTCTCCTGGAGCAGGGCCAGATCAAGCTTGGCAACACCTTCTGCCGCGGAACGATGCACCTCGGTCAGTAACCCGCCAAAGCTATCTCCAGAATCAGCCCGGCCTCACGCGAGGCCGGGCTTTTTCATTGGGATGAGGCCAATTGCACGCCCGCACACGTGGGCCGCATGTGCTAGTGGTGGCGCCAGTCATGCTGACCGGAATCCGCTGATGACCTCGTCCCTATCACCGTCCCGCGACATCGCAGTTCTGCTTCAGATCATGCGCCGCCTGCGAACGCCGGTGACCGGCTGCCCGTGGGACCTGAAGCAGAGCTTCGAGACGATCGCGCCCTACACCATCGAGGAGGCCTACGAGGTCGCAGACGCCATCAGCCGTGGCGACCTAGCGCATCTTCGCGAGGAGCTCGGCGACCTGCTGCTCCAGGTCGTCTATCACGCGCAAATGGCGGAGGAGCAGCAGGCGTTCGACTTCGGCGACGTCGTCGAGGGCATCACCACCAAGATGATCCGCCGCCATCCTCACGTGTTCGGCGACGAGGCGGCCCGCTCCGCCGCCGTGCCGGAGGACTTCTGGGAGCGGGCCAAGGCCGCCGAGAAGGCGGAGAAGGCGCGCGCCGGAGCTTCCAGCGAGGACACCGAAGGCGCTCAGAGCATCCTGGCCGACGTCCCCCTCCCCCTGCCCGCACTGACGCGGGCGGTGAAGTTGCAGGACAGGGCCGCTGCCGTCGGCTTCGACTGGCCGGGCCTCGGCCCCGTCATGGACAAGCTCAAGGAAGAGCTGACGGAGCTCGATGATGCCATTGCGGCCGGCGCTGAAGACAGGATCAGCGAGGAGTTCGGCGACTTGCTGTTCGTCATTGCGAACGTTGCCCGCCACCTGAAGATCGATCCCGAGGCGGCCCTGCGCGCAGCCAACGACAAGTTCGTCCGACGCTTCCGCTATATCGAGGAAGCGCTGGCCGCACGGGGAAAGCGTCCGGCCGACTCGAGCCTCGAAGAGATGGATGCCCTCTGGGACGAGGCGAAGACCTCCGAAGCCGATAAGCCCGGCGCTCCAGAGACGCGTAAAGAGAGTTGATGGATCAAAGAGCCGGCGGCAGCTCGGGTGATCCAATGTGCTCCGGCCGAAACCCCAGTCCGACCAGGCGCGCAGTCAAGCCGCGCAGCATGGGGATGCTCGCGGCCAGACGCAAAAGAAGCGGCGGCCGTAAGGGTGCCTCGGCCGACAGAGCCGGCCGAATCACACGGTTCTGCACGATGACTTGCAGCTGCTGCGTGGCTCGGGTCGGCCATTCCCGGCGCTGCTGGACGGCCGCCAAGTGATGCGTTTCGAGTTGCTTGTCCCGCAACGGCTGCCACAGGATGTTCGCTGCCGCGACCGCATCCTGAATGGCAAGATTGATGCCGACGCCACCGATGGGCGACATGGCGTGCGCTGCATCGCCGATCAGCAGGAGGCCCGATCGATACCACTGCCGCAGCCGGTCGACGCGAACATCGAGCAGCTTGACGTCATCCCAGGATCTCACGTCGAGGGTGATCCGGCTCTCGGCCCACGGTAGCAAGGCACCCACCTGTCGGCGGAACGCGTCGAGGCCACGCTGGCGCAGATCGTCGGCGCCGCCCTTCGGGATCACCAGCGCGCACTGCCAGTAGTCGCCTCGATTGATCCGGACCAGCAGTCGGCCCGGCGCGAAACGGCCGATGGTTTCGCGGGAATCGTCCGGCCTCCGGGACAAGCGGAACCAGAGGACGTCCATCGGAGCGCCGAGGTCGACGAGGGGAAGGCCCGAGCGCGACCGTAAGACCGAGTGCCGCCCTTCTGCCGCTACGACCAGGTCCGCCACGATCTCCAGCGGCCCGTCTGGGGCGTTCGCCTTCACGCCCGCGATGCGGTCCCGCTCATAAAGAAAATCCTCGGCCGTTGTCTCCATGAGCAGCGTGAAGCCCGGATAGCGCCGCCCCTGCTCAGCCAGGAAATTCAGAAAATCCCACTGAGGCATGATCGCGGTGTACGGATGCCGGACGGGCAGCCGCGAGAAGTCCGCGAACACCAAGGGACGATCGCCGAACTGGCCGCTGACACGCACCAGCTTCTCGTGCGGCAGTTTCAGGAAAGCATCGTCGAGCCCGAGCTCGGCCATCAGCTCCAGCGTCGAAGGGTGGATGGTATCGCCGCGGAAATCGCGCAGGAAATCGGCGTGCTTTTCCAGCACGACGACCGGGATGCCGGCCCGGGCCAGCAGAAAGCCGAGCATGATCCCCGCAGGGCCGCCGCCGGCGATGCAGCAGGTGGCCGAAAGTCTTCTGGCGGTCATTTTTCGCCCTCTAGTCCAACGTGGGTTTCGCGCTCCGCTGCCGCTTGATCTCTCCCCGCCGAACCTTGCTTTCGAGACGCCGCTCCCTGGAGGCTTTTGTCGGCCGGGTCGGTATTCGCCGCTTCGGCTGCATCGTCGCCCGCCGTACGAGCGCGATGAGCCGCTCGCGCGCATCTGCCCGGTTCAGCTCCTGAGTGCGGTGGCGCTCCGCACGAATGACGAGCACGCCCTCCTTCGTCATGCGGCGTCCTGCGATCTTCCGGAGCCGGTCGCGCACAGGCGGCGGCAAGCTCTCGCTTGCCGCCACATCGAAACGTAGCTCTACCGCGGTCGAGAGCTTGTTCACGTTCTGTCCGCCCGGTCCCGAGGCGCGGACGAAGTGCTCCTCGATCTCGACCTCGGGAATGCTGATGCTGTCCGTTACGCGGAGCACGTCCCGCCTCTTTCCAACTCGCCCGGTTACTGAGCGACTTACCTTTAACTCCCTCGCGCGGCACCAGCGAACTTCAGACTCGCCATTTTGCAGACGGCTTGCGGCGCGCTGCCCCTTGCGCGTGTGGCCGCAGCTTGGCATCAACCCGGTCGGTCAAAACAGCAGGCGGACGCCCGGTGCCGAAGGTCCACAAGAGAAAGCGCTCGAGAATCCGCGTGCCTGCGGCCTTGCGCGATCTGCAGTTCCGGGCCGAGTACGTTGTGCTCCGGACCGTCGTCGGGCTGGTACGCGCATTGCCGCTGAGCCTGGCGGTCAGAGCTTCGGCGAAAGCGTGGCGCTTCCTCGCGCCGATCGTCTCCCCTGTCCGGCACCAGCGGGCGCTCGAGAACGTGGCCATCGCGTTCCCGGAAAAGAGCGAGGCCGAGCGCCACGACATCGTCATGGGGCATTGGGAAAACCTCGGCCGCGTCATGGCCGAGACGATGCAGATCGACCGCATCCTGCGCGACCCCTCGCGGATCGAGATCGAGAACTTTGCACTGTTCACCCGCTACAAGGACAAGCTCGGCCCGGCGATCGGCGTTTCGTTGCACATGGGCAATTGGGAGTTCGCCATCTGGCCGCTCGTCGTCGCTGGCGCCAACCCGGCCGCCATTTATCGCTCGGTCAACAACCCTTACGTCGACCGGTATCTCAGGGCGCAGCGGAAGGATCTCTATCCCGGCGGTTTGTTCGGCCGCGGCCGTGTCGAAGGTGACCACGGAGAAAGCCAGCGCACGGCGCGGATCATCACCGACTACGTCAGGCGCGGCGGCCGCCTCGGGCTCGTCTGCGATCTCTTCGATCGAACCGGCATTCCGGTGCCGTTCTTCGGCAAGCCCGCGCGAACGCAGGCCATCGCCGCCATCATCGCCCGGCGGGTCGGCGCCCGTCTGTGGCTGGCGCGCTGTGCGCGGATCGGAACGGAGAGCCGTTTCCGGGTGCAAATCAGAGAGCTCAAGGTGCCGCGAACGGCCAATCAGGCCGACGACATCCGGACCATCATGACGGAGATGCAGCTCCAGTTCGAGGAATGGATCCGGGAAGCGCCCGAGCAATGGATGTGGTCCAACCGGCGCTGGAGTTGAGGGTTGCGGCCTCAGCCCTTCCGTCGTACCCGATGGCCCCACTGAAGCCGGATTATCCCGAGCGCAGGAGGTGCCATGCCGTCGACCCGTACGCCCGCCAGGTTCTATAGCCCGCTCGCCATCGGCGCGCCGGAGCCGCTGCGCCAGCTTCCGGTGCGGCTGGAAAGAATGATCCACTTCGTGCCGCCGCATAATGCCAAGATCCGCGCGCGTCTCGCGGAGACCATCGCCAGCGTCGACGTCCTGCTTGGCAATCTGGAGGACGCCATCCCTGCGGAGGACAAGGAGGCGGCGCGGCGCGGCTTCATCGAAATGGCCCAGCAGCACGACTTCGGCACGACCGGGCTGTGGGTGCGGATCAACGCCTTGAACTCGCCGTGGGCACTCGACGACATCATCGAGATCGTCTCGGCCGTGGGCTCCAAGCTGGACGTGATGATGCTGCCCAAGGTCGAGGGACCGTGGGACATCCACTACCTCGACCAGCTTCTGGCTCAGCTCGAAGCGAAGCACCAGATCGACAGGCCCATTCTGATCCACGCCATTCTGGAGACGGCCGAAGGGGTTTCCAACGTCGAGGAGATCGCCGCTGCGAGCCCGCGCATGCACGGCATGAGCCTCGGGCCCGCCGACCTCGCCGCCTCCCGCGGCATGAAGACGACCCGCGTCGGCGGCGGCCATCCCGACTACGGCGTTCTCGCCGATGCCGGATCGGGCGGGCCGCGGGGCTTCTTCCAGCAGGATCTGTGGCACTACACCGTCGCGCGCATGGTGGATGCCTGCGTGCGCAACGGGATCAAGCCGTTCTACGGCCCGTTCGGTGATTTCTCGGACGATGCCGCCTGCGAGAGCCAGTTCCGCAATGCCTTCATCATGGGCTGTGTGGGAGCGTGGTCTCTGCACCCGAAGCAGATTGCGATTGCCAAGCGCGTGTTCAGCCCCGATCCGAATGAAGTTGCGTTTGCAAAACGCATCCTCGAGGCCATGCCTGACGGAACGGGCGCCGTCATGATCGACGGTAAGATGCAGGACGACGCCACCTGGAAGCAGGCAAAGGTGATCGTCGATCTCGCGCGGCTCGTCGCGGCCAAGGATCCCGGTCTGGCCTCAGCCTATGGTATTTGAGACGAGGCTTCACGCGATTTGAGACAAGTTGTGCGCTTGCCGCAACAGCACGGGGGAGTTTATGAGCTATTCTCGATCGGGTGCACGAAATGGGGGGGCTGGCGCCAGTGCACGCCCGAGTCCGGGTGCCAGTCCGGGGAGCTATGGTGCCCAATCCGCCATGAGTAAAATCAGCGTGGCAAAGTACGCCATCGGCCAAGTGGTCCGCCATCGGTTCTATCCGTTCCGTGGCGTCATCTTCGATGTGGATCCCGTATTCGACAACACCGAGGAATGGTGGCTGTCGATCCCCGAGGAAATCCGACCGCGCAAGGATCAGCCCTACTACCACCTGCTCGCGGAGAATGCCGAGACGGAGTATGTCGCCTACGTCTCCGAGCAGAACTTGATGCTGGACGACAGTGGCGCCCCACTACGGCATCCGAAGATTCTCGAGCTGTTCTCTGAGGCCGAGAACGGGCGGTACGAGGCGACCTTCGTTCAGCCGCATTGAGTGCGAGCCAGTTGGAAGGCCACGTCAGCCGGTCGCGCTGCATGGCCCGGCCGGTTTTCGCAGACCAAGAGCCGTTCGGTAATCCTTGGCCGTACTCGCGGAGGGAGGGTGGCACGGCAGAGGCGCACCCGCGAGCTCGAGCCCGGAGCGCGACCTTGTGTCGATGGTGCCGCTACGCCGGGAGGGAGGGGGCAGCGCTCACGCGCTGCACCGGCTGAACAAGACCCAGCGGAGAGCTACTTCTTCTTCTCGGCAGCCTTCTCCTTCTGGGCCGCTTTCTGCTTCTCCTGCGCCTGCTTGACTAGCTCCGCCTGACGCTGCCGGATCTGCTGCATGAGCTGGCTACGGGCCTCGGCATAGGCCTTGTTGTCGACCGGAGGGCCGCTGTGGGCGGCAGTGAAGCCGTCAAGGGGAACGGGGAAAGCGATCGGCTGGCCATTCGCGTTGATGGCCAGCACCATGAGTCCACCACCCTTCTTCATGGATTCGATCAGCTCCTTGCTGGCTTCCACCTCGGCCGTGCAGCCGGCTGGATGGCAGAGTGAATAATGCAGGCTGATCGGCTTCAGCTCGCTCTCGTCGATCTTCTCGTTCTTCTGCGCCTTCTCCCATTGCTCCGGCGTGTAGACGGCAGCCCGGATGCCCGGCGGGATGGCCATCCCGAGCGGCACCATGATCATCAGGTGCTCTTTGTCCATGCCCTCTACATCGCGGATGGCGGCCGATACGAGAACCATGCCGGTATTGCCGTCCAGGCGCTCATGGTGGGTCAGGCAGATGTTCTTCTCTTCCCTGACCGGCTTGCCGTCCTTGCCCATGTGCGCGATCTGGGCCTTCTCGCACAGCTTGACCCACGCACTTTGCTTCTGCTCCTGCTTGGCCTGCTTCGGTTGAGATTGCTGGGCCTGCTTCGGCTGGGATTTCCCCTGCTGGGCCAGAGCAGCACCGGAAATCGCCATCTGGAGACCGAACGCCACTGCCACGCCCGCCGCGGCGCGAGCAACGCCACTCCCGAACCATCCAATGTTCGCCATCGTCTGTTCCCGACCTCGCTGTGAGCGGGCCCGTGCCCGCCCGGCCCTAGTTTCTCGACGCCTGTGCCGCGCCTGGTTGACACGCCCCCCTTTGCGACGTGCGCCCGGCGGACTAATGGTGCGAATGCGGCAATCCCGTGGCCGCCTGCCCGAGCGCCTGTGCACTCCCTAGCCCGCCTGGACGGCGTGGCAAAGTCGCAACGTCGCAGGAGAAGTTCGGGTCATAATGCGCCCCAAATATGGTAATGGGCTGCGATATGCGGCGGCGAGGCGCTCTGAGCCCTGCCGCTCCAGGACAAGCTCAGCAACGGAAGGCCAGTGAAACTGCTCCTAGCTCTCGCGTCCGTGCTCATGGCGGCGCTGCTCCCAGCGACACTCGTCGCCGGAACGAGCGTGGGGCAGCATGGCATCGCGATGCACGGCACCCCGGCCCTGCCGCCCGACTTCGCGCATCTTCCGTACGTCAATCCCGACGCGCCGAAGGGCGGCCGGCTCCGCATGGGGGCGCTCGGCACATTCGACAGCCTGAACCCATTCATCATCAAGGGCGTGACGCCATCCGGATTGCGCGAGTACGTCTACGAAAGCCTCATGGCGCGATCGCAGGACGAGCCGTTCACGCTTTACGGGCTCATCGCTGAGCAGGTCGAAGTGCCCGATGACCGCAGCTCCATCACCTTTTACCTGCGGCCGGAGGCGCACTTTTCCGACGGTCGGCCGATCACGCCCGCCGACGTCATCCACTCCCACGCCCTCCTGAAGGAAAAGGGCTGGCCCTATCACCGGTCCTATTATTCGAAGGTGGCGCGCGCCGAGCAGATCGGGCCGCACGCGGTACGCTTCACCTTCAAGGAAGGCGGCGACCGGGAAATTCCGCTGATCCTCGGCCTGATGCCGATCCTGCCGGCGCATGTCATGACGGCGGAGGCTTTCGATCGGACCAGTCTGGAGCCACCCGTCGGCAGCGGGCCTTACGTCGTCGATCGTGTCGAAGCCGGGCGCAGCCTGGTGTTCCGCCGGCATCCGAACTACTGGGGCAAGGATCTGCCGATCAATCGCGGCCGGTATAACTTCGACGAGATCCGGATCGATTTCTATCGCGATGCGGCAAGCCTCTTCGAAGCCTTCAAGGCCGGGCAGATCGACGTCCGTGCGGAGGAAGACCCGGCGCGCTGGGCCGAAGGCTACGGCTTTCAGGCCGTCGCGGACGGGCGCGTCTTGAAAAGCGAGTTCAAGACGGGGCTGCCCTCCGGCATGAGCGGGCTCGTCTTCAACACGCGTCGGCCCGTGTTCGCGGATCAGCGCGTGCGGCGCGCCTTGATCCTGATGTTCGACGCTGAGTGGATCAACCGCAGCCTGTTCCATGGATTGTATGTGCGCACAACCAGCTATTTCGACCGCTCGGACCTCGCCTCGACCGGTCACCCCGCCTCCGAGGCCGAACGCAAGCTGCTGGAGCCGTACTTGGAGGAAGTCGACCCGGACGTGCTGGAGGGGCGCTCGCACCTGCCTGTCGGAGATGGATCCGGCAACAATCGCGCGGCCTTGCGTGAGGCCTACAAGCTGCTGACGGAGGCGGGCTACAAGCTCGACGGCAGCCGTCTCGTCAACGCCAAGACCGGCGAACAGCTGTCGTTCGAGTTCCTCGCGTCCAACCGGGCGCAGGAGCGGATCATGCTGAGCTTCCAGACGAACCTCGAGCGGCTCGGCATCAATGTCGACATCAGGCAGGTTGACGCGGCCCAGTACTGGGCGCGCCTGAAGTCGTTCGATTTCGATATGATCCAATGGACGTGGGGCGCCTCGCTCTCACCCGGCAACGAGCAGATCAACCGCTGGTCATCGCGCGCGGCCGACATCGAAGGCAGCCTCAACTATCCGGGCGTGAAGAGCCCCGCTGCGGACGCGATGATCGAGGCCCTGCTCGCGGCACGGACGTACGATGAGCTGACGACCGCGGTGCGCGCCTTCGACCGCGTGCTGTTGTCCGGCGACTATGTCATTCCGCTGTTCCACGTCCCCAAGCAGTGGATCGCACACTGGTCGCACTTGCACGCGCCGAAAGAGACCGCTCTCTTTGGTACCAGCTTCGATACGTGGTGGCAGGCCGGAGAGGCGCCGTGAAGGGGGAGCAGCAGCTCCATGCATACCGGGGGGAGCCTCCTCCACCCCGCTTCAACATGGCGGCTTACGCCGTCGGACGTGCGGCGAAATCATTTCCAGACAAGCCGGCGCTGATCGTCATCGCCGATCCGCTCCAGCCGCCAGCCGAGGTCTGGACCTTTGCCGAGATCGAAAGCGCGGTGCTCCGCATCGCTGCAGGCCTGAAGGCCAAGGGCCTGGAGCCCGGCGCGCGCATTTTGATCCGGCTCGAGAACACGAGCACCTACGCCCTGCTCTTCTTCGGCGCCATCGCCGCCGGGTACGTTCCTTTGCCAACGTCATCCCAGCTCACCGAGCGGGAGGCGGCATTCCTGCTGCAGGACAGTGGCGCTGCTGCCATTGCGCTCGCGGACGGATTGCCGGTCTCCGACATCCCGGCTGGCGTGCTCGTATTGGACGGTGAAGAGGTCCGCGCCCTGGCCGATCATCCAATTCCCGGAACGTACGCCGACAGCTCGGCAGACGATCCCGCCTACCTCATTTACACCTCCGGGACGACGTCCAAGCCGAAGGGCGTGCTGCACGCCCATCGCGCCGCATGGGGACGCCGGCCCATGTATCAGGGCTGGTACGGCATCACGTCGGCGGATCGCGTGCTGCACGCGGGCGCCTTCAACTGGACCTACACGCTCGGCACAGGTCTCACCGATCCCTGGGCCAACGGCGCGACCGCCATCGTCTACACGGGACCAAAGGATCCGGCTGTGTGGCCGCGCCTCATCCGGAGCGCGGAGGCGACCATCTTCGCTGCCGTCCCGACGCTTTACCGGCAGATTTTGCGCTATACGGACGTCGCTCCCGGTTCGCTCGGCGCCTTGCGGCACGGCCTCATCGCCGGCGAGACTCCGCCGCCGGGATTATTCGAGAACTGGACCGCCCGCACCGGTCTTGAGTTGTATGAAGCGCTCGGCATGAGCGAGCTGTCGACCTACATTTCCTCCTCGCCATCCGTGCCGCGGAAACCGGGTGCCGTCGGCAAGCCGCAGCCGGGGCGATCGGTGGTGATCCTGCCCGCAGAAGGTGGCACTGAACCTCTGCCGGCCGGAGAACAAGGCCTTCTTGCGGTTCATCGTACCGATCCCGGCCTGATGCTCGGATATTGGAACCGACCCGACGAGGAAGCTGAGGTTCTCCGCGGGGACTGGTTCATCGGCGGCGATCTCGCCCGCATGGACGGCGCGGGCTACGTCACGCACTGCGGGCGCGCCAACGATGTCATGAAGGCGCTCGGCTACCGCGTGGCGCCACAGGAGGTCGAGGCCGTGCTCGCCGAGCATCCTTCCATCGCGGAGGTCGCCTGTGCCGAGGTGCAGGTGCGCGCAGATGTGAGCGTCATCGGTGCGTTCGTCGTGCTGCGCGAGGCGGCGTGCCGCGGCGACAGCATCGCGCGGGAGATCCAGCAGTTCGCGGCCGAACGGCTCGCCCCCTATAAATGTCCGCGGGAAATCATATTTCTCGATGCCCTCCCCCGCACCGCCAACGGCAAGCTGCGCCGCGGGGAGCTCAAGAGCTGGCGCAAGGCCTGAATCTTTTCGTGGAGAATTGCGGTAGGAGGACTAGCGTTGTCGGACGGCCAACATGACCACGTCATCCGCTGGGCGGTCGTCCTGGCCGGCCTCATCGGCGCGGCGGGCATCGCCTCGGCCGCGGCGGCCGCACACAGCGGCGCCGAGGTGCGACTCCTTGGTGCAGCTTCCGCCATCTGCCTCGCCAATGCACCGGCTCTCCTCGTCCTCGGCCTTTCGGGACGGCGGCTGCGTTTGGGCGCGCTCTGCGCCGCGCTGCTGGCGCTGGGAACCATTCTGTTTGCGGGTGACGTCGGGCTGCGCGCTTTCCTTGATCGCGGGCTGTTTCCGATGGCCGCGCCAACCGGAGGATCGACCATGATCATCGGCTGGCTGCTGGTGGGAATGAGTGCGCTGTTCACGCGCCGCGGCAAGTAGGCGGCAAAACGGCCTGGCCGCACGGGGCGAACCAGGCCGCAATGTCAACTTCAGGTCGCCTCGCGCCGACCGTTACCGCGTGCCGCTGACGGCCGCCGCAACCTCGGCGGCGAAGTCCTCTTCCTTCTTCTCGATGCCTTCACCGAGGGCGTAGCGCACGAAGCCGGTGATCTTGACAGGCGCGCCAACCGTACCCGCTGCTTCCTTTACCGCCTGCTCGACAGTCGACTTGCCGTCGATGACGAAGATTTGCTGCATCAGCACGACCTGCTGGAAGAACTCCTTGCGCAGGCGGCCTTCGGCCATCTTGGCCACGATGTCAGCCGGCTTGCCGGACGCGGCTGCCTGCTCCTCGTAGATCTTCCGCTCGCGCTCGATCACTGCTGGGTCGAGGTCCTCGACCGTAATGGCCAGAGGCGCCGCTGCAGCGATATGCATCGCGATCTGGCGGCCGAACTCATTGAGCTTCGCCTTGTCGCCCGTGCTCTCGAGCGCCACCAGCACACCCATCTTGCCGAGGCCCTCGGCGACGCGGTTGTGGATGTAATCGACGATGATCCCGTCCGCACCCGCGGTGAGCTGTGCCGTGCGGCGCACGTTCATGTTCTCGCCGATGGTGGCGATCATCTCCCTGACGTGCTCTTCGACGGATACCGTCTTGCCGGGGAACGGCAGCGCGAGCAGCTTCGAAAGATCGCCGCCGGCCTGAAGCGCCAGCTTGCTAATCTCGCGCACCATCTCCTGGAACTGCGCGTTGCGCGCGACGAAGTCGGTCTCCGAGTTGACCTCGACGAGCGTTCCCGTCTTGCCTTCGACTGCGACGCCGATCAGGCCCTCGGCCGCGACTCGGCCCGATTTCTTGGCCGCCTTCGACAAGCCCTTCTTGCGCAGCCAGTCGACCGACGCCTCGATATCGCCGGCGTTTTCGATCAGCGCCTGCTTGCAATCCATCATGCCCGCGCCCGTCTTGTCGCGGAGCTCCTTCACCATCGCGGCTGAAATCTGCGTCATGTCACCCTCTCGGGTTGGCAGGCCCGCACCGGCGCGCCCGCGTGTTGCATTAGCAGGCCCACAAGAAGGCGCCTGCAGGACGAATGCGATGGGGTCCGGCTTTTGCCGCTGAACCCCGCGTCAGGCGGCTGCCGCCTCGACGAGCCTCTTGGCCTGACCGACCCAGTCTTCCTGCTCGATCTGGCCCTTGAGCTTCAGCTGCCGATCGAGTGAGCGCACGGCGTCGGCGTCCAGGTCGGCGATCTGCCAAAAATGGAAAACGCCGAGGTCGTTGAGCCGTTGCTCGAGTTTCGGCGTGATCCCGCTGATGCGCTTGAGATCGTCCGGCTCCCCGCGCGGCGCCTCGATGCCCTTGAACTCGGCCGGAAGCTGCTCTTCGGGCGGCGCCTCGGCTGCGCCGATGTCGACGCCCGCGGCTGCCTGGGCACGCTGGATGCCATCGATCGCTGCACGGGCGGCCAGGTCGCAGTAGAGAGTAATCGCGCGGCCGGCATCGTCGTTGCCCGGGATCGGGTAATCGATGCCGTCCGGATCGCAGTTCGTGTCGACGACCGCCACGATCGGAATGCCGAGCTTCTTGGCTTCCTGAATGGCGATCTGCTCCTTGTTCGTGTCGAGCACGAAGAGCAGGTCGGGCGTGCCGCCCATCTCCTTGATACCGCCCAGCGCCTGATTGAGCTTGTCGCGCTCGCGGGTGAGGTTCAGCACCTCCTTCTTCGTGCGGCCCTGCGGATCGGCGAGGATGTCCTCGAGCTGGCGGAGACGGCGGATCGACTGCGAAATCGTCTTCCAGTTGGTCAACGTGCCGCCCAACCAGCGGTGATTGATGTAGTACTGCGCCGACCTCTTGGCCGCCTCGGCGATGGCGTCTGCAGCCTGCCGCTTCGTACCGACGAACAGGACGCGGCCCCCCTCGGCAACCGTGTCCGAAATCTTGACCAGGGCCTGGTGCAGCAGCGGCACCGTCTGCGTCAGGTCGATGATGTGGATCTTATTGCGGACGCCGTAGATGTACGGCGCCATCTTCGGGTTCCAGCGGTGGGCCTGGTGACCGAAGTGCACGCCAGCTTCGAGCAGCTGGCGCATAGTGAACGTTGGCAGCATGCGTATCTCTCGTTTTCCGGTTACACCTCCGCGGATCGTGAAGCGCTGCCGATCTCGGGATGATGCGGCAAACGCACCGGAGCGCCCGGCGGGGCTTTCAATCCGCCGCAGCGCGATGATCCGCGTGTGGAATGAGGCGGGATTTAGCGGGTGTTCGCCTCGATTGCAAGGCCCGGCTGCGGCGTCCGCCGGAACGAGCCTGCCCGTCCCGACGTTGCGCTTCTACCATGGCAGCAGACGACAAGGCACATCAACGCTCGGTTTTCGGCGCAGAAGGCGCTTCGTCCCCTAAGCGCAGGCCCTTTGCGCTTGGGCTCCTGGTCCTGGCTGCTATGGCACTGCGCAGACGATTGGGTGAGCCGAAGCCGGCGCACGCCGGCAATAAAGCCGTTGCCACGGTGGCTCGCCCAGGCGAGCCGGCGGGATCCCAAGCCCAGGCGGGCAGTTCGGGTGGCCGTGGCCACGAGGCGGAGACCCCTTCCGAGATTCCGGCCCATGGCTGGAAAGACATCGCCGTGCGCGTCTACCGGAACATTCAGGATCACCGCCTCATGCTGATCGCGGCCGGCGTGACGTACTATTCCCTGCTCGCCCTGTTCCCGGCGCTTGCCGCACTCGTCTCGCTCTTCGGCCTGGTCGCAGACCCGGAGGCCATCCAGCAGCAGCTCGCGAATATGGAAGGCGTTGTCCCCGAGGGCGCGTTGCAGATCATCGGTGACCAGATCAGCCAGCTTCAGGCGCAGGGCGGCGGCACGCTCGGCCTCTATTTCTTCATCGGCCTGGCCATCTCGCTCTGGAGCGCCAATGCCGGCGTCAAATCGATATTCGAAGCCTTGAACGTCGTCTACGACGAGCCCGAGCGGCGCAGCTTCATTCAGTACAATCTCCAAGCGCTGCTGTTCACTCTGGGCGGCATCTTGTTCATCATCCTGGCCGTCACCGGCATCGTCGTCCTGCCCGCGGTGTTGGCGTTCGTTGGTTTGCAGAGCATGGCCGGTTGGATCATTTCCATTGTGCGCTGGCCGCTGCTTCTGATCGCCATCCTCCTCGGGCTGGCGCTGCTCTACCGCTACGGCCCGAGCCGGGAAAATCCGGAATGGCGCTGGGTTTCACCAGGCAGCATTTTCACCGCTGTCGTGTGGCTTGCCGGCTCGATCCTGTTTTCCTGGTACGTTTCCAATTTCGGGTCTTACAACAAGACGTACGGCTCGCTTGGCGCGGTCGTCGGCTTCATGGTCTGGATGTGGCTGTCGGCAACGATCGTGCTGATCGGCGCCGAGATCAACGCCGAGACCGAGGCGCAAACGCGCAAGGATACGACGAGCGGTGCGCCTCGCCCCATGGGCCAGCGCGGTGCGCGCGCCGCGGATCACGTCGCCAGCGGTGCCTGACCCCTCCCGTCCCCGGCTTGATGCGCGTCCCGACTTGCCCGCCCGTGCCGGCAGCATGCTATTCACCGGCAGAGCTCGCTCACAAGGGTGAGTCCGGTAGGACGGGAGGGGCGCGATGACTGACGACGGGATCAGCACGTTCACGGAGGCTCTGGCGGCGTGGCTCGGGGGCGTGCTGCCGAACGTAGCCGTCGCGCTCCTGATGCTCGCTGTGGGCTGGGCGGTTGCCGGCTGGGCGGAGCGCGGCACCGGGCGACTGCTCGACCGAGCCCGAATGGACATGACGCTGCGGAGCGTTACGACCGCGCTGGTCCGCTACGCCGTCCTGATCGTCGTCGTCGTGGCGGCCCTCGGACAGGTCGGCATCCAGACGACAAGCGTACTGGCGGCGCTCGGCGCCATCGGCCTCGCGATCGGCTTGGCGTTGCAGGGAACACTCGCCAACATCGCCGCCGGCATCATGCTGCTGTGGCTGAGGCCCTTCCGCGTCGGCGACTACATCGAAGCCGGAAATATCGCCGGAACGGTCAAGGAGGTCGGGCTTTTCGCCTCCGAGCTCCATTCGTGGGATGGCATTTACCAGTTCGTTCCGAATTCGGAGCTGTGGAGCAAGCGCATCATCAATTACTCGCGTTTGGAGCAGCGTCTCGTCGACCTGAAGTTCTCGATCTCATATTCGGATGACATAGATCGCGCGCGCGAGGTGTTGCTGTCTCTGGCGCGTGCGGATGACCGCGTGCGCGCTGATCCGGCCCCGGACTGCTTCGTCGACGAGCTCGCCGACAATGCCGTGATTCTCGCTCTCCGCGTGTGGACGGCCACCGCGACCTACTGGCCGGTTCGCCGAAGCCTCACGGAGCGTGGAAAAATCGAGCTCGAGGCGGCGGGGCTCTCGAGACCGTTTCCACAGCGCGTGGTTCATATGAAGCGAATGGCGAATGGCGAATAGCGAATGGGAGGAGCAAAAACCCAATTCGCCATTTCGCTATTTCGCTATTCGCCCGATCAAATCTCACGGACCTCAAGCACTCCGGGCACAGTCGACAGCGTGCCCTTCACCATCGGGCCCACGTCATATCGACCCGGCACGGCGAACTCGACCTCGCGGCCTTTCTCGTCGAGTTTCAGAAGAATCAGAATTTCTCCGCGGCCGGGTTTCAGCAGGTCCCGGATGCCGGCGATCTCGGCGCGGCGCGCAAGCACCGCGCTGCCGCCGATCACGAGCTTCAAGCCGCGCTGCACCGCGCCTGCGGCATTGTCGAGCGATTCGAGGCTCTGGACGCGCATCTTCACTGTATCGCCTTCGCGTTCGGCCTCGACGGTGAGCAGGACCGGCGTGCCAGGCTCCAAGAGATCGCGCGATTGAGCGAGCGTGTCGGAGAAAATCACCGCTTCGAACTGCCCTGTGGAATCGGAGAACATGGCGAAGGCGAATTTGTTGCCTTTCTGCGATTTGCGTTCGCGCGCGGAAACCACGACGCCCGCAAGCCGGCCCGCCGAAACACCGCGTTCCGTGGCAGCTTCGAATTCCGACCAGGTTTGCACACCGAGTTGCGACAGCACGCTCTCGTACTGGTCGAGCGGATGGCCGGACAGGAAAAAGCCGATGGCTTCGAATTCCTTCTCCAGCAGCTCCATCGGCGTCCACGGCTTGACGGGCCTGAGGTCGAGTTGCGGGGCCGAGCTCGATCCGCCGCCAAACAGGTCGGAGATACCGCTCGCCGCATCGGACGCGATGCGATGTGCGAGGGCCATGATCTGGTCGACGTTGCCATGAACCAGAGCGCGGTCTACCCCGAGCGCGTCGAAGGCGCCAGCGGCGGCCAGCGTCTCGAGGGCACGCTTGTTGAGCGCCTTCGTATCGAGCCGGCTGGCGAAGTCGGACAAATCCTTGAACGGTCCGTCTTTCTGCCGTGTCGAAACGATCGACTCGACGGCACCCGAGCCGATGTTCTTCAGCGCCGCGAGCGAATAGCGGATGGCGCCAGCCTCTCCTTCTCGGCGTGCCGGCTCGGGCAGGAAATCGACAGCCGATGCGTTCACGCACGGCGGCTTCAGCGCGATGCCGCTCCGGCGTGCCTCCGCCGCGAACACGCTGAGCTTGTCCGTATTGCCCATGTCGAGCGTCATCGACGCCGCCAGGAACTCCTCGCGATAGTTCGCCTTCAAGTAGGCCGTGTGATAGCTGACCAGCGCATAGGCCGCCGCGTGCGACTTGTTGAAACCGTAGCCCGCGAACTTGTCGACCAGCTCGAAGATGTAGACTGCATCCTTCTTGGCGACGCCGTTCTTGACCGCGCCTTCGACGAAACGGGCCTGCTGCTTGGCCATTTCGGCCTTGTCTTTCTTGCCCATGGCGCGCCGCAGCAGGTCGGCCTCGCCGAGCGAGTAGCCGGCCATCACCTGGGCGATCTGCATCACCTGCTCCTGGTAGATGATGACGCCGTAGGTCTCCTTGAGGATTGGCTCCAGGATGGGGTGCAGGCAGTCGACCGGCTCCTCGCCGTGCTTGCGGTTGATGTAGGTCGGGATGTTGTCCATCGGGCCGGGGCGATAGAGCGCCACCATGGCGATGATGTCCTCGAAGCGGTCGGGTTTGAGCCGCTTCAGGCTTTCGCGCATCCCTGTGCTTTCAAGCTGGAACACGCCGACAGTATCAGCCCGCGCCAGCATCTCGTACGTGGGCCGGTCATCGAGCGGAAGGGATGCAAGGTCGATCTTCACGCCTCGGCAACGTTCGATGAGGTCGACGGCCTTCTTCAGGACGGTGAGCGTCTTGAGGCCCAGAAAGTCGAACTTGACGAGGCCGGCCTTCTCGACCTGCTTCCAGTTGAACTGGGTGATCGGAAAATTCGATTTGGGATCGCGATAGAGCGGCACCAGCTCATCCAGCGGCCGGTCGCCGATGACCATTCCAGCGGCGTGTGTGGAGGCGTGCCGGTAGAGACCCTCGAGCTTCTGCGCGATCTCGAGCAGTCGCGCCACGAGGGGATCCGAATCACGCGCCTCCTGCAGCCTCGGCTCGCCTGCGATGGCTTCAGGGAGCGTGACCGGATTGGCCGGATTGTTCGGTACCAGCTTGCAGAGCTTATCGACCTGCCCGTACGGCATCTGCAGCACGCGGCCGACATCGCGCAGCACGGCGCGCGCCTGCAGCTTTCCGTGCGTGATGATCTGCGCCACCCTGTCGGCGCCGTACTTCCGCTGGACGTAGCGGATCACCTCGTCGCGCCGGTCCTGGCAGAAGTCGATGTCGAAGTCCGGCATCGAGACGCGCTCGGGATTGAGGAAGCGCTCGAACAGCAGCCCGAAGCGCAATGGATCGAGGTCGGTGATGGTGAGGGACCAGGCAACGAGCGAGCCCGCGCCCGATCCGCGCCCCGGCCCGACCGGAATGCCTTGCGCCTTCGCCCACTTGATGAAGTCGGCCACGATCAGGAAGTAGCCGGGAAACTTCATCCGCGTGATGATGTCGACCTCGAAGGCGAGCCGCTTCCAGTAATCCTCCTCGGTGAACCCCGGCGCCAGCGGATTGGCGGCAAGGCGCGCCTTCAGCCCCTGCTCCGCCTGTCGCTTGAGCTCCGCCGCTTCGGCCGCGAGCTGGTCCTCGTCGCTCGCCCGTTCCGAGGTCGCAACGAAGCGCGGCAGGATCGGCTTGCGCCCATTCGGCCGGAAGGCGCAGCGCTTGGCAATTTCGATGGTGTTGTCGAGCGCTTCCGGCAGATCCTGGAAGAGCGCCATCATCTCTTCGGCGCTCTTGAAGTAGTGCTCCGGCGAAACGCGACGCCTGTCGTCCTCGACGAGGTAACGGCCCTCCGCGATACACAGCAATGCGTCGTGCGCCTCGTAGTCGTCGGGGCTGGCGAAATATGCTTCGTTCGTCGCAACCAGGGGCAAGTTCAGGTTGTAGGCCAAATCGAGCAGATCCGGCTCGACCAGCGCCTCCTTCTCCAGCCCGTGGCGCTGAATCTCAACATAAAGGCGGTCGCCGCAGATCCTCGCCAGCGCCTCGAGACGCGCTTCGGCGAGCGTCTTCTGACCGTCGCGCAGCGCCGTGTCGATCGGTCCGTCGGGGCCGCCCGTCAGCACGATCAGATCCTCGGCGGCGCCCCGGAGCTGGCTGATGGTAATGTGTGGCCCCTCGTTTTCACCGACCTGCAGGTGGGCGCGGCTCACGAGCTTCATCAGGTTCGCATACCCGCGCTCGCTCATCGCATAGAGCGCGATCGAGCCGTCGCGCCGCGCCAGAGCATCCGAGCTCGGCGCCGGGCCGCCCATGTGCGCGGGCTTCTTTTCCTCGAAGTCGATGGCGAGAGAGACGCCCGCGATCGGCTGGATGCCGGAGCTGCTCAGCTTGTCCGAAAATTCGAGGACACCGAACAGATTGTTCGTATCCGTAAGCGCCACTGCAGGGAACCCAAGCTCCTGGCACAGCTTGGCCAGCTTGCCGATGGGCAGCGCCCCTTCCAGCAGCGAATAGGCCGAATGGACCTTCAGATGCACGAAGCCCACTCCCGCGATCTTCGGCTGCGAGAGCGGTGTGGCGGATCTCGGTGTGCGAATTGGCGCGTTCATGGGAATCGAGTGTAGCGGCAGCCGCTGCCCGGTAACAGGCGGCGCCAAGTCTATCAACGGAAATGGATGCCCCAGCCGGGCGCTCAGAGATCGGCTCCATCGGGATCACCATCGCGCCCGTGGCAGCCTGTGTTTCTCAACTTCGGCAGGCACCGGGGGCCCGAATGCAGCTATCCCATGCTCAGCGCCTCGAGCACTACCACCTCACCCTGGCGCTCGGAGACCGCGCGACCGGGACTTACATCGACTGGATGCTGAAAATGCCGCACGCCTGCTATTCGGAAGGGCGGATTTCCCGGGGAGCGCTCCGGAACTCTTAACCGATAGGAATCAGACAAACTCGTTTCGCACACTGATGGAAACGGCATCGTTTCCGAGCAGCATTCGGCCGCATTTCAGCCGCCAGCGAGCGGACACATACATGATCAAAATTTCAAAAATATAACTATCGGCAAGAATAGCACGCTACCGCCCGCGAAAGGCAATCAAATGGGCACAAGCACAACGGCGCCTCAAATCGCCTCGTTTGGCTTCGAAAGAAAGCCAACCTCGATTCCTTTTGCGTGGCTAAAGGCGCTAAATCTCGAAATAAAGCCTTCGTCGGCGGTGCACATTTTACTAATGCACCGCGCGACGAGGTCTCGTTGCCGTGTAAAAGCGAAAAGAGCAAATGCCGCCAGTGTTGTCATATCTCCTCAGCGGCCGGACTTCCCGTTCTGGCCCATCGCGATGACATCGCGGACCAGTGACCTTGCGAGGACCTGCACGGGATCATCGGTGTTTTCCTCGATCAGGTCGTCGAGAACGGCAGCCTTGTCGACAAGGCCCTCGAAGGTCGTCGCTTTCAGGCCGGCGATGGTGAAGGAAAGGTCATGCTGATCGCTGAGCAGTGCATCGGATTCCGCTTCCCAATCCTCGTCCATCGCATCCCCGAAATGATTTCCCGTCGCCGCTGCCTCGCCTCGCTCGACCAGCTCCTTCAGCTGCCGCGTGATGTCGAGATACTTTTTGGCATACGCACGCAATTGTTGATCACCGCGGGGGCCGCCACCACGGCGTCCAGACCGCGAGCGTGGCGCCGGCGGAGGCTCCGGCTCCAGCCCCGTATCGTCGGAGTACGTTTCATCGATATACCCCGCCGCGGCGGCAATGGCTGCCGGTTGATTTCGTACGCTGCCGTTGATGTTGGCGTCCTGCGGAGCTTCCGTACCAGCGATGATCCTCGCCAACTCGACCTCGACTCCATGTAATGAGGATAACAGCTTGGGCAGCTTGTTTTCCCTTGCCTTTGCCCTCATCGCCACCACGCTGCTGAGCATTTCCCAAGCGACCGCAGTCTGACCATTATCGGCCATCGCTTCCCCCGAAGTCTTGCTTCTACTATGGAGACCAGGGCGTGCAAACGCCGCACATGGTGCACGCGGTCGAACGGCTAACGCGTCGTCGGATCATGGGTTCCATTCAAAAATGGAAGAAGCGATTCGCTTCGGCAAATCTGCAACAGGCACGCGAAACGGAAGAAAAAATATGAGGGATCAAAGCTATGAAGGTGCAGCTTCGCGTAGGTCGATTCGCTGGGTTTCCCCGTCTCAAACTAAAAACTCCGCATTTAGTACCTTTGGCAAGAAGCGGAAACTCCAAAGAAATTTGCGGGCCGGAACACGAGGTTCCGACCCGCCCGGTAACAAGGTTGTGAACTGCCAGATTCCTATTCGGCAGCTGATTTCTGCGGTTGTACCGCCGCCATGTAGTCGTTGAGCAGTGATTCGGTGATGCGGCCGGGCTGGTAGTTGTGCTCTCCGATCTCGCGCACCGGCGTCACCTCGGCTGCGGTGCCGACCAGGAAGCATTCGGAGAACGAGCCGAGCTCTTCCGGCAGGATGGTACGCTCCTGCACCTCGATGCCGCGCTTCTTTGCGAGCCCGATCACCGTGCGCCGCGTGATCCCGTCGAGGAAACAGTCCGGTGTCGGCGTGTGCAGCACGCCGTCCTTGATGAAGAAGATGTTTGCGCCGGTGCACTCGGCCACGTGGCCGCGCCAGTCGAGCATCAATGCATCGGCATAACCCGCCCGCTCGGCCCGGTGCTTCTCGAGTGTGCAGATCATGTAGAGACCGGCCGCCTTCGTCTTGGCCGGCGCCGTCCTCGGATCGGGCCGGCAATACTTCGCGTGCGTCAGGCGAATGCCGCGCATCCGCTCGCTCGGATCGAAGTAGGAGCCCCAGTCCCAGGCCGCAATGGCGAGATGGATCTTCGTCTGCTGCGCGGAGACCCCCATCTGCTCGCTGCCGCGCCAGGCGATCGGGCGCACGTAGCAGTCGACCAGGTTGTTGGCCTTCACCGTCTCCCGGCACGCAGCGTTGATCTCCTCGGCCGTATACGGAATCTCGAAATCCATCGTCCGCGCACCGTCGATCAGGCGCTGCGTGTGCTCTTCAAGCTTGAAGATCTCTCCACCGTAGGCGCGCTCCCCCTCGAATACCGCGCTGGCGTAATGCAGGCCATGACTGAGTACGTGCAGCTTTGCCTCGCGCCACGGCACGAGTTTGCCGTCGTACCATATGAATCCATCGCGGTCGTGGTAAGGAACGAGCGAAGCCATTTTCTATCTCCTTGGAGATGGCATTGTGATCGGCCTCAGTGACGCTGCTTGTCAGGATCCTGCTGCGGATGAGAAGCCCTCCCTCACCATCCCGAAGCCGGCGAGGTTGCCAGCGGTCAGGCCCGCAGTCCAGTGCACGAAGGCACTTGCCACGGGTAACAATGGCATCCAAATAAGTCAACATGACTGACATATATGCAGCAGCCGGGGCCCGACCGGTGAAATCGGGGAGCCAGGACGTAACGCTCGAGCCGGCCGAAGAGGTCGGCCGTGAGCAGCTCATCGCTCTCGTCGAGCTCCTGTTCTTCGCGTACCGGGACTTCACCGGGGAGGCGGACGCCATTCTGGCCGAGTTCGGCTTCGGCCGCGCCCACCACCGTGTTCTCCACTTCGTCAACCGTCACCCAGGTCTGCGGGTTGCCGATCTGCTTGATATCCTCAAGATTACCAAGCAGAGTTTGGCGCGTGTTCTGAAGCAGCTCGTCGATCGTGGCTATGTTCTGCAAGAGGCGGGCCCGCAGGATCGGCGCGAGCGCCTGCTTTACCTGACCAACAAGGGGCGCGACCTTGCCAACCGGCTCTTGGAGTTGCAGAACGCACGTATCGCGGCTGCGCTGGCAGAGGCGGGAGACGGGGCCGCTTCCGTGTCGAGCCGCTTTCTTGCCGGCATGATCACCGGTGGTGAGCGCTCCCGGATCGAGGCGCTGATCTTCGGGCCGGGGCGCCGGGCCTGACTGGGGCAACTGGGAGGGGAAGCATGTCCGTCGAAAACGCGGCGCCGCGTCGTGACTGCCTGCCTGACGACGCTCCGCACGTGCTGATCGTCGATGACGATCAACGAATCCGTGACCTGCTGACACGCTACCTCATCGAGCACGGCTATCGCGTGACGCCGGCAAGCGATGCAAGCGCCGCTCGGGCCGCCATGCGCGGCCTGAAGTTCGACCTCGTCATTCTGGACGTCATGATGCCCGGCGAGAGCGGGCTCGACTTTGCGCGCCATTTGAAGACGACGTCAGAGGTTCCGATTTGCATGCTGACCGCGCGCTCGGAGCCCGAGGATCGCATCGAGGGGCTGGAGGCAGGCGTCGACGATTATCTGCCGAAACCCTTCGAGCCGCGTGAGCTGGTGCTCCGCGTGAAGAACATCCTGCGCCGCGGACAAGCCAATCACGCGAATCTGGACGAAGTGCGCATGGGCGAGTTCGTCTTCTACATCGCGCGCGGCGAGCTGAAGCGCGGAGACGAGACCATCAAGCTGACGGAGCGCGAGCGCGACCTGCTGCGCCAGTTCGCCCAGCGCCCAGGAGTGGCCATCGCCCGTCACGAGCTTGCCGGCGACGATTCGACGGGCAGTGAACGTGCCATCGACGTCCAGATCAACCGCCTGCGCCGCAAGATCGAAGTCGATCCCTCCAACCCAGTCTATCTGCAGACGGTGCGCAGCAAGGGCTACATCCTGTATACCGACTGACGGGCAGAGAAAGCGGCGCCGAAGGGTGGACAACTGCCGGCGCCTCCATGGAACGAGATCGTCATGGTCGCAGTGCGCGACGATACCGGCGAGAGGATGGCCGAGCCTTGGTGGGTACGGGTACGATCCCTGTTGGCCCGGCTCGTGCGCATGATCATGTCGGCAACCGGCGATCTTCTGCCGAAAGGCCTCTACGCCCGCGCGCTCATCATCATCATCGCGCCCATCGTGCTGCTCGAAAGCGTCGTCGCCTTCGTTTTCATGGAGCGGCACTGGCAATCGGTCACCCGCCGCCTCTCCGAAGCAACGGCTCGCGATATCGCTGCGATCATCGAAGTCTATCGGGAGTATCCGCATCAGGACGATTACGAGCGGCTGATCGATCTGGCGGAGACGATGAAGCTGTCCATGCAGCTCCTGCCGCCCGGCGATCTGCCCCCGGCCCAACCGAAGCCGTTCTTCTCTCTGCTCGACCGCACGTTGTCCAACGAGATCCGAAAGCAGGTCAGGCAGCCGTTCTGGGTGGACACGGTCGGCAACTCGCGACATGTCGAGATCAAGGTGAAGCTCGACGACGCCATCCTCCGCTTCGTGGCGACACGAGCGCAGACCTACGCCTCCAACTCGCACATATTCCTGATGTGGATGGTAGGCACCTCGATCGTGCTCCTCACCGTGGCCATCCTGTTTCTGCGCAACCAGATTCGGCCGATCCTGCGGCTGGCGGAAGCCGCGGATGCCTTTGGCAAGGGCCGCCCGGTTCCCGATGATTTCCGTCCCCGCGGCGCCCGCGAGGTGCGGCAGGCAGCGCAGGCGTTTCTCGAGATGCGCGACCGCATCCGCCACCACGTCGACCAGCGCACGACCATGCTCGCCGGCGTCAGTCACGATCTGCGGACCGTCCTCACCCGCTTCAAGCTGGAATTGGCTCTGATCGGCGACACGCCCGAGGTCCGCGCGCTGCAGTCCGACGTGAAAGAGATGCAGCACATGTTGGAGGACTATCTCGCCTTCGCGAAGGGCGACGGCGGCGAGGAGGCGATGCCGACCAACCTGTGCGAGCTGCTGGAGGAAATTCACGAGGACGCGCAGGTATTCGGCAGCTCGATCGCGCTCGAGATCCCGAAGCGGAATCGGCACATCGTGCTGCCGCTCAAGCGGCAGGCGTTCAAGCGCGCGATCATCAATCTCGTCAGCAACGCCGCGCGCTTCGGTGACCGCGTCGTGATCCGCGCCTTGCGAGACGGCGAGCGCCTGAAGATCGAGGTCGACGACAACGGACCTGGCATTCCGCCCGCAGAGCGCGAGAACGTGTTCCGTCCCTTCTATCGGCTGGACCATGCCCGTCAGGACAGCGGCAACTCCGGCCTGGGGCTCGCCATCGCTCGCGACATCGCGCGCAGTCACGGCGGTGACGTGACGCTCGCGGAAAGCAGCATGGGCGGGCTGCGGGCGGTGGTGACGGTTCCCCTGTGAGCGCCCGCTCGTCAGAAGAGCCGACCGCCGTTGGGAACCTGCAGATCCGGATGGATGAGAACCACGGCGCCATCGGCGTCGGGGAAGCCGAGCGTCAGCACCTCGGAGAGGAATTTGCCGATCTGGCGCGGTGGGAAGTTCACGACCGCCGCCACCTGCCGGCCGATAAGCGCCGCGGGCGTGTAATGCACCGTGAGCTGGGCGGAGCTCTTCTTGACGCCGATTGCCGGGCCGAAATCGATCTTGAGCTTGATGGCCGGCTTGCGGGCTTCAGGGTAAGGCTCTGCCGCGATGATCGTGCCGACGCGAATGTCGACCTTCAGGAAATCGTCGAAAGATATGGTGGGTGTCAGCTCCGAATTCTGCTGCACGGCTCGGCATTCCCCCTCAAGGCGCAAACCATCTGTCGCGCGGACTGATGGACGCGTTGCAGCCTCATGTCAAACGGCTTTGCCTGGCTCAGATGCCGGCGCCGGTCGTTTCCTCAGCGGTTGGTCCAGCCTGCGCCGGTCGGCGCCTCTGGCAAGCAAATGACGCGAACGTGTCGCATACCCGCCGGATACCGGACTTCATCTCTTCGATGTTCGAGAGCGTCCGCTCTCCCCTTCGCAGCCGACGGTCGAGGGCCGCCATGGTGCGCGCCAGGCCGGGGTCATCGTCCTCGAGCCAAGTCCGCAGCACGGAGGCATAGACGCCGGCGAGCCCGCCGACCTTCATGCGGCCGGCGAGGCCGCTGGTGTCGATGCCGGCCGCCTGCAGCATCCAGTGCTGCGATGCCATCAGTGCGCATATGAATGCCGGATCGGGAGCCTGCAGTTCGCCTGCGATGGAGCGAATCGCGCGTTTGTAGGGCCCGAGCACGTCGAAGCGGGTCATCAGGATCTCGAAGATGGCGTCGCGCGGAGCCGTATCCTTCTCGCGCTTCGGCGCCTTCCGGAGCACCTCGTCATCCACCGCTCGCGTGAACGCGGTCAGAATTGCCGATTTGCTCGAGAACTCCTGCTTGAGGTCGACCAGTGTGACGCCTGCCGCCTCGGCGATGTCGAGCAGCGTGATGTCCTTCCATGGCCGCTCAGCTGCCAGATTCATCGCCGCAGCGATTATCCGGCCGCGCAATTTCGATTGATCCAGCATGGCACGCCTCCGTGTCGATGAAAGACATAGGCGCGACCGGGCGCGAATGGAAGGCTGCCTGTCCCGGTGTCAGCCGCTCAGCTCACGGCTGCGCTTGAAAGCGGCTTCCACCGCGCGCGTCAGCAGCGGCTGCAGGCCATCGTCTGCCATCAGCACGCTCAGCGCCGCTGCCGTCGTGCCACCTGGCGAGGTCACGTTCTTCCGCAGAGTGGCCGGCTCCTGACCCGAGCGCCGCAACAGCTCACCTGCGCCTGAGACGGTCGCGTTCGCCAATCGCTTGGCCAGGTCCGGATCGAGTCCGATCGTGCGTCCGGCCTCGGCAAGGCACTCGGCGAGCAGGAACACGTATGCCGGCCCAGAGCCCGAGACGGCAGTCGCCGCGTCGATGAGCGACTCGTCCTCCACCCAGCCCACCTCGCCGATCGCGGTGAGCAGAGACTGGCAGATCTCGCGCTGAGCAGCCGACACGTGCCCATTGGCACAGCAAACGGTTATGCCGCGACCAATGGCAGCCGGCGTGTTCGGAATGGAGCGCACGACGGCCGTGCCCGCGGGCAGATGCGCCTCGAAACTGGCGATCGTCCTCCCGGCGGCGATCGACAGCACCACCGTCTCGGGCCCCGCCTGCGTCGCCACCTCGGGAAAGACCTGGTCCATGATTTGAGGCTTGACGGCGACAAGGATGACAGCCGGCGCTTCCGGCAGGACGGCCCCCTGCTCACGCCTTTCGATGCCGTGCTTGGACACGAGCTCGGCGCTTTCGGGCGGAGGAGCCGGGTCCTGAACGATGATCTGGGCCGGGTCGAGACCGCGCTCGAGCCATCCGGCCAGCATGGCCCCGCCCATCTTGCCGGCGCCGACCAGCAACAGCTTGCCATTCAAGCTCAGCGTCATTGTCTCACCTCGCCGCGGCACCGCGGGGTTGCCAAGTCGTGAAGTCGTCAACTCGTGAAATCGTGCAGGTTCTCACGATCCAGCCGAACTAACGATCTCACGATTTCACGAATTCACCCACACGCTCAAGCCTGTCCCTCGGTGTGGAACATGGTCGAGACCAGCGCCTCGCGGCTCTCCTTCCCTGCCCATACGACGAATTGGAAGGCCTGATAATAGCGCTCGCAGGCCTCCAGGGCAGCCTTCAACAGCGCCTCGCATTGCCGCGGTGTCGCAAGGGCGCCGTTCAGCATCAGGCCGTGGCGAAACATGATGAGGCCTTCCTGGGTCCACAGGTCGAAGTGGCCGAGCCAGAGCTGCTCGTTGATCTGCGCGACCAGGCGGTAGATTTCCGGCAGGCGATTTTCCGGCACCTTGAAGTCGAAGGCGCAGGCGAGATGCAGCGCCTCGAGATCGTCGCGCCAATTGAGCGAGACGTGATAGTCGGCCCAGCTGCCGGCGACGATCAGCGTGACCTCGTCATCGGCGGTGCGATCGCAAGCCCAATCGTGGGCGTGGGCAACCTGCTCGACTATGTCGATCGGGTTGGACATGTGCTCATAGCCTGCTTCCGCCGATGCCATTCCCAGCCACCCCCTTAGTTGGTCCGCCGTGATAGCGAAGACCTACGCGAACAAACCCCGGTCCCCGCACGGCTACAGCAAGCCGCTTGTCCGAGCTGCGGACCCGGACGAACCGGTTGCTGAGCGGAGCGACCAAATCAGATGCGAGGCACGAGTCGCAAGCTCACCCTCGCATTGTCCACGGCCAAAGTGATCAGTTTCTGGCGAGGCAAGCAAAATCATCCAATCTCTGGATGAGCTGTGGGACAGCCATTGAAAAACCTGGGGATGTCGGCCGCCGTGTCAGGCCGGGCACACGCAGAATCAACGCGCTTATCAGGGCTTCGACTTCAGCTGCGCCAGCTCCGCTTCGAGCGCCGCGACGCGCGCCGTGAGCGCATCGTTCTCCTCTCTCGCGCGCTGCGCCATCGCCTTCACGGCCTCGAACTCGTCACGGCGCACGACATCCATCTCGCGCAGGATGCGCTCGCCTTGAGATTTCATGAGCGTTTCGAACTCGCGGCGCAGGCCCTGGGCGGCACCGGCGGCGTCCGTCATCAATTTGGCCAGCTCGTCGAAAAAGCGATTGGTGGTCTGGGTCATGGCTCTGCCGGATTGGTTCTGATCGCAGTTGCATGTCACTATGGGTTGCGTGGCGCACGCGTGCAAGCATGACAGCGCACCCGGTTGACAGCGGGCCGCGCATGCCGCCAACGTCCGGCACGGCAAAGGCCGCCCCCTCGGGTTCCCGTCAGACGCAGGCAGTAGATGAGTTTGCTCGCGAGCTTCCTTGCAATCCCGTTCCCGAACATCGATCCGGTCGCGATCCAGCTCGGTCCCATCGCGATCAAGTGGTACGGGCTCGCCTACATGGCAGGACTGCTGCTCGGCTGGCTCTACATTCGCCGGCTCATCAGCACGCCCGCGCTCTGGCGCGCCGGGGTGCCGCCATTCAGCCTCGAGAAGACGGACGACCTGCTGTTCTTCATGACGCTCGGCGTCGTGCTCGGCGGCCGCCTCGGCTTCGTCCTCCTCTATGAACCGGCATATTATCTGAAGAACCCGCTGGAGATCGTACAGGTCTGGCGCGGCGGCATGTCGTTCCACGGCGCGCTCGTCGGCTGCGGCATTGCCATTGTGATGTTCGCGCGCCGAAATAAGCTTTCCCCATGGTCGGCAATGGATCTGTGCGCCGCGGCGGTCCCGATCGGTTTGTTCTTCGGCCGCGTTGCCAACTTCATCAATGGCGAGCTCTTCGGCCGGCCGACATCGGTGCCCTGGGGCATGGTGTTTCCCGAGGCCATGTATCAGTTCGCCGCCATCGAGCCCACGCCGCGGCATCCGAGCCAGCTTTACGAGGCATTTTTCGAGGGGCTGGTGCTGTTCCTCGTTCTGCGCTGGATGACGCACCGCATGGGGGCACTGAAAAATCCCGGCCTGGTGTCAGGTGCATTCCTGATAGGCTACGGACTCGCGCGGTCCTTCTCCGAGTTGTTCCGGCAGCCGGACCCGCTGCATGCGCTGACCGTCGGCATCCTGACGCCGGGAATTGCCTATTCGCTGCCGATGATCGTTCTTGGGCTTTACTTCATCCGCTCGGCGAGGTCGCGGCTTGCGCCCTGAGCCGATGAGGACCTCATGACCGCAGCTCACGAGCTGACGCCGCTCGCCATGAAGCTCAAAGAGCAGATCCGGCGCGAAGGGCCGCTGCCGGTCTACGCGTACATGCGGGCCTGCCTCGGTGACCCGGAGCACGGGTATTATCGCCGCCGGCCGGCCATAGGCGTTGCGGGCGACTTCACGACAGCGCCGGAGATCAGCCAGACCTTCGGCGAGCTGATCGGCATCTGGGCCGCGGTCGCGTGGCGGGCCATGGGAGCCCCGCCGGAGGTCGATCTCATCGAGCTCGGCCCGGGGCGCGGCACGATGATGAGCGACGCGCTGAGAGCCGCACGGGTAGTGCCCGGTTTTCTCGAAGCGGCCCGCGTGCAGTTGGTCGAGAGCAACCCTCTGTTGCGTGAGGTTCAGCGCGAGACGCTCGCCGCGGTGGCACAGCAGGTGCCGATCTCCTGGCACGAAGCCTTTACCGCCGATGTTGCTGGTGGTCGGCCGGCGATCGTTCTGGCGAACGAATTCCTGGATGCCCTTCCCGTCCGTCAGCTCGTCTTCGTCGAGAACCAGTGGCGAGAGCGCTGCGTCGGTCTGGATGCTGAAGATGAGTTCCTGCTCGTCCCTGGAGAGCTGGTCGAGCTGGAGCGCTCGCCTTCAAGTGAGCCGGCTCAAGAAGGCGACGTTCTGGAAATGCGTCCCGACCTCGTCGGCATATCCACAATTCTCGCGCAATGGGCCGCGCAGCCGTTGGCCGCTCTCTTCATCGATTATGGCCACACCGAGACCGCATTCGGCGATACGCTGCAGGCCGTCAGCGGTCATCGTTATGCGTCGATTTTCGAACGGCCCGGTGAGACGGATCTTACGGCCCACGTCGACTTCGCAGAGCTCCGGCGGCTGTGCATCGAGCGTGGCTTGAGATTTGACGGACCGATCACGCAATCCGAGTTTCTGCTGGGCCTCGGTTTGGCGGAACGGGCGACGAAGCTGATGGCGGCGGCTCGATCTGACGAGGTCGGACTGATAGAGGCTGGAGCGCACCGCATCGCCGACCCGCTCGGCATGGGCGGAAGGTTCAAGGCCGCTTGCGTGCGTTCGGCGAACGTGCCGGTGCTGCCGCCATTTCCCGCAGCCGGCGCGAAAGGGGGATAGGCTCATGGCTGTCGACGGCGAGATCATTCGCGCGGAATGCCTCAGCGATGCGGCCGGCATCAGCCACGGCTTCTTCACGCGGCAGGGCGGCGTTTCGACAGGGATCTACGGGGCGCTCAATTGCGGGCTCGGCTCCAAGGACGACCCGGCTCTCGTCCGGGAGAACCGGGCGCGCGTTGCCCGGGCGCTCGGTGCGCCGCGCGAGGAGGTGACGACCCTCTACCAGGTCCACAGCGCCACGGCGCTCGTGATCGATGCACCCTTCCCGCCAGGCGCCGTTCCCCGCGCCGACGCGCTCGTGACCCGCACGCCGGGGCTCGTCATTGGTGCGATGGCTGCGGACTGCACACCCGTCCTCTTCGCTGATCCCGGTGCGCGCATCGTCGCGGCCGCACATGCCGGCTGGCGCGGGGCGCTCGGTGGAATTCTGGAATCGACGATCGCGGCCATGGTCGGCCTCGGCGCCGATCGGAGCCGGATTCGCGCCGCCGTTGGACCGTGCATCAATCAGTCCGCCTACGAGGTCGGGCCGGAGTTCGAGGCCGAGTTCCTGCGCGCCGATCCTGAGAATGCACGGTTCTTCGCGCGAAACTCGACCGGAACGCGCAGTCATTTCGATTTGCCCGGATACGTGGAACACCGGCTGTCGCGGGCAGGATTGGCGATCGTTGAGCGGCGTTCGCCGTGCACTTACGAAAACGAATCACGTTTCTTCAGCTATCGTCGTGCGACACACCGAAAAGAGCCCGATTACGGTCGCCAAATCTCCGCCATTGTCTTGACTTAGCCCTTCATCCACAGAAATCACCGGCAAAGTCGGGCAGTAGGGGCACTACGCGGCCTGTCGTGGGGCAAACGATCTGGACGCCTTGCAAGTCAGGAGTTACACGATCTGACTCAAGGGTACCGGATTCTCAAACTTCAGGCCGCAGGGTTGGTACGTCGGCTGCCGGATTGAACAGCGGGACATCAGAGGGGGACGTCATCGTGACGACCATCCATGCTGCTGCGGCGTCGCATCTTGTCAGACGGCTTGCGTTCGCGGCGCTGGCGACAGTCTTCGCTGCGGGCCTGGGGGCCTGCAGCTCTGACACCAATATTCTCGGAAATGCGGGGGATGGCTCGCAGCTCCTGTCACAACAGACCGTGCAGCCCGCCCCGACATCATCGCAGATCGCGATCGCGCCGGTCATCGGCGCACCTGAGTCCGTCGGCAAGCAGATCGTCGCTCAGCTGACGCAGGACCTGGAGCAGAAGAAGGTCGCGGTGGCCAAAGCGCCGACCGACCGTGCCGATTTCACGCTGCGCGGCTACATCGTTGCCGCCAAGGAGAAGAACGGCACGAAGGTCTCATACATCTGGGACGTGACCGACCCGACGGGTCAGCGCGTCAACCGCATCACCGGCGAGGAAGTCGCAGGCAAGACGGATTCGCGTGATCCTTGGGCCGCCGTTACGCCCGAGGTCATGCACTCGATCACGAGCAAAACGGCGACATCGCTCGGCACGTGGATCCAGTCCGCGACGGCCGTTGCCGGTTCCGGGCAGACGGCCCAGCCGGTCCAGACGGCCGCGCTTGGCAGCTCGACCGCCGCCCAGGCGTCGTCCGCTCCGGTGGCGCCACCTGCTGCGACCGCCAGCATCAGCAATAGCGGCACCGTTACAGCCGTGGTGCCGTCCGTCACGGGAGCACCCGGCGACGGCTCCGTGTCGCTCACCAGGGCTCTGCAACGGGAGTTGTCCCGAAACGGCGTTGCACTGGCCGAGGGCCCGGCCGGTAACGCTTACCGGGTCGAAGGCCGCGTGAAGATGGGCGCCAGTCAGAACGGGAAGCAGCCCATCCAGATCGACTGGTACGTGAAAGACCCACAGGGCAAGCAGCTCGGCACGGTCTCGCAAAAGAACGAGATCCCGGCGGGGTCGCTCGACGGCGAGTGGGGCAAGGTGGCCGATGCCGCCGCCTCCGCTGCCGCCCAGGGTATCCTGAAGCTGCTGCCCGGCAAGGGCGTGAATTAAACTGCTGGCAGCCGCTTCACATTGCCGTCATCAAAGCAAAGGCCCGGACGTTTACACGTCCGGGCCTGCTTGCTAGAAGCCGCCTCGGCGGGACAATCGTGGTGGCGACGATGAACGATGCTGGCCGGAAGAACCATTTCGACGGGCTGAAGATCAAGCTCGTTGCAGGCAACAGCAATCGGCCACTGACCGAAGAGATCAGCTCGGTTCTGGGCGTGCCGCTCACCAAAGGGGTCTGCCGCCGCTTCGCGGACATGGAGATCTTCGTCGAGATCCAGGAGAACGTCCGCGGCGAGGATGTCTACGTCATCCAATCGACCTCGTTTCCCGCCAACGACAACCTGATGGAGTTGCTGATCCTCATCGATGCGCTGAAGCGGGCGTCGGCGCGGCGCATCACTGCGGTCATTCCTTACTATGGATACGCGCGACAGGATCGGAAACCGGGGCCCCGCACGCCGATTTCCGCGAAGCTGGTGGCCAACCTCATCGAGCGGGCCGGCGCAAACCGTGTGATGACCCTGGACCTCCATGCCGGCCAGATTCAGGGTTTCTTCGATATCCCAACGGATAACCTGTTCGCCGCTCCGGTCATGGTGCGGGACATCAAGGAGCGCTTCGAGCTCGACAACCTGATGGTCGTCTCGCCGGACGTGGGCGGCGTCGTGCGCGCCCGTGCCCTCGCCAAGCGCATCGGCGCCCCGATCGCGATCTGCGACAAGCGGCGCGAGCGTCCCGGAGAGAGCGAGGTCATGAACGTCATCGGCAACGTCCGCGGCAAGCGCTGCATCCTCGTCGACGACATCGTGGACAGCGGCGGCACGCTCTGCAATGCGGCCGAGGCCCTGCTCCAGAACGGCGCCATAGAGGTCATGGCCTACATCACGCACGGCGTGCTGTCCGGCGGAGCCGTGGCGCGAATCCAGAACTCGAGCCTCAAGTCTCTCGTCATCACCAACTCCATCGATCCGACGGAAGCCGTGAGGGCGTCGAAGAACATCCGCATTCTCTCCATTGCCCCGCTTATCGCAGAGGCCATCGCCCGCACGTCGCGTGAGGAAAGCGTCTCGAGCCTGTTCTACTGACGGCCGGTAGAAGCGGCGCCCTGCGGGTCGCAGCCGGAATCCGTCACATTATTGTCAACCTCACCTCTCGCGGGTATAAGCCTCGGCATCTCAGTGACATGAGACGAGACTCCTTCGGCACCCTTGGAGGCCGGGGACAGCAGCATGGGCCGTTTGCGGCCCTTTAACATTTGGAGAACAGCCATGGCTGAAGTCGTCGAGATCCCGGCCACGGCGCGTCCCAGGGCCGGTAAGGGGGCCGCCCGGGCAGTGCGCCGTCAGGGAAAAATCCCGGCCGTCATCTACGGTGAGAAGCAGGAGCCCGAGACGATCGCGCTCGATGCCAACGAGCTTTGGAAGGTCGTGCAAAAGGGCCGCTTTCTGTCGACCGTGCTCGATATCAATGTCGACGGCCAGAAGCGTCGCGTCCTGCCGCGCGAGGTGCAGCTCGACCCGGTGAAGGATCTGCCGCTGCACGTCGATTTCCAGCGTGTCGGCGCTTCCGATTACGTCCGGGTGGTGGTCCCGGTTCGCTTCATCAACGAGGGCGCTTCACCTGGCCTGAAGCGGGGCGGCGTGCTCAACGTCGTGCGCCACGAGGTGGAGGTCACCTGCCCGCCGGATCGCATTCCCGAAGCCCTCATCGTCGACCTGACGGGCCTGGAGATCGGCCGCTCGATCCATATTTCGGCCGTGCCGCTGGGCGAGGGCGTGCGCCCGACCATCACCAACCGCGACTTCACAGTTGCCACCATCGCCGGCAAGAAGACCGACGAGGACCGCGCTGCCGAGGCTGCTGAGGGCGCTGAAGCCGAGAAGAAGTGATCGGGCGGGTGAAGTCGTGAAGTGGTGAGATCGTGAAATCGTGACCAGCGGCTCGCTGCAAAGCCCGACTTCACGACTTGGCTATTTCACGATTTCACGGCCCAATCACAGCACCTTCCCAGGATTGAGGATCCCGTTCGGGTCGAAGGCGGCCTTGATGCGGCGCATCAGGTCGATCTCGACGGGACTCTTGTAGCGGACGAGGTCGGCGCGCTTCATGCGGCCGATGCCGTGCTCGGCGGAGATCGAGCCATCCATCTCCGCCACCAGCGCGTGCACCGCACTGCTGATCGGCTCCCATAGCTCCAGGAAGCGCTCCTTCTCCATGCCGATGGGCTGGGCGATGTTGTAATGGATGTTGCCATCGCCGAAGTGCCCGAGCGGCAGTGGCCGCGCGCCGGGGCAAATCGACTCCACGATCCGGTCGGCGCGCTCGATGAACTCCGCGATCCGGGCGATCGGCACGGATACATCATGTTTGATGTTGCCGCCTTCGGGCTTTTGCGATTCCGACACGCTCTCACGCAGGCGCCACAGCTCTCGCGCCTGCGACAGCGAGCTGGCGAGAACGGCGTCGAGCAACAGGCCGCGCTCCGTGGCTTGCCCGAGCACGTTTTCCATGTCCCGCGCCGCCTGCCCGTCGGGCTTTGCCCCTGAAATTTCGATCAGCACGTACCACGGGTATTTCTGCGGGAACGGTTCCCGCGTCCCAGGGACGTTGCGGAGCACGAAATCGATGCAGATGCGGGGAATGAACTCGAAGGCGGTGACGGACCGGCCCGCCGTCTCCTGAGCCAGGGAGAAGAGGTCGAGTGCATGAGAAATTTTGGCCAGTGCGACCATCGCTGTCGCACTCTCGGCTGGCCGCGGGAATAGCTTCAGCACCGCAGCGGTGATGACGCCCAGCGTGCCCTCCGAGCCGATGAAAAGGTCCTTCAGGTCGTAGCCTGTGTTGTCCTTTTTCAGCGCTTTGAGGGCCGGGACGATGCGGCCGTCGGCGAGCACCACCTCGAGCCCCAGGACGAGCTTGCGCGCATTGCCGTAGGCCAGAACGCCGACGCCGCCCGCGTTGGTAGCCAGGTTGCCGCCGATCTGGCAGGTGCCTTCCGACGGCAGGCTCAGGGGAAACAAACGATCGACGCGTTCGGCCGCCGCGTGGCATTCGGCAAGCGTCAGGCCGGCCTCGACGGTCATGTGATAGGCTGCGGGATTGATCTCCCGGACCCGCTTGAGCCGCGATACGGACAGAACGATCTCCGTTCCAGTCTCGAACGGCGTCTGCCCGCCCACGAGACCCGTATTCCCCGCCTGCGGCACAACCGCGACCCGGGCCTCGTTGGCCAGCGCCAGAATGCGCGATACCTCCTCCGTCGTCCCCGGCCTCAGCACCACCGGACTGCGCCCGATGAACAAATCGCGCCATTCGCGCAAATATGGGAGCTGCTGGTCGGGATCGGTCAGCGCATGCTCCGGTCCCACGATTTCGGTCAGTTTCGCAATCAGCTCCGGTGTGGGGGCGGCCAGCTCCGGGCGTTTTGGCTCAGTCATGACAAGATGGTCCAGGTCGTGTGTTGGTGTCTTTTGCCGGGCGAACGTGTATCATACTGCCGCAGCTTTGACAGAGGCGGCGTGGCCAGCATTTGCCAAAGACCGCCCTTTGCCGCCCCCCATTGACGCCCTTGTTCTTCAAGTGTCATCTGGCCCTGCCATGTACCACGCCACCTCTCGCCCCTTAGTCATGAGTTTGCCCAACATTCTGACCTACGGCCGCATCATTGCCGTCCCAGGTCTGGTGGCGTGCCTCTTCTTCCTGCATGGCGACCTGGCGCGCTGGTCGGCGCTCGTTCTCTTCGTCACGGCCAGCCTGACGGATTGGCTCGACGGATATCTGGCGCGCGCTTGGCAGCAGCAGTCGGCGCTTGGACGGATGCTCGATCCCATAGCGGACAAGCTGCTGGTGGGCACGACGCTGCTCATGCTCACCCATTTCAACACGATCTATGGCTGGCATGTCTGGGCGGCGGTGATCATCCTGTGCCGCGAGATCCTGGTCTCGGGCCTGCGCGAATATCTTGCCGAGCTGAACGTGAAGATCCACGTCACGCAACTCGCCAAGTGGAAGACCACTTTACAGATGATCGCGCTGGGAGTGCTGCTTGCCGGGCCTGCGGGTGACAAGCTCCTGCCGGTGGTCACGGCGAGTGGGCTCGCGCTATTGTGGCTGGCGGCCTTGCTCACTCTGTGGACTGGCTACGATTATCTGCGTGCCGCCGTGCAGCATGCCATCGGCGGCAGCGAATGAGTTCTCGTACCATGGCTGAACAGAACACCGGCGGAACGACAGTCAAGCTCCTCTACTTCGCCTGGGTGCGCGAGAAGGTCGGGCGTGCCGAGGAGGCAATCGAACTGCCTGCCGGGATCGAAACCGTCGGGGAGCTGGTGGGGTGGATGAAATCCCGCGGGCCCGAGTACGCGGCCGCCTTCGAGCGCTCCGGCGTGATCCGGGCGGCAATCGACCAGAAGCACGTGCTCCCCTCGGCCAGCATCCGCGGGGCACGGGAGATCGCCTTTTTCCCGCCGGTGACCGGAGGCTGACACATGGCCGTTCGCGTCCAGCGTGAGGACTTCGACGTAGGCGCGGAAATCAGCCGCCTCACGGCAGGGCGGACGGACATCGGGGCTGTTGTGACGTTCACCGGCCTCGTGCGCGGCAACTCCACGGGCCGGCCGGTTGCGGCTATGACCCTGGAGCACTACCCCGGCATGACCGAGGCGGAGCTGGCCCGCGTGGAAGCCGAAGCTCAGGCCCGCTGGCCGCTGCAGGCGAGCCTGATCATCCATCGGATCGGCGAGCTGAAGCCCGGCGACAACATCGTTCTTGTCGTCACTGCCTCCGCCCACCGGCACGCGGCGTTCAAGGCTGCCGAGTTCCTGATGGATTACCTCAAAACCCGCGCGCCCTTCTGGAAAAAAGAAGCCGATCCGGACGGAAGGGGCAGCTGGGTCGATGCCCGCGAGAGCGACGAAGCGGCAGCTGAGCGGTGGCACTCTTGAGCGCAGCGACCGGCTCGGCCTCTCATCGGCACTCGCGAGATCCCACAGTAGAGCATTTCCGAGTTAGACAGAATCAGGCCAAGTCAAGCTCGCGGCCCAATCTCCCTCTCCCCGGCGGGGAGAGGGTCGGGGTGAGGGGGGTTCCGCCGGTGGCAGCTGTTGTATCCCCTCACCCGGCCCTTCGGGCCGACCTCTCCCTCTGGGAGAGGTTAACGGAGTGCTTGCTGTTGGCGTTTCCATCTGAATCGGAAAAGCTCTAGGCGACGTGCAGCATCCTGCGTTCGCTGTTTCCGCACGCCGCGTCACCGGCCGCCAAGATCCCAGTAATCGCCGCGGAAATAGAGCAGCGGCTCCGCCTCTGCGCGCACGGTGCCGTCCTCCACGGAGCCGATGAAAATCGAATGGGTCGCGAAACCGTGCTGCTCTTCGAGCCGGCAGTCGAGGCTGGCGAGCGCGCCGCGCAGGATTGGTGCTCCGGTGGCGAGTGTCGTCCAGTCGTCCTCCTTGAACCGGTCTTCGCCGCTCAGCCCCATGCCGCCTGAAAACAGCTCTGCGATCGCTTGCTGATCCGAGGCGAGGAGGTTCACGCTGAACACACCGAGCCGGTGGATGACGTCGTGCGTCCGAGCCGTTCGCCGGATGCAGGCGAGAATGGTCGGCGGATCGTCTGACAACGAACAGACGGCCGTGGCGGTGAGCCCGCTCCGCCGGCCCGGCGGCCCGACCGCAATCACGGTTACGGCGCCCGCCTGATGTCGCATGATGGCGCGATAAAGAGCTCCATCCATTTACTTGATCCCTGCGTGCGCAGAGCGCACGGCTCGAAGCGCGCGCCGCCTCACGGCTTCGATCGGCCTGCGAGCCAACGCTTCAGATTTTCGGCCAGCGCCGATTGCCGCTTTCCCATGCGTTCGCCGGCCGGATGCAGCGGCCGCGGCTGGGTCGCAGGAGGCTTGGCCTTTGCCTCCTCCGGCGAGGGGGCCTCGCGCGTGGCCTCTTGCATGGCGCGCGCAACGTCCGTGAGGAAGCGCTGGGTATCGCCGCTGGCGAGGCGGCCGGACGCGTTCGCGATGGCATCGAGCAGCGGGTCCAGCCACTCCTGGTCGGCCTTGGCGAAGTCGTGGAGCACGTAGGGAATGACGGCGTCCTTTGAGCCCGGATGGCCGATGCCGATCCGAACCCGTACGAAGTCGTTGCCGAGGTGGGCACTGATCGAGCGCAGACCGTTGTGGCCGGCATTGCCACCGCCGACCTTCACCTTCACTCTGCCGGGGGCAAGGTCCAGCTCGTCGTGGAAGACGACCACGTCCTGCAGGTCGATTTTGAAGAATCGTGCCGCTTCGCCAACCGCGCGCCCGCTCTCGTTCATGTAGGTCATGGGCTTGAGCAGCAAAACGCGCTCGCCGCCGATGGTCCCTTCCGCCGTCTCGCCCTGAAACCGGCGGCGCCATGGCGGGAACCTGTGCCGCTCGGCAATCCGATCGACAGCCATGAAGCCGATGTTGTGGCGATGGCGGGCGTACTTGTCGCCCGGATTGCCCAGTCCGACAAAAAGCTTCATGACGCGCCGATCTCGCACATCCGCCGATGAGCCCTGACTGCGGGGAATCGTCTATGGAACTGCATGGCTCAGCTTATCGATCCCGTCTCGACGTCCTGCAAGCCCGCATTTAGCCTCGCCAGATGTTTCAGGCGGCAGGGGACCGTTCTACAATGACCGCAACCGGGAAGACCCGAGTTACAGAGCCGTGCTGGCCAAAGGCCGCGGCGAGTGCCGCAATCTTCCGCGGCAACGCGGTCCTCCTCGTCGAGCGGGGCAAGCCGCCCGTCAGCGGTGTCTGGAGCCTGCCCGGCGGTCACATCGAGCCAGGCGAGCCCGCACGGGATGCTGCGCTGAGGGAAGTCACGGAGGAAACCGGCATCCGGGCCGAGCTCCTCGGACTGGCCGACGTTCATGACGTGATCATCCGCGACGAGGCAGGAGCGCTTCAGGCCCACTTTCTGCTCGCGGTATTCTATGGCCGTTGGCTCGCCGGCGAGCCTGCCGCCGCCACGGACTGCCGCGATGCCCGTTTCGTGCCGCTGGATGAGATTGGAACCTATCCGCTGACCGACGGCGCCCAGCGCATCATCCAAAAGGCCGCCCGGCTGCTAAGGGGTTGAACGAGGGCGTTCAGCCCGACACCACGGTTTAACTTTCAAGCCTCCCGCGCCCGGCCGATCATCAGCATCTCGGAGAAATTCTCCGGCGTGATGAACCCGAGCAGGCGCTCGTCGGGGCCGGTGACAGCGACGGCGCGGGCGCTCTTCTGCTGCATCATCGTGACGACGTTGTCGAGGGTCGAGTGCCCGGAGACCACGGGAATGTCCTTGTGCATGAACTCGGTGACGAGCGTGCTGCCGCCGCGATCGCGCAAGGCCTCGATGAGCACGTCGCGGGTGACGATCCCCTGCAACCGGGAATTCCCGTCGAGCACCGGAAACTCCTGCTGGGTCGTGCGCAGGAGGAGCGAAGCCGCATCGTCGGCGGTGGACGTCGGGCCCAGCGCCTCGAACTTGGTGATCATCGCATCGCGCGCGAGAAAGCCGCGGGCGAGCGAGCGCATCTCCACATATTGGCTTTCGGCCGTCGCGGCGAAGTACACGAAAATTGCAATCAGAATGAGCAGCGGGTTCCCGAACAGGCCGACGAAGCCGAGGAAGATTGCAAACATCTGCCCGATGCTGGCCGCCGTCCGCGTGGCGCGCACGAACCCCATCTTCATTGCGAGCAGCGCGCGGAGCACGCGGCCGCCGTCCATGGGAAACGCGGGGATCAGGTTGAACACGACCAGCGCCACGTTCGCAACCGCGACACGGGCCATCATGTTCGTCCCCGGATTTTGCTCTAGGTCCAGTGCTGACGGATCGATGCGCGCGCCCAGGATGGCGATGAGCACGAAGGCGATGACCACGTTCACCGCTGGCCCGGCGAGCGCTACGATGACTTCCTGGCTCGGCTTTTCCGGCATCCGCTCCATGCTGGCGACGCCGCCGATCGGAAGCAGCGTGATGGTCGGAGTCTTGATGCCGTACCGCCGGGCGGCAAAGATGTGCCCGAACTCGTGCAGCAGCACGCACAGGAACAGGAGGATGATGAAGATGATGGCGAAGACGGCCGCTTCCGGCCCGACCGCCATCCACTGAATGGCCCCGAACCAGGCAAGGAGCAGGAAAAAGGTCCAGTGGACCTGGACCAGCGTGCCGCCAAGCCTGAACAATGGGAACGACCAGCTCATGTGGAACGTCTCTCCGCAGATGACCGACGAACTCGATGGTTGCTCCCGGCAACGCTCGAGGCTTTGACCCAGGTCACATTTAGTTGCTGTTCCGTCAAATGCGAGCGGCTCACCCCTGACAACCGCTTGAGCGAACGCGCGTTCCGCTACTGCAGAAGGGCCCAGCGCCCTTGATCAGAAGTGAAACGAGGGCCTGACCGCTCGAGCCTCGCCATTATGCCACGCCGCGCTTTCGACCCGCGCGTCACATTCCTGCTCGGTCAGACGCATACCAACCCACGCCCCGCGGAAGCGGGCCGGGTCACACCGTCACCAGCGGAACAGCGGGTCGTCTGCAGACAGCTTAGCCTGATGCAGCTCGCACCAGTCGAAAGGTTCTTCAATGCTTCTCAGCCGCGATGCGATCCGCCACGTCCCTGCCCTCCCGATCGACGTATTCGTCGACTTCGACGGCACCATCGCGCCGGATGATCCGACGGACTCGCTGTTTGCGAGGTTCGCCGATCCGGCGTGGCTCGACATCGAGGCCGAGTGGCAGTCAGGACGGGTTTCCTCGCGCGAGGCGATGGCGCGGCAGGTGGGGCTCATTCGGGCAACGCCCAGCGAGATTGCTCGATTTATTACAGAGATGAAGACAGACCCGGACTTTCCGGAGTTCGTCGCGCTGTGCCGTCGCCATGGCGCGCGTATCACGGTGGTATCCGACGGGTTGGACCTGCTGGTCGAGTCCATGCTGAAGGCGGCCGGTCTCGATCTGCCGTTCTATGCCAATCAGCTCGTCTGGCAGGGCGGCGACCGTTGGGCCCTGCGCTTCCCGTACATACGATCCGACTGCCGCATGCGCATGGGCAATTGCAAATGCGCGCATGCGCGGTTCATGGGGATCGGCGCCAACGTCATGGTCGGCGATGGACGGTCGGACTTCTGCATCGCCGAGCGCTGCGATCTCGTGCTGGCGAAAGGCAAGCTCGCGCCCCACTGCCGGGAAAATGGCGTGCAGCATATCCCCATCCGCAACTTCTCTGAGGCCACCTCGGCCATGCTCGACTGGCTGACCGGGATCCGCAGTGGCCTGACGGCCTGAACCTAGCTGTCCGGCATTCCCAGTGATTTTGCAAGCCGCGCCTGAGCGGCCAGCCGGATCGGCGCGTTCACCGCGCCGAAGCCGACATATCGGCGCCGCTCGACGATCTCGAAGAAGAACCGCTCCTGGAAGCTCGGCGTGTAGATCTGGAAGTACTCCGCGCTGCCGTCCCGGTCGTAAAGGATGTTGCTGGCCTTCAGCCGTGCCAGCTCATCCGCGGTCAGATCCCAGCGCGCTTCCAGATCATCGTAATAGTTCTCGGGGATCGGCAGCAGCTCGACGCCGTTCTCCTTCAGCTTTTCGGCCGTCGCATAGATGTCAGCGCAGGAGAACGCGATGTGCTGCACGCCCGAGCCGAAGAACTCCTCTATGAACCGGGACGACAGAGTCCGGTTCGATTGCGAGCCGTTCAGCACGATCCGCAGGGCGCCGTCCGCGGTTTCGACGACCTGGCTCCGCACGATGCCACCCGGGTCGATGACGTCCTGGCCTGGAGTCTTCGTCACGTCGAGCAGCGACGTGTAGAAGAGCAGCCATGAGAGCATCTCCTCGTAGTGCATGGACTGCGAGATGTGATCGACGGCGAGGAGCCCCGCATCGCGGCTGTTGACAGGCTCCGCAGGAGGCGTGAACTCGATCTCCCACACGTCGGCCAACGGCTTCCGTCTGTCCAGGAAATAGATCAGGCTGCCGCCCAATCCGCGCGCCGCCGGGATTTCAAGCTCCCCTGCCCCGACCGCCTGCCGGAACGGCCGGGCGAGCAGCTTCTTCGCGCGCTCAAGCGTGCGGCCCGCGTCCTCCACATCGAGGCCTATGGCGCACACGGATGTGCCATGGGTGATGTTGAACGAGTGAGCAAAGCCCTCCTTCTCGGAGTTGACGACGAGATTGATATCACCCTGCCGCCAGCGGACGACAGATTTCGACTTATGGATGCCAGCCTTAACAAATCCAAGCTGACCGAAAAGTCGGGAAATCGCAGGTGCCGTCACCTCGTCGACGGCGAACTCGATGAATGCAATGCCGTGACAGGTTGACCTGGGCGGCAGCTCCGGGAGGCCGGCGATCGGCGCGCCCGTGTGCTGCCGAAGCTGATCGAGGAGGTAGAGCAGCGAACGCTGACCATCGGTCGCCACCATGCGCGCCGAGCCGGCGCGAAACTGGTCGTTGAAGATTTCGAGAGAGATGAGGCCGTCAAAATCTGTCGCGTGCAGCGCCTCCATGAAATCCATGAGCGGCAGCTCGCCCTGCCCCGGCAGGCAGCGCAAATGGCGGCTCCAGGAGAGATAATCCATCTCCAATTGCGGCGCATCGGCGACCTGGACAAGGAAAATCCGATCCCGCGGGATGGAGCGCATCGGCTTCAGATCCGTCCCACGCGCCAGGATGTGAAACGAGTCGAGGATCAGTCCCACGGCTGGGTGATCGGTGCGGCGCACCACCTCCCAGGCGTCGCGGTAATCATTGATATGGCGACCCCAGGCCAGCGCCTCGAAGCCGATGCGGATGCCGCGCCGGGCGGCGCGTTCGCCGAGCTCACGAAGGTCGGCTGCGGCGCGATCGATGCCGCCGATCGATTCCGGGGAAACGTTGCTGCAAACAAGGAGCAGATCACAGCCGAGTTGCTCCATCACATCGAACTTGCGCTCCGCACGGGCAAAGTTCCGCGCGCGCTGCGGTTCCGGCATCCCCTCGAAGTCGCGGAAGGGTTGGAAGGTTACTGTGGAGAGGCCTAGGTCTGACACCATCTGGCGGACATCGGCCGTCGTGCCGCTGAACGAGAGGAGATCGTTCTCGAAGATCTCGACCCCTTTGAAGCCCGCCGCGGCGATCGCCTGCAGCTTTTCGTCAAGGGCTCCACTGAGGCAGACAGTAGCCATTGCGGTCTGCATGTCTGGCACCTGCTCGCGAAACGCTCCCGGGAAACAGGCTCGCACAATTTGCTCAGTTGACAAGCTGTTCCTGTGCTCTGCGGAAACGCTCGGGAGCGGCCTGCGTTCGCTTCCAAGCAGCCACCACATCAATGAGTTGTCTCATGCCCAGCTCCAGGCATGACCCGAGGCAGTCGAAAGTCCCGACGGAACACACTGACCGCAAGGGCGCCGTGCGCGGCGCGAGAATGCGATCGGATTGCGGTTGATCCGGTCGCATGTTAACGATTAGTGGGGCTTAGGGAGTTCGGCTCACACGCCGTCGCCGCGGATGACATGACGCGGAGGATGCCCCATGTCACTGGCGAAACAGGTTTTCGCGCTTTCCCTCTCCCTCGCCGCCCTTGGCTACACGGTCATTCCGGCCGTCCAGGCTGCCGTCAAACCCGGACCAGGCCCTCTCGATTCCCAGAGCATGATCGTTCAGGTGCAGAAGAAGGCCAAAGGCAAGGCCACCTGCGGCACCTACATGTACTGGAGCGCAAAAGAGCGGAAATGTGTGGACGCGCGGCTCAAGAAGTCGAAAGGGAGCTAAATCGAGCTTTGCGGGCGTGCGCCCGAGCCAGGGTGCACGCCTCGTTTTCTGTCCAACTGAGCGGACCGTCGTTGTAAAATTCATTCCGCGCAACGGGCGCCGGAATGTCAGACCCTAACTCACGATCCGATACCGAACAGGCCGGGCGCCCAAGCCTTCCGCGGCGGCAAGGATGGCATTCACGTCGAGCCCATAGTGACCGTAGAGCTCGCTGATTGAGCCTGATTGACCGAAGTGCTCGACGCCGAGCGGCCGGACGCGATGCCCCATGACGCTGCCGATCCAGGACAATGTCTCCGGGTGGGCGTCGCAGATGGTGATGATGGCGGCATCGCGCGGCAGCGCGGCGAGGAGGTTCTCGACATGCGAGCGGGCGCCGCGGGCCCCGTGCTCTCTCGCGCGCTGGGCACCGTGCCAGCCCGCGGAAAGCCTGTCGGCCGAGGTGACGGCAAGCACACCGACGCCACGGCGATCCTCCGACAGCAGGCCTGCCGCCTCGATCGCTTCCGGCGCGACCGCGCCCGTGTAGATGATGGCAAGGCTGGTGCCGGGGTCGGGACGGCGCAACCAATAACCACCGTCGATGATCTCGGATCGCAGCTCCGGCGTGATCTGACGCTGAAGCTGCTCGATCGGACGGGTCGTCAGGCGCAGGTAGACGGAGCCGCCCTTCTCATCGCGCAGCCAGCGCTCTTCCTTCTCCTCCTCGCCCTCGCGCTGAACGTAATCGAATGCCCAGTTCATGATCACCGCGAGCTCGTCGACGAAGGCTGGCTCGAACGAGGCCAATCCGTCCTGGGCCATGCCGATCAGCGACGTCGAAATGGACTGGTGTGCACCGCCTTCCGGCGCCAGCGTGATGCCTGACGGCGTCCCGACCACGATGAAGCGCGCGTCCTGATAGCAGGCGTAGTTCAGGGCATCGAGGCCGCGGCAGACGAACGGATCGTAGAGGGTGCCGATCGGGATCAGCCGCTCGCCGAACAGCGAGTGTGACAGCCCCGCCGCTGCGAGCGTGAGGAACAGGTTCATCTCGGCGATGCCGAGCTCGATGTGCTGTCCCTTGGGCGACATCTCCCATTTCTGCGGAGACATCAGCCCACGCTCCTTGAACACATCCTCGACGCTCTGCATGGAGAAGACGGCACGCCGGTTGACCCACGGCCCGAGGTTGGTCGAGACGGTGACGTCGGGGGAGGTCGTGACGATACGATCGGCCAGCGGCCCGCCCTGCTTTGCGATGTCGTCGAGGATCCGCCCGAACCCGGCCTGCGTCGAAACCGGGCCCCTGCTCTCCGGAATGGGAAGCTCCGGCACCGGCACGCGCGCCGCGCTCAGCCGCCGCCGGCCACGCTTGGCGAATGGGACGCGGTCCAGGAAGGCCTGGATTTCCTCGGGCGGCAAGGACAGACCCGCGAAGCGGTCCCACTCCTCGCCCTGGTTGATCCCTTGGCTCGCGCGGAACTCCTGCATCTGGGCCTTGGTCATCAGGCCCGCGTGATTGTCCTTGTGCCCCTGGAACGGCAATCCGACGCCCTTGATCGTGTAGGCGATGAAGCAGACCGGCTGACCGGTCGGCGCAGCGGCGAACGTCTCCAGAATGGTCTCGAGGTCGTGCCCGCCGAGATTGGTCATCAGGCGGGCGAGCTCGGTATCCGAGTGGTTCCGGACGATTTCCAGCGCATCCTCGCAGCCGGCGAGATCGGACTCGAGTTGCTTGCGCCACGCCGCGCCGCCCTGGAACACGAGTGCCGAGTAGAGCTGGTTCGGGCAGTCGTCGATCCATCTGCGCAAATCCTCGCCGCCAGGTCGCGCGAAAACCTGCTGCAGCAGCTTGCCGTATTTCAGCAGAACGACCTTCCAGCCGAGATTCTCGAACAGCCCGGCGACTTTCATGAACAGGCGGTCCGACACGACGGAATCGAGGCTTTGCCGGTTGTAGTCGACCACCCACCAGGCGTTGGTGAGCCCGTGCTTCCAGTACTCGAGCAGGGCCTCGTGGACGTTGCCCTCGTCGATCTCGGCATCGCCCATCAGCGCCACCATACGGCCTTTGGGCCAGGCGGGATTCCACTTGGCGTGCACGTAATCCTGGATGAGGCTCGCAAACCCCGTCATCGCGACGCCGAGGCCGACGGAGCCCGTCGAGAAGTCGACGTCGTCCTTGTCCTTGGTCCGTGACGGATAGCTCTGGGCACCCGCAAAGCCGCGGAAATTCTGCAGTTTGTCCAGCGACTGATTGCCCAGCAGGTACTGGATGGCATGGAACACCGGGCTCGCGTGCGGCTTCACCGCGACGCGATCCTCCGGCCGCAGCACGTGGAAATAGAGCGCCGTCATCAGCGTCGCCAGCGAGGCGGAGGAGGCCTGATGACCGCCCACCTTGAGGCCGTCGCCGCGGTCCACCTCATGGTTGGCGTGGTGGATCATGTAGGTGGAGAGCCATAGCACCTTACGCTCCAGCTCCCGCAGGATCGCCAGTGTCTTCGGGTCCACCGTGTCGGGCCGGGCGCTATCCATGAGCTGCCTTCTCCTACTGATTCGACGTGATTTCCGCAGCGAAGCCGGCCGCGCGGATACGGGCCAGCGTGTCCTCCAGGTGGGCACGGTCGCGCGTCTCGATGACCATCCGCAGCAGCGTGCCCTTGGCAGGAAGATCCGTGAAAACGCGCTGGTGCACAACCTCGATGATGTTCGCACCCGCATCACCGACGAGGGTGGCAAGCCGGGCAAGTTGGCCGGGTTTGTCGGCAAGGTCGATGCAAAGCTCGGAGATGCGTCCGGCCCGGGCCAGCTCCCTGGTCAGGACGCTTGCGAGGAGCCGCGTGTCGATATTGCCGCCCGAGAGCACGAGACCCACCTTGCGGCCCCGGAACCGCGCCGGATCTCTCAAGACGGCGGCAAGCCCGACGGCCCCTGCGCCTTCGGCGACGGTTTTCTCGATTTCGATCAACAGCGCCGCCGCGTGCTCGATGTCGCGCTCACTGACCAACATGATGTCGTCGACGTATCGGCGGACCAGCGCCTCGGTCAGCGCGCCGGGCGCCTTCACCGCGATACCCTCGGCGAGCGTGTCGCCGCGCATGGGCAGCTCGGTGCCACGGATCTTGTTGTACATCGACGGGTAGAGCTCGGCCTGAACGCCGATGATCTCGATCCCGGGTTTGATGGCCTTCGCCGCGACGGCCATTCCCGAGATGAGGCCGCCGCCGCCGATTGGTACGACGAGCGTGGCGAGGTCCGGCGCGGATCGCAGCATCTCCAGCGCGAGGGTACCCTGCCCGGCGATGATGAGCGGGTCGTCGTAGGGATGGATGAAGGTCAGCCCATGCTGCTGCCCGAAGGCGCGCGCACAGGCGGCCGATTCCTCGAGCGTCGCGCCATCGACGATCACCTGGGCGCCGTGCCGCCGCGTGTTCTCGATCTTCACGAACGGCGTGCCCTTCGGCATGACGATAGTCGCAGGAATTCCGAGTCGCTTCGCGTGATACGCGACGCCTTGCGCATGATTGCCGGCGGACATGGCAATGACCCCGGCGGCCCGCTGCTCCGGCGCGAGGGCATTCAGCCGGTTCAGCGCGCCGCGCTCCTTGAAGGAGGCGGTAAACTGCAGGTTCTCGAACTTCAGCCAGATGTCGCAGCCGGCGATGGACGAAAGCGTGCGGCTCGGGTCGCAATCGGTCTCGACGATCGCACCTTTGAGCACCTCAGCCGCCTTTTCGACATCTGCGAGGCTCACGGCTTGCGCCGCGCTCTCGGCATTCTCGACGGGCTTTTCGACTCTGCCTTGCATCGCTTTAGAATCGTCCTTTGTCTCACCTGACCGGAAGCTGATCGCCCACGAGTTCGACAATCGCGAATGCAGGCTCAACGCGCGTTCCTTCGATTGCTGCTTAACACCGTCGCGCGCCTTGCGAAACGGTTACGCGCCCATGAACGCTCGTTGAATGCACCGTTCAGCATCACCTCAGCCCGCAGAGTCTAGCTTTGGAACCGTTGAAAGGGTCCGCGCACAGGCCGCGGCTCGATAAACGAAAAGGAGCTAGATCATGATGAAGTCTCTCGCCATCGCCACGGCAACCATCGCTTTCAGTGGTGCAGCTCTTCTGGCCGACAGCGCCCCGGTCCAGGCGGCGACAGCGGCCGCGAAGAATGCCGAGATCAGCGTAGCGGCCCGCATTCACCGCAACCCGTCCCGTGTGCAGGCTTCGGCCGTATCGCGCGGCGTCCTGCTCCCCTACGTGATCAAGAAGACGACGGCGCAACGCAAGGCGATCAACAACTGGAATGCCAAGGTTCGGCGCATGTACGGTCCGCAATACGCGAGCTGGAACCGCGCCAAGGCGAAATCGACGACCTGCAACCGCGTCGCATCCGCCGTGACCTGCCGCGTCAGTGCCATTCCAACCTCGAACTTCCGCCGGTACGGCATGCTGAACGACTGACGCCGGCAATAGCAAGCCTCTGTGACCTGCAACGGGGAGCCGCTGGCTCCCCTTCTCTTTTCGCACGAATGTCGGCCATCCGGGCGGCAGACCTGACAACGCGCCATCCATGGGTTAGAAACTCGGTCCAATCCCAAGAGCGAACGCATGGAGAGGCAAGATGGCGAAGGTTGCGTGGATCGGGCTCGGCGTGATGGGCTATCCCATGGCCGGCCACATCCTGAAAAAGGGCGGTCATGATCTCGTTGTTTATAATCGCACCACCGCCAAGGCCGAGGAATGGGTGCGGGAGTACGGCGCCGGCCGCGCGGCGAAGACACCGGCCGAGGCTGCTGCGGATGCGGACTTCGTGTTCTGCTGCGTCGGCAATGACGACGACCTGCGCTCTGTGACCATTGCCGAGAACGGCGCCTTCCACGGCATGAAGAAGGGCGCGATCTTCATCGACAACACCACGGCCTCCGCCAATGTCGCGCGCGAGCTCTACGCCGCGGCCAAGGAAAAAGGCTTCGACTTCCTCGACGCTCCCGTTTCCGGCGGCCAGGCCGGTGCGCAGAACGGCGTGCTCACCGTCATGGTCGGCGGCGACCAGCCCGTGTTCGAGCGGGCCCAGCCGGTCATCGCCAACTACGCCCGCATGGTGACCCTGATCGGCCCGGTCGGCTCGGGCCAGCTCACCAAGATGGTGAATCAGATCTGCATCGCCGGACTGGTCCAGGGGCTTTCTGAGGGCATCCACTTCGCTCAGAAGGCGGGCCTCAACATTCCCGCCGTCATGGAGACCATCTCCAAGGGCGCGGCGGGCTCCTGGCAGATGGAGAACCGCTGGAAGACGATGAGCGAAGGCAAATTCGATTTCGGCTTCGCCGTCGACTGGATGCGCAAGGACCTCATGATCAGCCTCGACGAGGCGCGCCGCAACGGCGCCAGCCTCCCCGTGGCGGCGCTGGTCGATCAGTTCTATTCCGAGGTTCAGAAGATGGGCGGCGGCCGCTGGGATACGTCAGCCCTCATCGCGCGCCTCAACAACGCCGACAAGAAGTAGCTCACGACCCGTCCCGTGCGGTGCACTGCTGTTAGCCGTGCCCGCACGCCCCTCATTGTCCCCTTGCCTTCCCAAGATCCGGCGGCGTCTGCAGATCGTCGCTAGCATAGCTCCGACTCGAAAGCTCCTGCACCAAGACTCAAATCCCGCTAGTGCGAACCGTTAGGACGCTGCTAAATGACAGTTGTCGGAGGTTCGTGGGGTGGGGCCTATCGTGCCGGCTTGGGCATTCCTGCCGCAGAGACGTGGTCAACCGTCGGGAAAGCGTAGACTCGGGCTGGGGCGTATTGCCGGCCTGCTGATGCTCGCCGCGCTGGTCGCGTTCCGGGTCTGGGATCCGCCGCTGCTCGCAACGCTGCGCGGAAAAATCTTTGATACGTATCAGCGCCTTCATCCGCGCATCGCCACGCACTATCCCGTCACGATCGTGGATATCGATGAACGATCGCTGCAGGCCATCGGGCAGTGGCCGTGGCCGCGTACGATTCTAGCGTCCCTCGTCGATCGCCTCGCGGCCCGTGGCGCCGTTGCGATCGGCTTCGACATCCTTTTCGCCGAGCCCGACCGGCTGTCGCCGCACCGCCTGGCAGAGGCGATACCCGACCCCGAACTGAAATCGCGGCTCGGGACGCTGCCGGACAGCGATGCGCAGCTCGCTGAGGCCATGGCCCGCACCCGAGTCGTCGTTGGACAAGCCGGGGCAGCGAGCCGTTCAGCCGCGCAAGCCGAGCCCGATGATCTGCCAGTCACGTCGGTTGCAACGATCGGAGAAAATCTCCAGAGGCACCTCCTGCAGGTGCCGCAGCTGGTGACGAACGTGCCGGCTCTCGAGAAGGCCGCTGCCGGGCGCGGACTGTTCACGGTCGAGCCCGACGCGGACGGCGTCATCCGCCACATACCCACCCTGCTCTTTGCCGAGGGGCGCATCGTCCCCGCGCTCTCGATCGAGCTGTTACGTGTGGCGACCGGTGCCACCACACTTCTCGCCAAGAGCGACGAGGCCGGAGCGAGAAGTGTCGTCGTTGCCGGCGTCGAGATCGAGACGGAGCGCGATGGGCAGCTCTGGTTGCATTTCACACCGCACGACCCGCAGCGCTACGTCTCCGCCGTCGACGTGCTCGAGGGCCGGGTTCCCGAGGATCGCATCGAGGGCAAGCTGGTGCTTATCGGCACCTCTGCCGCCGGCTTGTTCGACATGCGCGCAACGCCGCTCGAACCCGCCATGCCCGGCGTTGAGATCCACGCCCAGGCCGTCGAAAACATCCTGGACAACGCGCTTCTGTTGCGCCCGAACTATGCACTGGGGCTCGAAGTCTCTTTGGCGATCGCCATCGGTATCGGCATCGTCGTCATCGTTCCGTTGCTCGGCGCGTTGCCTACGGTCCTCCTGGGTGTGCTCACCGCTGGACTGCTCGCGGCCCTATCCGGCTATCTCTTCGTCAGCCAAAAACTTCTGCTCGATGTGGTTTATCCGCTGGTGTCGAGCACGGTGGTGTTCCTGCTGCTCGCTTCCATCAATTACGTCCGGGAGGAGAAACGGCGGGCCGGCATCCGCAGTGCCTTCAGCCAATATCTGGCGCCGGAGCTCGTGGAGCAGCTGACGCGAGAGCCCGACCGGCTGAAGCTTGGCGGCGAGACCCGGACGATGTCCGTGCTCTTCAGTGACGTGCGCGGCTTCACCTCCATCGCGGAAAGTTTCAAGGACAATCCGTCCGGGCTGACCGAGCTGATGAACCGCCTGCTGACGCCGCTGTCCCGAGCCGTCATCGAGCGCCGCGGCACGATCGACAAGTACATCGGCGACGCGCTGATGGCGTTTTGGAACGCACCGCTCGACGATCCCGATCACGCCCTCAACGCGTGCGAAGCCGCGCTTGCGATCTCCGATCGGCTTGATGAGCTCAACGCCGCGCTCGCGCTCGAAGCCCAGCGCGGCGGCGGAAGCGTGCCGGCCATGGAGATCGGCATCGGGATCAGCACCGGCACCTGCATGGTCGGCAACATGGGCTCCGATATCCGGTTCGACTATTCGGTGCTCGGCGACAGCGTCAACCTGGCATCACGGATCCAGGCCCTCGCGGCCAACTATGGTCTGCGCATCCTGGTCTGTCCCACAACGGCCGAGCGGTGCCGCGACAGGCTGGCGATCATCGAGGTCGACGATGTCCGCGTCCGGGGACGCAGGGACGTGGTGACGATCCATACTGTCCTTGGCGGCCCCGCTTACCGGCAGCAATCCGGGTTCACCGTGTTCCAAACCGCCCTCACGGAAATGCGTGCACACTACCGGCGGTGTGAGTGGGACCGGGCAATCAGCGCCCACGAAAGCTGCCGGATGCACAGCGGCGACGATCCGAGGCTGGATCGCCTGCTGGATATCTACGCCTCGCGCATTGCGATTTTGAAGGGCCGCTCACCTCCGAAAGAGTGGCATGGCGTCTATTCGGACGCGTTCGGATCGCCGCCGGGACCGGCTTCCGCGGCCAAGGACTTGGTGAAGAGCATTCATGGGTAAGAGCATCATGATCGGAGCCAGAACTGAACTTGCAGTGATCGTACTGGCCATCGTTATCATCGGGCTGCCGATCCCCTTGCATCCATCGTCTGCCAACGCGGCGCATCCCGAGATCGGCAGCACCGTTGCGGTCAAGAACCGGGTCACGGCGGAGCTGGCGGACGAGAAGCGCCGGCTCTTAAAAGGCGCCAAGGTCCACCAGGACGAGATATTGGTAACGGGCGCGAAGTCGAGCGCCGAAATCAAGCTGCTCGACGACACCAAGCTGGCCGTCGGTCCATCGGCGCGGCTCGTGCTGGACAAGTTCGTCTATGATGCCGATGCGCCGCCGAAATCCATCTCCGTCACCCTCGCCAAGGGCGCTTTCCGATTCATCAGTGGGACGAGCGCCAAGGCGGCTTATGAAATCAGAACGCCGACGGCCACCATGGGGGTGCGCGGCACGGTTTTCGACGTCTTCGTCGCGGATAATGGAGAATCGGTCGTGTTGCTGCACGAAGGCAGCGTCGACGTCTGCGCCGGTCCCTCCAACTGCCGGCGGCACGACGTGATCGGCAAGATCATGCACATCGGCCTCGGCGGTCTGCTGTCGGAGCCGGCCAACTGGAATCGCTCGCTGATCAGGGGCATCAGGGTCACCAGAGCCTTTCCGTTCGTGGGAAGACGACTGGCGATCGACCCCGTTCGACGGCTCACGCACTCAGCCCTCTCGACAGGGAGGGTCGACGACGTGATCAGAAAGCCGCTGGATGGCTTGCGCGAACTTCGCCGGCAGCTCCCGTTCCGCTGAGCACTTGTTCAGAATAGGTCGCTCCGAAAGGTAACCCGCTCGGAGACGATTTTCTCGCCTCGCTTCGCCTAACTTCCCGACTCACTGAGATTTTTCCGGTGCCGGTCGGTATCGGTCTCGGGTTTGCCAAAGAGGATGATGCGAATTGTTCATTCCAGTAGAGCTGTACAAGGTGCTGGAGACCCTCGGATGGGTCGCCATGGCGCTCACTCTCTGCTCCACATTTTCGCGAACGATCATCCGACTGCGTGTGTTTGCAGCCTACAGCAATGTTCTCGCCATTGTCTCGTCCATCGCTGCCGGCTACTGGCCGAATGCGGTCCAGAATGCCATTCAGCTTCCGCTCAACGTCCAGCGCATTCGCGAGGCGCGCAAACAGGTCGACAAATTGAAGGCCGCGCCCGTTACGGGGGTGCACTCGGAATGGCTTTCCCCGCATGCTCGCGAAAGCTCTCTGTCGGCCGGACAGGTTTTGTTCCGGAAGGGCGATCCGGGCGATCGGCTCTACTACCTCGTGTCAGGCAGCGTCCTCTTCGATGAGATCAATGTTGAAATCGGCCCTGGGACATTGTTCGGCGAGATCGCGTTCTTTACCCGCGACGGATGCCGGACCCAGACCGCCACGGCGACATCGGACTGCAAGCTCCTGTCCATCGACGGCGATCAGCTGAAGGAGATCTATTTCCAGAACCCGGAGTTCGGCTGGTACCTGATCCAGCTCATTGCCCAGCGGCTGATGGCGCCGACCGAGAGGACCCCATGATCAAACCACCCCTGCCGCGGCGCTGGCTGACGGTTACTCCCGAGGCGCAGTGACTGGGCGGTGGGGTCAGGGGGACCTCGGCCTTCATAGCCGTCCAATTTGCCGATAAGAATAGAAATTGGACGACGAAGCAGCGGAGACATCCGGATGCGCAGCAAGCGCGTGATCACCGTGGTCGGCTGTCACGCCGAGGGCGAGGTGGGCGATGTCATCACTGGCGGCGTGCTGCCCCCGGCCGGCGCGACGATGCTCGAGAAGAAGCTCACCATGGAGCGCGAGCACGATCACATCCGCCGCATGCTCATTCAGGAGCCGCGCGGGTCGGTGGCCCGGCACGTCAACCTGATCGTGCCGCCGACCCGGCCCGACGCGCACGCCGGCGCGATCATCATGGAGCCGACCGAATACCCGCCCATGTCGGGCTCCAACACAATGTGTATCACCACCGTGCTGCTCGAGACCGGCATGGTGCCGATGCAGGAGCCGGAGACGCGACTGCGCCTCGACATGCCGGGTGGGCCGGTCGACGTGGTCGCCGAATGTTGGGACGGCAAATGCCTCAGCGTGACGATCTCCAACGTGCCCTCCTTCGCGGCGAAGCTCGACGCGCCACTCGAGATCGAGGGACATGGCACCATCCACGTCGACATCGCCTACGGCGGCATGTTCTACGCGATCGCTGATGCGCGTGCCCTCGGTTTTGCCGTCGAGCCGCACGAGGCGCGCGATCTTGCCATTCTCGGCGAGAAGATCCGGATTGCCGCCCGCGAGCAGCACGAGATCGTCCATCCCGAATTTCCCGACATCCGCGGAGTCTCGATCGTTCAGTTCGCCTGCCCGTTCGCCGAGCCGAACGCGGTCGTTCGCAACACCTGCATCGTCTCACCGGGCCGCTCCGACCGAAGTCCGACGGGCACGGGCACATCAGCCCGCATGGCGGCGCTCCACGCGCGCGGGCTTCTCGAGGTCGGACAGGGCATCACGCACGAGTCGATCATCGGCTCGCGGTTCGAGGGCCGCATCGTCGGGACGACGACGGTGAACGGCACCCCGGCGGTGCTGACCACCATCAAGGGGCGCGCCTGGATCACCGGCATCCACGAGTATTTCGTCGACCCCAGCGATCCCTGGCCGCAGGGCTATGTCGTCTCCGACACCTGGGGCACGACAAACACCACGTTGCAGCCAAGCGAATAATGAATGGCGAACTGATAGGGGAATAGGCTCATAGCGACGCCTTGGAACGGCGACATCGCCGCCCGCGCCCGCTATAAGCTCGCTGACTGCAAAATCCCTGAGCCAAGCAGGATTATGGACGCCAGCGCCCCCGCCGCGGAAACCGCTTTCCGGATCACACCCGAGCTCGTCGCCGAGCACGGCCTGAAGCCGGACGAATATGAACGCCTGCTCAGCATTCTCGGCCGCGAGCCGACGCTGACCGAGCTCGGCATCTTCTCGGTGATGTGGTCGGAGCACTGCTCCTATAAGTCCTCGCGCGTGTGGCTGAGGCAGCTGCCGACTTCAGGACCGCAGGTCATCCAAGGGCCGGGCGAGAACGCGGGCGTGGTCGATCTCGGCGACGGCTGGTGCGCCGTCTTCAAGATGGAGAGCCACAACCACCCGAGCTACATCGAGCCTTACCAGGGCGCGGCCACCGGCGTCGGCGGCATCATGCGCGACGTATTCACCATGGGCGCGCGGCCGATCGCGAACCTCAACGCGCTGCGGTTTGGCGATCCTTCTCACCCGAAGACGCGCCATCTCGTGTCCGGCGTCGTGGCGGGCATCGGCGGCTATGGCAACTGCGTCGGCGTGCCCACCGTCGGCGGCGAGACCAACTTCGACCCCGGATATAACAACAACATCCTCGTCAACGCCATGTGCGTCGGCCTCGCCCGCACCGACCGGATTTTCTACTCGGCGGCCAAGGGCGTCGGTCTCCCCGTCGTCTACGTCGGCTCCAAGACCGGGCGCGACGGCATCCACGGCGCGACCATGGCCTCGGCCGAGTTCGACGAGAACTCCGAGGAAAAGCGGCCGACCGTCCAGGTCGGTGACCCGTTCACCGAAAAGTTGCTGATTGAAGCCTGCCTCGAGCTGATGGCCGAGGACGCCATCATCGCCATTCAGGACATGGGCGCGGCCGGCCTCACCTCCTCGACCTCCGAAATGGCCGACAAGGGCGGCGTCGGCATCGAGCTCAACCTCGACAACGTTCCCCAGCGCGAAGAGGGCATGACGGCCTACGAGATGATGCTCTCGGAAAGTCAGGAGCGCATGCTCATGGTGCTGAAGCCGGGGGCCGAGGCCAAGGCCGAAGCCATTTTCCGCAAGTGGGGGCTCGATTTCGCGATCATCGGCCAGACCACCGACACCGGCCGCATGGTCGTCAGGCACAAGGGCCGCGTGGAGGCGGATATTCCCGTCTCCAAGCTCGCCAACTCGGCACCCGTTTACGAGCGGCCGTGGGTACCAATGACGCCGCCGCAGCGCGTAGCACCTGAAGAGGTCCCGCCGCCGAACTCCATCACGGGCGCGCTGCGCACAATGATGGGCCACCCGCAGCTCTGCTCCCGCCGCTGGATCTGGGAGCAGTACGACTACATGGTCATGGGCCACACGGTGCAGCGGCCGGGCGGTGATGCCGCCATCGTGCGCATCCCTGGCACCACCAAGGGCATCGCAATGGCCTGCGATGTCACCCCGCGCTACGTGGCTGCCGATCCCGACATGGGCACGCGGCAGGCTGTCGCCGAAAACTGGCGCAACCTGACCGCCGTCGGCGCCGATCCGCTCGCCATCACCGACAACATGAACTTCGGCAACCCCGAACGGCCGGAGATCATGGGGCAGTTCGTCCAGTCGGTGAAAGGCATGGCCGAGGCGTGCCGGGCGCTGGACTATCCCGTCGTGTCGGGCAATGTCTCGCTTTACAACGAGACCAACGGCGTCGGCATTCCGCCGACGCCGGCCATCGGCGGCGTAGGGCTCGTACCGGATCTTTCCAAAACCGCCAGCCTAGCCCTCAAGAAGGAGGGCGACGTCCTCATCCTGATCGGGCGCGAAGCGGGTCACCTCGGGCAGAGCCTCTACCAGCAGATCATTGCGGGCCGGCTCCAAGGCGCCCCGCCACCGGTCGATCTGGCTGACGAGATCAAGGCCGGCAGGCTCATTCGCGCGCTCATCCGGGAGTCGGGCGTGCGCACGGTTCATGATGTCAGCGACGGCGGGCTGCTCGTTGCGGTCGCGGAGATGGCGCTCGCCGGTGACCTTGGTCTTGAGCTCTTCGAGTACCAAGGCAAGCTGCCCGCCCACGCGGTCTGGTTCGGCGAGGATCAAGGCCGCTACGTCGTCGAGGTCTCGCCCGACGAGGCGGAGGCCGTGATCGAGAGGGCGCGCAGTCTTGCCCTGCCCGCCCGCATCGTGGCGCGCGTCGGCGGCGACAGCCTCGCCCTTCCCGGCGAACCGCCGGTAAAGCTCGCCGAGCTGCGGGACATCCACGAGAGCTGGCTGCCGCACTACATGAGCGGCACACACTAAGGCTGTGGCGGGCCAGGTTCTTGCAATGTTCGCGCGAGTGAGCTAAGCGTGGACGACCCAAAGCGAGCGCTAGCATTGCAGCCACTCGATCCGCATGCGAGTGCGTCGAGTGGACAAGACCGGATCGCGGCAGCGCCGTTGCAGCTCGTCGCCACTGGGGAGAGGTTCTCACATGGCTATGGACGCGAAAGAGATCGAGCGGTTGATCAAGGCGAGCCTTCCTGACGCGGAGGTGAGTATCCGCGATCTCGCCGGCGACGGCGACCATTACGCTGCGCACGTCGTCTCGTCGGCGTTCGTGGGCAAGACACGGGTTCAGCAGCATCAGATGGTTTACGAGGCGCTCGGTGGCCGCATGGGTGGCGCACTGCACGCGCTGGCCTTGACGACATCGCCGCGGAAGGATTGACACCGCGCGGCTTGCGCCCCCATGTTCTGTCGGCGTCAAGGCGCCCTTGAACCGCCCTACTGACGAGAGGAATTCATTCAATGACAGACCAAGCCGTTCACGACTGGATCGCAAAGACGGTCGCGACCAATGACGTCGTGCTTTTCATGAAGGGCACGTCGACGTTCCCGCAGTGCGGGTTCTCCGCCCAGGTCGCCCAAATCCTCGGTCACCTCGGCGTCGACTACAAGGACGTGAACGTGCTCGAGGACATGGGCATCCGCGAGGGTATCAAGACCTACAGCAACTGGCCCACGATCCCGCAGCTCTACGTGAAAGGCGAGTTCATCGGCGGCTGCGACATCGTCCGCGAGATGTTCCAGCAAGGCGAACTGCAGCGCCTGTTCGACGACAAGGGCGTGAGCTACGACAAGAAATCCGCGGTCGTCTGAGGATCCGTACCGGTCCCCGTTGGGGCTTTTTCTCAAGCCTTACAATCATTCCAGCTCTGGGCGCGGTAAGCTGTGCTGCCGCGCCCTCCCGTTTGCCGTTCCCATGAGCTCACAGAGAACCCGCTAGACGCTACGCGAGCGTCTTCGCCCATCCGGGTAAGTCTGCCCGAATGAGTCCGCCCGAATGGAAGCATATCCGCTGCTCTCAGCTGCCAGGTAAGGTTGATGCGGGCGACCCCTTCTCCTGGACCCCCGCGACCCGCCATTTCCTCTGACCCTCTCAGCCTCTATCCCCGGGCCGATGTTTCTCGACAGAAGCCTGGCCGGTATGTATGCTGAACTTCATAATTCTGATCGCCGCAGTAGGCGAATTGACGCCATTCAAAGGGAGGCGTCCGTGATCGAGTGGAGGATCGAAGGGCGGGAGCTCGTCAGCTGCAACTGCATCGTTGGTTGTCCGTGCCAGTTCAACGCACCACCGACCCACGGTTTCTGTGATGCGGTCGTCGCCATTCAGATCGACCAGGGTCGCTTCCGCGAAACCCCACTGGACGGGTTGCGTGCGGTCGCGGTCATGACCTGGCCGGGAGCCATCCATGAGGGGCATGGCAAGTGCCAGGTCATCATCGACGAACGCGCTTCGGAGGCACAGAGGGAGGCGCTATTGAAGATCCTGTCGGGCCAGGAGACTGAGCCCGGGGCGACCATCTTCAACGTGTTCGCCGCCACGTTCGAGCAGGTATTCGAGCCGCTGTTCAAGCCCATCGAGATCGACATCGACGTCGATGCCCGCCGTGGGTCTGTGCGCGTAGATGGGATGGTACAGGTCACGGGATCTCCAATTCTCAATCTGGTTACAGGCAGCGAGCACAGGGCGCGCATCGACATGCCGGATGGCTTCGAGTTCCGGATCGCTGAGGTGGGCCGCGCAAGCACGCAAGCGAGCGGCAACTTGGCTTTCGGCTTCGATGATACCCACGCGCACTTCGCGCGGCTCAACATGTCCCAGAACGGCGTGGCAGCCTGACGTGATGATGACGGCTCTCGCGCTCGGGACTGCAACCTAGCTCTCCATCCGGCCAGGGGCAGGCATGATCGACGCGGTCACCAGGACAGAAGCCCTGCTCCGGCGTGAACGGCTGATCATCATCGCGGGTCTGGCCATCATCATCGCGCTCGCGTGGACCTACATCATCTCGGGCGGCGGTACGGCCATGACGGCCGTCTCGATGACACACTGGCGGCTTCCGCTGTCGATGGCGATGCACGCCGCGCCGGCCACGTGGACGCTGACCTATGCGCTCGTCATGATCACCATGTGGTGGACGATGATGATCGCCATGATGCTCCCAAGCGCGGCGCCGACGGTCCTGCTGTACGCCCAAGTGACCCGACATGCCGCGCGCCAGGGTCAGGTCAACGCAACCGTTCCTGCGGCCGTATTCGTGGCGGGGTATCTCGCGGTTTGGCTGGCATTCAGCATCCTGGCGACCGGCCTCGAGTGGCTGCTGGAGCGTGCTGGAGTGATCGACGGCATGATGATGGGCTCCGTCGACGCTTGGCTCTCAGGCGGCTTGTTGATCGCGGCTGGGCTCTACCAGTTGTCGCCGCTGAAGGGCGTCTGTCTCGATCACTGCCGCGCGCCCGCCGTCTACCTTTCACAGCACTGGCGGGCGGGACGCAGTGGTGCCTTCCTGATGGGGATCGGGCACGGGGCCTACTGCCTCGGCTGCTGCTGGGCGCTGATGCTGCTTCTGTTCGTTGGCGGTGTCATGAACCTGCTTTGGATCGCGGGGCTGACGGCGGTGGTGCTGCTAGAAAAACTCAGCCCCTTCGGTTCCCGGCTGGCGCCGTGGCTCGGATCGGGCTTTCTTCTCGGCGGCACACTCGTCATCCTGCTGGTCTGAGTGGCCGACCTCTCGAACGCAAAAGAGCCGCCATCTCTGGCGGCTCCCGCGATCGGCAGGAAGTTGGCTCGGCGTCAGCGCGAGTAGAACTCGACCACCAGGTTGGGCTCCATGATGACCGGGTACGGGACGTCGGAGAGAGCCGGCACGCGTAGCAGCTTTGCCGTCATCTTGTTGTGATCGACCTCGATGTAGTCGGGGACGTCGCGCTCCGGGCTCTTGATGGCCTCGAGCAGCATCGGGATCTGGCGCGATTTCTCACGCACCTCCACGACATCGCCGACCTTGCAGCGGTAGCTCGCGATGTTGACACGGCGCCCGTTCACCTTGACGTGGCCGTGACTGATGAACTGGCGGGCCGCATAGGGCGTCGGCACGAACTTGGCGCGGTACACGATGGCGTCGAGCCGCCGCTCGAGCAGGCCGATGAGGAGCTCGGAGGTCGAGCCCTTGAGGCGCGCCGCCGTGTCGTAGATGCGGCGGAACTGCCGCTCGGTGATGTTGGCGTAATAGCCCTTCAGCTTCTGCTTGGCACGAAGCTGCTGGCCGTAGTCCGACAGCTTGCCCATGCGGCGCTCGCCGTGCTGGCCGGGGCGACTCTCGCGCTTGTTGATGGGGCTCTTCGGACGGCCCCAGATGTTCTCTCCGAGGCGGCGATCGATCTTGTGCTTGGCGCTGACGCGCTTCGTCATGTGTAGGCACTCCAGTTGAGAGCTGTTGCAGCTTGGAGCGCCCCCTCCTCTGCCCGGTGTCCCGAGCCGACAGGCGCCGACCTGACTGGCCGTCGCCGCGGGTGCGCAAATCAAACGCGGGCCTAGTGGCCCGCGCGCGGATGCTCAATATCCGGATTGCCGGCGTCCGTCAACCGGCTGGAAGGCGCACCGCCTGCTACTTCTTTACTGAACCCGTTGATCTTTCGGCCAAATCCGGACCCGTTGCCACGTAGGCGGCAATCAGCTCCTTCACCTTCTTACGCTGCTCGTCGGTGCAGGTGTTGGCGTCGGGCGCTTCCTTTTCATCAATGACGACTTCCTTTCCGCCGTCCGTCTTTTCGACCAGCCTGATCTTGCCCGTCAGCAACATCACCGTCGTCAGGTGGAGCTGGTTGATGTAGATCAACTGCTGCTCGGTCCACTTTCCCTTTGCTTCCTCCCGCCGCATGAGCGAGCGATAGTTGGCAACCTGATCCTCAGGAAGCTCACAGATCTGGGCATGGGCCGTGAGGCGGCCCACCTTGATGACCTCGCGTGCCGTGTCGAGCGGCACTTCGATCTTGCTGCGGTCCTTTTTGTCGATCTCGACGGTGGTGCCGTCGGGCTTGGTGAACTTGGCCGGCGTGAGCGACCAGGCATAATCCATGAATGCCTTGACGGCGCGCTCGCTGATATCCTGCGCGTTGGCTGGTGTCAGCACCATCATCAGTGCCCCGAGTCCCAACGCCGCAGCCCGCATCCCCGCAATCCAGATCTTGCCCATTCACTCAGCCCTTGAAGCCGCCTCAGTTGCGGTCCGCAACACGTCCGTCCTCCCACAGCATTGTGCGGTGGTTCGGCTCGAAAGTGGGCATAATCAAGGCACTTTATGCGGGTGGTTTCCGGCCCGCGCCCTTGCCGTGAGCCAGCGTGGCCACTATGCCACGCAGCGTCCGGACTTCCTGCTCGCTCGCGTTCATGCGGGCGAACATGCTTTTCACGTTCCGCATCACGGTCTGACGCCGGTGTGGCGGGTTGAAGAAGCCCAGTCGGTCGAGCTCGGATTCGAGGTGATCGAAGAAGCCGTAGAGCTCCTCCTTGGTCGCCGGACGCGCGCCTCTCCTGTTGAGACCCGGCTCGAGCCCCTTTTCGTAAGAGGTGACCCGGCCGAGCGTTCCGCGTTTCGTCTCTTTCAGCCACTCGTAGCTCACGAGCAGCACGGCCTGGGCGACATTGAGAGATGCGAAGCGCGGGTTGACCGGCGCCATGACGACCGCGTCCGCCAGCGCGACCTCGTCCGTCTCGAGCCCGGCCCGCTCCGGCCCAAAGACGACTCCGCAGCGCTCGCCCTCTTCTATTCGCCTGTGGATTTCCTGCGCGGCCTGCTCGGGCGTCAGGACCGGCTTTGCCAAATCCCGCCGCCGCGCTGTCGTGGCGCAGACGAAGTTGAGGTCGGCGACGGCCTCGGCGAGCGTGCCCGACGCGCGCGTCGCATCGATGATGAAATTCGCACCCGCCGCGGCGGCGCGCGCCTTCTCGTTGGGCCAGCCGTCGCGGGGGGCGATGAGCCGGAGATCGTCCAGGCCGAAGTTTGCCATGGCGCGGGCCACCATGCCGATGTTGTCGGCAAGTTGCGGCCGGACGAGGATGAGCGTCGGGCTCGGCAAGCCATCTTCGTCGATACCGGCAAGGCGCTTGGGGCGTGGGTCCTCGAGCCGCTTCAGCCGCCGGATGACCCGCCGGGCAAAAAACCAGAGCTCCTCCCCGGCCCATGTCTTGGCAAGGGCGTCGAGGGACGGAAACGTTGCCGCCGGCAGCGGGCCGCCGGGCGACAGCACGAGGCCGGTGTCGGCGAATGAAATGGATGAGAACCGGGCGCAGAACTGGTCGAGAGTCGCGAGCCCTTGGCTCTCTGTCCACTTGCGGCAGCCTGGACAGAAGGCCTGAGGGGCGACACAGGCCTCATCGGCGCAGAAGTTGATGGCGGCCCGCACCTCCTCGGGCGAAAGCGGCGGCTCGGCCAGTGCGCTCGCCGTCTCCACGTTCTCCCGATAGGCAGCGCCGACGACCTCGGCGACCGTGAGATCCGTCTCCTCGATGGCAGGAGATTGCGTTTTGGCGTGCTTTGGGTTGACGGCGCGCATCTGCGGGCCTGCTGTCCTCTCGTCGGCGCGGCTCATCCGGGCTCGTGAGGGCTGGCGTAACGAATGCCGCCGGAGAGAGCAACCGGGCCGCCGGTCACAGGCGTATGGGCCCGCGTGCTCAGCAAATCAACAGGTCGGCTTGAGAGGTGCGCCACGTGAGATCGCAAAGTGATCGGCTCGGTTGAGCGTTCTCGATACCGTCCGAGAGGTCGAGCACGCGGTCATAATGCGGGCTCAGCAAAGCCTTGAACCGCTGCAACCGCTCCACGTCGTCGCGATCGGCCGTGAGTTCGACCAGGATCGGCACACGCGCATCCAGAAGACGACTCATGCCGTCGAGGACTGCGAGCTCGTGGCCTTCCACGTCGATCTTCACCAGGGAAACCCGATCGGCGTCGACACCTTCCTGCGCGAGAATGTCGTCGAGCGTCAACGCCTCTACTTCGATGCCTTCGCCGCGGCCGGAACGGAAGCTGCGCTCGACCGAATGGGCGCCGTGGTTCTTGCTGTTCCTGACAAGCTGGAGGCGACCGGCGCCCCGACTGGCAGCGGCCTCGATAGCCCGCACACGCTGCTCGAAGCCGTTCAGTGACAGGTTGCGATTGAGAATTGCGAAATTGTGCGGATCGGGCTCGATGGCGATGCCTTCGGAAAACAGGCCGGACTTCAGGGCGTAGATGCTCAGTGCGCCGATATTCGCGCCGACGTCGATGAACACGCCGCCCATGCGGAATTGGCCAACCCTCCGCAGGGCATCGATCGCGGTTTCGAGCTCCCTGCGTTGCCAGCAGCGTCCGCCCATCAGCTTCAGGGCGATCTTGTCGTCGCGTGGATCGACGTAGAGCGCATGGTCGCCGAATGGGACCAGGCAAAGCGCTCCAGGTGCCAAGTGCTGATCGAGCAGCGCGCGGAGCGCAAGGCCGCGCAGCCTCGGACTGGCACCGATCAATCCTGTTGCGCGCGTGACAGCACGCGCCGCAAACCGGCGGCGTCGCTTCCGCCAGAATTCGCGATCCAGCACTCGACGATTGTGTGGCAACGAAGCTCTCGTGACGGACTGCAGTCATGCAGTCAACGATCATGAGGCCTATTGGTTCAGCGCGTTATCACCTTCCGCCGATCACAACCCCTCGACCGACTCTTGTTCAAATCCCTTGTCATCTCGGCGCTTGTCGCCGGGATCCACCTCACGTCTAGCTCCAGTGCTTACGGATGGCTGGATCCCGGGCACAAGGCCCGGGATGACTGTGTAGTGGCGAAGAATTCTAGACTGAAAGAGCAGAGAACCGGCATTGTCCCCGGGGTCTCACCAGCTCCGCGATGGTCGCCTCATCGAGCGAATGGGGCGGCAGCGAGCGTGATAATTCCTCTTCGGGTTGATTACGCCGGGCCGGCCGCCCTTTGGCTCAAAACCATTCGTCATCCCGGCGCTTGTCGCCGGGATCCACCTCACGTCTAGCTCCAGTGCTTACGGATGGCTGGATCCCGGGGCACAAGGCCCGGGATGACTGTGTTGCGGTGAAGAATGCCGGATAGGACAAGTCACATCACCGGCCTGGTCCCCGGTCTCATCAGCGACCAACTGTATTCTGATAATCATCTTCGGGCTGATCACAACCGGTCGGCCGCCCTTTGGCTCAAAACCATCCGTCATCCCGGCGCTCGTCGCCGGGATCCACCTCATGTCTTGCTCCAGAGCTTACGGATGGCTGGATCCCGGGGCACAAGGCCCGGAATCGCTGCCTCTATCGGCAGAAAATTCTATGCTGAATAGAGTCTCACACCACTCGCCCGGTCTCGTCGTCGATCAGGTGCATGTTGCCGAGATCGGCGGCCAGTCGCATGGGGGCGCCTTCGCGGGCGTTGGCGTTCGGATTGACGCGTCCGCAGACCTGCGTGCCGTTGATCGAGAAGTAGACAAGAGTCTCCATCCCCATCGGCTCGGTGACTTCGATCTGGGCCTCGAACGGCACGACGTGAGGCTCCATGTGCGGGCGTACCTCGGTGATGTGCTCGGGCCGGAGCCCCAGCAGAAGCCGGCCGTTGCCCTTGAGGGATCTGTACCGCTCCCGCCGGGCTTCCGGGATCGGCAAAGCAAGGTCAGCAGTCAGTCGAACGGCGAGCTTGTCGTCGCTCTCCTCCAGCTCGCAGGGAATGAAGTTCATGGCCGGTGACCCGATGAAGCTCGCGACAAACCGCGTCGCCGGCTTGTGATAGAGCTCGTTCGGCGAGCCGACCTGCTCGATGCGTCCCTGATTCATGACCACCACGCGATCGGCCAGCGTCATCGCCTCGACCTGATCGTGTGTGACGTAGACCGTCGTCGTGCGCACCTTCTGATGCACCTTCTTGATTTCGGTGCGCATCTGCACACGCAGCTTGGCATCGAGGTTCGACAGTGGCTCGTCGAACAGGAACACCTTAGGATGCCGGACGATGGCGCGGCCCATGGCGACGCGCTGGCGCTGGCCACCCGAAAGCTGCTTGGGCTTGCGGTCGAGCAGCTCGGTGATGTCGAGGATGCGCGCCGCCTCCTCCACCCGTGCCTTGATCTCCGGCTTCGGATAGCGCTTCAGCCGCAGCCCGAACGACATGTTCTCGGCGACCGTCATGTGCGGATAGAGCGCGTAGTTCTGGAACACCATGGCGATGTCCCGGTCCTTGGGTGGCACGTCGTTGACGACATCGCCGCCGATGCGGATCTCGCCGTCGCTGATGTCCTCGAGCCCCGCGATCATGCGCAAGGTCGTGGACTTGCCGCAGCCCGACGGTCCGACCAGAACGACGAACTCGTGATCCGCGATGTCGAGGTCGATGCCGCGCACCGCCTCCACCTCTTCGTAGCGCTTGACCACCTTGAGCAGGTTCACTTCGGCCATCGTCGCGTCACCCTTTCGTCGCGCCGGCAGTGAGCCCGGCGATGTAGTAGTCCATGAGGAAGGCGTAGATGATGAGCGGCGGCGCGGCTCCGAGCAGCGCGCCCGTCATGATCTGCCCCCAGTTGAAGACGTCGCCCTTGATCAGCGTCGTGATGATACCGACCGGGAGGACGAGCTGGTCCACCGAAGTCGTGAAGGCGAGCGGATAGAGAAACTGCGCCCATGAGACGGTGAACGCGAATATGGTTGCCGCGATAAGCCCCGGCAGGGCCACGGGTATGAACACCATCATCAGCGTCTGCAGCCAGCTCGCGCCGTCGATGATGGCCGCCTCGTCGAGCTCCTTGGGGATCGAGGCGAAGTAGCCGATCATGATCCAGGTGCAGAACGGCACCGTCAGCGTCGGATAGACGATCAGCAGCACCCACCAGTGGTTGAGCACCTCGATGCCCGTGAGGTCGCGGAACATCGCGAACATCTTGAACAGCGGGATGAACAGCAGCGTCTCAGGGATCAGGTAGGTCAGAAATACGCCCGTCGCGAGCGTCGCCGAGCCCCAGAACCTCATCCGCGACAGCGCGAATGCGGCGGGAACGCTGATCAGCATCGTGATGGCCACGACGAACACCGACACGATCGCCGAGTTGCGGAAGAACGTCAGGTAGACCGACTGGGTCAGCAGCTCCTTGTAGTTGGCAAGCGTCGGCTCGTAGACCCACCACGGATTGGTCGCCGCCGAAATCTCCGCGCTCGTTTTCAGCGAGGTGATGAGCATGTAGATCGGCGGCAGCAGGAAGAAGATGGCGAACAGGATCAGAAAGAAATAGGACCAGCGCAGCGCCCAGGCGCGGTCCCGCTTCATGCTGCCATACCGCGGGCGAGTGCCCGTTCCTCCTGCCATCGTCTGCACGGTGCTGGCCATCACACCTCACTCCCCCGGCGGGTGATGTCCCGCAGAATGAAAACTGCCGCGACCGCCAGGATCGGCACCATGAACAGCGACACGCTGGCGCCGAGCGGAATGTCGCCACCCTCGATGCCGAGGCGGAACGCCCAGGTGGCAAACACGTGGGTCGAATCCACGGGTCCGCCGGCTGTCAGGATGCGAACGATATCGAAGTTGGCGAACGTGACGATGAGCGAGAACAGCGCCGTGATCGCGATGATGTTGCGCATCATCGGCAGCGTGATGAACCAGATCTTCTGCCACCAGTTGGCGCCGTCGATGGCAGCTGCCTCATAAAGCTGGTCCGGCACCGACTTGAGCGCCGCGAGATACATGATCATGAAGAACGGCGCGCCGATCCAGACGTTGACCAGGATCACGGACAGCCGCGCCCAGAAGGTTTCGCCCGTCCACGGGATCGGATCGATGCCGAAGAGCGCGAGCACCCAGTTGAAGGCGCTGTAGGACGGGTCGAACAGCCACAGCCAGGCGAGGCAGCTCATGGCCGGCGGGATGACCCACGGCACCAGCAGCATGCCGCGCCACTTGCGCTGCCCCTTGGCCGGAATGTTGTGCACGAAATGGGCGACCACGAACCCGATGATGGCCTTCAGGATGACAGCGGTGATCGCGAAGATGCACGACTGCTGAACCACCATCCAGAATGTTTCGCGTTTGAACAAGAACGTGAAATTGCCGAACCCGACGAAGCGCTGCATCGATTTGTTGAGCGTCGCCAGATGCAGCGAGTAAAACGCGGGATAGATCACCAGCAGCGCGATCAGCAGAATCAGCGGCAGCGTCATAAGGAAGGCGACCGTCGACTTGCGCTGCAGAAGGCGGCGCAGCTTGGTCCGGCGTGGAATTGTGGGGACTGACTTCTCGGCCCTCAGCGCGGTTTCCGCCATGAGGGAGACTCCTTAGTTGCTCACCCGCTTCCCGGTTAGCCGGCAAGGGTTGGCCAGAACAGCGCACCGCTGACGGCTCACACCTTTCGGTGCGCGATTGGAGGAAGGAGCGCTGCCGGACCCGGCCGGATGGCCTGGCCGGCAGCTCCACTTTTTCAGGTCCGCATGAACCCTTCGAGCTCGCTCTCGGCCCAGGAGAGCGTGTCCTCCATCGACTCGCCCCGGAAGTGCCGCACGACCATCTTGGTCATCAGCCCCTGTGTATAGATCTGCACTGCGATCCTGTGCGGCGTCGGTGCGGCGGCGATCGACAGTGTCTGGTGCTGATGCGGATCGGGGTAGTGATAGAGCGTTCCCGTTGGCGGCCCTTCCTCGGCCCAGGTCTTGAACTTGGTCAGGTTGGCGAACGACGGTAGGTCATAGCCGGCGCTGACTTTGACCATGCTCTCCACGACATCGGGCTGCGACAGGTGGACGAGCAGGCTCTTCGCTGCCGACTTGTTCTGCGAGAAGTTCCAGATGCCCCAAAGGTAGGGCAGGAACGGCGCATAGCGACCCTTCGGACCGGATGGCATGCCGTGGGTCCAGCACTTCGCAGCGATCTCCGGCGCGTCGCGCTTGGCGACCGCCCAGGCGCTCGGCGGGTTCATGATAAGCGCGCCCCGGCCCGATACGAGCCACTTGTTGTTGGAGGCATCGTCCCAGGCGGGAGCATCGGGCGGCAGGAACGCCGTCAGCCGCTTGTACCAGTCGAGGGCCTGGCGGACCTCGTCGGTCTTGACCGTGATGTTCTCGTCCTTGTCGACGAGAACGGCGCCGAACGAGGAGAAGATCGCACCGGCGGTGTCGACTGAGTCCGTCGTCGTACCCAGCCCGATTCCGAACGGGTGACCGGCCTTATGGCACGCCTCTGCGGCCTTGAGGAAATTGTCGAGAGTCCAATCGTCGGCCTTCGGAGCAGCTCCTGCCGGGTACATGGCCTGCACGTCAATTCCAGCGTGCTCTTTCATGAGATCCATACGCGAGCAGGGGCCCTTGATCTGGCTCCCTGGCGTCGCGGGCACCGACACCCACGTCCCGTCGATCTTGCCCAGGTACTCGACCGTCGCGTTGACCGCGCCGTTCTGCTTGATCAGCTCTTCCATGATGTCGTCGACCGGCTCGAGGAAACTGGCGTTCTCGGCCGGCTGCCACGTCGGGAAGGCGAGGATATCGTGGCCGGACCGGGCCTGCCGTTCGGCGGCAATCGTGAGCAGGTTTTTGTTGCCTTGCGAAGGAATGAAGTCCATCTGGACCTCCACCTTCTCCTTCGCCGCCCACTCCTCGACCGCCTTCTTGGTCGCGTCATTCGCGCCCGGGACCCAGTGGTCCCAGAAGCCGACCGAAAGCTTCCCCGCCGCATGGGCCGTGCGGACGTAAGGGGCAGCGATGACCGCCGCAGATGCAGCTGCGGTCGTCGTCAGGAAGCGACGGCGGGTAAGCTTAGACTTCCGCATGGGGTTTCCTCCATTCATGCCGACACGTATCGACTTTCCATGCATGCAAAACGGCAGAGCGTGCTCCGCACACCTGGTTGTTGCCGGCCGATCTTCTCGCCGGATGCCGCTCTTCACGGCTGCCTGAAGGTAACTGACGGATCGTCCGCAAGGCAACAGTTGGTTTGCGCCGGATCCGACCGGGTCCCAGTTTTCGCACAGAGCGGTAACTTGTGTGGCCGAGCCGCCCTCGGCGGGACGCTGCGTCTCATTATCCCGCTACTTGGCTTCCCGCGCCGATCCGTCTATCACCCCGGGCGAGGCGTGCCGGCGGCCGGCCGGTGCCGCCAGGACTCTAGAGGCCCGCGCGATCTGGTGAGAAAGCTATGCAGAAAATCAAGGTGACCGGCGCTGTCGTCGAGCTCGATGGCGATGAGATGACTCGCATCATCTGGAAGCTCATCAAGGAGAAGCTGATCTACCCCTACCTTGATATCAACCTCGAGTACTACGACCTCGGGATCGAGAACCGGGACCGCACCAACGACCAGGTCACGATCGACGCAGCCCACGCCATCAAGAAGCATGGCGTGGGCGTGAAGTGCGCGACCATCACGCCAGACGAGGCGCGGGTGAAGGAATTCGGCCTCAAGGAGATGTGGAAGTCGCCCAACGGCACCATCCGCAACATCCTGGGCGGCGTCATCTTCCGTGAGCCAATCATCTGCAAGAACGTCCCGCGCCTGGTGCCGGGCTGGACGCAGCCGATCATCATCGGCCGCCACGCCTTCGGCGATCAGTACCGCGCCACGGATTTCAAGTTCCAGGGCAAGGGCACGCTGACCATCAAGTTCGTCGGCGAGGACGGCACCGTCATCGAGAAGGAGGTTTTCAAGGCCCCCGGCAGCGGCGTCGCCATGGCCATGTACAATCTCGACGATTCGATCCGCGATTTCGCACGCGCTTCGTTCAATTATGGCCTTGCTCGCAACTACCCGGTCTACCTCTCGACCAAGAACACGATCCTCAAGGTCTATGACGGACGCTTCAAGGACATCTTCCAGGAGATCTATGACGCCGAGTTCAAAGCGGAATTCGAAAAGCGCGGCCTCACCTACGAGCACCGTCTCATCGACGACATGGTGGCTTCGGCGCTGAAGTGGTCCGGCGGCTACATCTGGGCCTGCAAGAACTACGACGGCGACGTGCAGTCCGACACGGTGGCCCAGGGCTTCGGCTCGCTCGGACTCATGACCAGCGTGCTGATGACGCCGGACGGCAAGACGGTCGAGGCCGAGGCCGCCCACGGCACCGTCACCCGGCACTACCGCGAGCACCAGAAGGGCAAGGAGACCTCGACCAACTCGATCGCCTCCATCTTCGCCTGGACGCGGGGCCTCGCCCATCGCGCCAAGCTCGACAACAACCCCGAGCTGGCGAAGTTCGCCGAGACTCTGGAGCGGGTTTGCGTCGAGACCGTCGAGTCCGGCTACATGACGAAGGACCTCGCCCTTCTCGTCGGCGCCGACCAGAAGTGGCTCTCGACAACCGGCTTCCTCGACAAGGTCGACGAGAACCTCAAGAAGGCCATGGGGGCCTGAAGCCGCGTTCCTACGGTTGCTCCGCCGCGCCGTCCTGTTGTTGGCGCGGCGGCTCCCTTGACGAGAGGGGGACGGCCCCGTCCTGCACCTCGCCCGACCACTCTTAGCAGCGATCCGATGGTTGGGCGTTGCCCCGCTCCCGCTAAAATGGCGATCTACTTTATTGACGTCCGTCAATGAAAGGGTGCTTGGCTGCTGATTTGTTGCTGCACTGAAACATGCAGTCGTCGCGTGGGGGCCAACATGATTGTATGCAGACGCATCGTGCGCCTCGCGGCGAGTGTCGGGCTTATTTGCGTTTTGGGTCTAGCGTCCTCCGTTACGGAGGGCTTGGCGCAGAGATCCGGCGGCTTCCGCAAGGGGCCGGTCGCGAGAGATGGCGGGTCGATCGGCAGGAGCCTTTCATCACGGCCCGGAAGATTTGCTGTGCCGCGCAGCAGCAGGGCGGCGGCCACGCCACGGGTTGCCAGATCCCTGCAACGGGCACGGCCCTCCAGGAGAGCCGCGACCACCTCTCGCAGCCGCATTGTGATGCCCAGACGGATCGGGCGTAGTGCGACGCGCATTGCAAGGTCGCGCGCAGCACAGAGTACGAGATTGCGTCGTGCGCCTGCCTTACGGCAGCGCGCTGCACGTCATGCGCTGCGAAAGGCGCCCAAGAACTTGGCTTTGATCAACCGCGGACTACGCCACAACCCGGGTCAGAGCAAGCCGGCCCACGTGCAGCACGACCCGAAACGCAAAGCGGGCAAGTCAGGATGGGCGCATCGGCACCGGCCCTTCTATTTCAAGCACGGCGGCCATCGCTGGCGTCGCCACTACTACAGCGTTTTCGTCGGAGGGCTCTGGTACTGGTATTGGTACGACGTCATCGCAGACACTGATCCTGCCGTCGTCATCTACAGCGAAGCGGACCTGCCCGAGTGCGATCTCGAGAGCGACGATTGCGTCGAGCCTGAGCCCGCGCCTTTGGTGGCTCCTGCCATTCTCGAAGGGCGGGCCACCGAAGAAGCCATGGCGCGGTGCGCCGCCGCGTTCAAGTCGTTCAATCCCGAGACGGGTACGTATCTGACCTACCGGGGCGTTGTCCGCCCCTGCCCTTATCTCGAGTGACGGCAAAGGGCTTCCGCTTCAGGCCACCGGCTGGAGCATTTCCTGGTGGCGGATAGGCTCACGGAAAATGCTCCAGTTTTCGCTTGCCCGAGCATCTTCACCCATTCGGGCGAGTCCTCCCGAGTAGTGTTCCGTCACCAAAGCCTGACCCCTCCTGCGGCATGGCCCCGCCGTCATCCACACAGGCTTCCGCCATTAAGCATCGAGGTGTCGTGGATTCCCGCCTCCGCGGGAATGACGTGTGGTGAACGATAGCGACTGCACCTTATCAAGCTGCCTCCAGCATTTTCGACACGATCTCGGTCACGTCGCGCGATAGCCCTTTCGTTTTCGCCACCTCCCGCAGGGCCTTCCGCGCCAGCTTGCGACGCCCCGGCTCGAGCTCCCGCCAGCTCCGGAAGCCGGCCAGCATCCGGGCCGCGATTTGCGGATTGAACTTGTCGATCGCCAGCACCTGCTCGGCGACGAAGTCGTAGCCCGCACCGTCCGGCCGGTTGAACTGCACCGGGTTCATGGATGCGAAATTGCCGATCAGTGCGCGAACCTTGTTCGGTGTCGTCAGCGAGAAGAGCGGATGTTTCGTGAGCGCCTTGACGCGCGCCAGCGTCCCGGGGAGCGGGGAGGTCGCTTGCGCCGCGAACCACGTGTCGATGACAAGGTGATCGCCCTTCCAGCGCTCGTAGAAATCGTCGAGCACTTTTTTGGCGTCCGCTCCGCCCCGTGCTGCCAGCAGATAGAGCGCATGGGCGGCGTCCGTCATGTTGGTCGCCTTCCAATAATGGTCCACAAGGCGTGCTTTGTCGGCTGCGGAATTGCGGGCGCTGAGCAGCGTCAGCGCAGCATTGCGCAGGGCACGTCGGCCGGCGCTGGCTGCATCGGGTGAGAATTTGCTGGAATCGTACGATGCGTAAATGTCCTCGAGCGCGTCTCCCAGTGTTTCGCCGACCACCCGCAACAGCTGCTTTCTCGCGCGGTGAATGGCATCCGGATCGATATTGTGCGCGATCTCGCGGGCCATATCCGCTTCGCTCGGCAGACGGAGCATTTCGGCGCGATAGGCGGGTTGGAGCGTCTCATCCCTGATGGTGGCGCCGAGCGCCTTGGCATAGGCGATCCCCTCTGCCGGCCGCCTGCTCGTCGTCGGCGTTTTCACCAGCGTGGTCAGCGTCCGGATCGCGTAGGTGTTGGCGGCCTGCCAGCGATTGAACAGATCGCTGTCGTTGGCCATCAGGAACTCGAGATCGCGATCCGACAAATCAACGGTCAGCTTCACCGGGGCCGAGAAGCCGCGCAGCAGGGACGGCACGGGTTTTGAGGGCACGTCGACGAACCGGAAGGTCTGCTTCCGTTTCCTGACACGCACGACGCCGTTCTTGACCGGCGTGCCGTCCGCCAGCTTGAGATCGATGTCCTGTCCGTTTCCGCCCAGAAGTCCGAGCTTCAGCGGTATGTCCATGGGCCTCTTGGTCGGCTGGCCGGGCGTCGGATTGAGGACCTGCTCGACGGTAAGCTTCGCTTCCTTGCGCGTTTCGTTGTAATCGAGCGAGCAGATGAGCTCCGGCGTGCCGGCCTGCTTGTACCAGAGCATAAACTGGCCGAGATCGACGTTATTGGCATCCTCGAAGCACTTCACGAATTGCTCGACCGTCGCGGCCTGACCATCGTGGCGCTCGAAGTAGAGATCCATTCCGGCGCGGAAGCCCTCCCGGCCGACGATGGTCTCGATCATGCGGATCACCTCCGCGCCTTTCTCGTAGACCGTCGCCGTGTAGAAGTTATTGATCTCGATGTAGGTGTCGGGCCGCACGGGATGCGCCAGCGGCCCCGCATCCTCCGGGAACTGATGCGTCTTGAGCTGGCGCACATCGGCAATGCGCTGGACGGTGCGGTCTCGTTCGTCTGCGGAAAACTCCTCGTCGCGATAAACCGTCAGCCCTTCTTTCAGGCAGAGCTGGAACCAGTCGCGGCAGGTGATGCGGTTGCCGGTCCAGTTGTGGAAGTACTCGTGCGCGACGACGGACTCGACGGCTTCGTAGACGGCATCCGTGGCCGTCTCGGGCGAGACGAGAATGAGGCGGTCGTTGAAGATGTTGAGCCCCTTGTTCTCCATCGCGCCCATGTTGAAGTCGGAGACGGCGACGATGTTGAACACGTCGAGATCGTATTCGAGCCCGAACCGCTCCTCGTCCCAGCGCATCGCCCGCTTGAGCGAATCCATGGCCCAGCCGCAGCGGCTCTCCTTGCCGGGCTCGACGTAGATCCCGAGGTCGACATTGCGGCCCGACCGCGTACGGAAGGTCGATGTGACGGCCGAGAGATTTCCGCCGACCAGAGCGAACAGATACGAGGGCTTCGGATGCGGGTCCTTCCAGACCGCATAGTGCTTGCCGTCTGCCAGCGTCCCCCGCTCGACCGGATTGCCGTTGGAGAGCAGCACCGGTGCCTCCTCGGCATTTGCCTCGATGCGCGTCGTGTAGACGGCCAGCACGTCCGGCCTGTCGAGGAAATACGTGATCCGGCGAAATCCTTGCGCCTCGCACTGCGTGCAATAGATGCCACGCGAGCGATAGAGTCCCTGCAGCGCCTTGTTGGCCTCGGGGTTGATGAAGGTCTCGATCTCCAGCGTGAACGGCTTGCGCGGCACGCGTGGCAGGATTAGGTGACGATCAGTGACCTCGTACGCGCTAGCCTCGAGCACTTTGCCGTCGAGCCTGACCTCTCCCAGTTCCAGGTTCTCGCCATCGAGGCTGAGCGGCTGGCCCTTCTTTTTCGCGGCCGGGTTCGGGCGCATCTCGAGCCGCGAGAAGACGCGCGTTCGCGTCGGGTCGAGCGCGAAATCGAGCCCGACCTTGTCGATCAGGTAGTCGGGCGGGGTGTAGTCTTTCAGTCGGATCGGGCGAGGTACGTCGGTTTTCATGATCCTTCCAATTGCTGGGGAGACGAGGTGCAGCCGACAGCATCCGGATGTTGGCCGGATCTGGCAAGTCTTGTTGGGTCTAACCCAGAAACTCGCGGCGAGCCCTTTCGGTATGCTCGCCAAGCGCAGGTACCGGCCCGAATTGCGCCGCCTCTCCCGAAAACCGCGCGCCAGGAGCGGGCATCTGCACTGCCCCTGTTTCGGTGCCGACGGTTACCCGACGCAGGTGAGGATGGACACCAAGGCCGGCCACGTCATTGACCCGCGCGAAGGCGATGTCCGCCATCGCGAGCCGCGCGATGGCAGATTCGTGATCGTGGGCCGCGAACCATTCTGCGACAATTCCGTCGGTCTCAGGCCTATTCTGCACCCGGACGACATTGGTCGCGAAACGCGGATCGGATGCCAGCTCAGGACGCTCCAGCACCTTGCGGCAGAGCTGTGCCCATTCCCGATCGCTTTGGATGCTGATGAGGATCGACACCCCGTCCGCGGTCTGAAACACGCCGTAGGGCGAGATGGAGACGTGCGCCAGCCCCGACCGCTTCGGCGGGAAGCCATGCTCGCCCTGTAGCAGCGGCACGGTCATCCATTCGGCCATGCAGTCGAACATCGAAACGCGGATGTCCGCGCCGCGCCCTGTCCGCCCCCGTACGATAAGAGCTTCGAGAATGGCCTCATAAGCGTTCATGCCGGCGGCGATATCGACGACGGATACGCCGACGCGCGCCGGCGCTTCGGGTCCGCCCGTTACGGATGCCAGTCCGGACTCGGCCTGGATGAGCAGGTCATAGGACTTGCGATCTGCATATGGCCCGCTATCGCCGTACCCGCTGATCGAGCACGCAATCAGCCGTTCGAACCGCTTGGTCAGCTCTTCGGCCGGGTAGCCGAGGCGCGCCAGCGCGCCTGGCTTCAGATTCTGAATGAAGACGTCAGCCCGAGCCAGCATGGCCTCGAACAGGGCCCGGTCCTCTGCACGCGCGAGATCGACGACGACGGATTCCTTGCCGCGATTGAGCCAGACGAAATAAGAGGACAGGCCGTTGACCACGGCATCGTAGCCGCGCGCAAAATCACCCTCGGGACGCTCGAGCTTGATGACCCGGGCGCCGGCATCCGCCAGCCGCCGGCTCGCCATGGGCGCCGCCACCGCCTGTTCCAGCGAGACGACCAGCAGTCCTTCCAACGGCTTGACCAACGGATTTTCCTCCGGATGCTGGCTGAGGGCCGCGCAGGTGGGCGCGGGGTAAAGCGATGCCGATGGATTTTGATCATGTCCGGGAGCGTGTGCAAGCGCGCGGCTTCGTGCTGCGCGGCGGCTTTCATCCCGTGCCCGGTGATGCCGTTCCTCAGCTTTCCGACGGACGTGCAGCGAAAACCGTCGTACTGCTGGGAGGCGTCGGCAGCAGTTTCTGGCCTGCCTTCCGCGCATCACCTGAAGCTGAGCACGAGCACGAGGCCCTCGATCGCTGGACGCGGCGCGTCGCCGGGGAGCTGGCGGAAGAGCTGGGCGCCATGCCTCTCTTTCCGTTCGGCGGGCCGCCGTACTTGCCCTTCCAGCGCTGGGCCAAGCGCGCAGAACCGGTCCACGACTCGCCGCTCGGGCTGCTGATCCATCCGGAGTTCGGCCTCTGGCATGCCTATCGCGCGGCGCTGGCGTTTGCTGATCGGCTGGACTTGCCGGTTCGGCCCGAGGCGGAAAGCCCGTGCGCGAGCTGTGTGGACAAGCCGTGCCTGACGGCCTGTCCTGTCAGCGCATTCACCGGAAAGTCTTACGACGTCCCGCGCTGCATCGCCCACATCGGCCGACCCGAAGGCGGTGCGTGCATCGAGAATGCCTGCCTCGCGCGGCGCGCCTGCCCTGTCGGCCGCGCCTATGCCTATGAGCCCGAGCAGGCGCGTTTCCATATGAGCGCCTTCCTGCGCGCACTCCGGACTCAGGGCCGCGGTCCGGTGCCGGAAAGCGCGTAGCTCATCATCTTGTAGGCGAGCGCGGCAGCCGTGTAGTCGGCGGCGTGCAGGCCCTGGATGGGCGCAAGCTCCACCAGATCGGCGCCGACGATGCGGCTCACTTCAGCCGCGCGCTTCAGGATTTCGAGCGACCGGAGGTATTGCAGGCCGCCTGGCGTCGGCGTGCCTGTGGCCGGCATGATGCCGCCGTCCAGCGCGTCGATGTCGAACGTCACATAGACGGGCCGATCGCGGAGCGGGGCCACGATCTCCTCGAGATCCCAGCGCGCCTGATCCTTCGCCCAGTGGATGTAGATCCGGTCTCGGTTCGCTTCGAGATAGGCGACTTCCCCCGATGAAATCGCCCGGATGCCGACGGAAACGAGCGTGACATTTGGATGGTCGAGCACGCGGCGCATGGCGGAGGCATGGGAGTAATGCTCGCCGAGATAGCCGTCGCGCAGATCCGCATGGGCATCGAGTTGCAGCACCACAAGATCGGGATAGGTTGCCGCGAACGGGCGGACCGCGCCGGGGGTGAGCGAATGCTCCCCGCCGATGGTGAAAGGAAACCGGCCCTGCTCCAGGACAGTCCCCACGATTGTTGACAACTGATCGAGGGCCGCCTCGAGCGGCTGTTCGACCACAGGAGGTCGAAGCGTGGCAATGCCGTAGTCGAGATATGGCTCGCGCCACAACTCCTCATCGAACAGCTCCAGCTGATGACTGGCCGCGAGAATGGCCGCCGGCCCCGCCGCCGTCCCGCCGCCATAGCTCACCGAAGCTTCGAGGCCGAATGGAATGACGACCGCCCTCGCCTCGTTCGGCCGGTCGGCGTCCGCGCGGTCGGGCTCGAGAAACGCCTCACTGGCGGGCAGGTACTCGAGTTCCGTCAGGCGATTGTCACTCATCCGAACGACGTTCCGTCAAAGGAAACCCCCTCTCACCCAATGGTGGAGAGGGGGTTTGTTACCATTCAGCTTGTGCGTTCAAGCGTTCTGCGCGACCTGCCGGCGGACATCGCCGTACATCGTGTACATGGGCTCGTCCAGCAGGATGACCTCGTCGTACCGGCCATAGCCGTTGAAGTTGCTGGCGATCGCCCGCCCGTAGGCGCCGATGTTGCCGATCTCGATGTAGTCCCCCTCGCCAACCGACTCCGGCAGCATGAAGGGCCCCTTCATGTAGTCGATCGAGTCGCAGGTCGGCCCCCACATCGAGAACGGCACGAGGCGCTCGCCCGCTGCCCGCTCGCGCCCGACCAGGCGCACCGGGAAAACGAAGCCCAGGTGGGCAGAGTCGAACAGCGCGCCATAGCCGCCGTCGTTGATGTAGAGCTCGTTGCCCTTGCGCGCGTCGACCTGGACGATCAGGCTCTCCGCTTCCGCGACGAGCGCCCGGCCCGGCTCGCAGATCAGTCGGCAGCCCTCGCTGACGGGCAGCTTCTCGAAGCCGGTGCGGATCGCGTCGATGTACGTAGACAGCGGCGCCGGCTCGCTGTCGGTGTAACGAGACGGGAAGCCACCGCCGACATCGATCGCATCGACCACCACGCCGGCCTTGACGATCAGCTTGTGCACCTCCTCCAGCGCCGTGATGAACGCATCCGGCGTGGTCGTCTGCGAGCCGACGTGGAAGGTCAGCCCAAGCTCGTCCGCGACCTGCCGCGTCTTCATCAGCAGCCGCGCAGCCTTCTGTCCGGAGATGCCGAACTTGCGCTCCAGCGGGATACGGCTGTTCTTTGCGGGCACGGCGACGCGTACGAAGAGTTGCAGGTCCTTGGCCCCGCGGGTCTCCTCGACGATCTTGGCGAGCTCATCCTCCGTGTCGAGCGCAAAGCACTTCACGCCGAACTCGAAGTAGGCGCGCCGGATCGCCGTCCGCGACTTCACGGGATGCATGAAGTGCAGCGTGACGCCTGGGATAGTCGCCGCGTCCTCGAGCTCAGGCAGAGAGGCGACATCGAACTGCCGAATGCCCGCGCCGAACAGAGCCCCGAGCAGGAACACGGAGCTGTTGGCCTTGTAGGCGTATGCGACCTCACCGGGAAAGTTCTCGAGGAACCACCGTGCGGCCCGGCCCGCGGCATGCGGACGGGCGGCAAGCACCGGACGAACGGGCTTGGAGTGGGCGATCAGCGCCGCCGCAGACGGAAATCTTTCCATCCCATGGGACCTCCACCAGTCGGGAAATGGACCAGTTGGCGCCTTGCTGAACCAGCAGAGATCGCCGCTACAAAATTTCGAATGAGACGCCGAGATAAGGTCGCTTGCCCGGCGTGTAAAGAGTAATGTAGAGACCCGGCGCGCATTTTTTGCGGGCTCGTCCGAAAGGCCGCAGAGGCAAAGTCGCCGATCAGGGTGCGGGCGTGGCACGGAAGGCCATTCGGGCTTGATTGTGCCCGAAATTCGGGCGGATGCGACGGCCTTCGAAACGGTTGGCCCGTAGCAGCGCAAGGAATTCGGCTTCCGAGTATGTCGCAAATCCGAGCGTCGCACGCACACGGCGGTAATCGGAAAGGGCAGTTTTGACAAGCCCGGCCAACGCGGCGCCCAGAAACCCGCCCTGCCAGCCGAGTCGCAACAGGGCCGCGGCATCCGTGATGGGACTCACATTCGGGGGCACGACATCGGCTATGACGAGGCTGCCGTTCGGCTTCAGCTTGCGCCGCCAGAGATCGAGAAGCCCGATCAGCTGCGCAGACGTCAGGTATTGAGCCAGCGAATTGGCGACGACGAGGTCCAGCGATGCATCCTCGAGCGCGGCGACGGCGTCGGCATCGATCACCTCGGTCGCCGGGATTCCGGCAACCCGGGACGCCAGCTTCTGCCTGACGGCGGGGGCGGCCTCGCAAAGAAACAACTTGGCACAGCCGGCGGCAACGGCCTCCGCGTAAAGGGCCTCTCCGCAGCCGTGATCGAGGACAACAGCGTCGGACGTATGGATCTGGCGCAGGATATCCTGACCGACAGCGGCTGCGTGGACCCGCTTATGCCTCTCGCTGACGTAGATCGGATGATCGCTGTTCCAGTACTCGACCCAGCTTTTCATGGCCGGCCTCCGACAGATGGCAGCCAGGATGGTAACACCGGCGCGCCGGTGCGCATGACGCTCATCGTTTCTCGTACCGCTGACGCATGCGCTCGCAAGGGTCGGGCCGCTCGGCCTGCGGCGTCAGCCAGACGTAATCGACAGCCGGGGCTCCTGAAGGATCGAGAGGCACGTAGGCGGCGGCATCTTTCCCACCGCTCTCGACCTCGGCGAAAGCAACGGTGACCGACCGGGTTTCCGGCGACCGCCGGCGCAGGTGCCAGGGCACGCCCCGGTCGGCGCGCACGTGGCCGTTGCCGGCGAGCAGCACAGCGGCGCCATGCGCCTCCTTCGCGCTCAGGACGACATCAGCGAGATGCGCGTCGCGGTACCGCTGGGCGAGGGACATGGGCGAAAAAGCGCTCTCAGGCAGCAGTCCGCAGTGATTCCTTTCGATCTCTGCGGTGAGGGCCGCGTTCAGCGGCGGGTCGAGTTGCGCATCGAGCCCAAGGCGGGACCGCTCCTCGGCCGGCAGAGCCTCGAGCCCTCCTCGCGCCACCTCGCGTATGGTGCTAGCGGCCGTGTTGCCGCCCAGGATGGGCAGCGCCCGCGACAGCAGCTCCTCGAAGAGCGGCACGAACATCGCAGCAGATGGCCAGCCACTCCGCTCCCATTCGAGCGCTTCGAGCAGATCCCGGGCGCGCATTGCTCGTCGCGAGGTCAAGGCGCGATCGAGGACGTGCTGCTGGTCCGCCCGGATGTGCTCGAGGACGACCGCGGGGCCAGTCTCGCCAGAGGCCTGGCGGCGGCTCGCCAGCTCGCCGATGACCCATGCACGCAGCCGATGATGGTCGGGGTTGTCGTGGACCTCGCCGAGCAGGACGACATCGCTCTCGGCGAGGGCCCGGAGCAACTCATCCGGCGTAATCGCCTGGCCCTTCTCCGCCGACCAGATGACGCCTGCCAACGGGTGATCGCGCTGAAGCGGAGAGACCCAATCTTGCAGCGCCGAGCTGGAGCCTTGTCCGACAGCCGCTGCTGGCAGGAGCAGCAAGCAGCAGGCCAGGGTGATCAGAGCCCGGCCGGCCGCGGACATATTTAGCGCTCGCTTTGCAGCGGCAGACCCTTCTGCTCGCGGATCAGGTTCACGAACCTGGTGAAGAGATAATGGCTGTCCTGCGGACCGGCCGAAGCCTCGGGATGGTACTGGACCGAGAACACGGGCCGATCCTTCAGTCTCAAGCCGCAATTGCTGCCGTCGAATAGCGAAACGTGCGTCTCCTCGAGCTCGCTCGGCAACGTCTCGCGATCCACCGCAAACCCGTGGTTCATCGAGGTGATCTCGACCTTGTTGGTCGTGAAGTCCTTTACTGGGTGGTTCGCGCCATGATGGCCCTGGTGCATCTTTACCGTGCGCGCACCGAATGCGAGGCCGAGCATCTGGTGACCGAGACATATGCCGAAAACCGGGAGCCCGCTATCCACCAGCCGCCTGATCTGCGGCACGGCATACTTGCCTGTTGCGGCCGGATCGCCGGGGCCGTTCGACAGGAAGATCCCGTCCGGCTTCCGCTCCAGGATTTCCTCGGCGGTCGTCGTAGCCGGCACGACCGTCACCTTGCAGCCGGCGGACGCCAGCGAGCGCAGGATGTTGCGCTTGAGGCCATAGTCGACCGCAACCACGTGGAATTCGGGGTTGAGCTGGCGCGGATAGCCCTTGCCCCAGACCCAGCGCATCTCGTCCCACGTGTAGCTCTGCCCCGCCGTAACTTCCGGCACCAGATCCAGACCGACGAGTCCCGGCCAGGCCCGCGCCTCGGCTTTCAGCTTCTCGATGTCGAACTCGCCGGTCGGCTCATGCACGATGACGCCGTTCGGAGTCCCACCGGTACGGATGCGGGCCGTCAGCGCCCGCGTGTCCACCCCGGTGATGGCGATGATGCCGCGCGCTTTGAGCCAGGCGTCGAGGTGCTCCACCGCCCGGTAATTCGAGGGTGCGGTGACGTCGGCGCGCAGGACGCAACCGCGGACGCCGAACCGCATGGCGAGGTTCGAGGTCTCGCTATCCTCGGCATTGGTGCCGACATTGCCAATGTGGGGAAACGTGAAAGTGATGATCTGCCCGGCGTAGCTCGGATCGGTCAGGATCTCCTGATAGCCCGTCATGGAGGTGTTGAAGCACACTTCGCCGACTGCGGAACCCACCGCGCCAAGTCCGCGTCCGCTGATCACCGTGCCATCGGCCAGCACAAGGCGGGCGGTCAGAGGTGTTTCGGTCCAAGGCGCGGGCGCGTGGCGTCTGGTGCCGAGGCCATTCTGGTCGGTCGAGGGCGTCATGGGCTGCTCCGGGAGCTACGGGGTGCCAAGCCGACGGTCCGACGGGCGGCCCGCTACGTTGCACCGCAATATGAATCCGTGACCGGCAACCTATTTGAGGTCCCTGGCAGCGTCAATCAATGGCTCGGTAAGGCTTGCGACAACCACCGGCCGGGCGTACATGACGCGCCAATTCGAAGGCGAAGGAGACGCCATGCGCGACCAGCTCAGCCAATCCATCAAGGACGCCATGAAATCAGGCGACAAGCGCCGGCTGGCAACCTTGCGCCTCATTTCGGCAGCGATCAAGGACCGCGATATCGCAGCCCAGGTGGACAGCTCCGGGCAGCCCAGCGGCCGCGACAAAATCTCCGAAGCGGAGGAGCTTCAGCTTCTTCAAAAGATGGTGAAGCAGCGGCGGGAAGCGGCCGAAACCTACCGGAAGGCCGGCCGCCAGGATCTCGCCGATCAGGAGTTGGCCGAGATCGCCATCATCGAAGAGTTCCTGCCCAGGCAGCTCAACGAAGAGGAAACCCGAGCCGCCGTCGAGCAAGTCGTGCGCGAGCTCGATTGCGCCGGCCTCAAGGACATGGGCCGCGCCATGGCAGCTCTGAAGGAGCGCTACAGCGGACGCATGGACTTCGGCAAGGCCAGCGGCATCGTCAAGGAGCTGCTGAAGTAGCAGCCCCGCTGCGGACACCGCAGGCCTGCATGCCTGTGGATAGCGGGGGCGAATGCCACGGCAAGGGCTTGGTGCAGCGGCATTATCCAACCGAATCGCTTAACAGGTGTGCATCGTAATGCTCGACGTCGGGTTCCGATGCGCTTCCCGCCCGCCTTCCTTGATGAAATTCGCGCCCGGCTGCCGGTCAGCCAGGTCGTGTCCCGCAAGGTGGCGCTCAAGCGGAAGGGTCGGGAGTACGCGGGCCTCTCGCCGTTCAAGACCGAGAAGACGCCCTCCTTTTTCGTGAACGACCAAAAGGGCTTCTATCACTGCTTTGCGTCCGGCGAGCACGGTGACATCTTCACGTTCCTGATGAAGACCGAGGGGCTGTCGTTCCCGGAAGCCGTGGAACGGCTGGCGGCAGAGGCCGGTGTCCCAATGCCCCGCGCAACGGATGCGGATAATCGCCGGGAGGATCAGCGGGCGCGATTGCTCGCCGTGCTCGAGGCATCGCTGGCGTTTTTCCAAGCGGAGCTCCGCGGGAGCGCTGGACTGGAGGCGCGCCGGTACCTGGAGCGGCGTGGCCTGTCGCACGAGACCATCGCGCGGTTCCGGCTCGGGTATGCCCCGCCAGGCCGTGCCGTTCTCAAGGATCACCTCGCTGGCCTGGGGTTCACGCCCGAGGAAATGACGTTGTCCGGAATGGTGGTCGCCGGCGAGGACATCCCCGTCTCGTACGACCGGTTTCGGCACCGGGTGATGTTCCCCATCACCGACCTCAGGGGACGGGTCATCGCCTTCGGCGGCCGCGCCCTCGACCCCGAGGCTCCGGCCAAGTACCTGAACTCCCCCGAGACGCAGCTTTTCCACAAGGGCGCCGTCCTCTTCAACGCGAGCCAGGCCCGTGCGGCGGCTCACGACCACGACGAAATCATCGTGGTGGAAGGCTACATGGACGTCATCGCCATGAGCCAGGCGGGGTTCGAGCAGACGGTCGCCCCGCTCGGCACCGCGCTCACCGAAGATCAACTCCGCCTGCTCTGGCGCATGGCCCCGGAACCCATCCTCTGCTTCGACGGTGATGCCGCCGGCCGGCGGGCGGCCTACCGGGCAATCGACGTTGCGATCGGGCATCTGCAGCCGGGCCGCAGCCTGCGGTTCGCCTTCCTGCCTGACGGGTCCGACCCTGACGACCTCGTGCGGCAGCAGGGCCCCGAGGCAATGCGGCGCGTGCTCGAAAAGGCAAGGCCACTCGTTGAAGTGCTATGGGAGCGCGAGTGGAGGTCGGGCCAGTGGTCCACTCCCGAGCGCCGGGCCTTTCTGGAAAAGCGGATCTCGACCTTGCTCGGGCGGATCGGCGACGCGACGGTGAAGCAGCATTACGGGCGAGCCTTGCGCGCCAAGCTCTACGAAGCTTGGCCGGTGACCGCTGCCGGGACCTCGCGCGTCGATCGCGCCCAGTGGAGCCGGCAGCCTTACCGCTCAGGCTCTCCGCCCCGGTTCGGAGCCCAGCCACGGCCCGGCGGCCGCTTCGCCAATCCGCAGAAGCCGCGCCCCAGCGACAGCCTGAAGAGGAGCGGTCTCGTCGGGCCGGGCCACGCGCCTTACCGGGAGGCGCTGCTGCTGCGCACGCTTCTCAATCACCCGTGGCTGGTCGAGGAGCACGCGGAAGCGATTGCCGGGATAGATTTCACGCTGACGGCGCTCGGCAGGCTCCGTGATGCCATACTGTCACTCAAAAGCAACGACATTTCTCTTGACAGCAGCCGCTTGCGCACCCAATTGGAGGCGCAGAGCTTGCAACAGGCGGTCGACCTCGTCGAGCGGGCGATCACCCATAAGTGTGACCGGTTTGCGGAGGCAGATGCTGAGAGGGCCGATGTCGAGGCTGGCTTTCGCCATGCCCTTGCGCTGCACGAGCGCCAGAAAGGCCTGAAGAGAGCCCTGGAAGCCGCGGAGCGGGATTTCCTTGAGGAGGGGAGCGAAGAATCGCTGGCCAGGATTTGCGAGGTACAGCGCCTTATAGCGAGCTTGGACGTTGTTGACGCACCGTTGGATTTTTGAGCTGCCCAGGTCAACCAGCCGGCAGCACCCGAGGGGGTGTGGCCGCAGTGGCTTGGGCATATGCGCGTGACCGGCCTTGGCGTTGATCCGGAACCGAACCTTGAGGGTTGCCCGCTAGACATGTTTCGCGAAGCTCCCAGCTCGATCCGGACCCGTTCGCCTGCAGCGTGCACAGCCCTCCCAGCTGCACTCGCCGTCACCAAGAAGCCCGCGACCTTTGCGCCAAACTGATAGAACGGGAGCCTTACGCTGCCCATGTCGAATGGATTCTCTTCCGCAGAGCCCCGTACGCAGATGACACAGAAAACTGAAGAGCAGACGCCACCCCAGGTCGAAATGCCGGAGCGCGACAGTCCGGTGCTCGATCTGTCGGACCAGGCGGTGAAGCGGCTGATCAAGTCCGCCAAGGCGCGCGGCTACGTGACGTATGACGAGCTGAATGCAGTGCTGCCTTCGGAGGAGGTCTCCTCGGAGCAGATCGAGGACGTGATGGCCATGTTCTCGGACATGGGGATCAACGTCATCGAGAGCGAGGAAAGCGAAGAGTCGCCTGACGAGGATTCCCTCGACGACGAGGAAGGTCGCGCGCTCACCACGCAGACGCTGCCCGCCCGCGCCGAGTCGCGCCCGGAGCCGGTCGAGCGCACGGACGATCCTGTCCGCATGTACCTGCGCGAGATGGGCTCGGTGGAGCTGCTCTCCCGCGAGGGCGAGATCGCCATCGCCAAGCGCATCGAGGCGGGCCGCGAGGCGATGATCGCGGGCCTCTGCGAGAGTCCCCTCACCTTCCAGGCCATCATCATCTGGCGGGACGAGCTCAACGAGGGCAAGGTCCTGCTGCGCGACATCATCGATCTCGAAGCAACCTACGAAGGTCCTGACGCGAAGGCCGCTCCGGTCGAGGCCGAGGAGGGCGACGAGGAGGACGAGGCCAGCCGCGACGGCGAGGCCAACGGTGCCGCCCGCGGCGACATGGACGATGACGACGATTACGAGAACGCCATGTCGCTGGCGGCCATGGAGGCCGAGCTCAAGCCGAAGGTCCTGGAGACCTTCGACCGCATCGCGAATGCTTACAAAAAGCTGCGCAAACAGCAGGATCGCAACCTGGAGATGCAGGTCGCGGGCGAGCAGGGCTCGCGCCAGCAGCAGAAGGCCTATGCCAAGCTGCGCGAGGAGATCATCGCGGACGTCAAGAGCCTGCAGCTCAACAACAACCGCATCGAGAGCCTCGTCGAGCAGCTTTATGCCATCAACAAGCGGCTGGTGGGCCTCGAAGGCCAGCTCATGCGGCTGGCCGACAGCTACGGCGTCGCCCGGCAGGATTTCATCGACGAATACTACGGCAACGAGCTCGACCAGACCTGGCTCGACCGCATCGCGAAGTCCGGCAAGAAGGGCTGGGCGAAGTTCATCGAGAACGAGCGCGCGCGCATCGAGGACATCCGCGGCGAGATCCACAACCTTGCAACCGAGACGGGCCTCGAGATCCCCGAGTTCCGCCGCATTGTGCGGAGCGTGCAGAAGGGTGAGCGCGAGGCCCGGCAGGCGAAAAAGGAGATGGTGGAGGCGAACCTGCGCCTCGTCATCTCGATCGCCAAGAAGTACACGAACCGCGGCCTGCAGTTCCTGGACCTCATCCAAGAGGGCAACATCGGCCTGATGAAGGCGGTCGACAAGTTCGAGTACCGCCGTGGCTACAAGTTCTCGACCTACGCCACGTGGTGGATCCGGCAGGCGATCACCCGCTCGATCGCCGACCAGGCGCGCACCATCCGCATCCCCGTGCACATGATCGAGACGATCAACAAGATCGTGCGCACGAGCCGCCAGATGCTGCATGAGATCGGCCGCGAGCCGACGCCGGAGGAGCTGGCCGAGAAGCTCGCCATGCCACTGGAGAAGGTGCGTAAGGTTCTGAAGATCGCCAAGGAGCCGATCAGCCTCGAGACGCCGATCGGCGACGAGGAGGACAGCCACCTCGGCGACTTCATCGAGGACCGCAACGCCGTCCTGCCGATCGACGCCGCGATCCAGTCGAACCTGCGCGAGACCACGACCCGCGTCCTCGCCTCCCTCACCCCGCGTGAGGAGCGCGTGCTGCGCATGCGCTTCGGCATCGGCATGAACACCGATCACACGCTGGAAGAGGTCGGCCAGCAGTTCTCGGTCACCCGCGAGCGCATTCGCCAGATCGAGGCGAAGGCACTGCGGAAGCTCAAGCACCCGAGCCGCAGCCGGAAGCTCCGGAGCTTTTTGGATAACTGATCGCCGCGGCGATCACCGCCAATCGGAACGGAACCGAGCCAGCGCCCCAAACCTCCCTCTCCCCGGCGGGGAGAGGGTTAGGGTGAGGGGGTTCCGCCAGTGGCAACTGTTGCAACCCCTCACCCGGCCCTTCGGGCCGACCTCTCCCCATGGGAGAGGTAAGGTGTCGCCGCTACTACCATTCCATCTGGCGACTCGGAAAATCAACGCCGCAGCAGAGATGTTGCGGCGTTTTTCGTCTGGCGAACCTACCTACTTTTTCGCCGGCGCCGACGTCTTGGTGGCGGCCTTCTGCTTGGCTGCGGGCTGCTTGGCTGCGGGCGCCTCCTTCTGGCCGGCAGCAGCAGTGGGGGCCGGCGCAGGCTGCATCTGCACGGCCAGACCGAACAGCCGCCAATCTCCCCCGACATGCTCGAACATCATGTCGAAGTTGATCCGCTCGGGCTTCGTATCGAGAAAGCCTGTAAACCGCAGACGGCCGGCATCATCAACGGCCGGTTGGCGCACGAGTTTGGGGTTGAAGAACAGGATCGGCGCAAAATCGAGCTTCCGCTGCCGCAGATCCGTAAACGCTTCCGCCAGTCGCGCTGCCGAGTTGGTTGCCTGGAATGAGGGGCTGCCCAGATCACGCAATACCGTGTAGTTGCCGGTCAGATTGGCTTGGGACAGAGCAATCAGCGTCGTCCTAATCAGCATATCAATCTTGTATGCGTCGGGTACGGCCGGCTTTTGCGCTGCGGTCTGTCCCTCTTTCGATTTGGCCGACTGGGCCAGCGCTTCCCCCGCCGGGGTCGCCAACAGGAGCGCAAAAGCCACAGCTCCAGTGATCAGCACGCGCATAATCGGGTGACTATTCATAGATGCACCTCAGGCCGCCGCAACCTCAGGGCAAGGTTCCTGCTGCAGTATTCGCATTGTTGCACACGTTGAACAAGCGAGGCGGCGGAATGATGATAGCTTTCGCTACGAAACAGTCCGACGCGACGAAAAAAGAACGCATCCGGCAGAGCCGGATGCGCCCACGAGGAGTCCAAGATAGCTGTTACCAGCTGACCTGCAAGCCGGCGCGGCCACCGACGCTGCTCTTGCTGCCCCTGCCACCGTACGAGTCTTCCTTGACGGTGAAGCCGACGCCGCCGCTCAGAGCCCAGCGCTCGCCCGCGCCAAGGAAGTTTTGGCCGAGCACACCCATGGCGGTGAAGCCGAGGGCGACGTTGTCCTCCCAGAAGGCCACGTTGCCGGCGAGACCGAAGCGCTCATTGCCTACGAGATCGGGGTTCTCGAGGGCCATGGCGATCGCCACGCCGCCGCCGATCCGGCTGAGTTCGTCGAAGAGCAAACCACCGTCAGTGGCCAAGTGGCCGTTGGCGTCAGAGGTCACAACCTCGAGCGGACCTTGCTGGCGCTGCCTGCTCTCGAGAGAAGTGATGCCCGCTGCAGTGTAGGTGTGGCGAGCCGTACCTAAAGCGAATTCGTTAAGGTAATGTTGCCTGAGCACCCTGGCCCGTATTATCCGTTCCAAGCGCAACGGAACCATTACCCGTAGCAGAAGTATTGCGGCCGAGAGCCATTGAGTTTGAACCGCTTGCGGTCGAACCCCTGCCCACTGCGAGGGAATTACCGCCTGATGCGGCAGAATCGCGACCAATGGCGATCGCATTGTCAGAAGAGGCAAGTGAGTCCGTTCCCAATGCGATCGTATGGTTAATCTCCAAGGGGTTTTCTTGTGTACCATTGCCTGCTCGCCTTCCGATGGCGAGGTTGTTTACGCCCGTAATCCAATTTCCAGCTTCTCGCCCGATCGCTGTGTTGCCAGCGCCGGCGATATCATTCCCAGACTTATCCCCTATTGCAACATTCCCAGCAGACGGAACTTCGTCATTGGTTTGGTCATTGGGATCATCAAACGTGCCAAGTCGGTTGCCAGATTCGGTTCCGATAGCAACGTTTCTGCTGCCAGTGACGCTATTTCCTGAATCAGAACCGAAGACCGAGTTCCGACTGCCGTTGATGTTCTTACCAGCATCATCACCCACTACAGTGTTTTTTGCGCCAACCGCATTAGTACCTGCATCCTGGCCGACGAAGATATTGGCCCAATTATTAGCGGCTGAACCCTGACCCGCATTCCGTCCGATTGAAATGGAGCGTGTGCCAATCGCCTGCGCGTTCTGGCCAACTGCCGTCGCGCCTTCGCCTTAAGCGGTTGAATAGGCTCCGACGGTGGTCGTCCGATCACCATCTGCCGTAGCCCCACGACCAATCGCAGTCGCCTTTTCACCATCCGCCGTGCTTTGACGGCCGACAGCAGTTGCTTCTTTGCCTTCCGCGAGTGCCCCACTACCAACTGCGGTTGTATCATCACCGTCTGCCGTGGCACTCGGCCCACATGCAAAAGCAGTCGAGTCCACTGAGGTCGTGGCACCACCACTGCCACCTGCGGAAAGTTCGCACGTATTCCCCGCCAAAGCCGAACCCGTGCTCGCAATCGTCAATGCCAGCGCACTGGCTGCGCCGAGCAACACGGCCCCGCTCGCTCGGCCTGCAATTCTTGATTTGAAATGTGTCATATCTCGATGTCCTATAGACGGGTCATTGCAATGCCCCCCTCCCATCCAGGGAAGCCGACACAGATTTTGTCGCGCCCCTCGTCTACCTGTGGTGATTTTCCTGCCACGGTTCCCTTGTGAAAATGTACCTGTGCTGAATGATCTAATATTCTGCTAAACTCAGCCAACGTCTTCGTCGCTTCTCTCCGAAAAAGCTATTACTGACACAGTGTCCGGCTACGTTAGCCCGGCAACAAGGATGATAACCTCGAGAACGTCTGCACCTGGAAATAGAAACGGGCTCTGCAGAGCCCGTTAGATTGCTTACAATTGCCTCGCGCTGAGCGGGGGATTTTGATTCACGCGAGGTATGATTCGACCTCAGCGCCCCAGCAGGCCCAGCTTAAGAGGCCCTTGCTGACACCTGCTTTCAAACATCGAGGCGTCGGCAATTCCGCGCATCCACGAGCTGCTACAGCGACAACGTGCGCTCGACCGTAATGCTTGGGGCGCAGCGAATGCGCCTACTTCTTTCCTGGTACCGTTTTGCTGGATGCGTCTGGCTTGTGGGAGGGGGCCTGTCTCTCATCCGCGAGATAGGCATAGGCTGCTTTTGCAGGCCAGTCCGAACAGCCGCCAGTCTAATGCCCCCGGGAGAAGCTAGCGTCGCTCTGCCATTCCCTGCACGAAATGAGCAGGACGCACCCGGTATGGACCGAGTGCGTCCTGCGAACAGTCCAAGTGTTGAGCCTACCAGCTGACCTGCAAGCCTGCCCGGCCGCCGACGCTGCTTTCGTCGCCGCGGCGGCCGAACGATTCCTCGCGGACGGAGAACCCGACGCCGCCGCTCAGGGCCCAGCGCTCGCCGTACCCGACAAAGTTGTGGCCGAGGACGCCGATTGCGGTGAACCCGAGGGCCACGTTGTCCTCCCAGATGCCGACGTTGGCGGCGATGCCGAAGCGCTCACCGGCCACGAGGTCAGGGTTCTCAAGGGCAATGGCAACTGCGATGCCGCCGCCAGCCTTGCTGATCTCGTCGAACAGAAGCCCGCCGTCAGTTGCGAGATTGCCATGGATATCCGAGGTGACGACTTCCAATGGCCCAGATTGCCGAGCCCTGCTCAAGCCTGACGTGATGCCAGGCGCGGTGTAGGTGTGATTGCGTGTTCCGAGCACGAACTGATCATGCCGGAATGCGACTGCACCGTTTCCTGCAGAGTCGGTGCCGAGGGCAACCGATCCGGGGGCCTTGGCTTGCGTGTTGGCGCCGACTGCCGTCGCATTGCGGCCCGTAGCGGACGAGGCCTTTCCGATGGCGATCGAATTGTCCGAGCTGGCACTGGCTCGCGTGCCGACCGCGATCGTGTCGTTTGCGTTGATGCCGTTGCCGGCTTCGGTGCCGAGCGCGAGGTTGTTGGACCCCGAGACATTATTACCTGAGCCCAGGCCTATGGAGGTGTTTCCGACACCGAGAACACCGTTGCCAGATCCCGTGCCCACGCCAGTATTGCCGATCCCTTGAACGGCATTACCGGATCCCGTGCCGAGGGCGTTGTTGGCCACGCCAACCACGAAGTTGCCGGACGCGGTGCCTGCTGAACTGTTCGCGATGCCGACAACGGCGTTTCCGGACGCCGTGCCACTGGAGCTATTGGCGAACCCGAACACTGCGTTGCCAGAGGCCGTGCCGCTGGTGCTGTTGCCAGCACCTACGACGAGGTTACCCGAGCCTGTGCCGCTGGAGCTGTTCGCAATCCCGAGTACCGCGTTGCCAGACGCGGTACCGCTGGTGCTGTTGGCAATCCCTTCAACCAAATTACCCGAGCCGGTCCCACTGGAGCTGTTGGCGATGCCAAGGACCGCGTTGCCAGACGCGGTGCCGCTGGTGCTGTTGCCAACGCCCTCAACGAAATTACCCGACCCCGTGCCGCTGGAGCTATTGGCGATGCCGAGCACCGCGTTGCCGGAAGCTGTGCCACTGGTGCTGTTGGCAATCCCTGCAACGAAATTGCCAGATCCGACGCCGCTGGAGCTGTTGGCAATGCCGAGGACGGCGTTGCCCGAAAGCACGCCGCTCGTATTGTTGGCGATGCCCGCGACGAAGTTGCCGGAGCCGATGCCGCTGGAGTTGTTGGCAATGCCGAGGACGGCGTTACCCGAGAGCACGCCGCTCGTATTGTTGGCGATGCCCGCAACGAAGTTGCCGGAGCCGATGCCGCTGGAGTTGTTCGCGTAGCCCCAAACGAAATTGCCGCTAGCGAGACCGAAGGAGGTATTTCCACTCCCCTCAACAACGTTTCCAGTGAGTATGCCAACGGATGTGTTGAGATCACCGTCTACGAAATTGCCGCTGGCGAGACCGAAGGCAGTGTTTCCGTTGCCCTCGACAACATTGCCGGTAAGTATGCCTGCAGACGTGTTGAAGTCACCCTCTACGAGGTTTCCCGTCAAGATCCCGGCCGTAGCATTGAAGTTGCCGATGATGAGATTTCCGCTGGCCAGGCCAGCGGCAACATTCCCCACGCCGACAACACCCAAGCCCGTTATAGGGCCAATGCTGAAGTTCTGAGCCGCTGCCGGCGCCACTCCGACTGCAGCCATTGCGATGATGCTTGCTGCGGCGAGCAGCACAGCCCGGCTCGTGCGGCCGGAATTCCCGTACGCCAATTCTTTCATAGCTCGTCCGATCCCTCAGTGAGTTCCGATGCACCCTCCCCGCCAGAGGGTCGGACTGGATTATGTTGCAACGAAACTAGGTTGTGGTGACACTAGGGACACAACCTATAGTTTAATATTGAGGGTGAGCATTTGCACACTGACAGTTCCGGAGAGTCTCATGTGCATACTGCTGATTTTCTCCCAAACGTGCTTCTGCTCCTGCGAAGCACAACCTGCCCGTTAAAAGCATGAGGCTCAAATTGAACTGAAGCCACGAACAAGGGACGGGCCCTGAAGAGCCCGTTCCGAATCAGCCCGGCACTGTTGAAGTGCTCAGTCGCCCCCTGCTCCGCCTCGGAGCGTTCGTCCTCGCTCTCGTCGAGCGCCGAGACGTCCTCCGAAGCGGGCTTAGCGACGGACGCGGGTATGGACGCGCACGCGGCGGCCACCCGGTTGGGGCGGCGCCGCGGCGTCGGAGCCCGACGGCGCCTCGCCGATCTCCGGCCCCAAGCCAATGCTCGGGGCGCCTGGCGTATAGGTTCCGGACCCTTGCGTCCGGAAACCCCGGGCGCGTTCATCGAGGTCGACGGCGTGGTGGCGCTCCATGATGTCGACGGCGCGGTCAGCAAGGGCCTCATCCACGTTGGCAATCACCGTGGCGCCGCCCCGGCTGATGCCCTCCTCATGAAGCCTTCTGTCGTCCTCGGACGTGAAGAGATTCGCGAGCGACTGCCAGAAGCCAGGCTCCTCGCCCTCTGTCCCATAGAGGCCTCCCGGAGTTGTCGTCTCGCCCGGCTCGGAGCCCGACACCATCGAGATTTCCTCACGGGGGATGCCCAGGGCGACCAAGTCATCCATCGCCGACAGCGCGTCGTCCCGGTGGTCATAAAGTGCAGAAAGTGTGCGATCCATGATCAGCTCCCGCTCGGCGGCTCCTGGTTTTCCTCCTCGACACGCTCGACAACGAGCACCACGGGCACGGTGCGGAACCGCATCGCGACGTGGGCCGTTGAGCAGCCAGGGGTACCGTCGCAATGTCCTTTTGATGCCGCCTCTCGTGTCGAGTGGTTAACCTGTGCTCCCCGAGGTCGTTCCTCTGGGATTTGGGCAAGCTGGCTGAGAATTGCGAAATCGAGCCAAGGCACCGGCCCTCAGCTTCAAGGCAATCCGGATCGGCGGCCGTGCGCGCCTGCCTTGCGCGTTCAGTGCCCTTTCCTCTGCCCGGCCGCACGCTCGGGCGTAGAGCGAGCGCATGGGAGAAGCCGCGATGACCGCTCGCCTGACCGCATTCTGGGCCTACCTCAAAGAGAGCCTCTGGGCTGTCCCGCTCGCGATGGTGGTGCTGGCTGCCGCTCTTGCGATCGCCGCCGTCGAGGTTCGCCTCGTACCCGCCGACTCCGCCTGGTGGATCTATGGCGGCAGCAGCGAGAATGCCGCCGAGTTCCTCTCCAGCCTGCTCAGCTCCATGATCAACATGGCGACGCTCGCCATCTCCATCACCATGGTGGTGCTGACGCTGGCCGCGCAGCAGCTCGGTCCGCGGCTCATCTTCAGCTTCATGGGAGACCGCCGCACCCAGACGGCCCTCGGAGTATTCATCGGGACCGCCGTCTATCTCCTTCTCGTGCTGCGCATCGTGCAGGGCCGCGGGCTCACCGAGGTGCCCAATCTGGCCGTGACGCTGGGCACGGCCTTGGTGCTCCTCAGCTTCATCAGCCTGGTCCTGTTCGTGCACCATCTCGCTCGCTCCATCGTCGCCGACACGATGATCGAGAGAGTGGGGGAGGTCCTTGATCAGGCGATCTCCCTTTACCTGCCGGAAAAGCGCGCGCAGGATCCGCTGGCCCGCACACCGATGGCCCGGCCCGATGGCATTCCGCTGCGCACGGAAACGGGCGGCTATGTGCAGGTGATCAACTACGACAAGCTGCTGGCGGCGGCAGAAAAGGCCGACGCTCTGATCGAGCTCGCCCTGCGACCGGGGCACCACGTTCTGGCCAACGGCATCTATGCCTGGGTCACCCCCGCATCCGCGCTCGGCGACAGGCTGCGCAGCGAGATCGAGAACAGCGTTCTCATCGGGCCGGAGCGCACGGTCGTGCAGGATGTGGAGTATTCCGTCCGGCAGCTGGTCGAGATCGCGCTGAGGGCCCTGTCGCCCAGCGTCAATGATCCCTATACGGCCCTTGCAGTCATCGATCGGATGGCGCTGTCGCTCGGCCGTGTTCTGGAGCGTGGGCCGCCGCAAATGGTCTGGCGTGACGAAGAGGGCAATCCGCGGGTGGCGGCGCCGAGCTCCGATTTCGAGGGTATTCTCGATGCCGCCTTCACCCAGATCCGGCAGTCCGCAGGCAACCATGCCGCCGTGCACATCCGCCTCGCGGAGAAACTGGGGCAACTGGCAGCGCAGGCCGATGCCGTGCAGTGCCAGGCGCTCGAGAATCAGCTCGAGCTGGTGAGTGCCGCCGGGCGGCGCGACATTCCAGAGCAGGCGGACCGGGACGTGCTGGAGAAACGGGTCGAGCTGGCCCGCGAGACCTGCCGGAGCCGGATATCAGGCGAGCCTCCCGCTACAGGCCGAACGGATAAGTCTCGTGCTCCTCCACAACGCCAGTGGCCGGCACCGCCGTGATCGGGCCCGTCTCGTCGAACCAGATCCACGCGTCGAACTGTCGTGGCAGATCCGCGGTAAAGTAATGGGAGATGAGCTCAGTCTCGGGCCGGTAAATGACCCCGATGGCCCGCTGCAACCGCGGCTCCGACAGGATCTCGATGACCTCGCGCCGCTGGTCCGGCAGCAAACTCAGCACGAACGCCGGCAGGCCGGTATCGTGGCAACAGGCCTCGTAGGAACCTGATCGTGCCGGCCGGATGTGCTTGATCTCCATCGGGCCATCCCAGCGGGTTGCGGCCGCCACATAGCCGGACCCGGTTCCCAAGCCGACGAGGGCCACCTGATCTCCCCACCGCTCGCGGGCGAGCTGGCCGATGTTTTGCTCCTCGCGCACCTGGCCCATTTCCGTCGCGCGGGCGTCTCCAATGTGAGAGTTGTGTGCCCAGACCACGGCCTTGCTCCCGGGCCCGTGGTGGTCGAGCAGGCGCTCGAGGGTCTCGAACATGTGCTGGGCACGCATGTTCCAGGACTCGGTCGAGCCGCGGTAGAGCGTCCGGTAGTACTCCTCGGCCCCGGCCACGACACGCGCGTTCTGCTCGGCGTCGAAGAAGGCGGAGCCGTTGCGTTCCATGTACTCCATGCGCCGCGCGAGCAGATCGGCGAGCATCTTGGAGGCCTCGCCCTCGCAGGAGCGGAAGGTGCTGCTGGCCGCCATGCGTGCGTATTCCACCGGGTCCGCGCGCCACGGCGTCAGACACGCGTAGCGCTCGCGCGCGACGGCGGCGGCAGCGGGATCGATGCGATCGAGATAGTGCAGCACGGCCTCGATCGACCCCTCGAGCCCGTAGATGTCGAGCCCGTAAAAGCCGACGCGCGATCCACCGTCCGCGGATTGGTTGATGTCACGCAGGCGCGTCAGCAGATGGAACGTCTCGTCGTTCCGCCACATCCATCGCGGGAAGCGCGTGAAGGGCGCGGGCAGGCCCGGCTCGACCGCCGGCCGGCCATGGATGATCCGGTTGTACGCCGCCGCATCGGACCAATCGGCCTCGACGGCGACGATGTTGAACCTATGCCGGGTCACGAGGTCGACCGTGATCTCGGCGCGGGCGTCGTAGAACTCCGCCGTTCCGTGGGTCGCCTCGCCGAGCATGACGATGCGGCGGTCGCCGAGCAGCGCCGTGGCGATCCCGCTCAGATCCTCCATCCTGGCGAATGGAAGGGCCGCTTGCCTCAGCTCGTAGCCGATGGTGCTGGTCGGACGGCCGCCGCTCTCGATGGCAAGCTCGGTCACCATACCATGAGGGCCGATGGTGGCTGTCGGGTCCTTGCCGGCGACCGCGGGCGGGCCAACGGGGCGGCTTTCCGGCCTCCTGTCGTTGTTCACCATCGGCGGCCACTCAGCCGCGCCGACCAACGGGACGAACGCCACCAGCCCGTGATCCTCCTCCTCGAACGACTCCGCCCCGATGCGCCGGATGCGGGTCAGCACCTGGTGGGCCTCGTGGCTGATGGGCATGATCAGGCGCCCGCCGATGGCGAGCTGCTCCTTGAGGGCCGGCGGGACCACCGGGCCGCCCGCGGCAACCAGGATGGCGTCGAACGGAGCCGCCTCCGGCCATCCCTTGGTGCCGTCGCCCAGCACGATTTCGACGTTGTCGTAGCCGAGTTTCTCCATGCGCTCCCGCGCCTTTTTCACCAGCACCTCGTGGATCTCGATGGCGATCACCCGTTTGGCGAGCCGGCCCATGACGGCGGCGGCATAGCCTGAGCCCGCTCCGACCTCGAGCACCGTGTCCTCCGGCCCGATCTCGGCGAGCTCCATCATCTGCGCGACGATGTAGGGCTGGGAAATGGTCTGTCCGGCCTCGATCGGCAGGGCGGAGTCCTCATAGGCGAACTCCTGAAGCCGGTCGGGCACGAAGACCTCGCGCGGCACCTCGCCCATCGCCTGGAGCACCCGCTGATCCTTGATGCCGCGGCCTGCAAGCTGCCGCTCGACCATGGCTTTCCGCTGCCGCTCCATCAGATCTGGCATTGTCGGATTCTCCCCTTGCCGGTGGATTCCGGTGGACTTGGGAGAAAACGCGTGAGGGACCGCAGCGTTCGCGACAGAGCGGCACACGAGGACGCGATAGTGCCAGCGGGCGCGGCCTGATATATCGGGCCAAATTCCCGAAAGGATTTGCAATGACCGCTGCCGCCGCTGCCACCGAGACGCTGATCCGGCGCTACTACGACTCCTTCAATCGCGGAGACATCCAGGGAATGCTTGCCTGTGTGACCGACGATGTCGTCCACGACGTCAACCAGGGCGAGCGCCGCATCGGCAAGGATCGCTTTCATGCCTTCTGCGAGCGTATGGCGCACCACTACCGGGAGCGGCTCGAAGACATCACCATCATGACGACGCCCGACGGCTCGCGCGCTGCCGCCGAGTTCAACGTCCACGGCACCTACCTCGAAACGGATCCGGGCCTGCCGCCCGCCAATGGGCAGACGTACGTTTTGCCGGCTGGCGCGTTCTTTGCGATCCGGGACGGGCTGATCGCCCGGATCACCACCTACTACAATCTGACGGAGTGGATCGTTCAGGTGTCGAGGAGTTCTTGAGCCCCATGAGCTTCGTCATCGAGACACTGACTGGCAAGGAGCTGCAGCGTTTCCTGCCGGATCTCGCCCGGCTGCGCATCGAGGTTTTCCGGGAGTGGCCGTATCTCTACGACGGCTCCATGGAGTACGAGCAGCGCTATCTGGCCGAATTCGCCAGGTCGAAGGACTCGATCATCGTTGCGGCGCTTGACGAGCACCGCCAGATCATCGGCGCGGCGACGGCTACGCCATTGCGCGGGCATATCGCGTCGTTCGTGCCCTTGTTCGAGCAACATGGATATGATCCGGACCGCGTCTTCTATTTCGGCGAATCGGTGCTGAAGAGAGAGCATCGCGGCAAGGGCATCGGCCACGCCTTCTTCGACTGGCGCGAGGAGCATGCGCGCAAGGCCACCGGGCCGAAGGGACCGTACGAGTACACCTCCTTTTGCGCCGTGATCCGCCCTCCGGATCACCCCCGGCGGCCGGCGCATTACCGCCCGCTCGACCCGTTCTGGACGAAGCGCGGCTATCGCATGGTCGACGGCATGATCGGAAAGCTCTCCTGGAAGGACGTCGGAGAGGCCGAGGAGACCGAAAAACCGATGCAGTTCTGGATCAGGCCGCTCTGATGCCGAAGCGTGATCTGCTCAAAGTGGCCGTCGCCCAGTACCCGATTGGCGATCCCGCGACGGTCGCCGAGTGGCGCGAGAAGGCTGCGCATTGGGTCGAAAGCGGCGCCGCAACGGGGGCAGAGCTGCTCGTCTTTCCGGAGTACGGGGCCATCGAGGTCGCGGCCTCGTTCGGGGGCGAGATCGCCTCCGACCTGCAGCAGACCCTCGCTGCGGTCTCCGGTCTCGCCGACGAGATGGACGCCTACTATGCCGATCTGGCGCGCCGTCATGGCGTCCACATTCTCACCCCGTCTGGCCCAGTGCGTCGCGCCGACGGCGCATTCGTCAATGCCGCCCGTCTCGTCACGCCCTCCGGACGCATGGGCGTGCAGGAAAAGCTCATCATGACGCCGTTCGAACATGCCTGGGGCGTTGCGGCTGGCGGGCCTCTGCGGATCTTCGACACCGCGCTGGGCCGGATCGGCATCGCCATCTGCTACGACAGCGAGTTTCCGCTGCTCGTGCGCGCACAGGCCGAGGCGGGTGCCGACCTGATCCTCATTCCGTCATGCACGGAGTTCGAGTCGGGCTGGCATCGCGTGCGGGTTGCTGCATGCGCCCGTGCGCTCGAGAACCAGATCGCCACGGCGGTCTCGCCGACCATCGGAGATGCGCCCTGGTCTCCGGCTGTTGACAGAAATGTCGGCGCCGGCGGCATCTATGTGCCGCCGGATCTCGGTTTGTCCATGACTGGCGTGCTGGCGGAGGGCACACTCGGCGAACCGGGTTGGGTTACGGGCGAGATCGACTTCGTCGCGCTCGAGGCCCTCCGCACCAGGGGCGAGATGCGCAACGCTGCGGACTGGGCGCAGCAGCCTGGCGCGAAGCCGCTGGCGGGTGAGGTGGAGGTTGTTTCATTGGAGTGAAGTCGTGAAGTCGTGAAATAGTGAGCTCGTGAGTTGTTCGGGCGCCCTCGATTTGGCGACTTCACGACTTCACGATTTCACCCACTCCCCCCTACTCCAGCTCCCATGTCACCCTGACCGTCGCTTCCAGCATCTCCGTCCCCCGCTCGATGGGAACGGCTTCCGCCTTCATGGCGCGCGCATAGCCCAAGGGGCGAGGTCCCTCCTGCTCGATCTCCTCGATGCGGACCACGCGGCCGAGCCCGACGCCGGCGGCCGAGGCGAACAGCTCGGCCCGCCTTCTGGCGTTGGCGATCGCCTCCCGGCGTGCCTCGTCCTTGAGCGTATCGGCCTTGCTCACTTGGAATGCAATGCTGCCGATCTGATTGGCGCCGAGCGTGACGGCCTTGTCCAGCACCTCGCCCAACCGGCCGATGTCGCGGGCTGTGATGCGGACCTCGTTGTGCACCTGATAGCCCACGATTGACGGCGCCTTTGGCTGACGGGGAGAGGGCGCACTTCTCGACGTGTCCTCGTAATGTGGATGGATGTTGAACGTGGTTGTCTGGATATCGCGGGCCTCGATCCCCGCCGTCTTGAGCCCCTCGATGAGCCTCTTCATCGCAACCGTATTCGCGTCGAGCGCCTCGCGCGCGGTCGCGGCCTCCGTGACGACGCCCGTCGAGATCAGCGCGACGTCGGGCTCGGCCGCGACCGTTGCAGACGCCGAGACGGTGATCCTCCGCGAATCGCTCCGCTCTGCGGCCGATGCTGCCGCGATAGGCAGAGCCATCGTGCAAAGCCCGACCAGCAGCAGCTTGGAAACCACAGCGCGCGTGGGGATCATCCTGGTCCTCCGCATTGCCAACTCGAGAGATTATATGTGAGATTGCGACCAAACCGCGCCGCTTCCACAGCGCCGGAAGTCTGCTATAGACGTTGCTTCGCTCACCCCATCCGGGCCCGTAGCTCAATGGTCAGAGCCGACGGCTCATAACCGTCTGGTTGCAGGTTCGAGTCCTGCCGGGCCCACCAGTAACCGCTCGACGGTCGTATTGATCTCTATCCGCTGCGCTGTTTTTGGCCTGACCAGCCGAGACCTAATGACCAACGTTTGGTTCAGGTTGGCATTTTTCTTACGGCGAAGAGGTCAAGACCAGCCGCGCTGTAACCGGCGCGCCACCTGGTGAACCGGCCGCTTCACTTCGGCAAGTGGGAAGTTGAACCGGCTGGTACCCTCAAGCGGAACCGGCTCAATGCTCGCTGTGTTCAGTCGCGCTCCTGCCCAGCTCTGCCAAAGCGCCCGATCGAGACGCGTTCGTGCGGCGATTTCACTGCGAAGTTCGGGCGTGAGATCATCAGTTGTAAGAGGGCGCCAATTGACTTTGCTGGTCCATTCCTCCTGGGTATTGAGCCGCTCCGGAACAGTCGATATGCCCAGCTCGGTACCCATCATCGCGGCCAGCTCATTGCAATGACTATAGTCTGCCACGTACCAGAACCGCCTCAACTCTTGGTTGAGAAGTTGATATTTGCGCGCAGGAGACATGATCATCAGAGCTGGCCACGGAATCTCGAGCCACCTCTCGAGCAAGAAATGAGTGATCGGATCGCTCGGAAGCGAGCGGAGATGGGTCTCAAAGCTGTAAGGCTTCCAGCCCAGAGACAAATACCGCATCATGCGATAGTTGTAGTACGAAATCATGAACGAGGTCGGCTCACGGAGCAGAACGCTGCGCCTGATGGGGCGCTCAGGCAGCATCCGCTCCAGCGAGCGGCCAACGTAGTGCCCCGAGATGAAGCGCACTCGCCGGATGTCTGGAGCTCTGTGCAACGTATAAGGGCGGCCCCAAGCCAACGGCAGTCGTGGCGATCGTTTGCGCGTAATCCAGCGCTCTTCTGTCGGCAGATGCTTGGCCATGTGCCGTTCAAGGGTGCTTCCAGCGCATTTGGGGACGTGCACGGCCAAAAAGACGAGCTGCCCGGCAGCGTTATCGTGAGTTCCCAAGGCTTCGCCGTCAAAACTCATAACCGAAAGCCTCGATCTCGCGTGCGTACCGTCGCTCCACTATGCGTCTTGTCCTGTTATTGTACATCTTCCTGTAGTCTCTATTGGCGCTCTTCCTATGCTGACCTTTAGCGCGCGGTAGCTCAGGGCAATCCTTGACCCCAAGAGATGCTACGAACTCCTCGAAATCTGCCTGCAGTCGCTCGTACCTCAGAATCACGTCTGCAACGATCCGGCCAGAAATACTGTATATCTCGAACGTCTTCCGTTCCGGTCGGTAACGGTACCGGCTCACGAACCTCTCGAAATCAGGCGGATTCGGATTGTCTCTATATGTCCAGTAATAGAGGGAGACCTCCCGATCCCATGGGTTCCGAACGACGGTCACCTTGCGATAAGCATCGAACAGTGCGGGATCCATTGCCCGGCGCAAGGCTGCGGCCCCCATGTGATTGTAATAAGACGTTCCGGCTCTGGAAGGTCTCATGCCGAGAGCCAGCCAAAGACGCCAGAGCGGGGGGCGATAGCAGTGCGGAATCGAGTAGTTCTGCGGCTTCCTGCCAATACGCAACTCCTCATCTCCTGGCGTGACGCGCGTGATCACGTCATCCGGCCCACAGAGCTGAGACAGCGCCAGCTCGACGCTCGTTCCGGCGCACTTCTGTGTCTTGAGGAAGATGAACTGGTGGGCGTGCGAGATGATCATATGAACTATCCATTTGCGCCCGTAGATTAGTCGAATCGGGCCATAGTGAGGCACGAGTAGCAGCTTGATCTCCTTATCGAACTCAACACGCAATTCAATACGCCATCACCCTTGGCAAACCAGGGTCTTATCTCAAGAGCTTTCGCGCGTTTTTAGTTGCCCGCTTAGGTTGAGACTGGGAACGAAAATTTCAGCAAATGCTTGAGGAATGGCCCCTGAGTGCCCATCAACGACAGCCCTTGAACGTGGAGAATGTTGCTTACTTTCCTGATCGAATTATCCGGGCTACCTTGAGGCCCCTTTTTGAGCCAACGCCCAACCTCTGCGCGTGTCAACACAACAACTTCTACCAAAGGTGAGTATCGCGAGGCAGATGCAAACCCCGCTTCCAATTTCCTGCTTCATCATCGCCAAAAACGAGGCCGACCGCATCGAGCATGCGGTTCGCTCCGTAAGCGGGTGGGTTGCGGAGGTAATCGTCGTCGTCGACGCCGACAGCTCGGATCGCACTGACGAGGTTGCGCGCGGACTTGGGGCGGTCGTCGTAAAGAATGCTTGGCCCGGTTATGGCCCGCAAAAGCGCTTTGCAGAGGACTGCTGCCGCAACACGTGGCTACTCAACCTCGATGCCGACGAGGCCGTGACGCCGGAACTCAAAGCGGAGATCCATGAGCTCTTCGCGAACGGCGAGCCGGCTGCCGACGGCTATGAGATCGCCATAGTGGATCTCTTTCCGGGAGAGAAGCGTCCCCGCCGACTTGCCTACAGGCTGGCACCGGTGCGACTCTACCGCCGTGACCGGGGTCGCTATGTGGACAGTCCCGTTCACGACCGAGTAGCTTTTCCACCTGATGCGCGCATCGCTCGTCTCAGGGGCATCATGCTCCATCGCTCGATTCGCTCGCTCCGGGACCAGATTTCTAAGCTCGACCGCTATTCCACCATGCAAGCGGAGGACTTTGTTGCCCGAGGCAGGCGCTTACCGCTCGTTCGTGTCTATGTGGAGTTTCCCCTGGCCTTCCTCAAAGCCTGGATCGGCCGTCGCCTTGTCCTGCGCGGCACCTACGGTTTCCTCGTTGCCATGAATTATGCCATGTTCCGGCACATGCGGGTAGCGAAGATTTACGAGAAGCTGCGATGAGCGAAGGCGAGATGAAGCTCGATCGGCGGACCGCATCCCGCAAGCCTATCATCACACCAACTCCTGGTGGCAGAGAATCCTTCAGCAACTCAACGTACAGGAAAGCTATTTGTGGTGACTGATTATCCCCCAAGCATTTGCTGCTTCGAAAAGGGCAAATACTACAGAATGGAATTCTTGTCCCGAGTTGATGCAGTCTTGCTGACTGGGTCGGGTCCAATGCTGGGAGTAGCTACATGTTAGAAATTGGTCCGAACCTGTTCCACGCTAGCGGGCCTGATCCAGCCGCCACTAAAGCCGAGCTCGTGGCTATTTGTATCGTGCGAAATGAGATGTGGCGGTTGCCTTTTTTTCTCGCCTATCACAGGTGGCTTGGCATTCAGCATTTCATCATAATCGACAACCGGTCGACAGACGGAACAATAGATTATATGCGGCGCGAAGGCGACGTTACGTGCATTGTCGCGCCAGGGAACTACGGCGGCAAACCAGCAGGACACAAGGAATGGCTCAGGTGGGCGCTGCGCCTCGCCCCGCCACAGCGTTGGAATCTACTCCTAGACGCTGACGAACTATTCGTTGGCAAAACGCTGCAAAGCGGGAGTTTGCTGCCTCTAGTGCGCAGGCTTAGCACCGAGGACATTGCGATCGTCACCACCTCACTTGTCGACTGCTATCCGGCGCGATTTCCGTTGCTTGCGGATTTCGAGCCGGTCCCCTGGCATCGTGCTCCGTACTTCGATCGCGGCCCTTACTTTCAGTGGCCTTCCCAAGAATGGCCAGTGCCCCATATCCATCATGGCGTCCGAGAGCGCATCTGCTGGCCTCATTGGCGTTGGTTCCGCAAAATCAAAAGAGTCATCCCTCGGCCTCTTCGCCCCAGCATCCTTCATGATGCTCCACCGTGGGTTATCAAAATGCCGCTACTCAGGAATGTGCCAGGGCTTGTGTTCGACAGCGTCCACTACAGCTCTGGATTACGTCGATCCGTGGACCTCTTTGCACTACTGCACTATAAATTTGATATCGACCTGACCATTAAAGTCGATGTTGCACTTCGTGAAAGGCAACACGCGCAACAATCACGCGAGTACGAGGGGTATGCTCGCTTGCTCTCCAAACCGCGGAGCGATCTACGTTGTGATAGAAGCTGCAGCTTCGATGGCGTGCAGTCCCTAATCGATGCTGGATTGGTGCGCTTTGAGAGAGGAATTGTACGCGGTGACTTGCGTGACCCTTCTCTCAGCAAGATCGTAGAGCAAGTCTGGCAATATGGCGATCTTGCTCTACAAAAGGAAGCTTGGGAAAGAGCTTGGATGAGCGCGCCTCTGCCGGTTTCTTAGGGCAGTTCTTTGTTCTCTTCCCGCCACTAAGCAGCGGCACACGACGGTTAATTTACGCGCTCGTGAATCAGAAGCTTGCGCAGGCCGTCAGTAAGCGAATGGGTGGGCCGCATACCGGTGAGGTTTCGCAGTCGCCGGATGTCGGCTCGCTGATGCAGCTTATCTACTGGACGGACACGAGTAGAATCAATATTTATTGTGATCTCACGACCTAGTATCTGACCGATTATGCGGACAATCTCCTCGGCCGAATACTCAATCCCCGTCCCAATATTTGTAACGATGTAGGAATTGTTGCAGTTCCTTCCGCATTTGTAGAGCAACTCCGCCACGTCATCTACATAAATGTAGTCGCGCTTGGTGTGAATGTTGCCCAGCTGCACTGCTGAGCTGTCGCGAACGCTCTCCACAATATGAGGGATGAGGTGGGGATTGGTCTCGTAGGGGCCATAGGTGTTGAAGAGGCGTGCTGCGACGCACGCCAGCCCGGTGGAGCTGGCGATAAAATGCGCCACTCGCTCTGCCATCCATTTGCTGAGTCCGTATATGTCAACGGGTGCAGCAGCAATGTCCTCGCTTAAGACATCGTTTTTGCTTGGATAGAGTGAGCCGCTCGAGGCCAACACTGCGACGCGAACACCGCATCGAGCAGATTCACTAAGTACTAAGTGTGTTCCCTCAACATTTACGCGCAATGTCTCGCGGGGGTGTTGGTTACACATTGGAATAAAATGATGCGCGGCCAAATGAAAGACGATACTTGGCCGCACCGCCGCGAGCACTTCTTCAACAGCGGGCTTATCCAGAATATCAGCTTTGAAAAACGCTATCCTATCCAGGAAAGGCGCGAGGTTCTCCATGCGCCCAGCGCACAGATTGTCTATCACTGCGACGTCATTTCCCTCTTTCAAGCAATGTGCCACGAGAGCCCGTCCGATGAAGCCAGCCCCTCCGGTGATAAGTACTTTTTCTTTTTCCATATTCAATCGCGGTCTCCTTGCGCAACAGAGATTGATTCGACATCAGTGACGCGCGTCGAAAGTGCGAGTGCTCATAGCGCCACTTGCGCTTGATACCGTTACATAAGCATTCTCCAGAGCACAAATCAGTGCGGATTTCGAATATCTTCGGGCTACTAGCTCGGCCCCGCGTTCGCCCATCTGATTGCGCAGCGGTTTGTTCCGCAGAAGCTCGATCAATCGCGCAGCAAGGAGTAGCGGGTCCTGCTTAACCGTTATGCCGGCACCATGGCCTTCAATCAGCTCGCGAAGGCCGGGCGCTGATCCTCCAATGACAGCTTTCCCGTAGCTCCAAGCTTCAAGATACACGGCTGGCAATATCTCGGCAGTTGAGGGCATACAGAATAAATCGCAGGCAGCTAGTGCATCACCCTTCTCCTGCTCCTCGATGACCCCAAGATAGCGGATGCGCTCATCCTTCAATTCCGCAAACCATCTCTTTTTGTCCTCCCGAGCTGGTCCAGCGAACAGAAAATGTACATCCGGCACCTCGTGCCAGACATGCGGTGCCGCGCTCAATATGGTACGAGGTCCCTTGTGCTCCACAATACGGCCAATGAAGAGCACCACAGGTTTCTCGCCGAGGCGATGGCGCGCGCGGAACTTTTCCGCATTGACCTTCTCCGGCAACAGCGGCACAACGCCGGCTAGCCGGATTCGCTCCTGCGGAACGCCGAGGTGTATCAAAAACTGGCGATCTGTCTCAAGCAACGCGAAAATGATATCAGCATCCTTGCAGAATAACGTACGTTGCATCCGAGAGATTTGCCCATGTTCATTGGGATGAAGGTAGGGAGTAGTGACGAACGGCACACCCTCCGCGCGCGCGGCCTCCTGAGCCATCCACGTTAGATACGTGGTATTTAGCCCGTGGACAACATCCTTGCCCCGAACCAGGGACCGCAGCTTTGGCACGTACGCTGACCGGTAAGCCTGATACAGGAGAGAAGTCTTTAGCCCCTTCCACGCCCTGGGGATAACCCGAGGCAATCCCAAACGCCACCGATCGAGCAAAGAAAGTCCGAGAGCGTGCACCGGTACAGCCTGGTCCGACTCCTCACGGTGCGCCGCGCCCAACGATACAACTTCGACTTGGTGCCTTTGCGCCAATTCGTTTGCAACCAGCTGCATCTGCGTCTCAACGCCACCAACGCGCTGGTTATATGCTTCCGATACGAGTAGAATGCGCATCGCAATAATCCTAAGGTGAATGATCCGTGGGTGATTGTAGTGATGCCTCCAAAACGGGGCTTGTTTACGAGATTGGCGAACGCGACGCACACGGATGCCTTGCGATTCGCCGTAAACAGATGGCTGGGGTCGCTGCACCTCGCTCACCTCCCCTTAGGTCAGCGTTGAAAGCCATGTCGTAACCAACATCACCCAGTAGTGTCGTCTCTCACGACCGAGTCTTCCACAAAGCTGACAAAGAACAGATGTGCAACCTGCACTGCTTCACAAAAATCAAGCGTGTCCATCGCGAACCTAAGAACGGAAATCTCTTGCTCTCCTCCTTAAAATAACGCGACGCAAACCGTGGCTCAAAATATCTAGCCATCACCAAACGACTGGCAAGCGCCCCGTCACGAACGAATTCTTGCAGCTCCCCGGACGCAAATTTTCGTAATGCCCTACGCGCAACGCGCATAATACTAACCAGGCTCAAGTCTTTTCGATGGACATAATAGGCAGTCGCTACCAAGCCATTATTGCGTTTCCTGCCAGAAACTCTCGGATTCCCATATGCTATCCACGGACCGCGGAGTTCCACCGTCCGATGGCCTAGTTGGAACAGCCGAAGGGCGAAGAGCTGATCTTCCGATGCCGGAATTCTCTCATCGAATTTCAGTTCGTGGACGTACTTCGTTAGGTACAGTGCACAGGGATTCCAGATCTCGTTCTTTCCATTGAAGTCTGTAAGATCGTGAACCTGCACTGAGAACTCAGGCGCTGTGAAATTAACATCGGCGACGGCGGCCGACGCACTTCTTAGGGCAGCAAGCATACACGAAAACAAACCCCGCCTTAGGACTCGGACATCAGACGAGATTACCAAACAATAGGCTTCGTCAATTACAAAAAAACCTTGGTTAAGTGACTTAGAATAATTAAAAGCACTTCCTTCGTATAAATATATTTCGCAGCCATAGCTTCGGCAAATCTCCAAAGTATCGTCCTTCGAGCCGGAATCGACTACTATGACCCGGCTGAGCACCTGCTCGAGACAAAATAGCGATTCTAGCAAATCGCCGATCGTCTGCCCAGAATTATATGTTCGAACCAGCACCGCGTATGCTGGGAACTCTTTATCGCGTCCGATCGCCGTTATGCTAGGTTCCATTCCGGTCATCAACAAACGGTCCAGAGAGGGTACTGATGGCGGGAAACGAGCCTTCCAATTCAGCGCAGCAGCAACCGCGAGAGTGTGCTAAGCTTCTTTGGTATGTACCTCGGACGGTCTGATGGTCCGGTGAAACTTGGCTTACCCATTGGATCAGCTGCAAGCGCATCAGAAAATTCACGCGAAAAGCTCTCTAGGGCCTCGCGGGCGCGCGCAGCGCACGACCGCGCCCGATCGCGGCTGGTCGGAAGCAGGCACCGAGCAAGAGCCTCGTCCAAAGTTGCATCTGTTGCTTGATCGATTGGAAAAATCTCAGGCCAACCAATCGCATTCGCCTGCAGTAGAACCTTTCCACCGCCGGAAATAGCGTCAATGGCAACTACAGGCACACCGTTCTTTAGCGACAGCGCAACACCATGAAGCCGGGTGGTGAGCATTACGTCCAAACGCGAGCAGATTGACTCGAACTGCTCGGGAGATTTCAAGCCAAGGGCGTTCTGTTGCGCAGGCCATCCGGTATCGAGCTTAACGACCGCGAGGCCGTTCCGATCAGCCAAACGACGCAGGAGCTCACCAGCTTTGTCGTGCCTTTGCCGGTCACCGTACTCGTTCTGGGTAGGCGCAAGGCAAAGCCCGGCGACCGGAACCTTGGTGACTTCATGCAGGAAGCTAATGTCTGGCCGGGCGCCGCGGCTGTTGTCACGCCCGATAAGTCTATCAAACGGATTATATGCTTCTATATCATCAATCATGCTCAGGTTGATGCCGATGCGAGTACAATGGGCAAATGCATCAAGGTCAATGCGATGTCGGATGAAATCGGGACGCCAAAAAGGCCCGCAAACCACGAGGAGATGTGTATACCTATGGGGGTCCGCGCTCCGAACGTCAATCCACTCTGGAGTCTGTCGCGCCACCCACTTCGAAAGCGGCGCGACATCCCACGGCAATGCTAAGGCAGTGAGTTGACGTTCGACCTCCCGCAAGACCTCCATATCACCAAAGGTGGAGAAATGGCCGATAACCAGAGCACGCATTATATCCCTCCCGAGCATTGCCATATTGCTAAGCGCACTCATCCATTCAGTCCACTACACGCAAAACGCCGTTGACGTCGCAAGCAATCAATCCTTGCGCCTTGTCGGCAAACCAAAACGTCTCAATATGACTCCTATATTTTTTGAGGTTTATTAGTGGATCTATCGTACCGCCAAGCCTTCGTCTCACGAATGCCTTTGCATACTTCTTTGCCCCTTTCCAGCTTAACCGCTCGCCTGAGACGAACCCCAGTAAGGGGGAATTGCGAGAAAAGCGCTGGTAATGCACTGCTTCATGCCGGTCCCCGGTCGTTAAGGTCCAGTCGGTCACTTTCCACGGCTTGCAATTACCGCCGTGATGAAGGACGGCAGGGCAAAGAAGGTCGGAAACATCGGTCTGCAGCCAGGTCGTCGTTAACATATTCCATACTGGCGAAATGGGAAGAAACTCGCCACGAATTAGCAGGTTCAGCGCACTTTCGTCGGGGAGAAGGCATTTTTCAAGATTATTCTGCAGGAAATTGATGACGCGCCGTCCGAAATCTAATCCCAGCCAGCGCTCAGGATTGATAACAAGCACACCTGAACTTGCGTAGGGATCCGCAATATCCCATTCCAGCGTCCTTAGGTATTTGTCCCGCCAAGAACCAGGGATGATGTCATGGGCGGTCGTCAGACCTGGACGGGCCGCAAAGGCAAAAATTCCAAGATCAAGATCAAAGAGCCGCGAAAGATCTCCAGCTACTCGAATATCGGCATCCAAATATATGATCTTTTCATAACCACTCCCAATAAAAAGATCAAAAAGATAGCGATAACAACAAGAAGGTGGGTACATTGGGTTTGAAGTTTTGTCGATACCCAGGTAGTCAGCAAAACGCACCTCTTTGACATTCACATCAATGTGCGAGCATGCCCAATCCAGCCATTCTGGCTCTATCGAGTTCTCCGGAACGGCAATTACGATGTCGAAGGCTTGCGCGCGTGAGTGTCGGCGAGCGGTATACGCAGTGAAGAGCGCCGGTGGAAACATAGCGCGATCAACGGCGAGATATAGTACCTTCGTTGGCATTCTCCGTTCCTCAGTGAAATTTCTATCATCAAAGCGTGTCGTGTTGCTATCCCCTCCGCCGGCGGAGTCGCGAATGAGTTGGACGATGGCAACGACGTCGACGCGGCGATCCACCGGTCGAGTTTATCCATCTCAAAAGCCACATCGTCACCGCGGACGCGCTGCATTGCCATCGCCAAGAGCGGCGACCCTTTCGGGTTCAGATGAAAGCATACGAAGCGTATCCGGCCTTGCGGGGTAGTTGACGCATTCAGCTGCTGGGAACCTGCGGAGCTCCTCAAGAGGGGACGCCGTCGATTTCGCCCAGGAAATCCACGTACCCAGCGCATATGCAATCCACCGTGAATTGACACTCCCACCGCCTACGCCCCTCATCAGCCCACTTCCTCCTTACCTCTGGCGCGGCAAGCGCCGCCTTCAAAGCGTCCGCAAGCGCTCCAACGTCGGCCGGTGGGACGAGCATACCCGTCCGGCCCGATTCGATCAGCCAGCTCGGTCCCTCGGAAGCTGCCGCGACCACCGGGCACCCCGCGCTCCAGGCCTCTAGAATAACATTGCCCAGCGGCTCGTGATGGGACGGGACAACACATAGGTCGGCCCGGCGAAACAGCGCAGCGCGATCATCAAGCCACCCAAGAAAGCGGACCCGGTCCGCAACGCCGCAGCGCTGAGCCAAGTCGCGTAGATGGGCCTCGCCTTCTCCCTGACCCGCGAGGAGCAGCACGGCCCCTTCTACGCGCGCAAGCGCTTCGATCAGCGTGTCGAAGCCCTTCCACGGGTCGAAGCGGCCCAGCGCACACAACACCGGGATGCCGGGTTCGATTCCGAAGTCATCCTCCGCCGCTGCGGTATCCGTGATGGGCTCGGTGAAATTGCTGATCATGCGGATGCGATCCGAGGGCCAGCCTTGCGCTATTGCTTCCGCGACGATCCCGGGCGTGTTCCCGATCAGGTAATCACAGCGGCGATAGTTCTTGACGGGGTAATAGCCGCCCAGCCGGCCGATGTTGACGTGGCCGCCGCGCGGAAGCCGGCGTGCAGCCCGGTTCATCCACGCTATCACGACATCGGCTCGAAACCTCCGGCAGCTGCGTGCCACACGACGTCGATCTACGAGCCCGCCGAACCGGCTTGGCGCGAATATCTCGTGGTGAAGGCCGGCGGCCCGCACGTCGGCAACCAAGGCCGGATGGTCGTTGATCAGCAATAGCTGCTCGACGCCCCGGGCCTGCAATGCCGTGCACAGACGAACGAAAAACCGTTCGGCACCACCATAGCTGCCGATGAGGAACTGAACGACGCGCATCGGAATAGCGCTCGTCAGCGCCGAGCACGTGGGTATTGGCACATGTAAGAGTCTGCGTTCCCGAACCGGGCGCGCCGGGAGCGCCCCCCGGCGGCACTCTAAAGCGGTGCACCACGTCTGACAACCACATGTCCGGGATCAAATCAGATGAGAGACTGCAGCCCAGCTGGCGGCCGATTTCACCTCAGTTCAGCACGTCAGCCTGGGGTTAGCTTGGCGGCGTATGCGCATTTCCATGCGCACGCTCACCGCCCTCCTCCTCACCGACGGCCGGCCCGGACATTACCATCTGTCAGAGGGCGTCATCGCTGCGGTGCGGCGCCTGCGGAGCGTCGACGTCGTGCGGTTGCACGTGCGCCGCCGCGGGTCCGGGCGGTTGGTGGCGCTCCTTTCAAATGCGGGTTGCCCGGCGGATTGGCTGCTCAGGCTGGCCTATGGGCTCACCCCCTCGCAGATCCCGCCAGCAGACTTCATCGTCTCGGCAGGCGCCGAGACTCTGGGCGCCAGCATCGCGATGGCCCGGTTGACCGGCGCGCCGAACATCTTTTGTGGCACACTGCGCCGCTATCGTCCCGACGGCCTGAGCCTCGTGCTGACCTCATACGCCTCGCATGCCAGACGGCCGCGGCACGTGATGGTGCTGAAGCCCTGCGCGCTCAGCCGCAAAGACGTCGCACGCTTCCCAACCCGGCTCGCCGGCGCTGCGGTACCGCGTACGATGGGCCTCCTGCTCGGCGGTCAGTCCGGGGAATGCAGGTACGATACTGATGAATGGGAGCAGCTACTCGATTTCGCCGAGAGGTCCTACCAGACACTCGGCATTCGCTGGGTGGTCAGCAATTCGCGTCGCACTCCGCAGGCGGTGAGCGAGATGGTGGCAGCCCGGGTCGCGGCAGGCTCCGGATCAATCGCCTCTTTCATCGACGTGCGCATAACCGGTCCGGGCACGCTCGGCCGCGTGCTGGAGCGCGTTGAGGCCGTGGTCTGCACGGATGATTCGAGTACCATGATCTCGGAGTGCGTGTCGGCCGGATTGCCGGTCCTCGGTGCACGGCCGCGCCGGGCGAAATTCACGCCGGACGAACAAAGCTATCGCGCGTATCTTATCGGGAACGGCTGGCATCGCTCGGTCCCAATCGCAGGACTGACGCCCGAAGTCCTGCTGAACGAGATGGCCCATATCCGGCCGCTCACCGAGGATCCACTCGACCACTTGGCAACCGTGATACGCGAGAGAATTCCGGAGCTGTTCTCGACCTACCCGGCCCAGGCAACCTACTTCGATCAGCGCGCCTCGCGGCGCGCAGAGTCGCGAACGAGCCGGCGCACCTCCACCCTCTCGCCCGCCTGAACCGTCCGAAACACGCCGACATCGTCCAGCGCCTCGGCCCAGATGTTCGAGGGTGACCAAAGGCGGAGCTCGCCCGACCTGGAGATCGGCGTGCGGGCGAACGGGATGCCGATGACGTCGCGGTCAGGTGAGAAGACGATGGCGCCGGGCTCCACGATGATCTTCGCGGTGCGTTCCCGCCCGCTCTCCAGCGGCGTTTCAAAGAATATCTCGCCCTGCCCCCAGAGCTGCGCGACGGAGAAGATCGGCAAGGCCCGCCAGATGCGATCCGCCGTCGGCGTGTCCAGCAGACGGGCACGAACGGACGTGGTGCCGGCCCGGATCAGCACGAACCGGTCGGTGCCGGCGGTTGCCAACGCGCGCTCGCGCGGATCGCGCTTGGCAGGCGGCTTGGCACGGGCGCGCAGAAGATTCGTGGGCATGGGGCAAATGAGCCTCACGAACCCTCGTTGCGCAAGAGGCAGCTTGTGACGGACGCGCGGTGAGGCATACGGGTCCGCTCCCGGCAAGCGGCGCCGGGTCGGCGGGCGGGACGTCAGCCCGGCGGCGCCGCGAACACGAGCACCGCGTTGAGGCCGCCGAACGCGAACGAGTTCGACATCGCAAACCGCACCTTCATGTCGCGCCCGACGTTCGGGATGTAGTCGAGGTCACATTCGGGATCGGGCTCGTCGAGACCGATGGTGGGCGGCACCCAACCTTCGTTGATCGCCTTGATGCAGGCGACCGCCTCGATACCCCCACCGGCGCCGAGCGGATGGCCGTGCATCGATTTCGTCGACGAGATGGCGAGCTTGTAGGCGTGCTGGCCGAACACCTCCTTGATGGCGTTCGTCTCGTTCTTGTCGTTGATGGTCGTCGCGGTGCCGTGCGCGTTGAGGTAGTCGATGTCGGCCGGGCCGATCTTCGCATCCTCGAGCGCGAGCCTCATCGCCTCACGCGGCCCCTCGACGTCGGGGTTCACCATGTCCTTGCTGTCGGAGGTCATCCCATAGCCGATGAGCTCGGCCAGGATGGTGGCGCCACGCTTGCGCGCGTGCTCATACTCTTCGAGGACGAGGATGCCGGCACCCTCCCCCAGCACCGTGCCGTTGCGCTTCTTGGCGAACGGGAAGCAGCCTTCCGGCGAGAGGACGTGCAGCGCCTGCCAGGCTTTCATCGTCCCGTAGTTGATGACCGCTTCCGACGCGCCAGCGATCGCGACGTCGACCACGTTGTTGCGGATGTAGTCCCGCGCGATGCCGATGGCATGCGTCGCCGTCGAGCAGGCACTGCAGGTCGCGAACGTCGGGCCCTTCACGCCGTACTCGATGCCGACGTGTGCCGAGGCCGAGGAGCCGATGATGCGCAGCAGCGTGAGCGGATGCGTCGCGCGCTTGTTGTGGATGAAAAGGTCGCGGTAGGCGATCTCGTAGGTCGTCAGGCCGCCCGCGCCCGAGCCGATGATGCAGGCCGCGCGATAAGGGTTCTCGAGCGGCATCTCGAGACCCGACTGACGGACCGCCTCGTCGGCGGCAGCGGCCGCGAACCACGAGTAGCGGTCCGCATGCATAATGATCTTGTCGCGCTTGGCCCCCCTGAGCCGCTCTCGGGGATCGAAGTTCTTGATCTGCGCCCCGATCAGGATCTTGAGATCCTCAAGCGGAAAGCCTTCGAGCGGGCTAACGCCCGACTGGCCACGCTTCAACCCCGCCCAGAATTCCTGGACGTTTTGGCCGATCGGCGTCACGACACCCATGCCGGTGACGACGACACAGCGCCCGCCGCTCGCGTTTGTCATAACTGAACGTCCTGCTGGGCTTCTATGCCCCGATTAGTTGTAAGTGCGCCTTGTTGGCGGCTTCTTCTAGGAAGCTTTGGCGCTCGCCGTGGCCCCGCCAGTCCCTGCGCTCTCGATGAGTGCCTTGACACGCTCGACGACGGACCCGACCGTCTTGAAGTCGGCCGCTTCCTCGTTCGCGTTGTAGGGGATCTCGATTCCGAAGGTGTCCTCGATGTCGAAGACGATCATGGCAAGGTCGAGCGACTCGATCTTGAGGTCTGTGAGCGCTGTCGACAAGCTGATGTCGTCGCGCGGTTCCTTCATGTGCTTCTTCAGGATGTCGATGATCTTCGTCGCCACTTCGTCCATTTCGCTCTCCCACCCTGCTTTTGCAGGTTGATCCGGGTTTATCTGGCTTGGACACTCAGTAGTCCAGGCAGGTCTGGCGAACAAGCTCGCGCGTCACATAACCGTAAATGGTTGATGTGTCCAGCCGAGCTGCCTCGACCTGCGTTGCTCGGGTAAGCTGATGCCGCCCAGCAATCGCGTCTTATCTTGTCAGTTCTTAATAAAGTTCACAGTCACCTACGGCACAGGCATGCAGGACTGGCGTGATGCGGCGGAATTATGTTCAATGGACGGCCAGATCTCTGCGGCCAAGTGCCCGACAAGCATAATCGGGGAGTCTCTACCGGGGGCAAGCAGTTTTATTCCATCGGACAGGGAGGGCAAGCCATGCCTGCGGGTACTTCGAACGAGACCGGCGGCTCACGACCAGTCGCCGCGGCGACCTATCCGTGGATCGCCAGCTATCCCCCTGGCGTGAGCTGGGACCAGGAATTCACCGCCCGCCCCATCTATACCCTCCTCGACGATGCCGTGGCCGCACATGCGGCAAGTCCATTTACGAACTTCCTGGGGCGGGTTACGACCTATGGTGAGATCGGCGAGGCCGTCTCCCGCGCGGCAGCCGGGCTGCAGAAGATCGGTGTCGGCAAGGGCTCGAAGGTCGGCCTTCTGCTGCCCAACAGCCCGACGTTCATCATCTACTACTTCGCCGTCCTGAAGCTCGGCGCGACCGTCGTCAACTACAATCCGCTCTACACCGTGGACGAGCTGGCCTTCCAGATCAGGGACAGCGAGACCGAGCTGATGGTCACGCTCGATCTCGCCGTCCTGTTCGAGAAGCTGGAAAAATTGCTGCAGTCGGGCGTTCTCGCGCGCGCCGTCGTGTGCTCGTTCGCCAGCCTCCTGCCGACCGCCAAGGCGATCCTGTTCCGCATGCTCAAGGGCCGGCAGCTCGCCCATGTCGGACGATCGCCGATGGCCCACCGCATCGTCCTCGAGGCCGACCTGATGGAGAACGACGGCCGCTTCGAGCCGCCGTCCATCGACGTGGAGAACGACATCGCGGTGCTCCAGTACACCGGCGGCACGACCGGCACGCCCAAGGGGGCCATGCTGACGCACGCCAACATCTATATAAATGTGCAACAGGTGATGGCCTTCGCGCCGACCTTGGAAGTCGCCAAGCACAGGGTGCTGGCCATCCTGCCCTTCTTCCACGTCTTCGCAATGACGGTGGTCCTGAATTTCGGTGTCGCCAAGGCAGCGGAGATGGTGATCATGCCGCGCTTCGTGCTCGACGAGGCGCTGGATCTCATCGAAGAGACGCGCCCGACGGTGATGCCGGGGGTGCCGACGCTGTTCAACACGATGATGAACCATCCGAGGTTCAAGAGCCTCGACCTGTCCTCCCTGCGCTACTGCCTCTCGGGCGGCTCCGCGCTTCCCTTGGAGGTCAAGCAGCGCTTCGAGGAGCTGACGGGCTGCAAGCTGGTCGAGGGTTACGGCCTTTCGGAAACATCACCCGTGGTGACGGCCAATCCGCTCGAGGGGGCGGAGAAGCCTGGCTCCATCGGCTTGCCCGTTCCGGGGACGATCGTGTCGCTGCGGGCTCTCACCGACCCGACCCGGGAGGTGCCTCTTGGCGAGCGGGGTGAGGTCTGCGTTCGCGGTCCACAGGTGATGAAGGGCTACTGGCGCAATCCAGAAGAGACCGCCAGCCAGTTCATCGACGGTTATCTCCGGACCGGAGACGTCGGCGTGATGGACGAGGACGGCTACTTCTATATCGTCGATCGCATCAAGGACCTGATCATCTGCTCCGGTTTCAATGTCTATCCCCGGCGGATCGAGGAAGCGCTCTTCGAGCACCCGGCTGTGGAGGATGCGAGCGTCATCGGCATCGAGGATCCGCACCGCGGCGAAGCCCCGAAGGCTTTCATCAAGCTGAAGGACGGGATGACGGCAACCGAGGCGGAGATATTCGCTCACCTCGAAAGCAAGCTGTCGCGCATCGAGCTACCTGCAGCGATCGAGTTTCGCGACGGATTGCCCAAGACGTTGATCGGCAAGCCGTCCAGAAGGGCGCTGAAGCGCGAGGAGGGCGAGCGCCGCGAATCGAAGGAAGAGGCGCAAGGGGCCTGATTGCGCCATTTCCATGGAGTGGGCGTCATAATTGGGAGTACACGCGTTACCCGACGCCAACATTGTCTCAATCCTGCAACACTTCGGCGCCGTTGATTGGCAACGGCTATCGTCGCTGTATGAAAATCCTTAATCCGCCTGCTAGCAAAATGCCCCGTGTGATTCTTGTCGGGGGGGCACAATGCTCAGGAAGGCATCGCTATTATTTATTGGAAGTCTAGCAACAACTGTCTTCGCGTCGTCTTTGTATGTTCCGTCGGTCGCCGCGGATGATGAAACCGGACTAGCCAGCATTCACGAGCAGCGCCGCGAGGGTAACCGGATCTGCATGTCGAGCCATTTTCACAACGGCTCGAGCTCCGGTCAGAAGACCCGCAAGCTGGCGGAGGCGGCTGCGATCAAAGACTGGGCCGGCTTCACAGCGTGGGAGTACGGCACCATCTGGGCCCACTATAAGCTTGCTGCCAGCAAGTCCATGAACTGTTCGGAAGAAGGCGGAACCTGGCGCTGCCAGCTGGAGGCCCGCCCCTGCCGACCACTGCCGAAGCGGCGCTGACGCCCGCGCCCAGCACCGCCGTTGAAACGCGCGCCAGAAAAGGCAGCACACTCAGAACGGGTTGATGCTGGGCTCAGGCGTAAATTTCAGGTAACCGACATTGGCACCGACCCGGAGCCCAAGACCGGTCCGGATCGGCGCCAATACGACTGAGCCCTTCTTCAGGAACGTCATGCCGACGCCGCCGACGATGTAGGCGGATCCATCGACGCCGACGAAGCGCGCGAAAAGATCGTTGGGCTGCTCGAGGTTGTAGACGAGGAACATGACGCGCGAGCCGGCCAGCCCCACGTCATAGCCGAGCGACGGTCCCTGCCAATAGACCTTCTGCTCACCGCGCTTCGTCACGAGGCGGCCGTCGCCGTAGCGAAGGCCGGCCAGCAGTGCAGCGCCGCCTTCGGAGCCCAGAACGTAGCCATTGGGCCGGCCATAGCTCCGGAAGGCATATTCGATGACCGCCGCCAGCTCCGCTGAAAGCGAGCCGAAGAATCCGCGGCCCGCATCCCGAATCTCGTCTGCGGTAAACTCCAGATCCTCAGGTTGCTGCAGGCGGGGTGGCAAGGCTGAAAGCGCCTCGGGCGCTGACATGCGCTCGTTGCCAGGAGATAGGTTGGCCATCGTGTCGGTCTCCCAGCCGCCACCGGAGGAGGCCGGCGGAGGAACGGGGGGCTGTTCAAGCTCCCGCACCGGGGGGCTGGGCTGGGCCGGCGGCGGTTGCGAGGCAGCCGGATCCCGGCGAGCTGCCACTTTGGGCGGTGCCTTCGGCGCGGGCTGCTCCGCGGCGCGCTTGGGTGCCGTCCCGGCGTTCAGGGCGGCATCGACCTTGGCTGAAACGTGAGCCGCCTTGGCCGTCGTGATCTCGATGAGCTGGGCCGAAATCTTCTTCAGCTTCTCCAATCGGGCGAGACAGGTCTCTTTGTCGATCGCGCTCTCGTCACCAAGAACCTCGAGCTCCAGCAGCAGCCGGCCCGCCTGCTCGTCGAGTGCTCGCGTCTCGTCGTCCTGGATATACGCGGCCGCCTTGGTCGGTTGCTCGGACTCCGACCAGCCCCGCAGCTCACCGAGTTGCCGCAGCTTTGCTTGCAGCTCCGGTTGGTGCGCCGCGTTCAACTTGCGGAGCGCCGCCGCCGTGGAGTCGATCGTCCTGGAGATATCATCTTTCGTGCAGGACTGGGCAGTGGCCGGCGCAGGCGCGCTGAGCAGGAGAGCCGCAAATACTGCCAGCCAGCATGTCAGGCGCGAAAATGTGCAGGGCATTGCGTTCCTGTGTGATGCTTCATCTGCTCGCTGCGACGGGTGCAGCGCATACTTAACCCAGGCTTAGCCATAAGACGCAAACGGCCGGCACCGCAACCGGAGGTGGCGCTATCATCGGCCTCGATTTCACAGGCATATGGAGGCATGATGATGACCCGGCGCTGGCTTGCTGTCGTTCCACTGGCCCTGCTTTTCGCTCCGCTCCCCGCATCGGCCCAGGTGACCGGCCTCGACGCGATCCACGCCCAGGCCCGGGTCGGCAACAAGGTCTGTATGACCGAGCACGAGCATTACGGCGAAGGCACGATGCCGACAAGGCGGGCGGCCGAGCTCCTGGCCATTCGGTCGTGGAGCGACTTCACGGCATTCGAGTATGGCCGTCCGTGGGGAAGCTATCGGCTCGCGGCAGGAAAGAGGATGGAGTGCTCAAACTCGGGCAAGAGCTATGTCTGCAAAACGTGGGCACGTCCGTGCCGGCCTGCCCGCCTCGGTCCTCCCCGCCGCTGACCCTTCTTCGGATCTCCCAAAGTCCACCCCACCGGGCACCCTACTCCGCTGCCATCCGCAGGGCCGGAGCGCGCTGGCCGATGCGTTGTCGGACGAGATCGATGTGACCCCGCAAGTCATAGAACTGGTCGGAGAAGCCGAGCGGGACGCGGATGCGCCGCACGCGCGCGTCGATGCGCTCGAGCTCGGCCTGGGTCACCGCGAAATCCGCCTGTGACCGGGCATCCTCGAGGTTCCGCTCCAAGGCCTTGAGCTGGCGGTACCAGTAGAGGAGCCGCCGCCGCATGGTCCACCGGTAGATGACCGGCAGCGCCTTCATGATCGGGACCAGGATCGTCAGAATGGGGATGATCAACAGCAACGTCTCGAGCCCATGCGATGCGCCGAAAGCGGTGAAGAAGAACGGCAGCCCGAGCCGACTGTTGAGCGGGGCCAGAACGCCGAGCAGCAATGGCAGCCCACCGCTTTTGTAGACCTGACGCGCCTCCGCCGCCACCTCGAACTCCGGGTCGTCGGGCGAGGGGAACTCGCCGGGCCGGAAGAACAGCACCGGATCGCCGGCCTTGTCGAACCCGAGCCGCGGGTTCTGGATCACGGCATGCGTGAGCAGGCTGACGAGCGCCGGGTGCAGGTCGGCGCGGATGACCAGCGCAGCGGATGTCGACAGCAGCGTAATGTCTGCCGACGGGATCAGCGGATCGAACTCGACCCCGCCGCGACGCAGGACGACCTTGCTGAGGGCCGGGAACCGGTTCGTATAGGCCTTGGCTTCCGGCTCGAAGTTCATGAGTCGGATCTTGGGAACCCGCAGCAGCTTCTGCACCTTCTCGCTGTCGGCCGGCAGGATGAACAAGGCTGCATCGGCCTGGCCGCTTAGCAACGGCCCAGCATCCTCCGGCAACTCCTCCCGGATGAGCGTGGAGTTCTGCTCGTCGACACCGTTGGCCTTGAGCAGCTGACGCACGACACGCAGAGCGCCGCTGCCGCGGGTGCCGACCAGGATCCTTTGCCCCTCGAGCTCCCGCAGGCTCTCGATGGGCAGGTCGCCGCGTGTGAAGACCCAGATCGGCTCGTAGAACATTCGGCCGACGGAGCGGAGCTTGCCCAGCTCCCGCTCGTGCCAGTCGCGCGCGCGCTCACTGGCGAGACGCCCCTGCAGGCTGCCCACCAGTCCCCCTTTCACGAAGCCGGCATCGAGCCCCGACCCCCTGTCGAGAAGTCCCCGCAGCGTCGCAAAGCCTTCCGAGGTCTGCCGCAGCTCGAGCTTCACGCCGTTGCGAGCAAGCTCCCGACGGTAGCTTTCCGCGAGCTCATGGTAGATCCCGGCAGAGCCGCCCGTCGCGAGCACGATGCGGCCTTCGGGAATCGGCTCAACGGCCCGCAGGATGCCCAGGACAGCACCGAGCGCCGCCGTCACAACGGAAAGAACGATGACGGACCAGCGGGCGAGTTGCAGAGCCATGACGTTCCCCCCAGGACTGCACGCGCGGCCAGCGGACCATTTCGGCTGATGATCGTCAGGCTGCACAGCGGGCGCCGAATATAGCTCAGCGCTGGGCGCCTGCCATCAGTACTCTGCGGAGTCGCGAACCGCGCGATCTCGCACGCCACCGGGGCCAGATCGTGCTATTTTCATTTAATCGATCTCAGCGCCCGGTGATATCGGATGGTGACGCTGTCGCTCCTTCGCCATGGCAAGTCGTCGTGGGAGGACTCTGATCTCAGTGATCACGATCGCCCTCTCGCCGCCATTGGCAGGCGCGCAGCGGCAGACGTGGGCGCGTATATCGCCAGTCACGATCTCATACCCGACCTGATCCTCTGCTCGAGCGCGCTGCGCGCCCGGGAGACGCTCGACTGCATCCTGCCAAAGCTTGGGAGCCACAAGCCGAAGGTCGAGATCGAGCCCGCACTCTATCTCGCCCCGGCTACCCGCATGTTGCACGTCGTCCGCCAGACGCCCGCGAGCGTCCGCCATCTCTTGCTGCTGGCCCACAATCCCGGCCTGCACGGGCTTGCCCTCGATCTCACCGGCAGGGGCCTGCGCCGCGACATCGCGTCCATGGCCATGAAATTTCCGACGTGTGCTCTTGCAGTGCTGACTTTCGAGACCGACAACTGGCACGACGTCCACCCCGCTGCAGGGCACCTCGACCGGTTCGTGGCGCCACGCAGCCTCGCTTGACGCAATCGGCCCGCGTCCCCTACACGTTCACCATGCTCGTCCTCATCGATAACTACGACAGCTTTGCCTACAATCTCGTCCACTTCCTGGGCGAGCTCGGCGCGGCTTGCGACGTTCACCGCAACGACAAGATCACCGTCGACGAGGTGCTGCGGTCGAAGCCGAAGGGCATCGTGCTTTCACCGGGCCCGTGCACGCCGAACGAGGCCGGCATCTGTCTCGACCTGATCGCGGCTGCCGCCGAAGCCAGCGTGCCGGTCCTTGGTGTCTGCCTCGGACATCAGGCGGTCGGTCAGGCTTTCGGCGGTAAGGTGGTACGTGCGCCACTGCCGATGCACGGCAAGCTGTCCGAGCTCCGCCATACCGGGAAGGGCGTGTTCGAGGGGCTGCCGAAGCGGTTCAAGGTGACGCGCTATCACTCGCTCATGCTGGAGCGGGCGAGCCTGCCCTCCTGCCTCGAGATCACCGCAGAGACCAGCGACGGTATCATCATGGGCCTGCAGCACACGTCCCTTCCCGTGCACGGCGTGCAGTTCCATCCCGAAAGCATCGCCTCGGAATGCGGGCATCATCTGCTCGCCAACTTCCTGAAGATCGCCGGCCTCGATCCGCGATGGCGCAATACGCGCCCATCCTCGAAAGCCGCCTAATCTTCTGAAAGCTTGAGAGCCAGAGTACACAAAGATGCCCACGAACGAACTGAGGCAGTTGATCCACAAGGTTGCAACCGGAGCCACCCTTTCCGCCGCGGAGATCCGCTCGGCGCTCGAGACCATGACGGCGGGGCTCGCCTCCCCTGCCCAGATGGGCGCCTTCCTGATGGCGCTGCGCGTGCGTGGCGAAACCGTCGACGAGATCACGGGTGCCGCCGAGCTGATGCGCTCGAAGATGACGCCGGTCGAGGCCCCGCCGGACACAGTGGATATCGTCGGCACCGGCGGCGACGGCCTCGGCACCTACAATGTCTCGACCTGCGCCTCGCTGGTGGCCGCAGGGGCCGGCGTGCGCGTCGGCAAGCACGGCAACCGCGCCGTCTCCTCGGTTTCAGGCGCCTCGGACGTGCTGGCGGCGCTCGGCGTCAAGCTTGACGTCCTGCCGCCCGTCATCACGGACTGCATCATGAAGGCCGGGGTCGGGTTCATGTGGGCGCCGATGCACCATGCGGCCATGAAGCACTGGGCCCCGGTGCGGGCCGAGCTCGGCATCCGCAACATCTTCAACCTGCTGGGGCCGATCTCCAATCCTGCCGGAGTGCGGCGTCAGGTGGTCGGCGTATTCGACGCGCAATGGGTCGAGCCGATCGCCAATGTCCTGAAGAACCTCGGCTCCGAGCACGTCTGGGTCGTCCACGGCCACGACGGCCTCGACGAGCTGACGACGACGGGTTCGACCAAGGTGGCCGAGCTCAAGGACGGCAAGATCCGTTTCTTCGAGGTGACGCCCGCAGATGCCGGATTGCCGCCGGCCAAGCTGGCTGATCTCAAGGGCGGTAATGCCGAGGCGAATGCCGCCGCCATCCAGGACGTGCTCGCGGGCAAGCCTGGGCCATTCAGGGACGTCGTACTGCTCAACGCGGCAGCGGCGCTGATCGTCGGCGGCAAGACCCAGTCGCTCACGGAGGGCGTGGAGCTTGCGGCGCGCTCGATCGACAGCGGCGCCGCCCAACACGCCCTCGACCGCCTGATCGCCATCACCAACGGGCGGGACTGACCGGGTCACGATGACGGGCATCCTTGACAGGATCACTCGGTACAAGCTCGAGGAGATCCGCGCCGCCAAGGCCAGTCATCCGCTCGCCGAGGTCGAGGCAGCGGCCCGCGCCGCGGCTCCGGTACGGCCGTTCGCGGGGGCGATCGAAAAGACACTCGCCGGCGGCCGCTTCGCGCTCGTTGCGGAAATCAAGAAGGCAAGCCCGTCCAAGGGGCTGATCCGCGCGGACTTCGAGCCGTCGGAGCTCGCTCGCGCCTATGAGGCCGGTGGCGCCACCTGCCTCTCGGTGCTGACCGATGGGCCGTCCTTCCAGGGTGCACCGGCCTATCTCACCACTGCGCGCGCGAGCACGAATTTGCCCGCCCTGCGCAAGGATTTCATGCTTGATCCCTATCAGGTTGCGGAAGCCCGCGCCTGGGGTGCCGATTGCATTCTGATCATCCTGGCGCAAGTGGATGATCCCACTGCGCGGGATCTCGCCGCGGCCGCCCGAGAGTGGGGGATGGATGCGATTGCCGAAGTCCACGACGAAGCGGAGCTGGAGCGCGCCCTGCAGCTCGACTGCCGCCTCATCGGCATCAACAACCGCAACCTCAAGACATTCGAGACGACTCTCACCACGACGGAGCGGCTGGCGCCGCGGGTTCCTGCCGACCGCATCGTCATCGGCGAGAGCGGCATCTTCACTCATGCCGACCTCACCCGCCTTGCCGCGGTGGGCGTGAGGACGTTCCTTGTCGGAGAGAGCCTGATGCGCCAAGCTGACGTGACGTCAGCCACGCGCAAGCTGCTGGGCCTCCCGGAGGAGCAAGAGAGGACATCATGAATTGCGGCCCGCTCACCCATCTCAACGAGAAGGGCGAAGCGCGCATGGTCGACGTGTCGGACAAGTCCGTGACCCAGCGCACCGCGCGCGCCGAAGGCTTCGTGTCTATGCAGCCGGAGACGCTGGCGCTGGTCGAGACGGGCCAAGCCAAAAAGGGAGATGTCCTGGCGACGGCGCGCATCGCCGGCATCATGGCGGCGAAGAGGACGCACGAGCTGATCCCGCTCTGCCATCCGCTGCCGATCACCAAGGCGTCCGTCGATTTCGAGCTTTCACATGAGCCAACCGGGATCCGAGTGACCGCCGAGGTCAAGGTCACCGGGCAGACTGGCGTCGAGATGGAGGCGCTGACAGCCGTTTCCGTCGCCTGCCTCACCATTTACGACATGCTGAAGGCCGCCGATAAGGGCATGACCTTCTCCGGCATCCGGCTGCTGGAGAAGACCGGCGGCCGGTCCGGCCATTTCCGGGCCGATGATGCGCAGGGGAGTTGACCCGCATGGCTCTGTCCGTATCGGAGGCGCTGGAGAAAGTTCTCGCTGACGTCGCTCCAACCTCTCCGGAATACGTTCCCATCGAGCAGGCTGCGGGCCGCATCCTCGCCGAGCCGCTGATCGCGCGCCTGACGCAGCCGCCCTTCGATGCATCCGCCATGGACGGCTACGCCGTCCGCAGCGCCGATGTCGCGCAATTGCCGGCAACACTGAAGGTGATCGGGCAGGCGGCAGCGGGCCACCCGTTCGACGGCGAGATAGAGCCCGGTCAGGCTGTGCGCATTTTCACGGGTGCTCCGCTGCCGAAGGGCGCCGACGCCGTCGTTATTCAGGAGAATACGAGCGCAACGGACGGCACCGTCGAGGTGCGTGAGGGCCGGCCCGATCGGGCGCACATCCGTCCGCGCGGCTTCGACTTCCGCGAGTCGGAGGCGCTCGTTTTCCCTGGCCGCCGGCTCGGTCCGCGGGAGGTCACGCTGGCTGCAGCGGCCGGCTACGGGGAAGTGTCCGTACGGCGGAGGCCGCGCATTGCCGTGCTCGCCACCGGCGACGAGCTCGTGCGGCCAGGTGAGCGACCAGGGCCAGGTCAGATCATCTCCTCCAACCCGCTGGGGGTCGCGGCCCTGCTCACCCAGGCCGGAGCGGAAGCAAAGGTGCTCGGCATTGCCCGCGACACGCGCGACAGCCTCGTGGAGCACGTCGAGGCCGCGCGTGATGCGGATGTGCTCGTCACGATCGGCGGCGCATCCGTGGGCGACCATGATCTCGTCGGACCGGTGCTGCAAAGCCTCGGCATGGAGCTGGCGTTCTGGAAGATCAACATGCGGCCAGGCAAGCCCCTACTGCACGGGCGGCTCGGGCGCCAGCGTGTCCTCGGATTGCCGGGCAATCCGGTTTCAGCGCTGATCTGCACCCGCGTGTTTCTGGTGCCGCTCGTGCGCGCCCTGCTCGGCCTGCCGCAGGAGGACGCGGCGACGGTGACGGTACCCCTCGCCGAGCCGGTGGAGGCCAACGGCGCCCGCCAGCATTATATGCGCGCCATCCTCGAGCGCCTGCCGGATGGCCGCCAGCAAGTCCGGCTTGCGCGCTCACAGGACAGCTCGCTGCTCGCCACGCTGGCGACCAGCAACGTGCTTCTCGTCAGGCCGCCAAATGCTCCGCCCCTGCCGGCGGGCACCGAAGTGACCGTCCTTCTTCTCGACTTCTGATCACATTCTCAACCGCCGGCGACGAACAGCTTGCAGAACAAGTCCGGAACGAGTATTCTGTTCATGATTTGTACAGGCGACACCAGTCGCGCGTATTCCTTGCCGAGGGGCCCGGGGCAGATGCTGACACAGAAACAGAAAGAGCTACTTCTCTTTATCCACGGCCGTCTGCAGGAAACCGGGGTTCCGCCCTCCTTCGACGAGATGAAGGATGCGCTGGCGTTGAAGTCCAAGTCCGGCATTCACCGCCTGATCACGGCGCTCGAGGAGCGCGGCTTCATCCGCCGCCTGCCGCACCGCGCCCGCGCGCTGGAGGTCATCAAGCTGCCCGAGAATTCGGAGCCGACACAGCCGCGGCGCTCCGGTTTCACGCCGAGCGTCATCGAGGGCAGCCTTGGCAAGCAGTCCCAGCTCTCGGTGCCGCCCTCGAGCATGGTCGACAGCCGCACCATCTCGGTGCCTGTCATGGGCCGCATCGCCGCCGGCGTGCCGATCAGTGCCATTCAATCCCACACACACGACATCGCCTGCCCGCCCGACCTGCTGACCAATGGCGAGCATTTCGCGCTGGAGGTTCGCGGTGACTCGATGATCGATGCGGGCATACAGGACGGCGACATCGTCATCATCCGGCGCTGCGAGACGGCCGAGAACGGCGATATCGTCGTGGCGCTGGTCGAGAAGGAAGAAGCAACCCTGAAGCGCTTGCGCAAGCGCGGCTCGGCCATCGCCCTCGAGGCCGCCAACCCAAAATACGGGACGCGCATTTTCGGGCCGGACCAGATCGATATTCAAGGCCGATTGGTGGGGCTTATCCGGCGGTATTGATCGGATTCGGGTTCAGCGATTCCCCGGCACTTCAGGGGATTGCGCGCGGCGAGTTCCTCTTTCCGCGCCCGAGGACATCCGGTTTCAGGAAAGTAAGTCGAGTTGGTTACATCTTGCCCCGTCATGCGGGCGGTAGGGCATCCGCGATGCATCGCCAAAGGGCGATCGCCTGCGCTTGCATTGGACCCGCGTGATTGCTGAAGCGCATCACGGATTCCCGCCTTCGCGGAAATGACGTTATTTCATCGGCTCATGGCGTATCGTCCAATTCAGCTCCTTCCTCCTCCAGTCGCCTGACCACGGGATCGTCGTCGTCCTCGAGCTCGGCGCGCATTCGGCGTGATGCCTCGGCCAGATCTCGCGGCGCCGCGAAGCCCTTCAGCCGTGAAATGGTGTTCCCCGCCTCGGATCGTGTCTTCCGAGGTGGCCGCTCCGGTCGCCGCGACCACGGCCTGTCGCCGCGCGCATCGGCGACGGTTTCCAGGGAAAGGTGGCCGTCCGCGATGTAGACGGCGTGCGTGCCATGATCGCGCACGGCATAGAAGTCGATCGCCAGTCCCGGTGGATTACACCCTCTCGGTTTGGGAAACGGGACGATCAGCACGTCGGCCATCCGGCAGTCGTCGGCGAGCGCCGCTGGATGATGCACGACCGCGACCCGCTTTCCTTTGAGGATCGCAAGGCAGCCTACCGAGTCGCAGCGGAACCCTTCACCAGATGCCGCCTGCCGCGCCGTGCGGGAATCCCCGTCATTCTCGAGCCAACGCTGCAGCTCATAGCTCGACCCGCGCGCCGGCAAGGCGGAGAGCTTGCCATCGACGCCACGAATCGCGACGAGTTCGGCGTCGTTCCCGATGAGAATGTCAGGCCGCGGCATCATCGGAGCAAGCGCAAGCCCTGCTGCGAACACCCCTAAGCCCAGGAAGCGCCATCGCGTTCCCCACAGGCACAGCCAAAGGCCTCCGAGCAGCATCAGCCCGAAGGCCATGTCCGAGAATGCGGGGATATGGCCGACGGCGCCGGGGAGCTGAGAGACGGCGCGGGCGCACCAGAGCATGGCGCGGATGCCCTGCTCCATCACCCACAACGGTACTGCTTCGAGCCCGATCGGCATGAACAGCAGCGTTGCCAGCGCGCCCGGCATGACGACGAGGTTGCAGATCGGGACCGCGATCAGGTTCGCCAGCACCGCGTATTGCTGGCTGGTGTGGAAGTGGTAAGCCGAGAACGGCGCGACGGCGAGACTGGCGATCACCGTCGTTAGAATGATCCCGCCGAAAAACATGAAGAATCCCAGTACGGGACCGAACATCGGCCCCGGCTCGCTGCGCCGCCGCTCGAGGCGGTCGCGGATCAGCTCGTAGGCCGCGACGAGCGCCACCACGGCCGCGAAGGACATCTGGAACCCGGCATCGAACAGGCTCTCCGGAACCAGGATCAGCACGGCGAGTGCCGCCAGCGCGACGTTCCTGAGTGCAAGCGCCGGGCGATCGAGCATGATGGCGCCGAACACGATCGAGATGGTGATCCAGGCCCGGATCGTCGGAAACGAGTTGCCCGATATCATCAGGTAGCCGAGGGCACCCAGGATCGCCGCCGCGGCCGCCCACTTCTTGATCGGATAGCGCAGCGCGATCGCTGGAATAGCTGCCAGGAACAGCCGGACCGAAAAGAACACGGACCCTGCCATCATGACCATGTGCAGGCCGGAGATGGACAGAATGTGCACCAGCCCGGAATCACGGAACGCTGCTGTGGTTTCGGGTGAGATGCTGCCCCGCTCTCCGGTGATGAGCGCCGTCGCGATGGCCCCTTCCTCGCCGGGCAACGCCGCCAGGATGCGCCGGCCGATCTCGTTCCGCAGCCGCTGCGTCATCGCGGAGAGCTTCAGCGACCACGGCGCTTCGCCGGCATCCGCGATGATCTCGGGCCGCGCCATCGAATAGCCGACGCCGCCAAGTCCCGAAAACCAAGCCGCGCGAGCGAAGTCGTAGTCGCCGGGCAGGGCCGGCATGGAGGGTGGCGCGAGCGTGGCCTTGAGGCGGACGGCTTGCCCGGGCTCCAGACCCGGCATCTCACTCATCAACCGTATCCTGACCCGGTGCGGTCGCTTGTCCGGCGGAAGCTTTCCAAGGCGGCTCACGCGCACCGTGATGCGCTGCCCCCGGGTGGGCCGCGGCTCGACGACCTCCACGAAGCCCTCGACTACAGAATTGTAGAGCTGCCGTTCGAGCACCGGGGCAGCGACCCACTCCGCTCTCATCTTGGCCGCGGCGAACCCGAGCGATACGGCAATGGCCGCGTTGATGGCCAGCAGTCCGGCCGTGGCACGCCTGGCCATCGGGGCCAATGCGAAGACGCACATGACTGGAGCCAGCGCAGCGACGATCTGCGGCTCGGCAGGCAATCGAAAGTAGATGAGGATTCCGAGCCCGAAGAGCACGGGTGTCCAAAGGAACCAGCGGTCCTGCTCGGCCAGGAGTCGATCCAGGAGCCATCGTCCGGAGGCCAGGGCACGCGATCGCTCCCGCGCGCGGCGGACCGCGTCAACCGTTCCCTCCCCCAAGCTCACGAAGTGACCCCGCCCCGCTCGCTCCGTGTCCCCGGCTGTGCTAAACCGCGGCGCACGTTCAACATCCGGCACGCGAGACTAACGCAAATCATGAGCACCGGGACAAGCCAAGGGTCCAAGGTCGTCACGCGCTTTGCGCCATCGCCGACGGGCTTCCTGCACATCGGCGGCGCGCGTACCGCTCTTTTCAACTGGCTCTACGCCAAGCACACGGGCGGCACCTTCCTCCTGCGCATCGAGGACACCGATCGCGAGCGTTCCACCAAGGAGGCCATCGCCGCCATCCTCGACGGGTTGAAGTGGCTGGAGCTCGATTGGGACGGCGAGCCGCTGTTCCAGTCGACGCGCGCCGACCGGCACCGGGAGGTCGTCGAAGAGCTGCTGCGGCGGGGGAATGCCTATCGCTGCTACTGCACGCCGGAGGAGCTCGAGGCCATGCGCAAGGAGGCCGAGGCCGCGGGCCGGCCGCCCGTCTACAATGGCTATTGGCGCGATCGCGACCCGTCCGAGGCGCCTCCCGGTGTGAAGCCCGCAATCCGGCTAAAGACGCCGCGGACCGGCGAAACGGTCATCGTGGATCAGGTCCAGGGCCGCGTCGTTTTCCAGAACGAGAACCTGGACGACCTCATCATCCTGCGCAGCGATGGCACGCCGACGTACAATCTCGCCGTCGTCGTCGACGATCATGACATGGGGATCACCCACGTGATCCGCGGGGTGGATCACCTCACCAACGCCGCGCGGCAAACGCAGATCTACAATGCAATGGATTGGGACGTGCCGGTCTTCGCACACGTGCCCCTGATCCACGGGCCCGACGGAGCCAAGCTCTCCAAGCGCCATGGCGCGCTCGGCGTCGAAGCCTATCGCGCCATGGGCTATCTCCCCGCGGCCCTGCGGAACTATCTTGTCCGACTCGGGTGGAGCCACGGCAACGACGAGATCTTCTCCACTCAGCAGATGATCGACTGGTTCGATCTTGACGGCATCGGGCGCTCGCCTGCGCGCTTCGATTTTGCCAAGCTCGAGGACCTCAACGGCCATTACATCCGCAATACGCCGGACGATGAATTGCTGGCCCGCATAAGGCAAGCCCTGCCGGAATTCGAGAACGGTCCTCAGCTTGAGGCGCGCTTCGCCGCAGCCGGGTGGGAGAAGCTCGCAGCTGCGCTGCCAAGTCTTAAGCCGCGCGCCAAGACCTTGAAGGATCTGGTTGACGGCGCCGGCTACCTCATCGCCGAGAGGCCGCTCGTCCTTGATGAGAAAGCTGCAAAACTCCTGACGGATGAGGCCCGGGTGCTGCTCGGCCGCTTGCTGCCGCAGCTGGAATCCGCCGAATGGACAGCCGGCGCCCTCGAATCGGAGGTGCGAAGCTTTGCCGAGAGGGAAGGCGTGAAGCTCGGCGGCATCGCGCAACCGCTCAGGGCGGCGCTGACCGGCCGTACCGTCTCTCCCCCGGTCTTCGACGTCATGGCCGTGCTCGGTCGCGAGGAAGCCCTCGCGCGCATCCGCGACCAGGCAAGGGCCTGAACTCGCGCGTCACCGCTCCACAACTCATGTTGGAAACCGCCTGCACCGGTGCGGCGTTGATTTTCGTCGCTCGGTTTGCGGTTCCTGGCCCGGCGTCCATTAGCTGTCTTGTCGCAGCGCGAAATGTGTAATAGGCAATGGGCGCCGGGCGGCCATTGCGCGCCGGGTCCCTCCAGACTTGGCGCCGAAGGGGCAGGCGTCGAGACGATCGAAAGGATTGGCGATGAACGTGCACGACAGCGCGTCGGGCAAGGCCGATGCCACAAGAACTGTGACCCTGAACCAGAACGGTAAGCAAGTGAGCCTGCCGGTCCGGGCCGGGTCGATTGGGCCTGATGTGATCGACGTCACGCGCCTCTACCGAGAAACAGGCTGCTTCACTTACGACCCCGGCTTCACGTCCACTGCCAACTGCTCCTCGAAGATCACCTATATCGACGGCGAGGAGGGTGTGCTGCTCTATCGCGGCTACCCGATCGAGCAGCTGGCGGAGCAATCGAGCTTTATCGAGGTCTGCCATCTGCTGCTTTACGGCGAGTTGCCGACGAGAGAGCAGCTCGACTGGTTCCGCGATACCATCACCCGTCACACGATGGTGCACGAGCAGATGACCCGGTTCTTCACTGGGTTCCGCCGCGACGCGCACCCGATGGCGATCATGGTTGGCACCGTCGGCGCACTGTCGGCCTTCTATCACGACTCCACCGACATCAGCGATCCGGTGCAGCGGATGATCGCCTCGCATCGCATGATCGCCAAGATGCCGACCATTGCGGCCATGGCCTACAAGTATTCGATCGGGCAGCCGTTCATCTACCCGCGCAACGATCTCGATTACGCCGCGAACTTTCTCCAGATGTGTTTTGCGGTGCCTTGCGAGCCTTATTTCGCAGATCCGGTGCTCGCCCGTGCGCTCGATCGCATTTTCATCCTGCACGCCGATCACGAGCAGAACGCATCGACATCAACGGTACGGCTGGCCGGCTCGTCGGGCGCCAACCCGTTCGCCTGCATCGCCGCGGGCATCGCCTGCCTGTGGGGCCCCGCACACGGCGGCGCCAACGAGGCGGCGCTCAACATGCTGGAGGAGATCGGCACCGTCGATCGCATCCCCGAGTACATCGCCAAGGCGAAGGACAAGAGCTCCGGCTTCCGGCTCATGGGCTTCGGCCACCGTGTCTACAAGCACTATGACCCGCGCGCTCGGGTGATGCAGAAGACCTGCCACGAGGTGCTGGATGCACTCGGCATGAAGAACGAGCCGCTCCTGAAGGTGGCGATGGAGCTGGAGCGCATCGCGCTCGAGGATGATTACTTCATCGAGAAGAAGCTCTACCCGAACATCGATTTCTACTCCGGCATCACGCTGCGCGCCCTCGGGTTCCCGACATCGATGTTCACCGTGCTTTTTGCTGTCGCACGGACGGTCGGCTGGATCGCGCAGTGGAAGGAGATGATCGAGGATCCCGAGCAGAAGATCGGCCGGCCGCGCCAGCTCTACATCGGCGCCACCCGCCGCGACTATGTGCCGATCGAGAATCGGGGCTGAACTGCAGCTTTGATTTCAGATTAGTTACCCTCGCCGAGGGCGAGCAGCCCTCCCGCGGCGGATAACGATCTCTGCGGCCGCTTCGCTGGGGCTTGCGGCCGAAACGGCGAGCTTTTCGGGGACGCGGGCGAGCAGATCGCGCTGGCGCCAGCGCTCCGGTGTATCGCCGAGGAGCGGTGCCAAGGCCGCGGCCAGTTTCTCGGGACTGCAGTCTTCTTGGATGAACTCCGGATAGACATTCTCTCCGAGCACCAGGTTTGCCAGCACGACCGACGGTACTTTCACGAGAAAGCGCAGGCGCGCGGCAATCGCATCCACCTTGTAGGCAACCACCGCCGGCGTGCCCGTCAGCGCCAGTTCGAGTGTCACCGTGCCGGACGCGGCCAACGCCGCCGTGGCGAGCTTGAAGGCCCGGAACTTGTCCTCTTCGCCGGCGATGAGATGCGGGCGAATGGGCCAGCTGTCGAGTGCTACTTCGATCTGACTGCGGACATGCGGAACGGCCGGGATAATGGTCTGGGGGCGCGCTCCCTGGCCGACCAGCAGCCCAATCGCCTCACCGAACGGTTTCATCAGACGACCCACCTCCGACGACCGGCTGCCCGGCAGAACTAGCAGCACCGGCCTTTCCGGATCGAGTGTGAGCCTTTCAGCGAGCGGAGCAGGATCGAGGGCCTCCAGCCATGCGCGCCGCTCGACAAGAGGATGGCCCACATAGGTGCACGGCGGTCCGCCCAGCCGCAGGTGTGCCTCCGGCTCGAACGGCAGCAGCGCCAGCACGTGGTCGACATACCGCCGCATGCGCTTCGCGCGCCCGGGCCGCCATGCCCACACCGATGGGCTGACGTAGTCGATGATCGGCAGTGACGGGCAGCGGCGGCGGATCCGCCGCGCAATGGCGTGCGTGAACTCAGGGCTGTCGATGATCACCACCACGTCCGGCCGCATGGCGATGGCAGCATCGACGGTCCGATGAACGCGCCTGATGATGCGCGGCAGCCGCGGCAGGATCGACAACGGACCCATGACCGCCACATCGGCGAGCGGGAACAGCGTCTCGAGCCCCTCCTTCCCCATGAGCGGCCCGCCCACGCCTGAGAACGTGACGCGATCACCGAGCTTTACCTGAAGGGCGCCCATCAACCGCGCGCCGAGGGCATCTCCCGATTGCTCGCCGGCAACCAGGAAAACCCGCAGCGGATCCTCGCCGTCGTTCATCCGCTGTCCTCGCAAGCCAGAACGAAAAGCCGGCGCCTTGATGCCGCTGCCAGCAGCTCCAGATGAGCCCGGCCGGTCCACGCGCCTGCCATCACCAGACCGGCCAGGCCAGCCGTATCGGCAAGCTGGACGAGATGCGCGGGATCGGCATCGACCGGCTGCAGGGCAGCAACGCCGCGGCGGTGGCCGGAAAGCCGGTCGCCCCACTGCCTCAGACCTGCGACGCGCCCCAGCATGGCCTCAGCGCCCTCGCCGGCCTCGAGCGCCAGCACGTGCTCGCGGACGGAAACAGCAGCTGCCCCTGCCCCGAATGGGCGGGCTGACGATATGGCCTGGAGCGCTCGCTCTGCATCGCGAATATCGCGCGACCTCACTTTTCCGGTGATCCAGCGGAGCCGACCCCAACGCGAGGCGGATGCCGCCTCATCGTTCGCAGGTACGCTATCGGGAAGCTTCGTTCTGCTGCCGATCAGAAACAAGCCGGTCTCGGCGAGCCGCTGCGCGAGCCGGTCGCGCTCGGCCACAAGCACCTGCCCGGCCGCAACGGCGATGCCTGCCAACCCGGCTGCAGATGCCAGCTCGACCGTCTTCGGGCCCACGGCGGGCAAATCGATCCGCAGCTCCTGGCCCGGCTTTGGTGCCTTGACGAGAACTCCGCCCGAAGTGATGCCGCTGGCACGGAGGCTCTCGAGCCTCATCAGCATCCTGTCCGTGCCTTCGGCCGCTTCGATGGCGACGGGCCTGCCGCCAGCGATCACGACCCCCTGCCCCACGTCGAGCGGTCCAAGCGCTTCGACGAGGGCAAAGCCCAACGCAATATGACGGCTCACCCGATCATCAGGCTTCCGGTTGCCGAGCGGACCATCCTTCGCCAGGAGACCCGGTGCCACGTCATGAGCCCCGACCACCCGGAATCCTCGCCACTCGAAGAAGGAAACGATCTTGCGGAGCACGCTGTCATCGCCACCGGCCATGAGGCTCAAAATGAGCGGCAGGTTGATGACAAAGCCCAGGTCGGCGCGCAGCCTCTTCAGGTCCGGTCGCCGCACGCCGCCAAGAATGACTATGTCTCGGCAGCCCGCTCCGCGGAAGGCGCGTAGCAGCCCGCCGATCTGCCCCAAGCCGACCCAGGTGTGCGGATGCCGCTCGATACCGGGCTCGGCCTCTCCGGCGATGGCGACGATGTGCACGGGCCTGCCATTGCGGGACACTTCATCGGCGACTTCGAGAGGCAGTGCGCCGTTCCCGGCCAGAATGCCGAGCGGACCGTCGCCCGCGCTCACCATCAGCCCTCGGAGTCGCGCGGCGTGCACAACGACCGCTTGCCCCCGGCACGGATGAACGCCACGATCTCCTGAACGAGGGCGTGGTCCGCGAACTCGGCGGCGACATCGTCGACGCGCTCTTTCAGCGTGCCCTCGGCGGCGAACAGGAGCCGATACGCGCGCCGCAAATCGTGGATGGTTTCCCGGGAGAAACCGCGCCGCTGCAGTCCCACGATATTGAGGCCCGAGAGGTACGCCCGATTGCCGAGCGCCATGCCATAGGGAATGAGGTCGTTCTCGAGCCCCGACATGCCGCCGAGGAACGAATGCGCGCCGACCCGCGCGAACTGGATCACCGCCGCGCCGCCGCCGAGGATGGCGTAGTCGCCGATGGTGCAGTGGCCCGCCAGCATCACGTTGTTCGAGAAGATCACGTGGTTGCCGACGTGGCAGTCGTGGCCGACGTGGGAGTTGGCGAGAAAAGCGCAGCCGTTGCCCACGACAGTCTCGAGACCGCCGCCTTCGGTGCCCGGGTTCATCGTCACGCCTTCGCGGATGATGCAGTCGGCACCGATCGTCAGCGTCGAGGGTTCGCCCCTGTACTTGAGGTCCTGCGGCTGATGGCCAATGGACGCGAACGGGAAGATGCGGGTGCGCGGACCGATCGTCGTCCGCCCCGCAACGACGGCGTGGCTGATGAGCTCGCAGCCGTCCCCCAGCGTGACCTCGGGGCCGACCATGCAGTAAGGCCCGATCTTCACGCCGGCGCCCAGCTTGGCCCCCGATTCGACAATGGCCGTAGGATGGATCTGTGCGTCAGCCATTCTGGCTCGCAATCGCCTGGGTCTCGGGCGTATCGACGATCATGGCGCTGATCTCCGCCTCTGCCGCGACCTGCCCCTCGACCTTCGCCTCGCCATAGAAGCGCCAGGCGCGGCCACGGCTGCGGATCTTGCGGACGTGGAAGAAGAGCTGGTCTCCGGGCACGACGGGCCTGCGGAACTTCGCCTTGTCGATTCCCATGAAGTAGACGAGCTGCGGCCGGTAGCTCTCGCCGAGGCTATGGACGCACAGCGCACCCGCCGTCTGCGCGAGGCCCTCGATGATGAGAACGCCCGGCATGACGGGGTAGCTCGGGAAGTGGCCCTGGAAGAATGGCTCGTTGATGGTCACGTTCTTGAGCCCGACGGCGGACTCGTCGCGATCCATGTCGAAGATGCGATCGACCAGGAGGAACGGATAGCGATGCGGCAGCAGCTTGAGCAGGCGCGCGATATCGGCTGTGCCGAGCTGCTCCTTTGCTGTCGCGTCATTCATTGTCCTGCACTCCGTCTCCCCCGCTCTCCTGAGAAATGACTAGTCCTTCCATCCCCTAGTTTCCGCCCTCATCACCGTCCGTTCCGGGCGTGACATAGCCCTGTTTGCCGAGCCGGCTCAAGACCGCGAGCTCACGCGCCCACTCCTTGAGAGGACGCGCTGGCGTGCCGCCGACGCGCGCACCCGCTGGTACGTCCTCCTTCGGATGCGAGGCGCCAGCCACCTGTGCACCCGTGCCGATCCTGATATGACCCACCGTCCCGGACTGGCCGCCCATCACCACGAAGTCGCCGAGCTCCGTCGAACCGGAGATCCCGCAGTGCCCTACGATGACGCAGTGCCGCCCGATCACGACATTGTGCCCTATCTGCACGAGATTATCAATTTTCGTGCCTTCGCCGATGATGGTGTCGTTGAGCGCGCCGCGGTCTATGGCGGTGTTGGCGCCGATTTCCACGTCATCCTGGATGATCACCCGCCCGATCTGCGGAACCTTGAGGTGGCCTTGCGGTCCCATGGCGAAGCCGAAGCCATCCTGGCCGATGCGCACGCCCGCGTGCAGGATGACGCGGTTGCCCACCAGCGCGTGCGTCACGCTCGCGTTGGGGCCGATGAAGCAGTCGCGGCCGATGGCACACCGATAGCCGATGACGGCGCCCGCAGCGACGACGGTGCCGCGGCCAATCATAGCCTCCGGCCCGATGATGGCCCCCGGCTCTATGACAACGCCATCCTCGAGCTGGGCGCTGGGATCGACGAGCCTGGTGCCGCCTGGACGCGCCACCTTGGGGCGAAGCGCATCCGGATAGAAGAGCTGCAAGGCCAGTGCAAAGCCGCGATAAGGCGTTTTGGTCAGCAACGCGGCCGTCCCCTCGGGCACCCGCGCGGCGAAAGCAGGTGATACCAGGCACGCGCCAGCCCGCGTGGCTGAAAGCTGGGGAAGATACTTGCGGTTGTCGAGGAACGAAACGTGATCTCTGCCGGCGTCGGCAAGGCTGCGCACGTCGCTGATCAGGACGTCGCCGTCGGCGCCCGGCGCGAGCTCGGCTGCGGCGGCGCGGGCGACCTCGGCCAATGGAAACGGGCCGGCGCGCTCGAAAAATCCTGGATGTTCCATCACATCACTTTCGCAGAAGCGCCCCGCGCGAATCCAAGACACGGGGGGCGCGACCGCTGGTCTGGAGTGTTTGCAGCCGTCTAAACGAAAAAGCGGGTGGTCACAAGGCGCCGCTGTAGGGGAGGAAGCAATCCGCTAGTGGAAACACAGGGGCGTCGTACGCCGCTTTGCTAGGCTGGCGCTGCGCTCGGCAGGAGCGGGCATCCCTCCGGCATGGCAGCGAGCTTTCGCGCGATGATGGTGGGCGAATTGCGTTCCAGATAGTGCGCGATCGTTTCGATCCGGATCTTCACCGAGCCGGCTGGCTTCGTCGAATCGAGCTCCTGAAACGAGAAGAAGAGCGTACCCGACCGTTCGACGATCTGCTGCACGGGTGTGAACGTCGGCTGGTCCATGCCGCATTCATAGCTCGTCAAACGGATGACGCAGGTGATCCAAGGCATGCGTGCCGCTGCCTTCGCGCCCCACAGGATCTCGTTCGTGTTGGCGCTGTAGGAGGAGGGCCAGACGTCCGAGATGTCGAGCACCGACTTGATGTAGCCGTCGCGGATTTCGGGGTTGAACATCCAATCGAGCAGGTCAGGGTCGGTCGGAAAGTACTGCATCCACAGGATCGGATACCCGTAGGCCTGCAGGTCCGCCTCGATCTCGTGGCCGATGCCGGCGTCCATGTGGTAGGGGCGCGCCAGCACCATCACGCAGGGCCGCTGCTCGCGCACACACCATTCCAGGATTCTGCGGCTCCGCGCCCGCATCTCGCGGTCGAAGCCGGCCAACGTGCGGTAGCCTTGATCCACCGCCTCACGCACCTCATCGAAGGTGAGGCCCGTGAGCACGCCGTCGAAGGCCTTGAAGAGCTGCCGCGGCACCTGCATCGGGTCGGCGAGCGAGACGAGCGGCGCCACGTAGCGGATGCCCTGCTCGGCAAAGACGTCCTTTTCCTTGAGAAACCCGGCCTTGATGTTCTCCGGCGCCGCCATCACCCGCGGGCAGGCGAGCGAGTCAGCGACATGGCCCTTCAGGAACGAGGGCATCGAGTAGATCATCGGCGAGAACAGGATGTCGATCTTGCGCTTCTGGCCGAAGATGAGCTCGCCGTAGTGGCCTGAAATGCACTTCACCGGATAGCAGCAGTCCACCGTGCCGCGGCCGCTGCCGAACTCGCGCCCCTGCTCTTCCGAGGTGTCAGATGAAAACACGACACGGCTGACGCCCAAGCTAGCAAAGAAGCCCAGCCAAAATTGGTGCGTCGTCCAGATGTTGAGGACCTTCGGAATACCGACCCTGAGCTTTGCGCGCTCGGCCCGTTCAGGCCTCGGCCCATGCCCGCCGGAAGGCCTGTTCGCGAACCATTTCGCCAATATTGGGAAGTTCACGGCGTTGCTTCTCCATCTGGGCCTTCACCGCCCGCATCTCGTTGGCGTCCTCCATCAAGCCTTTCGGGCACGAGTTGCCGCTGATGACGCGTTCCCAGCCGGGCTCGACGGGCACCTTGCTCCACGGCCGCCCCTTGGCGCCGTCGAGCTTCACGTCGATGAAGGCCCGCTTGCAGTTCACCGGGCACCAGCGGCAGATCGTGTCCTCGCTGGTCGTGCTGCGGTATTCGAGCTGCTCGATGAGATCGAAGCCGCGGAAGCGGCTCGGCCGCCCCTCGACGTGAGCGTCTATCGCACAAAGCGCCGCGCCGATGGCGCCCGCCTCGCCCGAATAGGGGTGGATCAGGATTTCGGCATCCGGCACTTTCGATTGGATGAAATCGATCTGCGCCTTCACCACGGCCATGTTCCGGTGCGTGCCGCCCTGCAGCACGAACTTCCGACCGACGGCGCGCAGGTTCTGGAGCTGACCGGCGTAGATCCAGACGTTCAAGGGGAGTACGGCCGCGAGCGACGCCATGATCTCTTCGGCCGACCAGCCCTTGCGCTGCTGATTGACGATGTCCGACTGCAGGAACACCCCGCAGCCCATCGCGAGCCCCGGCATGGCCCTCGCCTGGAATGCCTTGTCCGCGTATTCCTCGAGCGCGATGCCGTAGCGCTCGGCCACGCCCTGCAGGAAGGCGCCATTGCCCGAGGAACACTGAGAGTTCAGCCGGAAGTCGGAAACAGTGCCCTGCCGCAGGATCATGATTTTCACGTCGGTGCCGCCGACATCGCAAATCACGTCCGCATCGGGGAAAATGTGCAGGGCCGAGGTGGCATGCGCCACCGTCTCGACCACGCCGGTGTCGGCGCCAAGGATGTCCTTCAAAAGATCTTTCCCGTAGCCCGTGAGCGCAAGTCCTGCGACGGAACCGCGAGCCTTTTCGCGAATATCCCGGAAGAGCGCTTTCGCATCCTCGATCGGATTTCCCTTGGACTGCACATAGACGCTGGCCAGGATCTCCTTCTCGGAGTCCATCACCACGGCTTTGGCTGTCGTGCTGCCGAAGTCGCAGCCAATGAAAACGGGGCCATCACTGGAGCGGGCCGAGGCAGCGGTGGACCCGCGGCTCTCCTCGAAGGCTGCCTTGAAGCTAGCGAGGTCGTCACCTTCGCGAATGAGCGCCTTGGCGCCACTCTTTGCCTTTTCCTGATGCTGGCCCTCATCGATCCACCAGCTGAGCCGCTCCGTCCCCTGATAAAGCCCTACGCCCTCCGCTTCGCCGCTCGCGACCTCGACGCAGCCTAGCGCGGCGTAATAGAGCGCATCGTCAGGCACATGGATCAGATCAGCAGGGTCGGCACCTGGCGGCAGCTCGCATTTCCGGTCTTGCCAAAGGTTCGTCAGGTGATGCCGCCAGGCCTGCTGCAGACCCTTGAAGAACAGATTCGGCCCACCAAGCAGCAGCACCTGCGGCAGGGGCGTGTTGCCCTTGGTCAGCGTCGCGAGGTTCTGGTAAACGACCGCCTCGAACAGGCTCGCGATGATCTCCTCGACCGGCACTCCGCCCTTCAGCAGCGTGTTGGCGTCGGCCTCCGCGAAGATCCCGCACTTGGAGCTGACCTTGTGCAGGCTCATGCCGTCATACGGCATGGTGGAGAGCTGCTCAGCGGGGATCCTCAGCTTGCGGGCGGTCTTCTCGATGAACGTGCCCGTACCGCCGCTGCAAGCCGATTGCATATAGATCTGCTTGGACTTGCCGGCGCCCGATTCCTTGAAGAACAGCGTCTTCATGTCCTCCCCGCCGATCTCGGAAACGAAGTGCACGTCCGGATGCATCTTCTCCACGGACGCGGCTACTGCGACGACTTCCTGAATGAGCTTGCCGCCGACCAGAGGCGCGATCAGCCCCGCTCCGGACCCGGTGAAGAAGATGCGGTCTCGGCCCTCAGTCAGCCCAACCTCCTGCTCCATGCGAATCAGGAACTCGAGTGCCTTTTCAGCCTGCTTGGTGTTGTGGCGCTGGTAATCGCGCCAGAGCACTTCGCCCCCCTCGACGACCACCGCCTTGATCGTCGTCGAGCCCACATCCATGCCGACCGTCTTCATGTCACCTGCCTTGCCTGGCGGATTTCCGATCGAAGAACCTCACGCCCATTCCCTCTCCCCGGCGGGGAGAGGGTTAGAGCCTGCCCCGGACCTGATCCGGGGGTGAGGGGGGTTCGGACAATTGCAGGCGTTGTACCCCTCACCCGGCCCTTCGGGCCGACCTCTCCTTATGGGAGAGGTGAAAAATGTCATAGCTGCTACCAGTTCAACTAATGTCTGCAACGTGGAGCATCGTGTTGGCGGCTGTCCCGGCGGCGCCCATGTGGGGCACGTGATAGGTGGCCTTGCGCATCTCGGGCTTCCTCTCGAGCACTTTTTTGACAGCCTCCGGATCGAGCCCCGTCTTCTCCATCGCTTTCACATACTCGCGGACGGCGCGCTTCTTGGCCTCGGTCAGGATCATCTGACAGCGGGAGAGCGCATGCACCTCCGCATCGCCCTTCACCTCGATCGGCGCATAGAGAAGATCGGGATGCTGGCCTACGACACCGGCCATCGCCCCGACGCTCATCGTGTTCGGCATGCAGGAGTAAGGCGACAGCTCGCAGATCATGTGCGCCTTGTTGTGAAGATGCGCCCACAGCGCCTTGCCGATCAGCATGTCCCCCTCACCGCCCGAAAGCCGGTGATGGAAATAGGGCGCCGCCAGCTGCCGCAGTTCATACTGGTCCGGGATTTCGTGCGGGATGTTGCCCAGCGCCTTGCGCATGCGGTTGTAAGTGCCGCGGAAGACCTTCTGCAACCCCTTCAGCGCCCAGATCTTCGCCTTCGCCGTGCGGTCGGTGCCAATGCGATCCTCCAGCTCCTGGACATAGAACCGGATCCAGTAATCCAGCCAGACGACAATGGCTGCCGGATAAACCTCAGCGCCTTCGGATTCCAGCCAGCGATGGATATTGTAGTTGGGATCGCCCTCGACGGTCTGCAGATAGAATTCGCCGGTGATTTTCACCACCGGTTTGACCTGCAGTCGGTCCACCTCGATGGCGTCGAATTTGCGATAAACCTCGCGCAACGCCTTGATGAAATAGTTCGTCGTCAGATGCCAGGCGAGCGGGCCCCACTTCTCGCCTTTTACCGGGCGGTTTCGGAAAACCTCGCATAGGTAGTCGACGCTCTCCTTGACCACGCGGTCCGTCTGACCGGGGATCACCTCGTATGGCCGCGTCCGGTATTCCATGCTCTGCAAAGCGTCCGTGCACAGAATCGCCCAGACCACTCCAAGTGTGAGCGGAATGTTGACCTCGAAGCCGCCCCCCTCGAGCGCGCCCTGATCCATCCGGTTCTGCGCGACCAGAAATATGCGGAATGCCTCGAGGCCGATGTTGCGCAGGGCCAGCTCGTAGCTCTGATGATACTGGCCGAAGCGACAGGCGCCGCAGGAGCCTGCGGTGACGTACACGTACTTGTCGGCCACCGCTTCTGCCCCGATCCGCTTGGCCTCCTCGCGCAGGAAGTTTGCGAGGTTGCCGGTCGTAAAGCTCGTCGGGCAGCATTGTCCGATGTCAGCCAGCTCGCGGCCAAGCAAAAGATCATTCCGTGTTGCCACCGGTAGCGGCCGGGCCTTGTAGCCCATGTTCTCGAACACCGCCTGCATGACGTGCTCGGCGCGCCAATGCAGTCCGCCATAGAGAATCTCCACATTACCGATTTCGGCTTTGGTGAGGGGGCGTGGCTGGTAGGCGCGATAATGTTGCTGCTGCAGCGAAGTGGCCATGCGCTACGCTCCGTCCGGAGGTCCCGTCGAGACCACGAACAGCGTAGGCGACAAGTTGGTTCCCCGAATCAGCCGTCAGAGCTCCAGGTTGCGCGCGCAACCAATAATGTGCATCGGAGATTAACGATCCGAAGAACGAAGGCCGTCAAGATAGAGTTCCAGAGGCGAATGATGCTTGAAAGCAGTTTCAGGAATTGAGGTATTCGAATGACCGCCACTGATCCTGTGCGGGCGCGGTCTCTCCTGATCGAACCCGAGCTATTGGACAAGCTCCCGCAGGTGGTGAAGTCGGAGTTGGCGAAGCTTCCACCTGAGAGGCAGGCCGAATTTGCCGAGGAGTTCAAGAGAAAGCTGGCAAGTACGCCCGCTGCCTACCTTTGCTCTCTTCTGTTTTGCCATTACGGCTATCTTGGCCGTTGGGGGATGACCATCATCATGTGGATTGCATCCATTGTTACTTTCGGAATCGTCGGCTTGATCTGGTGGCTTATAGATCTGTTCCGCATTCCTCGAATGGTCGCGAACTACAACAAGGATGTGGCTGTCGCAGTCATGCGCGACCTGAAGATCATTCACGGTTCCTGATGAGGAAACGCGTTCGAGCGGCAACGAGGGAGCAATCGGCGCGATATTAAGACCTGGGCTAGACTTTCGCCGTGGCCGTAGGCACGGCAACCACCTCGCCGCCCGCGACAGTCAAGGCGACCTCTCCGCGTTTCAACTTCAGCGCGTCCGCGCCGAACAGCTTCCGTCGCCAGCCGCGCAGTGCCGGCACGTCCGGATCGTCTTCGGAGGCGATCCGCTCCAAGTCACTGGTATCGGCGATCAGCTTCGGCGCGACCCGATTGCGGGCCGCAGCGGCTTTGAGCAGCACGCGGAGCAGGTCGACCAGAGCCGTGGCTTCCGCTGAGAGCGGCTGGCCTGTCGGGATCTGCGGGAGTGTCCTGGGGTCGCGCTCGAGGCCACGCTTCACGGCCTCGACGATCTCCCGCGCCCGCGCGGAACGGGAAAAGCCCTCGCTCAAGGTTCTGAGCTCGCCGAGCTTTGCCGTGTCGGTCGGCGCCTGGTTGGCGATATCGTACAAGGCCTCGTCGCGCAGGATGCGGGAGCGGGGGACGTCCTGCATCTGGGCTGCCCGCTCGCGCCAGGCGGCCAGCTCGATGAGCACCCCGAGCGAGCGGCGGTTCCGTGTCCGCATCTTGAGCCGCAGCCATGCGTTCTCCGGCTTCGTCTCATAGGTCGCGGGGTCGGAGAGGGTCGCCATCTCCTCGCTCAGCCAGTGCTCGCGACCGCTGCTCTCCAGCTCCTCCTTGAGCTTGAGGTAGACCTCCCGCAGATGCGTGACATCCGCCAGCGCGTAGGCGAGCTGCTTCTGGGTGAGCGGACGCCGGCTCCAGTCCGTGAAGCGAGAGGACTTGTCGACATCCTTGTTCGTGAGCTTCTTGACCAGGTTCACGTAGCTCACCGACTCGCCGAAGCCACACACCATCGCCGCCACCTGGGTGTCGAAGATCGGGTGCGGGATCAGGTTGGCCTTCGCGTAGACGATCTCTATATCCTGGCGACCTGCATGGAAAACCTTCGTCACCCGCTCATCGGCCATCAGTTCGTAAAAGGGCTTGAGATCGAGCCCCTTGGCGAGCGGGTCGACGATGAATTCATCCTCCGGACCAGCCATCTGGATCAGGCATAGCACCGGCCAGAAGGTCTGTTCGCGCAGGAATTCGGTATCGATTGCAACGAAGGGATGCCGAACCAGGCGGGCACACGCTTCGGTGAGATCTTGGGTTTCTGTTATGACGCGCATCGGTCGCGCGATATAAACCAGCGCCGTCCGATTGTCGCCTCCCTTGTGTGCCGCAGCACAACTCGGTAAAGAAGCTCGCGTCACTAAGCCGGCTTTATCGAGATGAGAGCGGCGGCAGCGTTCGAGAAGGCGCGCGACGGCTTGCCGCCAGCTTGACAAGCCCCGATCCACGTGCGCTTTTCCGGCACTCCCGAGATCGCGAGGCGCGGGTACGTTTTCATGACTAACGACAAGGCAAGCAGCCCTTCAGGCGCTGAAGCGGTGGCCGCAAATGCGCGGCGCGGCGCCCCGGTGCATCGTTATCGCAGCCACACCTGCGGCCAACTTCGCAAAGGCGATGTCGGTAACATGGCACGGCTGTCCGGCTGGGTGCATCGCGTGCGCGACCACGGCGGCGTGCTGTTCATCGATTTACGCGACCACTACGGCATCACCCAGGTGGTGGCCGATCCGGACAGCAAAGCGTTCAAGGCAGCCGAGTCGGTTCGCTCCGAGTGGGTGATTCGGGTCGATGGCCTCGTTCGCCACCGGCCGGAGGGAACCGTCAATCCGGATCTGCCGACCGGCGAAATCGAAGTCTACGCCAGCGAAATCGAGGTACTCTCCGAGGCCAAGGAGTTGCCGGTCCCCGTCTTCGGCGAGCCCGACTACCCGGAGGATCTGCGCCTCACCTACCGCTTCCTCGACCTCCGGCGTGAGACGCTGCACGGCATCATCATGAAGCGGCTCGCGATCACGCGGTCGATCCGCCGGCGCATGCACGAGGCGGGCTTTAACGAGTTCCCAACGCCTATCCTCACAGCCTCGAGCCCTGAGGGCGCGCGCGACTTCCTGGTGCCGAGCCGCCTCCATCCCGGCAAGTTCTACGCGCTCCCGCAGGCACCGCAGCAGTACAAGCAGCTGCTGATGATCGCGGGCTTCGACCGCTACTTCCAGATCGCGCCCTGCTTCCGCGACGAGGACCCGCGCGCCGACCGCCTGCCTGGCGAATTCTATCAGCTCGACGTGGAGATGAGCTTCGTCGAGCAGGAGGACGTGTTCCAGACCATGGAGCCGATCATCCGCGGCGTGTTCGAGGAGTTCGGCGAGGGCAAGCCGGTCACGCCCGTGTTCCCGCGCATCCCTTACGAGGAGGCGATCCGCAAGTACGGCACCGACAAGCCGGACCTGCGCAACCCGATCGAGATGCAGGATGTGACCGAGCACTTCCGTGGCTCGGGCTTCAAGGTCTTCGCCGGCATGATCGAGAAAGACCCGAAGGTCCGCGTCTGGGCGGTGCCCGCTCCCAGCGGCGGCAGCCGCGCCTTCTGCGACCGCATGAACTCCTGGGCGCAAAGCGAGGGCCAGCCGGGCCTTGGTTACATCTTCTGGCGCGAGGGCGAGGAAGGCGGTGCCGGCCCGATCGCCAAGAACATCGGTCCGGAACGAACGGGCGGAATCCGCGATCAGCTCGGCCTGAAAGTGGGCGACGCCTGCTTCTTCGTGGCCGGTGATCCAGTGCGCTTCTACAAGTTCGCCGGTCTCGCCCGGGATCGGGTTGGCCGCGAGCTGAACCTGATCGACGAGAACCGATTCGAATTCGCCTGGATCGTGGACTTCCCGTTCTACGAATGGAACGAGGACGAGAAGAAGGTCGACTTCTCGCATAACCCGTTCTCCATGCCCCAGGGCGGCAGCGCGGCTCTCGATGCGGCGACGACCGTCGAAGAACAGCTCAAGATCAAGGCTTACCAGTACGACCTCGTCTGCAACGGCTACGAGCTGGCCTCGGGCGGCATCCGCAATCACCAGCCGGACACGATGATCAAAGCCTTCGGCATCGCGGGTTTCGGAGCAGACGACGTCGAGAAGCGCTTTGGCGCCCTCTACCGCGCGTTCCAGTACGGCGCCCCGCCGCATGGCGGCATGGCGGCCGGCCTGGAGCGCATGGTCATGCTGCTGACCGGCGTCAAGACCGTGCGCGACGTAGCCCTCTTCCCCATGAACCAGCAGGCCGCCGACCTGCTCATGGGCGCCCCCTCCGAGGCGACGCCGAAGCAGCTACGGGAGCTGCATATCCGGCTGGCCTTGCCGGAGCGGAAAGGGTGAAGAGGGTGAAGTCGTGAAATGGTGAGGTCGTGAAATGATGCATGACGACTCGGCCTCACGCCAGGTCATCCCGGCGCTTGTCGCCGGGATCCAACTTTCAGGGATCGCTGACGCAAGCGGTTAAGTGGATACCGGGGGGCAAGCCCCGGTATGACCGATTTCGTTGAGGTCGTGAGACATCAATTCGGCGGTCTCGCGAATTGGCGACCATACCAACGTCCCGCACGTTATGCTGGCACGTGTTCTGTGTTAGCTTGTGCCCATGAACGTGCACGCACCACCACGCATGACCGTTGAGCAATTCATCGACTGGGCCATGGCTCAGCCGCGGGGGAGGTTTGAGCTGTATGGGGGCCGGGTGGTCCAGATGTCGCCGGAGCGGACGAAGCATACAGAGATCAAGGGCAATGCTTATTATGCTTTGCGGGCTGCCGCCCAAAAGGCAGGTGAGCGATGCCATATTCTGACCGACGGCGCGACCGTCAAGATCGACGACCATACCGCTTACGAACCTGACGCCCTCGTCTACTGTGGAAATAGGCTGCCCGGCGACACGGTCATCATTCCGGAGCCGGTCGTCGTGGTCGAGGTCACGTCTCCGTCCTCTGAAGCGCGAGATGCTGGAATCAAACTGGCCGGCTACTTCAAATTGCCGAGCCTCGTTCACTACCTCATTGTCGATCCCGACGACCGGCTCGTGGTGCACCACCGCCGCGGGGAAGACGGCACCATAGTCACGCGCGTCGTCGAGCACGGTGAGTTCGTGCTCGACCCACCCGGTCTGACGCTGCGCCTTGCCGACCTGTTCCCGGCGGACTGAGCTGGCGGGCGCAGCCGGTGTCCTGGAGCGATCAGGTTTTCCGATACTGCGAGCGCGGCTCCGACCCGTCGTTCTGGGCCGAGCCGCTGAATGCCGTTTCGAACGGAGCCTTCATCATCGCGGCGGTCGCTGCCGGAATCTCGTTCGTGCGCCAGCCGCGACCCGAGCCGGCGCCCGGCCTTGCCATACTCATCACGCTGGTGCTCGTGATCGGAGTTGGCAGCTTCCTGTTCCACACGTTTGCGACACGCTGGTCGGCGCAGGCGGACGTAATCCCTATCGGCATCTTCATGCTCGCCTACCTGGGGTACGCGCTCCGAATGTACCTGAAGCTCGGCTGGGTCTGGGTCGCCGTCGGCCTCGCCATCTTCATCGGGGCGCTGCAGCTTGCCGGTGACGTCCAGTGCCGGCCGGGGCTCTTCAGCTCCTCATCCGCACCCGGGCCTTGCCTCAACGGTACGGCCGGTTACGTGCCTGCGTTCCTTGCCATGCTGGGCATCGGCGCCGTACTGCAGGTCAGAGGGCATCGGGCCGCGAGCTACCTCCTGCTCGCCAGCGCCACCTTCCTGATCTCGATGGTCTTCCGGACAGTCGACCTGGAGCTGTGCAGCCTGACGCGGGTTGCGGGCAGCGCCATCGGCACCCATTTCCTCTGGCACTTCCTCAACGCAGCGACGCTCTACCTGCTGCTGATGGCAGCCGTGCGCCATGGCCATCGGCCGCGCGCGTGATTGCCACCGCAGCCCTGGGGCGCCATAAAGAGCCCGACTCGCGGACGTGGTGGAATCGGTAGACACACAGGACTTAAAATCCTGAGGCAGAAATGCCGTGAGGGTTCGAGTCCCTCCGTCCGCACCAGGCTTTATATCGGGCGCTCGGTATATCGGGCGCTCGGTCTCGCTCGCTTCAGTACGGCACAATTCCGAAGCTCAGCGCCTGGGTTTTGTCGCCCTCCTGCTTCACGAGGGGAACGGCGTAGTCGAGGCGCAATGGGCCGATCGGGGAGTCCCAGACGAGCCCTGCGCCGGTCGACACGCGCGGTGAGGCGGAATTGCCGGACAGGCCGGGAACACTGGCGGACGTCGAGTTGACACCCCACAGCGAGCCTGCATCCGCAAATACCGAGGCGCGCAGCCCCGCTGTTTCGGTCACCCTGGGGATGTCGAACATGGCCTCTGCGGTCACGGCATAGTACGAGCTGCCGCCGAGCGCGTCCTTGTTCCGGCTTTGCGAGTCGCGCGGGCCGATCCCGCGGGGCGCGAAACCGCGCACCAGGTCGCCGCCCCCGTAGAACATGTCGAGGAGACTCACCTCGCTGCCGCCCCAGCCGACGATGTGGCCGGCACGGGCGCGCCCCAGGAGCGTGACGCTGCTGCCAAGCGGATGATAGCCACGCACGTCGACGACCGACCGAACATAGCGCACGTCGCCGCCCACGCCGGCGAGATCCTGCCCAAGCCCCGCGTAGATGCCTGACCTCGGCAGCTTTTTCCTGTCGCGCGTATCATAGGTGAGCGAGTAGCCGACGGACGAGGTGTCGAAGGTGGCCGAATCGCGACCGGAAACCGCTTCCTTGATCGCCACGGAAGCGTCCTCGCCGACGTCGTAGATCGTATTGCGACTGAACTTGTAATTCAGGCCGAGATTTAATTCATCGGTGAGCGGGATTCCGACGCGCAGCTTCCCGCCGATCTTTTGCGCCTTGTAGGAGGACTGATCGGAAAAATCGAAATCCTTGTAGAAGAGATCGAAGCCCGCTGCCATACGGGTCCCGAGAAAGCGCGGCTCGGTAAATCCGATGTCGGCCTGCAGGCGCGTGAAGCTGCCGGCGAGCTTGAGCTGCAGCCACTGGCCATTTCCCAAAAGATTGCGCTCGGTCACCGAAACGTCTCCGATCACGCCCTCCGAGGTCGAATAGCCGGCGCCAAACGACAGATCGATCGTCTCCTCCTCGACCACCTCGACGGTCACGATCAGCTTGTTATCTGCCGATCCCTTCTTCTGCTTGACCTCCACGTTCTTGAAGAAACCCAGCTTCCTGACGCGCTCAGCCGACCGCCGTAGCAAAAACGCGTTCACGCCATCACCTTCGGCAAAGCCGAGCTCGCGCCGGATAACGTGATCCTTCGTTTTCGTATTGCCGACGATTTCGATGCGTTCAACGAACAGGCGCGGCCCTTCCTCGATCAAGAATTTGAGGCTCATCCTGCGGGAAGCAGGATCGCGTGAGGGGATAACCTTCACCTGGGCGAACGGCTGGGACTGCGCGCTCAGCGCCGCCATCAATTTCTCTTCGGACTTTTCGATGAGCTCGGCATTGCAAACCTCACCGGTTTTCACCAGCAAGGCGTCGCCAAGCGTCCTTTCATCGAGCCCCGGCACAGCCGAATCGATTGAGACGGCGCCAAATGTGTATTGCTCACCCTCGTCAATCTTGAACGAGATCGCGTAGGTTTTGGTCGCGGGGTCGAATTCGGCATGGTGAGGTGAGACCTCCACGTCGGCATAGCCGTTTTTCAGATAATGGCGCCGCAGCAGCTCGCGATCGACGGCAAGCCGTTCCTCGTCGAAGCCGAGGTTGCTTTTCAGGAAATCGAGCCAGCCTGACTGCGTCGTGGTAATCACGTCGCGGAGCTGGCCATCACTGAACGCGCGATTGCCGACAAAAGTGATGCTGCGCACCTTGTTGAGCTCGCCTTCCCGGATCGCGAACACGAGGTCGATGCGCCCCTCGCCCGCCGTGGTGGTTCGTGGCTCCACGACGGCCTGGTTGTAGCCCAGCTTCTGATAGTAGTCGCGCAATTGGACGGCGTCAGCGCGCGCCTTCGCAGGCGTGTAAGGCGCTCCTGTCTTCAATTTGAGAAGGGGCTGGAGCTTGTCCGTGCCGATCGCGCTGTTTCCTTCGATCTTGACGCTCGCCAGAATCGGATTCTCGACCACCGTCACGATCAGCTTGGCCCCACGCTGCTCGATCCGAACATCGGCGAATTGGCCGGTTGCGAAAAGCTTCCGCACCGATCGGTCGGCCCGGGCGGGATCGTAAGCCTCGCCGGGAGAAATGAGAAGCTGGGCGCGGATGGTATCCGCGGAGATTCGCTGGTTGCCCTTCACCTCCACGGCGCTGATGATATTAGCGGCCGCAGCGGGGCTCGTGGCCAGGGCCACCGCGAGGACGCCCGCCGCAATGGGGAGAAGGAGGCGCATCAGACTGCCCCGCAGTCGGACCCCGCCCGTTGCGCACGCGCCCAATCCGCCGCCGAACAAGATCGAGACGAATGTCGAGGTCACCCGGGCCATGCCCTGTACGCTGTACATCATTGGTGCAGGACGGTTTTCGTCCGATGGCTCTATTCCGCCGGCCTGACCTCCCCGCGGCCAGCGGCTCTGGCAGATGGTCCGAGTTTTATGGCCAAATCGAGATATCGCCGGGGCATTGTATGGGCCTCTATCAACACACGGTTGTGGCGTCGCTCATTTGTGCAAGCGCAGATGGCGTGCATGCGGCGGCCGAACGACTAAAGGCCGCTCCCGATAGATCAGTCGCTGCCTCCTCACGCGAGAGCGGCTCACGTCTCCGTTGATCCGCCATGAAAATTGCGCCAAGCTCCCGCTCACAAAAACACATCCGCTCCAAGGGACGTCGAGGAGGAAACATGTTCAAGCGCACGACGGGCGCATTCGCGCTCGGGCTGGCCACCCTATTCGCCGCTCACGCCGCAACCGCTGCCGACAAGCAAATCAAGATCGGGGTGATCTACGACCTCACCGGTCCGTACGCCGCCGGCGGGTCGAAGGCTGCCGCGGTCGGCACGCAGATCGCGATCGACATGATCAACGAGCGCGGCGGGGTCGAAGGCTACAAGATCGTGCCGGTCAATGCGGATGCCCAATCCAAGACGGATGTGGCGATCAACGAGGCCGAGCGCCTGCTCAATGACGAAAAGGTCGACATGCTGATGGGCATCTTCTCCAGCGCCCATTGCGTGCCGATGGCCGCGAAGGTCGATGCTGCGAAGAAATTCATGTGGGCCAACGTCTGCGTTGCCTCCGACGTCTTCAAAAACAAGAACCTGAAATACGTGTTCCGCGGACAGGTCCATTCGGATCAATTCGGCGAGGCCTCCTGCAAGTTCATCGCGGAGAATGCCAAGGAGAAGCTGGGCAAAGATGTGAAGGACGTGCGCGTCGCCATCATCCATGAGGATGGGCCCTATGGGGCCGGCGTGGCGAAGGGCAACAAGGAGACCTGCTCGGCGCTCGGCATGAACATCGTGCACGAGGAAGGCTATGCGGCGACTTCGACCGATTTATCCGCGCTCGTCACGAAGCTGCGTCGCGCAAGGCCCGACGTGATCCTGCACACGGGCTACAATCCGGACATCACGCTCTTTCTCAGGCAGGCCAAGAATGCTGGCCTCAAATGGGGGGCGCTCATCGGCCACGGCGCGGGGTTCGCGCAGATCGACAAGCTGTATGAGACCTTCGGCAAGGACGTCGATTATCTTTACAACGTCGATCCGGTCGCCGCCCAGCTGCTCGACCCGAAGACGCTGGCGCCAGGACTCGGCGAGGTCACCCAGGAGCTGGTGAAGCGCTATAAAGCCCAGACGGGAGCCAGCGAGGTGCCGACGCATGCCTCCCAGGGCTTCAATCAATCCTGGTACTTCTTCACCGACGTGCTCCCGCGCGCGATCAAGAAGTATGGCGGCATCGATCCCGAGGCGCTGCGCCAGGCTGCTCTCGACACCGACATCCCCGAGGGCGGCACGATCCAGGGCTATGGCGTCAAATTCTACCCGCCGGGGCATCCGATGGCCGGTCAGAACGCCCGTTCGTTCCCCGTCGTGATGCAGTACGTCGGGGGCGAGACGAAGATCGCCTGGCCGAAGTCGATTAGGACCATCGATCCGGTCCTGCCGCTGCCAGCCGGGCACACCTACGCGCCTTGATCCCGAGCGTCACCCAACGGGCCGCCGGCACCTGCAGCCGGCGGTATACCGCAAGGTCTTCCAGATTGGAGGCTACCGGAGTGCACCAATCCCCTCTCCCTAGTGGAGAGGGTTGGGCTAAAGGGGTTCCACCGGTTGCTGATGGTGCAACCCCTCGCCCGGCCCTTCGAGCCGACCTCTTCCCATGGGGAGAGGTAATGATTGCGTCGCCGAAAGGTGGCCTCGTGAATTCTGGGACCTCCGTCCAAGCACGGAATGCGAGCTGACAATCTCTATGGCGTTGCTGACTGTCCAGGGCCTGACGAAGACGTTCGGTGGCTTCACGGCCATCAAGGACGTCAGCTTCGAGGTGGCAGAAGGCGAGATCCTGGGGCTGATCGGTCCGAACGGGTCGGGCAAAAGCACGACATTCAACTGCATCGCGGGCATGTACGTGCCGACCGCGGGCAGCATCGTTTTCGACGGCCGCGAGATCGCCGGTTTGCCGGCCAATCGCGTCTGCCACGCCGGCATCGGGCGGACGTATCAGATCCCGCGCCCTTTTCGGAACCTGACAATTCTCGAGAACGTGGCCCTTTCCGCCTGGTTCGGTCAGGACCGCAGCGTGTCTCGCGACGAATGCTGGCGGCTTGCTACCGAGGCGCTCACCATGGTGGGGTTGCCGACGGATGCGAAGCTGACGACCGACGGCCTCGGCGCGGCTGCTCTGAAGAAGCTGGAGCTGGCCCGTGCGCTCGCCACCCAGCCGCGCCTGCTGCTCGCGGATGAGAGCCTCAACGGCCTCGATCACGCCGAAATGGATCAGGCGGCAGACATGCTGGAGCGCATCCGCAAGGAGCGGGGCATCACGATCGTCTGGGTCGAGCACATCATGGGTGTGCTGATGCGGGTGGTCGACCGCGTGGTCGTCCTGGATCACGGGGAGGTGATCTTCGACGGCAATCCGCAGGCGGCGCAGAACGACCCGCGCGTGATCGAGGTCTATCTCGGCGGCGAGGCCGCGGCATGAGTGCGCCAATGCTCGTGCTGAAGGACGTCAACGCCGGTTACGGATATTTCCAGGCGCTGTTCAACGTTTCGATGCGCGTCGAGGCGGGCGAGGCCGTGGCGGTGATCGGCTCCAACGGCGCCGGCAAAACCACGCTGCTCCGCGTCATCTCAGGCCTGCTGCCGGCGACCTCCGGCTCGATGGCCATGGAGGGCGTAGACCTCCGCCGCACGCCACCGCACAAAATCATAGAGGCGGGCATTGCCCACGTACCGGAGAGCCGGCGGCTGTTCCCCGGCCTTACCGTGGAGGAGAACCTGCGTATGGGCGCGTACGTGAGATCCGCCCGGGCGCACTTCTCCGAGCGGCTGGACTACGTCTACGGGCTGTTCCCGCGGCTCAAGGAGCGCCGCAACCAGCTCGCCGGAACCATGTCCGGCGGCGAGCAGCAGATGTGCGCCATCGGCCGTGCGCTGATGAGCAAGCCGAAGCTCATTCTGCTCGACGAGCCGTCGATGGGCCTCGCGCCGGTGATCGTTTCGCAGGTCTTCGACCTCGTCAGGCGCATTCGCTCCGAGGGCTACACCGTGCTGATCGTCGAGCAGAACGTGGCGCAGGTGCTGAAGGTTGTCGACCGCGCGTACCTCATCGAGGTCGGGCGGGTGCAGAAGAGCGGCTCGGCCGCCGACATGCTGGCAAGCGACGATATCCGCAAGGCGTACATGGGCATCTAGCGCGGCTGCTCTTTTGCGAAGGGGAAATCAGGAGACCTGCATGGATTGCGCGCTCGATATTTTCTTTCTCGAAGCCGTGCTCAACGGGGTTCTTCTCGCGGGCCTCCTCGCGCTGCTCGCCCTCGGTCTCAACCTGGTGTTCGGCGTCATCGACGTGGTCTGGATCTGCTACGCCGAGCTGGTGATGGTCGGCATGTACGCCATCTTCCACTTCTATAAGGTCGTCGGACTGCCGCTGCCGGTGGCCATGCTGGCGGGCATCCTCATCGTCGCCATGGCCGGCATCATCCTGCATGTGGTGGTCATCCGGCCGGTGCTGGAAACACCGCCCATCAACCAGCTGCTTGTCACCGGCGGTGTGCTCTTCTTCCTGCAGGCCGCAGCCACGATGGCCTTCGGCGTCGAGTTCCGGAATATCGGCGTCCAGCTCGGGTCCGTTTCCTTCGCAGACATGTATTTCTCCTGGAACCGGATCATCACCTTCGTGATGGCGCTGGCCATCGTGTTCGGGCTCTGGCTCTTCCTCCGGCGCACGTTCATCGGCACCGCCATTCGCGCCGTCAGTCAGGACCGGCATATCATGCCGCTGATGGGGGTGGACACCCGCCGGATCTACCTCATCACCTCCGCGATCGGCGGCGGGCTTGCCGGGCTTGCAGCCTGCCTCATGGTTCTCCAATTCGACATCTATCCGCAGATCGGCCTGCAGTTCGGGCCGCTCGTTTTCATGATCTGCGTGCTGGGCGGGCTCGGCAACATGGTCGGCGGCTTCGTCGCCGCCTTCATCATTGCCCAGTTCATCACCATCGGCGGCTCCTGCTTCGCGACCGAATGGGGCTACGCCATCGCCTTCCTGTTCTTCATGGTGATGATGTTCCTGCGCCCGCGTGGCCTGTTCGGGAGCAAGGCATGACGAAGCCTCGCTTCCATCCGGGATATGCGATCGGGCTCGCAGGGCTGATCGCTCTGCCGTTCGTCGTCACCGCGCTGTTCCCGTCGTCTGAGAAATACTACCTGCACCTTGCCATCCAGGTCCTGCTGTGGGCGTTCATTTACACCGGCTGGTCGCTGATGGGCCGGTTCGGACTGACCTCGCTGGGCCACGGCGCTTTTACCGGCGTCGGCGCCTACGTGACCGTCCTCTTATGGAACTACGCCGGCCTGACGCCGCTCATCGGAATCCCGCTGGCCGTCCTGCTCGCAGCCGCACTCGGGCTGATCGTCGGCTATCCGTGCTTTCGGCAGCGGATCACCGGCCACTACTTCGCCTTGCTGACGCTGGCGCTCGCCGAGTTCGTGCGGCTGTGCATCATCGGGCTGCGCGATCTGACGGGCGGCTCACTCGGCACGCAGCCGCAACGCTACGGGAACGGCATTTCGCTTTACGCCGTGCAGTTCGAGCCCGACCGAACGCTTGCATATTTCATCGCGCTCGCGATCTGGGTGATCGGCCTTTACATTTGGCATCGGGTCGACCGCAGCATGGACCGCTACGCGCTCGAAGCCGCCAGCCAGGACGAGGACGCGGCCTCGTCCGTCGGCATCGACGTGACGCGGGAAAAGCTCAAGATCACGGCGCTGTCGTCGGCGATGTGCGCGTTCGGCGGGGCGATGTTCGGCCAGTATCAGATGTACATCGGGCCGGACACGATCGCCGGACTTGGCGTGTCGCTCAACATCGTGTTCGCAGCCATTGCCGGCGGCGTATACGTGATGCTCGGCCCGACATTCGGCGCCTTCTTCACGCAGATGCTGGCCGAGACCTTGCGCGTCTCGATCCAGGGCTCGGAGGCCCTGAAGAGCTGGCTCGGCAGTAGTGCGCTCGCGCTCGATTCGGCCATCTACGGCGCGCTGCTCGTGTTTTTCATCATCTATATGCCGAAAGGAATCGTCGGCACGTTTCTCGAGTGGGTCGAGAAACGCAGGTCGGGTTCGTAACGGAGGACACGCATTGAACGGAACGGTGGATTTTGCTGAGGGTGGCTATCGCTACATTCCCGGCGTCTTCCAGTATTCGGCTGGTGTTGCCGCCCTGCCCGGCTTCGAGCTCGTGCATGCCCGGTTCTTGAAACCCGTTCCGCTGGCGGAAGGCTTCAAGCGCATTGCCGGGCACCTTGCTTCCGTCGGCCGCCCGCTCACCGCCTTCTGCGCCTGCGAGCTGCGATCGCCCGCGCCCTTCACAGAGGCGGGGTTTCGCGCGTTCAACGAGACCTATGTGGGCACGCTGGCCGAGTGGGGAATCTTCAAGGATGGCAAGAACCCGGTCGCGCGGTCGAACGTCTGCCCCGAGATCGCACCGCCTAGCGAGCCGTCTCTTTATGCGTTCGCCTACACAATACCGGCGCCGAACCCCAAACCGACGGCAGTGATCGCCGGCAGCGGCGAGGTTCCCGAGGGCCAGTCCAATTACCGGGATCACGTCGTGAGGCTCGGCGATACCTCACCGGAAGGTCTTACCGAAAAGGCGCGCTTCGTGCTGGCCGAAATGGAGCGGCGCCTCGGGGCGGTCGGCATGACTTGGGCCGACGTCACGGCGACCCAAGTCTACACCGTGCACGACCTTTATCCGTTCCTCGCCGACGAGATCGTCCGGCGAGGAGCGGCCACCCACGGCCTCGTGTGGCACCTATGCCGCCCGCCGGTCGTCGATCTCGAGTACGAGATGGACTGCCGCTCGGTTCCCCGCGAGCTGGTGATCGACTGAGATGCGAGAATGATGGCGCTCGCCGGATGGCGATCCCGGCATCTGCGCGGCAGGCCGCAACCGTGGCCGATGCACAACGGTGCACGCAGAAGATGCAACCAGGCCAGAATGTGGCCGCCGGAAGGTGCTATCTCGGTCCCTGTGTGGCGAGTCGGGGCTGAGGGAGCTCGCATTCGGAAGGGTAAAAACATGCGGATTTTTCGGCACCTGAGGGCTCTGGCGCTCTCGTTGATGGCAGTGCTGGCCGTGGTCGGCACGACTCCGAACGCGAATGCCGCTTCGGCAGCGGAAATCGACGCTGCCGTCCAGGATACGCTCGAAGAACTCTTTTATCAGGTCCGGGGAGCACGCGCGCTGGTCAACAAGTCCGCGGCGGTTCTGGTATTCCCGACCGTTTACAAGGCCGGCTTCGGAATTGGTGGGGAGTATGGCGAAGGCGCGTTGATCACGCGCCGCAGGACCATCGATTACTACAATCTCATTTCAGCATCGTTCGGTTTCCAGCTTGGCGCGCAGGCTCGCTCCGTCGTCATCGTGTTCACAACGCCCGAGGCGCTGGAGAGCTTCCGGCGGGTGGATGGCTGGAAAGTTGGGGTCGACGGATCCGTCGCCCTGATCAATGTCGGCGTCGGTGCCTCCATCGATACGACGCGCATCCGCAGCCCCATCGTCGGGTTCATCTTCGACAACAAGGGCCTGATGTATAACCTGACGCTGGAAGGCTCCAAGATCAGTCGCATCTATCGTTGAGCGGGCAAGTGGCCCGAGTTCATCGGTCAGGCGACGATGACGGCCAGGGCGGCAGCCAGTCCGACGCTGACTGCCAGAAGGCTGCCCACGATCGATACCAGAAGAGCGATCTCGCGCAGCTCGCTGAGGAATGTGGCCCACATGTCTACGCCCTGTTTCCTGTTATTCTTGATAGCCTCGACCGAAGTCTCAGCCTCGACGCCAAGGTTCAACAGTACCAATGAACATTCCTCGAAATAGTTCCGTAAAATGCATTGTGTGCTGAACTGACGGTAAGTTTCGGCGGCACTGTTGTCCGACCTCGACAAATCGCTGCGCCCAGGTGATCCGACCCCGGCCGGTGCCGCAGGTGCGCCATAAGTTGCTCCAACAACGCCTAGAGTCAGCCGTGCTCGGGCCCAGAACGGCTGGGATGCTCGCCGTCCAGCGGGGGGCGGTCAGTGTCCACGAGTATCCATGTCGGTTTCCAGTATTGCGTACCGCTTGCGCGCGCGAGCGGCTCTCATTCTTGCCTGCACTATTGCACTGGCCGCTCTTCTGGCGGGCTGCAGCTACGGCGGCTCGGGGCCGCCGGCGCCTCACTATTCTCAGTTCGAAACCGAAGCGCCGGAAGGAAACACGGTCACCGTATGCAGCGCGCACGGCTGCCGGCACAAGTCACGGTTCACGTTCAGCCGCAGGGATATCGCTGAAATCAGAGAAGTCATGAATAAGGCCGGTGGCAGCTCCAGTCCAGCGGCTGAGCGCCACGCGATCCGCAAGGCGATCGCGTGGATCGAGAACCGGGTCGGCCCCGAGACAGGTACGGCGCATGACCGCGCCAGCCTTGATTTTCTTGGGAGTGGCGATCCGGGCCAGATGGATTGCGTTGACGAGGCGACGAATACGACCAGCTACCTCACGGTACTCGCGGCGAACGGGCTCATCCGGCACCACGAGGTTTTGCGTCCCATGGCCAAGGATGCCCCGCTTCTACGCTGGACCCACTACTTCGCGGTGATCCGTGACAAGCATTCCGGCCAACGGTGGGCTGTCGACAGCTTCATGCGCCCGAACGGCCACGAGCCGATCATCATGGAAGCGGAGAAGTGGTACATCCAGACCTGACGAAAACGCTGCCGTTGGTGCGTAAAGCCTGCGCCAGTTGAGGTCGCGCCTCCATAGGTCAGGCGTCTTGGACAACCTTGCCAGGGCGGCTTGCTGCGGGCGGCGAATAGAGGCAGCGATCGGGCTTGATGTCGATCAGCGGCGTGCCGTCGATACAGTCGAGGCCGCGGACCAGGATCGCATCAGGCTCGATGCCGACCACGGTCACCAGCGATGTCCCGATCGGATTTGGGCGGAGCGGCGAGCGGAGCGCGAAGACACCCGTTGCCGACCCGTCGGACTTCGGGCTTTGCTGCACCAGGTCGCGGCGGGCGCGATCGAGCCAGTAAAGCACCTCGACCCGCTCGTAGCGATCGAGCCCCTTGAGCCCTGGACGATACGGCTCGTCGATCTCGATGCGGCAGACCGGCCCGTCAGGTGAGCCCTGCCGCGGGCAGTCGTCCCGCGTCGCGAAAGGTGTGCGGATGCGCCCGATGAAGACGATGCGTGCATCGGTGCGGTCCGGCAGCGGGACTTCCAGCTCGCCCGCGCGTTTTGCATCCTGATCCACGGCTCGCCCCATCCAGTTTCGCTCGCAACCCAAGATGATCTGACAGACGCCACGAGGCAACAGGCGAATCCGCGCCCGCCCTCACTTGCAGACGTTGCCATTTCGCCGGCGCGCCAGATCGAGGTGAAAATGATCCCGGTGGAGGCTGTTGTAGTCGGGACCGAGCACGGTCGTGAAGTGGGTGCAGGCGCCGTTGTGAACTGCCCGGAGGAAGGCGCGCTCACGAGGGCTGCCCCACCAGCCCGATTTCACCTCGATGGTCCGTCCATCGGCGAGGACGAACGCAGAGACGTCGAGCGCGTTAGCGTGGCCGTGCTCCGAGAGCTTGGCCCCCCACTGATTGTTCATGGGGCGGCAGCCGTAGGATGCGGCCACTCTCACCTCTACGACGGGCATGCCGAAGTGGCGGCGGGCAGCGGGATCGACAGTGTCTTCGACCCAGCGGTCCACGGGCGTGATCATGGGACACCGCAGCATCGCCGCCGGCCGCAAGCTGACACGCCCGCCGGCAGCCGCCGACATCTCGAACGGTTGCAGCGCGCCGCAGACGCTTGGCCCGCCGAGCGAGGAGCGGGCCTGCAGATAGGGCGAGTGCCGCACGTAGCCGGAGAGCAGGCACGCACGCTCCTCCTCCGCCCGCCACGGCTCTGGCTCAGCAATGAATTGAGGCGTGCGGCTGCACCCCCAGACCAGCAGAAGTCCGGCTGCGAGCAGCACACCAATGACGCAGGTACGCAACATGAGCGGAAAGCTAAGTGCGGTAGGGTTAACGGCAGATGAGCAGCTGACGGAAGCTGCCATTGCCGTTGGCTGCTTTCGCGGCGCAAATCAGACGTGGTCGGGGCGCCAGAGCGGCGGATTTGGGCGAGGCTTGGCCTTGAAAATTTCAGACGAAGCTGGAAGCGACGGAGCAGGCACTTTCCTCACCTCGCCATGGAGGGAGATCGGCGCGAAGAGCCGGATGAGGTTGAACACCTGCCGCCGTTGGAACGGGGCGGTCAGCAAGTGACCGTCCGTCATCCATGGCATCGGAAGGCGCTTCAATTCCGGTACTGCCCGTCCATGTAGCGGCGCCAGAGCTGCTCGCCGATCGTGCAGTCGGTCGCCTCGTCGTCGCTGGTGAACTGCGCCGGGATCAGCTGAGGCGGCGGCTCGTAGCCGGAGATTTCCAGAATGAGCTTCTGCCGCGTGGCGGTCGCGAACTCGGATTTGTCGCGGATCGGGATCATGAAGGCGCCCGGCCCACCGATGACACAGTCGGCGTAGTAGCGGTCGAGATAGCTGATATCGAAAATGCTCGACTGACTGGGACGCAGCATGATCGGCAACCCGTTGATGATGACCCCGTTTTCGACCAGGCCATCACGCACGGGCTTGACCGGGCCGCCCGAGTTGTTGGGCCCGTCGCCCGAGATGTCGATGACGCGGCGGATGCCGCGATAGGGACTGGCATCGAGCTGCTGGCCTGCATAGGAAAGGGCCGACGAGATCGACGTCATGCGGAGCCGGGAGATGGGCGCCTGCTCCAGCTTCTGCGCCACTTCCTCCGCGCTCTCCTGCCCATCGATGACGGTCCAGGAGAGAACCGTGGCCTGGGAAAACGCTCCTGCCCACTCGATGTAAGTAAGCGCAATCTTTCCGTGGAGCCCCGACCTGATGGCCGAGAGGACTTGCGGGTCCCGCAAAGCCGCAACGTAGCCATCCCTCTGGAGGCGCTGCTCCTCGTAATCCATGGAAAGGGAAACATCGACAGCGAGCACGAGCTCGAGGTCGACATTGGTGTCGGCGCGCGCGGCAGGTCCAGCCGGCAACGCGATGAGGAGTGCGGCGCAGACTGCGCCGATACGCGAAAGGCACAGCATACGAAATAAATCGTCGCACAGCGGAAAAGTTGCAATGGCGGCGCGGCAGGTAAACGGAATGTGAGCTTCAGCGTCGCCGCTTCAGGAAGGCGAGCACGCCCTCCTTGTAGCGCCGATCGCCGACCGCCTTCATGTGATCGCGACCCTGAATGACGAGAGCCTCGGCACCGGGAATGAGGTCGGCGAGCGCCTCCGCCGACCCGCCCACCACGTCGTCGCTGCCGACGGCGATCAAAACAGGACACGAGATGCGGCCGACATCTTCCGCCGTGAGCGGGGATCGCGAGGCTCTGATGCACGCTGCGAGCGCCTTCAGGTCGCTTTTCGTCTGCTCGGCGAAGGCGCGGAATGTCCGTGCCGTCGGGTTCGTAACCTGATCGATGCTATCGGCCTCCAGCGCATGGGCGATGGGGCCGGTGCCGGCCACGCCGCGGACCATGTTGATTCCAAGCCCGCCGAAGATGCAGCTTCTGACCCGGTCGGGATGGGCCAGCGCCAGAAAGGCAGCAATACGCGCACCCATCGAGTAGCCCATGACGTCTGCACGCCCAATGCCGAGATGATCGAGGAGCCGGCGGGCGTCCTCGGCCATCAGGGGTGCGCCGTAGTCCTCGACATCGTAGAGCTTCTGGCTTTGCCCATGTCCCCGGTTGTCGATCGAGATGACGCGGAAGCCGTTGGAGGTCAGGAACCGCACCCAGCCGGTGTCGACCCAGTTCACGTTGGTGTTGGAGGCGAAGCCATGGATGAGGAGGATCGGATCCCCTGCTCCTTCGTCGAGGTAAGCGATCTCGACACCATCCGATTGGAAGAACTGCACGGCACCCTCGCTCATTCCGTCGATTGCGACAGAGGCTTCCCTATCATTTCGCCGGTCGGACGGGTATGGTCCCGACAAAGTTCCAAGTTCATCACGCTAGCTGGTAACCAGAGGTGCAAGGGCAAGCCGGATGGCCGACAGAATCGTCCCCCATTTCGCGAACGACAAGGGCGTCGAGAAGATTTTCATCGGCGTCAAGGAGTTCAATTGCATGGGCGCGCGCCCGCCCTTCGATCACCCGCATGTCTTCCTCGACATGGGCGCGGATCATCAGGTGATCTGCCCGTACTGCTCGACGCTTTACGTCTACGATCCACGTATCAGAGCCGATGATTCCGACCCGCCGGGCTGCCTTGTGCCGTCAGCGCCGACCGTCTGAGACCGGACACTTCACGTGTCAGGCGATCGGCCCATTCTGATCGCCGGAGCCGGCATCGGCGGCCTTTCCCTTGCCATTGCCCTGGCCCGGCAAGGATTGCCCAGCCGGGTGCTCGAGCGACGAGGTGAGCTTGCGGAGGCCGGCGCCGGCATACAGCTCGGACCCAATGCCGTCAGCGCCCTCTCCCGGTTGGGTGTCGCCGATCGGCTGAAGCCGTCTATTGGAGCGCCCGATTGCCTGCGGGTGCATGACGGCCGATCGGGTCAATGCCTCGCCGAGCTGCCGCTCGGCGACTGGATCGCCAAACGTCATCAAGCCCCCTATTGGGTTGCACATCGCGCCGATTTGCATGCTGCGCTATTGGAAACCGCCTCGGCACTTCCTCAGATCGAGCTCGTCACCGCGTCTGAAGTCACGTCTTTCACGCCGGCGGACGGCGGCGTCGTTGCAGCCACGGCCGATGGCGGCAGGCATCACGGCGTCCTGCTTGTCGGAGCGGACGGGATCTGGTCCCGAATCCGCAAGGAGCTCTGGCCGGATTTCAGCCTCACCTACTCCGGCAAGACCGCCTCGCGTGCCGTCGTAAGCCGGGCCGACGCCCCTGCCGCGTTTCGGGACATGGCGACCGGCGTCTGGCTCTCACCTGTCGGGCATGTCGTCCACTACCCGGTTCGCGGCGGGCAGGAGATCGCGCTGGTCGTCATTCTGAAGGAGGAATGGCCCGGCGAAGGATGGGGCCTGCCCGTCGATCGGGACCGCCTGATCGGCAGGCTCGGCGCATTTTCCGATAGGCTCACCGCGTTCCTGTCATCTGCCCGCGAGTGGCGGCGCTGGCCGCTGTACGATCCCGAGCCGCTGCCGCGTTGGTCGAAGGGACGCGTTACGCTCCTCGGAGATGCGGCCCACCCCGTGCTGCCGTTTCTCGCCCAGGGCGGTGCGCTGGCCATAGAGGATGCGGAGACGTTGGCGGCCGCCATCAGGATGTGGCCCTCCCAACCGGCCATGGCCATTGATGCCTATGAACGCACACGCCGCCCCCGCGCCATCCGCATGCAGGCTGCTTCGCGACGCAACGGCGTGATTTACCACCTCTCCAACCCTGCGTCCCTCGCGCGCGATCTGACGCTGCGCGCTGTGCCGGGGCAACGGCTGATGGCGCTCTACGATTGGGTTTACGGCTGGCGGCCGGAGACACTCTGATTCCAAGTCGCGCCGAAGATTCCCCCGCTACCGCCAGAACTCCGGACGGAACAGCACAAGAACCGTGAACAGCTCCAATCGTCCGAGCAGCATGGCCATGCAGAGCGCCCACTTCGCCAGTGCCGGCAGGCCGGCATAGCTGCCCGCCGGGCCGACGATCTCACCAAGACCGGGCCCAATGGTGCTGATGGCGCTTGTCGCTGCTGAGAGGGCGGTCACGAAATCGAGGCCGAAGGCGGCCAGCACGACCGTGAATGCGCCGATTGTCGCCATGTAGATTGCGAGGAATGCGATGACCGAAAAGGGCACGTCCTCGGGAAGACGGCGGCCATTGTAGACGAGGCTGACGACCCGGTTGGGGCTGATGAGGTGAAGGAGGTATGACCTGGTCAGCATGCCGGCAACCTGCAGGCGATAGATTTTGATCGCACCCGCGGTGGAGCCCGAACATCCGCCGACGAACTTCAACAGGAAGAACATCCCGAACGCGAATGTGCCCCACTGGGTATAGTCGGTGTTGGTAAAGCCTGTGGTCGTAACGATCGAAGTCACGTTGAAGGCTGTCAGGCGCAGTGCCTCGATGAAGCTGAAATTCCGCGACGACGACAGCCACACGGCCATGAGCAGGATCACGACGCCCAGGAACGTCAGCAGGCCCCGGACTTGAGCATCCTTCCAAGGGGCCTTGAGGTCGCCGTGAGCCATCCTGATGAACACGACGAACGGCAACGCGCCAAGGATCATGAATACGATCGCCACCACCTCCAGCGATGGTGAAGCAAAGAATTCGAAGCTCTGGTCGTGGGTCGAAAAGCCGGCCGTCGAGACGGTCGTCAGCGCATGGCAGACGGCGTCGAAGAGTGTCATGCCGAACACAGTGTAAGCAATCGTGCAGGCCAACAGCAGCGCCAGGTAGATGGCCGCAGCGGCCGTTACGAGCTCGGCGGCACGCGGCACCACCTTTTCGGAGCGGTCCGGACGCTCCGCCTGGAAGAGCTGCATCCCGCCGACGCGCAGGAACGGCAGAATGATGATGGCCGTGACGACGATTCCCAGACCGCCGATGCCTTGTAGCAGCGCCCGCCAAAGCAGAATCCCGCGCGGCAGGTGGTCTAGCCCTTCGATCACCGTGGCGCCGGTCGTGGTCAAGCCTGACATCGATTCGAAGAAGGCATCCGTATAGCTCAGCCCAACCCCGATGAATGGCACGGCCGCAAACGCGGCCGTCGCGACCCAGCTGAACGTGGTGAGGACGAACCCCTCCTTGATGCCGAACCTGAAGGGCTCGTTCGACATCGTGGCGAGGACCATCAGGCCGCCGATGAAGACCGTGAATACTGCCGAGGCAAAGAAGACCCGCCAATGATCGTTCCCGTCCGCCGCGTCGAGAGCGGCAGGAATGGTCATTGCGGCTGCTACCGCACAGAGCAGCAGACCCAACGTGAAGATGATTGGCCGAAGCTGAAGCAAGCCCGCCCCGCTGTGAGTGCCACATTGCGCCTGCACCGTGCGCCCGCACGGCACATGAGCTGGCCAGCCGGATTGTGTTCTTTAAAGCTGAACGTCAAGTCAATGCAGCAATCCTAATGGGTGGACCGCTGCTTCTTTCCACGCGCATAGGCCGCTACTGCAACGGTCCCTCTATCCTGAGCCTGTCGCTCGGAGCCATGTTCATCGTTTGTTCTGAGCACGCCCCTGGAAGCATTCAGCTTGGGCTGGAACACCAGCCATGAAAGCGCGTTGACCCAGCGAGGCGTCGCCAGGTGGCGCCAGTTGCAAGTCAGAAATCACAGATCGGAGTTCATCATGGATTGGGATCGCATCGCCGGTAACTGGAAGCAGATGACCGGCAAGCTCAAGGAGCAATGGGGCAAGCTCACCGACGACGACCTTCAGCAGATTGCCGGGAACCGTGAGCAGCTCGAAGGCAAAATCCAGGAGCGCTACGGATACACCAAAGATCAGGCGCGCCAGGAGATCGACAACTGGTTCAATCGCCAGGCCTGAGGGTCCCCGCCACCCCTTGCAGCTGCCGGCGGCCAGCTCCTTGGCTGCCGGCAGGCCAACATTGAGAGGACCCTCATGAACACCATCATCTATCTCGTCGGCCTCGTCGTCATCATTCTTTTCATCATCAACGTGCTGGGGCTCGCGTGACGGCATGGCCGATCAGCGCAATCGCGGAACTCGCAGGCTTTGCCGAAAGTTTGCCCTGAAAGCAATCGACAGCAGCGGAGGACCCCAGCATGTCCCTGCAATCCAGCCCGAAGGACCTCTGGTCGCTGGTGCGCGAGATCCCCGTCTGCATGCTCACGACGCGGGACGGCGAAATGCTGCGCTCCCGCCCCATGGCGACGCGCCTCGACGAGGACAGGCAGGAGTTCCTGTTTCTGACCAGGTCGTCATCCCCGAAGGCCCATGAGATCGGGGAGCGGACCCAGGTGAACCTGTCGTTTTCCGACCCGGAGAAGGACCTGTTCATATCGGTATCCGGTGAGGGCCGGCTCGCCCCGGATCACGACATTGCACGCCAACTCTGGAACTCCTATGCCGCGGCCTATTTCCCGGAAGGCCCCGACAGCGACGACGTCGCCGTGCTGCACGTCTCGCCAAAGAAGGCAGAATACTGGGTGGGCGGCAAGCCTCAGCAAGTGGAATGCGAAGAGCTTCGCAAGGCGGCGGACACCGGAACCCAGCCCGATCTCGGCCTCAACGAGAAAGTAGAGCTTTGACGCCATCGGGGTCTCGGAGCATTCCCGGCCGCGAACCTAGGGGAGCTGTGACAGCGCCGCGAGGACGTCTCCAAACTCCAGCGAGTCTCGGACCTTCACGGTTTTTCGCTGGCCGTCGAACTCGAGTGGCGTCGCCCCGACGTGCACGGCGAGCCCGACATCCCGCAGGAAATTGTCCATCGGCGAATCGCCGGCGCCGAGCCAATCGGCCGGGTCGATCCCGTTGCGCGCTGCGAAGCGCTGAAGGCCGTCGAGCTTGTCTATCCCGTTGCTGGTGATGAAGCTGCTAGGCTTGATGTGCTGATAGGCCATCAGGTGATCGAACGGCTGCTCGATGAGCAGGAACATCATGCAGATTTCACATTCCGCGAGCCGCCGCCGCAGCCGATCGACATCCCCGCAGAACGCGTCAGAGGCGCTCAGGTACTTGTGCCTGACATGCTCGACGCGATCGCAGTCCGGCGTCCACACCAATTCCCCCAGCCGCCAGTCACGCGGATAGTAGAAGACGAGGAGCTGGTTCACGCCGTTGCTGATCAGCCCTTCGACCCCGGTCAGGACTTCTTCGATATCGTCATTCGACAGCACATGCGCTTCGGTTTCCTCGAAGAGGATGGACCCGCTGGCGCTTTCCTTTAGGTTTCCGATCAAGCTGCCGTTGAGTGAGATGAGCGGGAGCGGCGCGTTGGTGATCGCGTACCATTCCTGGCCGAAGGTGCCGATGACGCTCATCGGGAAGCGCAGGGTGTTGATCGCGATCGGGTGGCCCTGCTCGTTCAAGCGTTGCAGTGCGTGCGAGACATTGTGAGGAATGACGATGCGGCCTTCGTGCTCATGCACCGCCGTCCCGTCGAGGTCCGTGACGATGCCGCCGCCCTCGCGAAACCGTGAGGTCGCCGCGAAATCCCGCAGCGCTTCCATCCAAGCCTGATTGTCCATCCGTCAATGGTCTCCCAGGCAATCGACAGCCGGACAACCGCAGCCCGGATCGATCGTTCCGCCTAATACATAAGATCCCGAAGGAAGAGGGAAATGGGCGGGATGTAAGTGATGATCATCAGGCAGACGAGCACCACGAGCACGAACGGGACAAGCCTCAAGATGATCTGATCGACCGAGATTTTTGCTACGGCGCAGGCGGCAAAAAGATTCACCCCGAATGGCGGCGTGATCATGCCAAGCGCGAGATTGACGACGACGATGACCCCAAGGTGCACCGGATCTATGCCGAACCCTGCCGCGACCGGCACGAGAATTGGAGCCAGAACGATAATGGCGGCCGACGTCTCGATGAACATGCCGATGAAGAAGAGAGCCGTGTTGACGCCGAGCAGGAACATGAATGGCGTTCCGAGATTCGCACGCAAAAACTCGCCGATCTGATCGGGCACACCGGCCCGGGTGATCAGGTAGCTGAACAGGCCGGCGTTGGCGATGATGAACAGGATAACCGACGAAGAGATGACGGACTTGCGCAGAATCGGTGCCAGATCCTTCAATCCAATTTCTCGATAAACGACCATGCCAACGAGGAGCGCATAGAAAACAGCAGCCACGGAGGCTTCAGTCGGCGTGAACACGCCGCCGTAGATGCCGCCGAGAACGATCACCGGCATGAACAGGGCAAACATCGCCTGGCGCGTCGCGGTCAAGAGCGGAAGCCTGCCCTCCCCATCCTGCTTGCCGTATCCTTTGATAAGAGCATAGATCAGAACAAACGATATCAACCCGCCGGCGATGAGAATGCCCGGACCGATTCCGGCTATAAACAATTCACCGATCGAGACCTCGGCCGATACACCGAAGATGATCATCGGGATCGACGGTGGGATGACGACGCCGAGCTCCGCGGAGGTTGCCTGCAATGCAGCTGCGTAGTTGACGGGATAGCCGTGGCGAACCAATGCCGGAACGAGAATGGATCCGATGGCAAACGTGGTCGCCACGCTCGAGCCGGACACCGCGGCGAAGATCATGCAGGTCAGGACGCACGTGGCCGACAAGCCTCCCTGAACACCGCCGACCACGGACTTAGCAAATTCGACGAGGCGCCTGGAGATGCCCCCGCTCTCCATGATGTTGCCGGCGAGGATGAAAAAGGGGATCGCCGCCAGGGGAAACTTGTTGATGGCGGTGTAGATCTCTTTCACCGACAGCAGCATGTTGACGTTCGACAGCCACGTTCCGAGCAGCGCGGCCAATCCGATCGACACCGCGATTGAAATCGACAGCGCGAAGCCCAGACACATGGTTATGAGCATCGCGATCGACATGAGGTAGCGCCCTTGATGATGTGATCGGTTGAGAGGTGTCGCTTGGTGTGATGATCGAGAAACTGGCCTTCGAACGAAGTTCTCGAACTAGGAGCTTCGGAAACGGATCATTACTGCGCGGTTTCAAGCTCGCGATGGCGCGGATCGAGAAGCTGTCCGAGGATCGCGAGCAAGGAGAAGGCAGCGCCCACCGGCATGGCCGAATAGGCCCAGACCATCGTGAGGAACTCCAGGCCCGGAATGGTCTGGAAGCGGGTGCGATACGTGTAGTCGTAACCCCACCCCAGAATGGCGAGCATGAGGACCAGGCTGGCTAGGAAAATGACCCAGTCCAGAGCGCGCCTGAGACGCGGTCCCGACTTTCGATAAAGCAGATCGACGGACAGCATCGCCCCCTGGCGAAATGCCGTCGGAATGCCGAGAAACACCATCCAGATCAGCGAAAAGCGAACGGTCACCTCGGACCACTCCGCCGGCTGCTCGAGCACGAACCGGGAAATGATCTGGTAGAAGCCGGCGAGCGACGCGATCACCAGCATCAGGCCGGCGCACCACATCGCAAAGCCCGTCGTGTGCCGCTCGATGGTGAGGATGATGTCTCTCATCGGCTGAGGTCCTAGGCTAGCGAATGGCGAACTGGCGAATAGTGAACCGGCCAAGTTTCATGCCGTCTATTCGCCATTCGCTATTCGCCATTCGCTTATGAGATCACTTGCCCTCACGAAGACGACGGATGTTTTCCTCGCCGAACTTCTTGGCAAGCTCCGCAAATACCGGCTCAAGGGCCTTCTGGAATTGGGTGCGATCGACGTCGTCGATCACTTCCATGCCCTTCGAACGCAGATACGCGACGCCGTTCTTCTCATCCTGATCGATGCGGGCACGATTGGCCTTCACGGCTTCCTTGGCTGCGTCAAGGAAGTGCTGCTTGTCCTCATCGGACAGGCCGTCCCAGAGGCCCTTGTTCATCATCAGGAAGGCCGGGGAATAGACGTGACCGGTCAGCGTCAAATGCTTCTGGACTTGGTCGAATTTCCAGGACTGGATGACCGAGATCGGATTCTCCTGTCCGTCAACCGTGCCCTGCTGCAGAGCGGTGAACACCTCGCTGATGGCCATTGGCGTCGGGATGATGCCGAAGCCCTTGTAGGCCTGCATGTGGATGGGGTTCTCCATCGTGCGCATCTTGAGGCCCTTGAGGTCCTCTGGGGTGCGCACGGGACGCTGAGAGTTCGTCATGTGCCGGAAGCCGTTCTCCCCCCAGGCCAGAGCCTTGATGCCGATCGGCTCGAACTTCTTCAGCATTTCCTGCCCGATCGGACCGTCGAGCGTCGCCCGGGCGTGAGCGTAATCCCGAAACAAGAATGGAATGTCCAGGATCGCCAGCTCCGGCACGAAGTTCGGCACCGGCCCCGTCGAGCTCATGGCCATATCGAGCGTGCCGAGCTGAACGGCCTCGATCGCCTCACGCTCGTTACCGAGCGCGCTGGCATAGAAATTCTGGATCTTGTAGCGGCCGTTGGTGCGCTTCTCGACCTCGGCTGCGAACGTATCGACGGCGACGCCGTAGTGCGAATCCTGCGGCACCGAGATGTTCATCTTGAAGGTCGTCTGTGCCGATGCCGTGCCAGCCGCAACGAGGCCAAGCGCCGAGATGGCAAGGCCAGCAAATTTTACGAAGCTCATTTCTCCTCCGATAGACTTGAATTCCCACCTTGGGCTATCGCAGCGCGATTGAACCCACAGAACCACCGCGGTCGTGCTAGAGGCGCGCTGTTGCAGCGGGTTTGATCGGCGAGGTCATTCGCGAGTTGCCGGCCGGATTATTCCCTGATGATCGAACGACATGCAAGTTGCGTGATTCCTGGGCCTCGTGCCACGATGCACTGTGATCGTCCGAAAAAGGATCGCCGCCCGTGACCGACACGACCATCGCCGCGCTCAAGACCACCCTTCTCCGCATTCCCTGGGCCGGCGAGCCGCCCGCCAACGGCATCATGCCGCCGACGCACCGGGAGCTGCTGGTGCTGGAGATCTCCACCCGCGGCGGAATTACGGGCATGGCCTACCTGCAGCCGCTCGCCGGCGGTCTGGAGACGATCGATGCCTGCCTCAAGGAACTGATCGCACCGAAGGTGCTCGGCCGCGATGCGACGGAGGTGGAAGGGATCTGGCAGACGCTGTGGACATCGACCTACTGGGTGGGCCGTGCGGGGATTTCCGTCTTTGCCCTGTCCGCGGTGGACATCGCGCTGTGGGACATCGTCGGCAAGCGCGCCGGGCTGCCGCTCTACCGGCTCTGGGGCAAGTGTCGCGATGATGTGCCGGCCTATGGCTCGGGCTGCTGGCGCGGCCTCGGCCGAGACGGCATGATCGCCAGGGCGAAGCACTTCACGGGCATGGGGATGCGGGCGATCAAGATGCAAGTTGCCCACATCCGGCCCTGGCGGGAGGACGTCGCGAACGTCCGTGCCATGCGGGAGGCACTCGGTCCCGACATCGAGATCATGATCGACGTCAACATGGGCTGGAGTGCCGATACGGCCATCCAGGCCGGCCGCTACTTCGACGACCTCGATGTCTACTGGCTGGAAGAGCCGGTCGTCTGCGAAGATTTCGACGGCTACCAGCGGGTCGCGGCGGCGCTGAAAACCCGCGTCGTCGGCGGCGAAAGCCACTTCACCCGCTACGATCTGAGGCCCTTCTTCACCAAGCCCAGCACGCCCATCCTGCAGCCGGACCCGATGCGGGGCGGCCTCACCGAATTGCGCAAGATTGCCGCCGTTGCCGAGACCTGGGGCATCAGCATTGCGCCGCACCTGTTCCACGAGCTCAACGTGCACCTCCTCGCGTCCATTCCGAATGCGAGCTGGCTCGAATACATGGATTGGAACGATGATCTCTGGATCGAGCCGGCGATCCCGGTGGACGGCAAGCTCAGACCTCCCGAGCGGCCGGGTCACGGCCTTGCGTTCAAGCCCGAGGTCCTGACCGAGCATCGCGTCGGAGGCTTCGAGGTGACGCTGTCTCGCGCAAGTTGACCTTATCTGTCGAGCGGGACCTGTTGCTGTGCCGCCGAGGGACCGGCCGAGCCGGGGAACAGCGTCCGGATCTCCGGCGGCAGCATCTGCTTGACCTCGTTCATCTCCCCGGCCGGGATATTCTTGTCGAGCACACGGAAGACGGCGCGCGCCGCCTCGTCGGCTCCGAGCGGCCGGATGTTTTGCAGATGCTCGTTGATCTTCGCCAGGAACTCGTCCCGCGTGCGAATCCTCTGCGGCATCGTCGAGGGGCGGTAGCCTTCGTAGAAGATGCCGCGGATCAGCATCGGAAGCTGGGCTGAAAGATCAGCCGCCTCATCCACGGTGAGCCGGTCGCGCAGGGCAAACAGGACCGCCCTCAGGGCGTGGTAGCAGCGCTGTTTGTCCGGGCCTATGTCCTGGCCGATCTCGTTCAGCCAGAGATTGGTGGTCTGCAGCGTCTTGTCGAATACTTCGAGGCCGGTTGAGCTCATGTCTCGGCTCCGTTCCATGCCGGGCTCCACGAGCCGTCTTCTCGGCCCGTCTCCCCCGAGCTGTCGTCTCCATCTCGAACGCTTCGGGGACTACGCAGGTTCCGGAACCGGCGGCCGGCAGGCGAGCGCCGCTTGGAGATGGGTGCCGAGCCTCAACGATGGCCGCTACGAGCGCAATCGATACAGGTCGGCAGAGACGGATCGAGGTCGAGCCGGCGCTCGTCTATCTCCTCCCCGCAGACAAGGCAGTACCCGTAATCGCCTTCCTCGATCCGCTTCAGCGCTGCGTCGATCCGCGCCAGCTCTTCCTCCCGCTTGCGTGCGGTCGCAAGCGCAGTCGCCTGCTCCTGGAGGGCATGCATTCGCGAAAGCCGCCCGACCGTCGTCTGGTCCAGCTCCACCGTGCCACGATCGGCTTCCGTCTCCTCCTGGGCCTTCAGCAGCTCGGCGCGCCGTGCTCTCAGTCTCTCGGCGTACTTGTCCAGATCCAATTTGCGCGTCATCGACGACTGCTCCATATGAAGGGCTCATGGACTGGCGCCCATCCCGAGCCATGGGGGTGGCGCCACGCCGCCCAGCCGACGGCTGCCCTGCAGCGCCGGTGATGGTACATGACATCCGCCAATTTCCCCAATATAAGGGTAAGCCGCTTGAACGATCAGCCGTTCCAGACCTTCGATCCCCTGCCGGATGCGGCCGCGCCGGCCGCTTCCGTCGGCACGGCCAGTCGCACCTCGACGCTCGAGCGCGAGATTGCCCGCCGGCGCACGTTTGCCATCATCTCGCACCCCGACGCTGGCAAGACCACGTTGACCGAGAAGCTGCTGCTGTTCGGCGGCGCCATTCAGCTTGCCGGCCAGGTCAAGGCCAAACGGGACCGGCGCAACACGCGCTCGGACTGGATGGCGATCGAGCGGGCGCGCGGCATTTCTGTCGTCACGTCTGTGATGACCTTCGAATACCGCGACAAGGTCTTCAACCTGCTCGACACCCCGGGGCACGAGGACTTCTCGGACCATACCTATCGGACGCTGACGGCCGTCGATGCCGCGGTCATGGTCATCGACGCGGCAAAGGGCATCGAGGCGCGGACGCTGAAGCTATTCGAGATCTGCCGGCTGCGCGACATCCCGATCCTCACCTTCATCAACAAGCTGGACCGGGAGACGCGCGAGCCGCTCGAGCTGCTCGATGAAATCGAGCGCGTGCTGGCGCTCGACACGGCACCCATGGACTGGCCGATCGGGCGGGGACGCGAGTTCCGCGGCATCTATGATCTCAACCATTCCCGCGTGCGCCGCATCGACGAGGACCCCGACGGCTTTGCGGTGACCGGCCCGGATGATCCGGCCATTACGGAGCTCATGGAGCCGGACAAGTTCGCCCGCTGGCGCGAGGAGGTCGGGCTCGTGATCGACGCCTGCGGGCGCTTCGACCTCGAGGCCTTCCGCAATGGCACGCTGACCCCGGTGTTCTTCGGCAGCGCGCTCAGGAACTTCGGTGTTCGCGACCTGCTCGATGCACTGGTCGAGTACGCACCGCCGCCCGCGAGCCTCAAGGCCGACAAGCGGATCGTGGAGGCGACCGAGCCGAAGATGACCGGGGTCGTGTTCAAGATCCAGGCGAACATGGATCCCAACCACCGCGACCGCATCGCCTTCATGCGCGTGTGCTCCGGCCGGCTCACGCGCGGTATGCGGGTCAAGCTCACGCGCACCGGCAAGACCATGGCGCTCCAGGCGCCGCAATTCTTCTTCGCCCAGAACCGCTCTATCGCCGACGAGGCCTATGCGGGGGACGTGGTGGGCATCCCCAACCACGGCACGCTCCGCATCGGCGACACCCTGACCGAGGGCGAGGACCTCACTTTCCTCGGCATCCCAAACTTCGCCCCGGAGATCCTGCGCCGGGTCCGCCTCGACGATGCCATCCGCGCCAAGAAGCTGAGGACAGCGCTACAGGAGATGGCCGAGGAAGGCGTCGTGCAGCTCTTCAACCCGCTCGACGGCTCGCCGCCGCTCATCGGCGTCATCGGCGCGCTGCAGCTCGACGTGCTCGCCGACCGGCTCGGCACCGAATACAACCTGCCGGTCGCATTCGAGACGAGCCCATTCGAGCTGGTGCGCTGGATCACCTCGGAGGACAAGGCCGCTCTCCAGAGCTTCATCGGCAAAAACAGGTCTCAGATCGCGACGGACCTCGACGGCTCTGAGGTCTTTCTCGCCCCTTCGCAGTTCATGCTGCAGTGGACGGCGGAACGCGCTCCGGAGATCAAGTTCACCGACATCAAGATCATGATCGGCGGTTGAGCCAAGCCAAGGAGACGCAAGCACGGCAGCGGCAGCTCCACCGGGGGTGGAAAGTCAGTACTGGAACTGATTGCTCGGCAGAGCGTTTTTCCGGTCCGGACTTGTCCCTTTTTGCGCGCGCCCCGAGCGACTTATGCCGCAACGCATCGTTTCCAGGCTTCCCATAGTTGCTGCGCTTCTGACACTCAGCCCCGCCCCGGCCGAGGCCCAGGATCAGCAGATTGTCGATACCGATCTGGTCCGGGTTCGAGTCGAGACGATCGCGACCGGCCTGAACCACCCCTGGGGCATCGCCATGCTGCCGGACGGGAGATACCTCGTTACCGAGCGGAACTCGGGCGATTTGCGTATCGGCACGCGCAACGGCGAGCTTTCCGAGCCGGTCGAGGGCGTCCCGGACATCTTCCGCTATCAAGGCGACACGAGCTCCAGCCAGGGCGGTCTGTTCCATGTCGCTCTGCACCCGCAGTTCGCTGAAAATCGGCTCGTTTACTTGAGCTTCTCCCAGCCCTCCTCCGAGGGCGCCGGCACGGCCATCGCTCGCGGGCGGCTCGAGGAGAGCGGAGGCTCGCCGGCCCTCGAGGACGTGGAAGTCATCTTCACCATGAACAAGCACGACTCGGGCGGCCTGCACTTCGGCGGCCGGTTCGTGTTCGACCCGAAGGACAACACGATCTATCTCTCCATCGGAGACCGGCGGAACATGTCCCGCGCCCAGGATCCACTGGACCACGCCGGCTCAATCGTTCGCATCACCGATGATGGCGGGACCCCGTCCGACAACCCGTTCGTGAACGACCCAGACAAGGACGAGCTGATCTATTCCTGGGGTCACAGGAACATTCAGGGCCTGGCCGTCGATCCCGAAACCGGGGAGCTGTGGGCGAACGAGCACGGCCCCCTGGGTGGCGACGAGATCAACCTGATCAAGGCCGGGCGCAACTATGGCTGGCCCATGCAGACGGGCGGCGTCGACTATTCCGGCGCTCCCATCGGACGTGGCGCGATCGTCGAGGGCTACGAGCCACCCGTTCACATCTGGGAGAGAACGGTTGCACCGTCAGGACTCGCCGTATACGCTGGAAGCCTGTTTCCGCAATGGCGTGGCGATCTGCTACACGGCGGATTGGTTGCCGAAGGCCTCATTCGCACGCGCATCGTCAACGGCAAGGTGGAACAGAACGAGCTGATGCTGGCCGACCTCGGCCGCCGCATCCGGGATGTGGAGGTGGACGGGGAGGGCGCGATCTGGCTCGTGACTGATGAGGAGGACGGCGAAGTACTCCGCCTCGTGCCGGAGGAGCCGGTTGCGACCGGAACAATACCTGGGCAGAAGCCGCCTGCGGCGACGGGGTCCATCCCTCGCAGGCAGAAGGAGTAGGTCATGAACTGGACTGCACCGACTGTGCACGATTGCTCCGTTGGCCTCGAAGCCACGGGCTACTACTCGCCGGACGAGACTGCCGGCAAATAAGCCTGCGGCGCATCCGACGAAACACTGTCGCGCGCCCACATCACGCAAACGAGCGGAGGCTGACTTCGGCCTTCGCCAATAACGCTTCTCTCGAGCGAAGCCTCTTGTGTAAAAGGCCAGCATGAAGATCGCGCCCGAGACCCGGCCGCGGCTCGCGCGGGGCGTTCGCTTGCATGAGGACCGGGTCCGGCGCCGCACGGTGTTGCTCGCACCGGAGCGGGTGGTGACGCCGAACCGGTCAGCCATCGAAATTCTGCGCCGCTGCGACGGCGCGCTGACATTCAACGAAATCGTAGCCGACCTCGCCCGCACGTTCACCGCGGAGCCAGAGCGCATAGCGGCCGATGCCGAAGCCTTGCTCACCGACCTCGCCAACCGACGCATGGTGGACCTGTGACGCACCCGCTCCCCCTGGGATTGCTGGCTGAGCTGACCCATCGCTGTCCGCTGGCTTGCCCGTACTGCTCTAATCCCGTCGAGCTCGACCGCCGGTCCGACGAGCTCGACACCAAGACATGGATCCGGGTGTTCGAGGAGGCTGCCGAGCTGGGGGTGCTCCAGCTCCATCTGTCGGGCGGCGAGCCGACTGCGAGGGCCGACATCGTGGCGATGACCCGCGGGGCATCGCGGGCAGGGCTCTATACGAACCTCATCACGTCCGGCATCAATCTGACCAAGGCCCGGCTCGCGGAGTTGGCGGAAGCCGGCCTCGACCACGTCCAGCTCTCCTGGCAGGACACCGACCCCGTCCGCGCTGACCAGATCGCCGGTCTCGCGGGTGCTCACGATTGGAAGCAACAAACGGCGCGCGCCGTCAATGAACTGGGGCTTCCGCTGACCATCAACGTCGTGGTGCACCGTCTCAATATCAACCGTGTCGCCGACATGATCGTCGCGGCCCATCAGGCCGGCGCGCGGCGCATCGAGGTGGCCCACACGCAGTATTACGGCTGGGCCCTGGCCAATCGCGCCGCCCTCCTGCCGACACCGGAGCAGGTCGAGGCTGCCCATGCTGCGGTCGCCCGCATTCGGCAGGAGCTCGAGCCCAGCATTCTGATCGACTATGTCGCCCCAGACCATTTCAGCCGTTGGCCGAAGCCGTGCATGAACGGCTGGGGCCGGCAATCGCTCAACGTGACGCCGCGGGGCAAGGTGCTTCCCTGCCATGCGGCGGAGAGCATCCGCGGGCTCGAGTTCTGGAACGTCCAGGAGCATTCGCTGCGTGAGATCTGGGAGGACTCGCCAGCTTTCACGGCCTACCGCGGTACCGAATGGATGAAGGAGCCGTGCCGCTCCTGTCCCCGGAAGGAGATCGATTTCGGCGGCTGCCGCTGCCAGGCGTTCGCATGGACGGGCGATGCCGCCAACACGGATCCGGCGTGCGAGTACTCGGCGCATCACGCGGCACTCCGGGCCGCTGTTGTTGCACCGCGCACCGAGTCGCTGACCTATCGCCGGTTTTCCGGCCTCAGCTCTTCGCCCTCAGCCATAGCACGCCCAGAATGACGATCGGGACGAGCCCCTGGAGTCCCATGAGCATCAGTGCATTGGCGGAGTCGAAGCGCGAGAACAGGAAGCCGGTGTTGTAGAAGCCGATGGTCGACGTGCCGATGACGATCGACATGAAGCCCGCCGCCCGGCCCCGCAGCTTGGGCGGCGACATGGTGTAGACGAGCGCATATTGAGTGGCCGAGAACGCCGCCGCAGCGGCCCCGATCAAGAGCAGGCAAATCACCGCTACGCCCAGCGTCAGCCAGGCCGACATCACGAGGAGCAGCACCACAAAAGCGAAGACACCGAAATAATAGAGCTGGAACGAAGGAGGTCGTTGGCCCGCCATCAAGCCGATCATCACCGCGCCGACCGTTCCGCCGAGCCCCTCCGACGCGGATAGCATCCCAATGAGGACCGGTGACAGAGCGAACTCCTTCTCGCCCAACACCGGCACCATCGAGATGATGGGAAAGCACCAGATATTGAAGACCACGGTGACGCCGAGGACGACCTGAAAGCGGCGGCTCCACAGCAACTCTCGCGGCGGCACAAGAAGAGACGGCAGCGAAATCCGGGCCTCTTCTTTCTCATGCACTTCCGGCGGATCGGCCGTCTTCAGCCGCGTGCAAAGAGCGAAGCAGAACGAATAGATGGCTGCGCTCAGCGCGAAGATGCCCTCTATGCCGAACGCCTGATAGGCAGCGCCGCCCGCAATCGGGCCAATGGCACGGGTGGCGTAATTCGTCGAGTTGTCGAACCCCAGCGCCGCCGTCATCCTCTGGATACCGGCCGCATCGACCAGAAGCCGCCGCCGGACCGGCATATCCAGGGTCCACATCAGGCCCGACGCTGTTGCGGCCAGGATGACCGTCCCGTAGCCCGCGACGCCGGCGAACGCTGCCCCGGCCATCACGCCGTACGCCACTGCCCCCAGAAGGAAGCCAGTCGCCAGCATACGCCTCCTGTCGAGGTGATCGGCGAGCGCCCCGACGACTAGGCCAAGGAAGACGTTGGGCAGCATCCGGACGATCGCGACGAGCGCCACGAGGGGTGGCGAGCCGGTGACCTGGTAGGCAAAAACCCCGAGCGCCAGAAATTCGAGCCAGCGGGCCACGCCCAGGCCAGCGCCGATGACCCACAGGCGCCGGTAATCGGGCACGGCGAACAGCGCACTGGCGTTGGATGAAGACCTGGACACGAGAGATGAGTTGCAGCCCAAAGGAGAGTATCGAGCGGCCCACCATCGCCCGGATTTCAGGGCATGTCACCTGCCCCGCCCGGCGGGCAGGTCGGAGCAACCATGCATGGCGGGGGGTTGCCTCTCTAGTCCCACTCAGGCGCAAACTCGAGGTTTACGACCCGGCCGTCCGGACGCGCCAGTGCTGACAGCCGTTGCATGTCAGCGTCGTCGAGCGCGAAATTGAATACGTCGAAGTTCTCGGCGATGCGCTTGGGATTACCCGACTTCGGCACGGCGACCACGCTCGGCTGCTGGATGTGCCAGCGCAGGACGACCTGTGCCGGCGTCCTCCCGAGGCGGTCTGCGATCTCACGGACGACAGGCTCCTCGAGCACGCCGCCGACCGCTCCGCGTCCCAGAGGGCAATAGGAGACGAACGCCATTCCGTGCCGCCGGCAAGCGGCGAGGACCTTCGACTGGTCGAGGTGGGGATGGTATTCGCACTGATTGGCGATGAGCGGCGCTTCCGACAGAGCCACAGCCTCGTCCAGCATGCGAGTAGGGAAGTTCGATACCCCGATGTGCCGCGTCAGCCCCCGCCGCTTCGCATCATTGAGCGCGCGGATCGACTCAGCGAGCGGGATCGTCTTGCTCGGCCAGTGGATCAGCAGCAGATCGACCTGATCGACCCCGAGCCGCTTGAGGCTGGCCTCCGCCGAGCGCTGCAGGGGGCCATCGCCGATGTTCTCCCACCACACCTTGGTCGTCAGCCAGATCTCATCGCGCGGAACGCCGCCTGCCCTCAGCCCTTCCCCGACGGCCGCCTCGTTGCCGTACATCTCGGCCGTATCGATGTGCCGGTACCCGCACTGGAGTGCCGTCGCGACGCCCCGGGCACACTCCTCATCCTTCAGTGGCCAAGTACCGTAGCCGATGACCGGTATGGAAGCGTCGCCGACGGTGACATGCGTACCGGAGCTCATGGAGGGCATCCTTTCTGGCGCTGCAGGGGTGTCCCCTGACATGTCCGCCAGTCAGCACGCCGCGTCAAGCCCGGGTCTGGCTGAAGCCGACACCCCTTCGGCGAAAAAAAGGGCACCCGCAGGGGGTGCCCTTAGATACGACCCGCGCGTGGGGGGGGGGACGGCGCAGGTCATGTGCAAAACGCTTGTGATTGGAATCAGTTCCAACCAGATCTAAAAAAAATTAGCAAGCCCTCTGAAACTGCTAAAGGAAGTCTTACCAGGCCCCAGCAACTACCTCAGCGCGACGGGCAGGCAGCGCTGCTTGCGCTTGGGATCCCGCCTTGCCCCCCTGCTGGCCTCGCTTCCCAAGGGTCAAACAGCGCCGATGCAGCTCCTCGCTGGCGCGCTATTGCCGGGAAAACAGCATCAATACGCACTCTGTTCCCCACACCGGTTGAGCCTGCGACAGGCTGTCCTATCGCAGGTAGCGCTTCTCCCGCGCCTTCATGTCAGGCACGCCTTGGAGATCAAAAATGCGCGTCACGGGCACGATCTCCTTGTCGACATTCTGTATGCCTCGATCCTTACGGATCTGTTGCAGCACCCTCTCCATGCCGGTCACCGCCGCCCGGATGGCGTGGTTGCCGTAGATGACGAGCTTCACCTTCCCGAGCTCGGCGATGTCGTCCTCGGTGAGTTGTGGGTAGGCCGTCGGAACGAGGACGAGCGGCACCGGGCTGGACCAGTTCTTGACGAAGGTGACGATCTCGTCCGGAGTCTTCGACTTCGAATGGATCAGGATGGCGTCCGCGCCTGCGGCCGCGTAGGCCTCTCCGCGCATCCTGGCCTCGTCCTGTCCGAGACCGGCGATCAAGGCCTCGACCCGGGCAATGACGAGAAAGTCCGGATCGCGCCGGGCTGCGATGGCCGCCTCGATCTTGCCTTGGAACTCCTCGACCCGGACCAGCTCCTGGCGGCCGCCAGCGAGCAGGCTGGTGTCCTTCGGGAACATCTTGTCCTCGATGACCACGGCAGCCATTCCCGCCGCCTCATATTTTTCCACGGCGTGCATCACGTTGATGGCATTGCCGTAGCCGGTATCGATATCGGCGACGACCGGAATGCTCACCGACTCGGCCATGGCGCGCGCCATGTCGAGGTGCTGCGTCATGCTGATAAGGCTCGCGTCCGGTACACCATAGGCAGCGGATAGCTCGAAGCCGCTCGCCCAAATGCCGTCGAAACCGGCCTGCTCCGCCAGCCGTGCGCTCAGAGGATTGTGAGCGCCGATGATATGGGTCAACGGCTTTTCGGCGAGCTTCCTCTTGAGATCCCTGGCTGCGGACATCTGTTGCACTCTGCTTCTGCTCAAAACTAGAAAAACGATCTCAGCACGATCCGGCGAACCGGTTCAATTTGTCAATTCACGATGCAAACCGTGTTGGTTTTCAGCCACTGATCTGACGCAATTTCGACAGTGCCTTGACAAATTGGCGGTTGACTGACGACATGGCGCAATACCCCGTTAACGGCACACCAGCATAATGCGGATGCTTGTGCCGCGCATCTTCGGATCCCGATCGGCGACAACGACCTGAAGACTTCCAATTGATGGGATGGAGGAAAATGTCGCATTACCGTATCATCCGCCAATGCGTCTGGGCTGTCGCCGCCGCGAGCGTCGCGCTGCCCATGATGGCGGCGAGCGCCTCAGCTCAGGGCTTCTTCTCGTTCCTGTGGAGCGGCGGTTCACGCCAGACTGTCTCGTTCCCTGCGAGCTACGCACCCAAACAGATCATCGTCAGCTTCGGTGATCGTAAGCTCTACTGGATCTATCGTCGTGGCGAAGCCATCAGCTACCCGATTGCCGTTCCGCGGCCGGAGAGCCGTTGGCAAGGGGTGACCACCGTCTCGGCCAAGAAGGTCAACCCGTCGTGGACGCCGACGCCTGAGATGCGCCGCGAAAACCCCAGTCTGCCGGCCTTCATGCCGGGTGGGCATCCGCGCAATCCGCTGGGCGTGCGCGCACTCTACCTCGGCTCGTCGCTCTATCGCATCCACGGCACCGATGCACCCTGGACCATCGGCGACGCGGTCTCGAAAGGCTGCATCCGCATGTACAATGAGGATGTGCTTGATCTTTATCCGCGTGTGCCTATCGGCACCAAGGTCACCGTGACCTGGAAGCGGTTCACTTGAAAATCCCTCATCGCCTTTTCTCCACTCGATGCGGCCCCTCTGGGCCGCATTTTGCACTGCCGGCGGCTCGAGAATACTTCTGCGGCTCACCCTGAGGCGCGAGGCCACCCCTGTCAGGGGGAAATCGGAACCGCGCTGTGGCATTCCGCCACCACGACCTGCCACCCGCATCTCTGAAATTATTTGCCATCGCTTACACAGAGGTCAAAAATCGGGCTTGGAGTTGCTCTTTGTTCGCCGGGCTCGACTCGTTTCGGATCCGAAGCCCGAACCGCAGAGTGCGCCAGGATGCACGCGCCGTCTGCTGGAACGTGAATGCCCATGACCGCCTCGATCATCTCCGTCGTCGTTCCTGTGCTGAACGAGGTCCAGGGGCTACAGCCCCTGCTCGATCGGCTTTGCCCCATTCTCGACCGGATCGGACCATGGGAAATCGTTTTCGTTGACGATGGCTCTACCGACGGCACACTCGACACGATCCGCGCCAAGCATCGGTCGGATCCGCGCATTAAGGCCGTCTCGCTGAGCCGCAACTTCGGCAAGGAGATCGCCATCGCGGCCGGGCTGCGCTACGCGTGCGGCGACGCGGTCGTGACCATGGATGCCGACTTGCAGCATCCGCCCGAGGTCATTGAGACCTTCGTAGAGAAATGGCGGGCAGGTTATCAAGTGGTCTACGGAGAGCGGCTTGATCGTTCCCATGAAGGCCGGTTGCGGCGGTTTCTCTCGAGGGCCTTCTACCGGACCTTCAACGCGCTCTCCAAATGCGACATTCCCGAGGGCGCCGGCGATTTTCGGCTGCTCGACCGGCGCGCCGTAGAGGCCATGAACGCCCTCGGCGAGCGATCGCGATTCAACAAGGGGCTCTTTTCCTGGATCGGCTTCCGATCCGTCGGCGTTCCTTATGTCGTCGCAGACAGAGTCCATGGCTCATCGAAATGGAGTTTCAGGAGCTTGCTCAGGTTCGCGCTCGACGGCCTGACCTCGTTCACGACCATCCCGCTGCGCATCTGGTCGCTGCTGGGCCTTGCGATCTCGCTGACCGCCTTTGCGAGCGCAATCGTGTTCCTGGTTCGAACCCTGCTCTACGGGGTCGATGCGCCGGGCTTCCCATCGTTGATCATCTCGGTCATGATTTTTGCCGGCGTCCAGCTGATTTCACTCGGCGTGATCGGCGAGTACCTGGGCCGGGTCTACGAGGAGGTCAAGGCGCGCCCTCTGTTCATCGTGGCAGAGGAAATCGGCGCCATGGGCCCGTCCAGCCGACAGGATCGCGCGAAACCAGATGGTGCAGCACATCACGAGGCAATCGGTGACCGTCGCTGAGCATTCCCCAGCTGCCGACCATCGACCGGCTATTCTCTGGGCCGATGATTTTGCCCTGACCGGCGGCGTGAGCGCCGGCATCGAACAGCTAATCGCGGCGGGCCGGCTTTCGGGAACGAGCGCGCTGGTGACGACGCGGCACTGGCCCTCGCACGCCCGCCGCCTTTTGAACCTTCGATCCCGGATCGCCATCGGCTTCCATCTCAACCTGACGCTTGGAGGGCCGCTCGGGCCGATGCCGCACCTGGCGCCTTCCGGCACTTTTCCGAACTCCGCGCGGCTGCTCGAGCTCGGCTTCGCCGGCCGGCTCGACGAAGCCGAAATCGCAGAGGAGATCACTCGGCAACTCGACCGCTTCGAGGATATGATCGGCCAACCTCCCGACGTGATTGACGGGCACCATCATGTCCACGTCTATCCGCAGGTGCGCCGGGCGCTGCTCCAAGTCCTGGCGAAACGCTACCAGGGGACAAAGCCCATGTTGCGGGATACCGCGGACAATCCCCTCGCGATCACCTTCCGTCACGCAAGCGTAGGCAGATCGCTCGGTCTTTCTCTGCTCGCAATCGGGTTCGGCGCTCGCGCCCGGGCCCTTGGCTTCCCCACCAACCTCGGTTTCTCCGGAGTGTCGCCCTTCGACGAACGGCTGCCCTTCTCGCGAGAGCTAAGGCGGTTTTTCCGCCGGCCTGGGCCCGATCATCTCATCATGTGCCATCCGGGCTATGCCGATGAGGAGCTCGCCCGCATCGACACCCTCGTCGCCCGCAGAGAGGTCGAGCTCGCGGCCCTGTTCCTCGATTCCGACCTGCCCGCCCGAATTCGCCATCCCTCACGCGACGCCATGGGTCACATCTCGTGGGGTGCCGGGAATGCCTGAATCGCCCTGGCCGACCAAACGGGCCGGCGCGGTCAGGCCACTCGTCCATTACTCCGGATTTCTCATCGCTGGCCTGCTGGCGCTGGCGGCGGATCTGCTCATCCTCGAAGCCCTGATCCTCGTTGGGCTGCATCCGCTGATCGGCCGCGTTTTTGCGATCTCGATCGCGATGGTGGTCTCCTGGCTCATCAATCGCACCATCACGTTCGCCATGCCGGGGCCGCCGAGCTTGCGCGAGTATCTGCGCTTTGCCGCCGTGTCCTGGACCTCCCAGGCGGTCAACTACTCGATTTTCGGCGCAATTCTGATCTTGCGCCCGTCGGTGTCGCCTCTGCTGGCCGTCGTGCTGGCCTCGATGGTGTCGATGTTTGTCTCCTACTTCGGCTTCCGATATGCGGTCTTTTCCCGCGGACCCGCTATCGCGCGTCCGGCCAAATCGCGGACGGAGACATGACCAGTTTATCGGCCGAGACCGTCCCCATCATCGATGGGGCGGCGGAGCTGCTTGCGACCTACGATGTCGTATTCTGCGATGTCTGGGGCGTGCTGCACAACGGCGTCGAGGCTTACCCCGACGCCGGTATGGCGCTCGCCCGGTTCCGCGCGCGAGGCGGGACGGTCATCCTCGTTTCGAACTCGCCGGCTTCCTCCTCCTCGCTCGCGAGGTTGCTCGACCGGATCGGCGTACGCCGGCATGCGTGGGACGCGGCGATAACTTCGGGCGACCTCACACGCAGCCATATCACCCAGCGCGGCTACCGGCTGATCCACCACATCGGACCCGAGCGGGATCAGCGCGTCTTTGCAGGTCTCGACGTCAGCCCCGTGGCTCTCGAACGCGCTGCGGCGATCGTTTGCACCGGTGTTGTCGATGACCGGAGGGAAGCGGGCGAAAGCTACCGTCCGCTCCTCTCCAAGGCCCTCCTGCGGCGCATGCCGTTCGTATGCGGCAACCCCGATCTGGTCGTCGACGTAGGTGGCGAGCTGCTGCCGTGCGCGGGCTCGGTGGCCACCATCTACGAAGCGATGGGTGGCGACGTCTACTGGGCCGGCAAGCCGCATCAGCCCGCCTACGAGGCGGCGCGGCAGCTTGCGGAGCAGATCCGCGGCCGGCCGGTTGACAAGGACCGGATTCTCGCCATCGGCGATGCGCTGCGCACGGACCTGGCCGGCGCGGCAGATTATGGTATCGACTGCCTGCTGGTGGCACACGGCATTCATCGCGACGAGGTGATGAGGGCCGGCCGCATAGATCCCGTAAGGCTCGAGAAACTGCTGCGGACAAGCCCCCACCGGCCGATCGCGGTCATCCCAGCGCTGGCGCATTGAGCCAAGCGCAGCCTGCATCGGCCCTCGCGCGTTTATGCTCCGCGCCTCACTATTCATTCGCGTGGCGCGGGATATTGGCCGGTGGCAGGATGCCGTCGACGACAATGCAGGAGCCCTCGTTCACCTTCGGCATCGAGGAGGAATATCACCTCGTCGATCGGATCACGCGCGACCTCACGCCTGCTCCGCCGGAGCTGATGGATGCCTGCCTCGCCCGCCTCGGTGGCCAGGTCAGCCCCGAGTTCCTGAAATCGCAGATCGAAATCGGCACGCCAGCCTGCCGCACGTTTCGGGAGGCGCGCCGGCATCTGGCCGCCTTGCGCGGCACGATCGGGGAGATCGCAACCGGCTTTGGATGTGCCCCCATCGCCGCCTCGACGCATCCGTTCGCTCACCACCTCGACCAGAAGACGACGGAAAGGGAGCGGTACCAGAACCTCGCCCAGGAAATGCAGGGAGTCGGCCGCCGCCTGATGGTCTGCGGCATGCACGTGCACGTGGCGATCGAGGATTACGAGTTGCGCATCGACCTCATGAACCAGGTGCGCTACTTCCTCCCTCATCTGCTCGCGCTGTCGGCGTCATCCCCGTTCTGGCAGGGACAGGATACCGGCCTGAAGAGCTACCGGCTGACCGTCATGCAGGCGCTGCCGCGGACCGGCATGCCAGGCCGTTTTTCCGGGCGAGCCGAGTATGAGCGGACGGTCGACGTTCTCGTGAAGGCCGGCGTGATCGAGGATGCGACCAAGATCTGGTGGGACTTGAGGCCGTCGCATCGGTTTCCGACCCTCGAGGAGCGCATCACGGACGTGTGCACCCGGCTCGATGATGCCTTGTCCGTCGCGGCGCTCTATGTCTGCATCTGCCGGATGCTGTACCGGCAGCGCCGTGGCAACCTCACTTGGCGTGCCTATCCGGTTTTTCTGCTCAACGAGAACCGCTGGCGGGCGCAGCGGTATGGCGTGCAGGGCACGCTGTTCGACCTCGGCAAGGGTACCTTGGCACCGTTCACGGACCTGCTCGGCGAAATCCTGACACTGATCGCAGAGGACGCAGCAGCGCTCGGGTGCGAGGCGGAGGTGGCGCACGCCTCCGAGATCGCCGCCGAGGGGACCAGCGCCGACCGCCAGGTCGCGACCTACGAACGGCTGCGTGCCTCGGGAGCGAGCGATGAGGAGGCATTGAAGGGCGTCGTCGACATGCTCATCCACGAAACCCTGGCCGGCACGCGCGTGCCTCCGCCCTTGCAGGGGCCGCCCGCCGGGATGAGCTAGCGTCCCCCTGCCAGCATTCCCGCAGAGACGGATCAATCCTTCAGCAGGAACTCCGCTTCGATCGTGATCCAGATGTCGTCGGAAATGAGCGGCAGAGCGCGGGTGAGGCCCCAATCGCTCCGCTGGACCTTGGCCGATGCCGAGAAGCCCGAAACCCACCTGCCTTTATAGGTCGGGTTGACGGCGGCGAACGGATGCTCGCCGGTGAAGTTCCAGATGACCTTGAGCGTAACTGGCTTGGAGATCCCCATGATGGTGAGCTCGCCATCGACCTCGCCGGTCTTCTCGCCGGTACGGCGCACCCAAGTGCTCCTGAAGGTGATGAGCGGATACCGGTCGGCGTTGAAGAAGCTCTCGCTCTTCAGATTGTCATCGAACTCCTTGACCCCGGTCCAAAGGCTCGCCGTCTTGATCACCACATCGACGCTGCCGCCCTCCGGATCCGTGGGCGAGAATTGCAGCCGGCCGTCGAAATCCAAGAAGCGACCCGACTGGCGGGACAGCCCGAGATGATCCCAGCTGAAGCGGATCGAGGAGTTCTTCTTGTCGAAAACCCAGGTGTCCGCAACCGCCGCCGGCGACCAGCAGAGCATCGCGACCAGCAAGAGCGCGACCGGGTACAAGGTGCAGCGCAATGCTGTGTGGTGAAATGCGCGAGCCATCGGCTGGTGAGCTCCAGGGATGCCAGGGCGCCAATGACATGACGAAAGCGCCCGCGAGGTACAGGGCTCCTCACCAGTACAATGTGACCTGATGTTGGCGCAGCACCGTGGACTAAAGGCCGGCTGCCATCCCGCCGTCCACCGCCAGCTCGGCGCCCGTCACGAAAGCGCTGTCGTCCGAGGCGAAGAACAGCGCGGCGCGCGCCACGTCATCGCCCGTACCGAAGCGCCGCAGCGGCGTCTGGTCGAGCAGCGCCTTGTTGATCACTGGATTGCGCAGCACCCGCTCGGTGAGCGCGGTCTCGATGAAGCCAGGGGCGAGTGCGTTCACACGAATCCCGAACGGCGCATACTCGACAGCAAGCGCCCGCGTGAGCGCCGAAACGGCTCCCTTTGTCGCCGAGTAGCCGGCAAGCTGCCTCAGTCCGCGGCTCGCCATGATCGACGACAGGTTGATCAGCGAGGCGTTGCCCGATTTGCGGAGCAGCTCGAACCCATCCCGGGCAACCCGGACGACGCCGTCGAGGTTCACCTCGCGGATGCGCACCCAGTCCGCGTCCGTGAGATGGCGGAAGTCACTGCGCACGTTGAGACCGGCATTGTTGACGAGCACGTCGAGTTTCGCGTGCCGCTGCTCGACGGCACGGAACATAGCCGTCACGTCCTGCCCGCGCGAGACGTCGGCCGTCAGCGCTGCGGCGCTGCCCCCAGCCTCGCTGATGCCCGCGGCCGCCCTTTCCGCCGCGGTTCCGTCGACATCCGCCAGATAGACGAACGCTCCCTCGGCCGCAAAGCAGCGGGCAATGGCAAGGCCGATCCCCGCGCCGGCACCCGTCACCAGCGCGATCCGCCCGTCAAGCCGTCCCATATCCCATCTCCTGCCTCGCCCTGACCGCGTCGGCAGAACGGATAGAAAGCTGCAGGCCATCCGGCAAGTCCTCTCGGACCGTGGAACTTGTCCGGCACGAGTTGCAATAGGAACCCGAGGCAGGAAACAAAGGCGAGCTTTGCTGTGCACTATTGCGGTGCAATAATCGCCGGGGCAGGATGATCCGAGGTTGGAAGGACGCAGGAAGGGCAGTCATGTCGACGACCACGAGCAGTACGGCGAGCAATGTGGGTGCTTCCGGAGCTGAGGCCGTTGCGGCACCCGCTGTCCTGCCGGCGACGAAGGACCTCTACGAGATCGGAGAAATCCCTCCCCTCGGCCACGTGCCCCGCCGGATGTATGCCTGGGTCATCCGCAAGGAGCGGCACGGGGAGCCTGACAGCGCCATGCAGGTGGAGGTCGTTCCCACCTGGGAGCTCGACAGTCACGACGTGCTGGTGCTCGTGATGGCGGCGGGCGTCAACTACAACGGCGTCTGGGCCGCTCTCGGCAAGCCGATATCAACGCTCGATGTGCACAAGCACCCGTACCACATCGCCGGCTCTGATGCGGCGGGCATCGTTTGGGCCGTGGGCTCCAAGGTCAAGCGCTGGAAGGTCGGCGACGAGGTGGTCATCCACTGCAACCAGGACGATGGCGACGACGAGCAGTGCAACGGCGGCGATCCCATGTTCTCGCCTTCGCAGCGGATCTGGGGCTACGAGACGCCGGATGGCTCGTTCGCCCAATTCGCCAGGGTGCAGGACCGCCAGCTGATGGAGCGCCCGCGGCACCTGACCTGGGAGGAAAGCGCCTGCTACACGCTGACTCTCGCCACGGCCTATCGCATGCTGTTCGGCCATCGCCCCAATATCCTGAGGCCCGGGCACAATGTCCTCGTGTGGGGTGCCTCGGGCGGACTCGGCTCCATGGCCGTTCAGCTCTGTGCCACGGCGGGCGCCAACGCGATCGGCGTCGTATCGGACGACAACAAGCGTGACTTCGTCATGCAGCTCGGTGCCAAGGGCGTCATCAACCGCAAGAACTTCAACTGCTGGGGCGAAATGCCGAAGGTCGGCACGGCGGAGTATGACGCATGGTTCAAGGAGGTTCGCAACTTCGGCAAGGCGATCTGGGACATCACCGGCAAGGGCAATAATGTCGATTTCGTCTTCGAGCACCCGGGCCAGGCGACATTCCCCGTCTCGGTTTTCGTGGTGAAGCGCGGCGGCATGGTGGTCATCTGCGCCGGAACCACCGGCTACAATCTGACCATGGATGCCCGCTACCTCTGGATGCATCAGAAGCGCGTCCAGGGCTCGCACTTCGCCAACCTGCTGCAGGCGTCCCAGGCGAACCGCCTCGTCATAGAGCGGCGGATCGATCCTTGCATGTCGGAGGTCTTTGCCTGGGAGCAGATTCCGAAGGCCCACATGCGCATGATGCGCAATGAGCATAAGCCGGGGAACATGGCGGTGCTCGTCAATGCACCGGCGACGGGCCTCAGGACGTTCGAGGATGTGCTCGAAGCCTCGCGTACCCGCTTCGGTTGAATTGGAAGCTGAAAGTTTGTGGTTCGTTAACCTTCGGTCGCGATCGTTCAGGGTGCCATCGCTTGCCATGGCTGCATGTGATGTGACCTAATCGGGCCACTCGCAGTCATCCGCGTTAGGAGGACACCTTGGCAAAGGATCCCGCCAGTCCGTTCCGGACGAGAGTGCGCGTCAAAGGCGTGGCCACCGAGGCGGTGCCGTCCGACCCGGCCGTCCACGAGACGGCACCTGCGGATAGCCGGCTCTCCCTGATGGAGGCCTTGAAGCGCGCCAAGCCGCCACCGCCCTCCGGGAAAGACCAGCAACCGGAAGTAGAGCGCTCCGAAAGCCAGCACGCCCCGCGGCCCGCTCCAGTCGTTGCGCGATGGAAGCAGGAGCAGACCGATGCCGAGCCACCGCGTCGCGTCCGCCGCCCCTCCCGGCGCGTCGGGCGGCTGGCCGCCGCCAAGTTGCGCCAGCTCGCGCGCCTGAAAGAGGCCGCGTCCAGCCTCGAAAGCCTGGCGCGTGGCGAGTTCGAGGAAGCCACCGTCGAAATCGTCCGTCGGGACCGGAAGACGTTGGCGACGGACAGCCGCACCCGCGATTGACGGCCTGGGGCGATTTTGACTCTCGAAACCGCGCGCCGCCTGCATCGTTGGAGAGCCAATTGCGGCGCAGCTCTTAGCCATGTTGCACTGCAATCTAATCCGGTATGATCTCGTCGAACGAGCCGGCACGCCATTGCCGAGCCAAGCGATGAGGCAGCGGATGGGATAGCCCATGAGGTGCCACTCATCGCCATAGGCTTGGAGCTCGGCTCTCCAGATCAGGACCATCCGATGACGAACGCAGCACCTCCAGCCACGTACCCATCCACCACAGTTCTTGCAGAGGCCGGCAGCGTAATCTCAGCTGCCGAACGGGTGCTGCAGGCTGCGAAGGCTTCCATGCAGGGCAAGCTCGCGGCATCGGGTAGTCTCGACGATTGCCAGCACGCTGCCCATAGCCTCTCCTGGCTGGCAACGTACGTGGAGGCGATGCGCCAACTCGGCGGCTGGGCCAATCGGCTGGCTGAGGAGCACGCCCTCGGCGAGCTGGAGCAGCTCCTCCTTACCATTGGACTTGCCGAGTACGCCGCCCAGATCGCCGGCGGCATCCCCATGAGCCAAGGTGAGTTCGCACGGCTGAAAGACATCGGCGTCGAGACGGTCGAAATCCGCCGCTTCGAGGATGCCATCGCGGATTTCGTTGCGGAGGGCACCGGCGACGGAGTGAAACGGCGCTTGGCGGAGCTCATTGCGGAGCTCCCGCCCGGCGAGGTCATCGGCAATGCGGGGCTCGACGAAACGCATACGGCCATCCAGGAGCAGATGCGCAGGTTCTGCGAAGCCGAGGTGACGCCGCATGCCCAAAGCTGGCATCTCACGAATGCCTACATTCCCCTGGAGACGATCGAGAAGCTGAGCGAATTGGGCGTGTTCGGCATCACGCTGCCGGAGGACTACGGTGGCCTTGGGCTCGGGAAGGAGGCCATGTGCGTCGTCTCCGAGGAACTGTCGCGAGGCTATATTGGCGTGGGCTCGCTCGGCACCCGCTCGGAGATCGCGGGCGAATTGATCCTCGGGAGCGGCACGGAAGAGCAGAAGCAAAAGTACCTGCCGAAGATTGCAAGTGGCGAAATTCTGCCGACAGCCGTTTTCACAGAGCCGGATACCGGCTCGGACCTCGCATCGCTGAAGACACGCGCGGTGCGAGAGGGGGACGTTTACAAGGTGACCGGCCAGAAGACATGGATCACCCATCCCGTGCGTGCCGACCTGATGACGTTGCTCGTGCGCACCGATCCGAATGAGCCCGGCTACAAGGGCTTGTCGATGCTGCTTGCCGAGAAACCACGCGGCACGGATGACGATCCCTTTCCCGCTCCCGGGATGAGCGGTGGAGAGATCGAGGTGCTCGGCTACCGCGGCATGAAGGAGTTCGACATCTCCTTCGACGGCTTCGAGGTGCCTGTCTCCCAGATTCTCGGCGGCGTCGAAGGCCAGGGCTTCAAGCAGCTCATGGCGACGTTCGAGTCGGCTCGCATCCAGACTGCGGCCCGCGCGGTCGGCGTGGCGCAGTCGGCGCTCGACCTGGCGCTCGCCTATGCCCGCGAGCGGGTGCAGTTCGGACGGCCGATCTATGATTTTCCGCGTGTCGCGAACAAGATCGTGATGATGGCCGTGGAGGTGATGATCGCCCGCCAGCTCACCTATTTCGCCGCCCGCGAGAAGGACCTGGGCCGCCGCTGCGACCTCGAGGCCGGCATGGCCAAGCTGCTAGCCGCCCGCGTGGCCTGGGCGGCCGCCGACAACGCCCTCCAGATCCATGGCGGCAATGGCTTCGCGCTCGAGTACCCCATCTCGCGCGTGCTCTGCGACGCCCGTATTCTGAACATCTTCGAGGGGGCGGCGGAGATTCAGGCGCAGGTGATCGCGCGGCGGCTGCTGGAAGGGGCGAATTGATCCTACCCCTGCATCGGTTCTCCCGCACTGTGGGCGAGAGGCCTGGTCGGCAGCCGTTGACCACTGCCGCCCCACCATGTTCCATCGTCGAAAGCATCCCATCAGAGCGAGATCCTAGCAATGGCCACACCGTCTTCCGATCCCGTCGTCATCGTCTCCGCCGCGCGTACGCCGGTCGGTGGGTTTCAGGGTGCATTCGCGTCCGTTGCCGCGCCTGAGCTGGGGGCCGTCGCGATCAAAGCTGCCGTGGAGAAATCCGGGGTCGAGCCGGAGGAGGTGAGCGAGGTGCTGATGGGCTGCGTGCTGCCGGCTGGCATCGGTCAGGCCCCGGCGCGGCAAGCATCCCGCGGGGCCGGGTTGCCGGACCACGTCCCCTGCACCACGGTCAACAAGATGTGCGGCTCAGGCATGAAGACGGTCATGATGGCCTACGAGAGCCTGCACGCCCGGCCAAACGACATCATTCTCGCCGGCGGTATGGAGAGCATGACGAACGCGCCGTACCTCTTGCCAAAAATGCGCTCAGGCCAGCGGCTCGGTCATGGGCAGGTCTACGACCACATGTTCCTCGACGGTCTGGAAGACGCCTACGACAAGGGCCGGCTGATGGGCACCTATGCGGAGGACACGGCTCAGGCCTACCAGTTCACCCGCGAGGCCCAGGACGCGTTCGCCCTCGAAAGCCTGAAGCGCGCGCGGAGGGCCAACGAGGACGGCTCGTTCGCCAAGGAGATCGTCCCGGTTACGGTGAAAAGCCGCAAGGGCGCAGTCGAAGTGACCCGCGACGAGCAACCGTTCACCGCCGACCCGGCCAAGATCCCGCAGCTGAAACCCGCGTTCCGGGAGGGCGGCACGGTAACACCAGCCAACTCCAGCTCGATTTCGGACGGCGCGGCAGCCCTCCTCCTCATGCGCGAAAGCGAAGCCAATCGCCGTAAACTGAACCCTCTCGCACGAATCGTAGGCACGGCCACCCATGCCCAGGCCCCCGCCTGGTTCACGACCGCGCCGATCGGTGCCATCAGCAAGCTGCTCGAGATGGTCGGCTGGCGGGCGCAAGACGTCGGCCTCTTCGAGGTGAACGAAGCCTTCGCCGTGGTCACGATGGCCGCCATGCGCGATCTCAATCTGCCTCATGACAAGGTGAACGTGCACGGCGGCGCGTGTGCGCTGGGGCACCCAATCGGAGCCTCGGGCGCGCGGATCATCGTCACGCTCCTGTCCGCGATGGAAAAATACGGCGAGACGAAAGGCGTGGCGTCGCTGTGCATCGGCGGTGGCGAGGCGACGGCCATCGCGCTGGAGCGCGTTGTCTGAAGCCTGCGGCTAGAGCAGCTTCGGCCGATGCACGTCCTTTCGTGCGTCCTGTTCTTTCTGGTGCAACCCTCGCATTTTGCGCTGATTCTTGTCGGGGCCGGGCTTTTGCTGCTCTTCATCCGTCCCGCCGCAGCACGGACTGGCAAAATGCTTGCCGCAACAGGATTTCTATCGCTGGTCGTGCTCGGCTTCTCGCCGATCGGTCACGCGCTACTGCTGCCGCTCGAGGAACGCTTTCCGCAGGGACCGATGCCCGCCGGGAAGGTTGCCGGCATCATCATGCTCGGGGGCTTCGAGGACCCGGGCGTCAGCCAGGCGCGCGGCGCACTTGCGCTCAACGAATCGGCGGAACGCCTCATGGCACCGATATTGCTCGCCCGGAAATTTCCAGAGGCACGCATCGTATTCACCGGTGGGGCGTCAGATATCTTTCTGAGGAGCGACAGCGCGGCCCCTTTCGTCGCCACCTTTCTTACAGCAGCAGGTGTAGCGCCGGACCGCATCGTGCTCGAGGGCAAGTCGCGCAATACTTACGAGAACGCCATCTATACGCGGTCGCTTGTCGATTCCGGGCCTGGCGAACGCTGGCTGCTGGTGACTTCGGCCTGGCACATGCCGCGTGCCGTGGGTGCGTTCCGGCGGGCCGGCTTCGACGTCGTCCCTTGGCCCACCGACTACCGGACTCGCGGCTCGGCAGATCTGCTTCAGCCGTTCGATAAAATGACTGAAGGATTGCGGCGAACGGATATGGCCGTCCGCGAGTGGATCGGGCTTGCCGCCTATTGGCTTCTCGGGCGGTCGGATTCCCTGTTCCCTGGGCCGGCGCCCAATCCCGCGTGAACGAACGACTTTTTATCTCTTTTCCAGCTTTGGCGACTCGACTGCCGGCTTTGGCTGCAGCTCCTTGACGAGATCGAACGACTTGCAGCCCTTCTCCGCCAGACGACGGTTGTATGCCTCGACCATTGCGCGATCGCGACGGTAGTCGGCATCGGGATCGGCACCCCGCTCGGTGCCGCCGAAAACGGGCGTCACGACCTTCTGGAGGCCCCGGGCAGCGAGCGAGCCTTTCCGGGTCAACTCGTAATCGCGGATCTGCAATATCCGAACCAGTGTCCGGCCCGCCAGCTTGTGGCAGTTGAGCGCCAGCTCGGAAGCGCTGAGGACGTAGCTGCCATCCGGCTGCAAACCGGCCTGAGCAGGGCTCTCTGCAGCCGGCCTTTGCTCCGCGGCCGATGATTGGTCAATCGCATTGGACTGCGCGCCCGCGCATCCGCAGACGAGGCCGGCGGCCAACAATACGATCTGTACTTCAGGTTTGAACATGAAATAGGTGTGCCCCGACTTCCCGGCCGAGCTGATGACCCTAACCGGGCAGATCTGCGGCAAACCTCTCTTGAAGCGTAAGGCCCGGCCCGATATCAACAGGAGATCGACCAAGATCATGGGTGAGGAAAGTCCGATGCCGCAAAAGATAATGATGGGCGCGAAGGCACTGGTCGCGGCGGCGAAAGCGGAGATTACCGAGTACAGCGCTGGCGAGGCGATCGAGCTCAGCAAACGGCCGGACGTGCTCCTGGTCGACATCCGTGACCCGCGGGAGCTCGCGCGCGAAGGCAAAATCCCGGGCGCCTTTCACTGCCCGCGCGGCATGCTCGAATTCTGGATCGATCCCGAGAGCCCCTATTTCAAGCCCGTATTCGGCGAAGACCGGACGTTTATTTTCTTCTGTGCCGGCGGAATGCGCTCTGCGCTCGCGACCAAAACTGCCCAGGACATGGGATTGAAGCCGGTTGCGCACATCATCGGCGGCTTCGGCGCCTGGCGCTCAGCGGGCGGGCCGATCGAGGGACCCGCTACCGACCGTTAGCTGCCCCGGCGGCCGGCTGCACATCGCAGTTCATCAGTGGAGGGCGTGAGAGCCGTCCTTCAGCAAGTCGCGCAGCAACTCATCCAGCAATTGTGTCGCGAGCGCATGGGCGGTCGGTGGATCGAGGTGCTCGGCCAGCAATCTCATGCCCGTCATGATCGCGGCGCCGGCCTCCTCGATCTCCTCGGTATCGTGAAAAGGTTGGTTCAACATCGCACTGTCCTCGTTTGCGATGGCTCGTTCGTTAGCGAAAACGCCCGCCAATCCGAAACGATCCATCGCGAATTCCGCAGGCAATCGCTTGAGCAACACCCGTGGAACTGTGCGACTTCAATTATCAATTAATATTGATGATTGTCGGAATGCCATCCGGCTATCCGCTGCGCGAAACGGTTACCGAAGATATTTCGGATAGATGCCTACCCTCCGACCACCGTGCCGCCGTTCGGATGCAGCACCTGCCCCGTCATGTAGCTGGAATCCTCGCTCGCCAGAAACACGTAGCAGGGAGCAACCTCGCGCGGTTGACCCGCGCGGCCCATGGGCGTGTTCTTTCCGAAGCTCTCGATGCCCTCGGCGGGGTAAGAAGAAGCCACGAGCGGTGTCCAGATGGGACCTGGAGCAACGCCGTTGACGCGAATACCACGATCGACGACGGCCTGCGACAGCGATCGCGTGAACGAAACGATTGCGCCGCGTGTGGCGCTGTAATCCATCAGATGCGCGCTGCCCTTATAAGCCGTTATCGACGTCGTATTGATAATCGAAGACCCCTCGCGCAAATGAGGCAACGCAGCTTTCGTCATATAAAAGTAACCAAAAACGTTGCTCCGGAATGTCCGCTCGAGCTGCTCGGCTGAAATATCCTCCAGCCGATTTCTAAGGTGCTGCTCGGCTGCGTTGTTCACGAGAATATCGAGTTTCCCGAACGTATCGACCGTCCGCCGCACCACATCTTGGCAGAAGGCTTCATCACCGATATCCCCCTTGATCGCGAGCGCCTGTTTGTTCTCCGCCTCGATGAGCTGTACGGTGTCGTCGGCGTCCCGTTGCTCCTCGAGGTAAACAAACGCAATGTCGGCTCCTTCCCGCGCCATTGCTATGGCGACCGCGCGCCCGATGCCGCTGTCGCCCCCCGTGATCAGGGCTATCCTGTCTTCAAGCCGCCCGCTCCCTTTGAACCGCGGAACGTATTCCGGTGCCGGGTGCATCTTGTGCTCGTGGCCTGGCTGGGGCTGTTGTGCTTTGGGGGGCGTGTCCGCACTCATGGCGATTTTTGTCCGTTAGAAATTTTCCAGTAAGGGCAGACAACCCTAGCAAGCCGCGGCAAGTTCCAGATCGTCTGCCCGCCGCTGGGAAGCGCTCTCAACTTCAGTTCACCAGATCAGGTTTCTCGCCACCTGTTTCCGCCGCGTCCTCAGAGAGCAGGATCACCAGCTGGCGCATACAGAAGCGGTAACGCCCTTCTCTCAACCGAAGTGGCGCTTGCGATATGGCGCGCAGAACGCATTCTTCCGAAACTAGCCCGCGTGCGGGATGGAATTCGGCCATGGCGGGGCAGCTCATCAACTCCACGTACGCGTCGAGCCGCGCCTGAATGGCAATGCCCGTTTCGACGATCCCCTCGACTACGCCTTCATCGATCAGCATGTCGAGGATGGCTTCCGCCCGGCCGCGTAAAGTGACGGCCTGAGCGGGCTCGAGCCGAAGGACGGCTTGGACGGCCTTGGCGAGAAGCTCAGGCGAGACAGCGGTTTCGGTTATTGCGTCACGCTCTTCCATCGTCGCAACTGAACCCGGCATCGGCATCCAGGTTCCGCTGCTTATCGGCGGCAGACGCCTCGCTCAGGCGCTCGCAACCGCGGCCAACCGCAGTTTTGCGAATTGGTCGCCGGGAACATCGAGCGTCCACAGCAGGCCGTCGGGAATGGCCTTCAGAACGACGTTCGCGCCGAGAGCCGTGGGGGTCACATGCTCGAGGATATCCCGCCCGAAGCCTCGATGCAGCAGGTCGCCGGCAGACTGACGGCCGCGCTCGCGCCAGACGATCAAGAGGCGTGGCTCATCCCCTTTCCCACGCTCGACGGACCAGCTTAGGTCTACGCGACCCGTCGCCACCGAAAGGGCGCCATGCCGTTCGGCATTGCTGGCAAGCTCGTGCAGCGCGAGGCCGATGTTGAGGATGGCCTCGGGGCGAAGGAACACATCGGGGCCCGAAGCGCGGATACGCGAATGCCGGCTTCCGAATGCGCTCCGCTGCACGGCGACGAGATCGCCCAGCAAAGCGCCTTCCCAGTCGTTGCTTATGAGCAGCTCGTGAGAGCGCGACAGACTTTGCAAACGCCCTGAAAAGCGCTGCTCGAAATCGGCGAGCCCCTCGCTGCGCAGGGCGGTCTGCCGGGCCATGGCCTGGATGATCGCCAACAAATTCTTGGATCGATGCGTCAGCTCGCGCAGGACGCTGGCGAGATGGCGATCGTGCTCCTTGCGCACCGAGATATCTCGGATAGTGATCGAGTAGCCGGCAATGTCGCCCGAATGGCCGTACACCGGATTGGCGATGATGCTGACCTCCATGGTATGCCCGTACTTGGTGCGGCACACGCTTTCGAGCCGGACCGTCTCGCCCTTCGCCATTGCCGCCTTGATACGCTCCATGCCGCTCGAATGTTCGTCCAGAAAGAGATCCTGCAGCGGCCGGCCCACAGCCTCCGCGCTGCTGTAGCCGAACGTGTTCGCGGCACCCGTATTCCAAGTCGCAATGATGCCGTCCGGCGAGGCGCTCAGGATTGCCTCGCTCGAGGAAGCAACGATTGCCGCCAGATAAGCGTTGGCGTTCTCGGCTTTCTTGCGTTCCGTGATGTCGATGACGACGCCCAGGACCGAAATCGCTACGCCGCCAGAATTGCGCCTGACGAATGCGCGGCGATAGAGCCAGCGCTCTTCGCCGGACGGCAGGACGATCCTGAACTCCTGATCGAAAGTGTCAGCCGGGCCGCGGATCGCGTCCTGGTGAGCCTGACGAAAGCGCACGCGATCGTCGGGATGCACATAGCTGACCACCTGATCGGGATCGCCCGAGAACTCGTCGACCGAGCGCCCGAAGAGGCGATACATCGCCTCCGACCAAGTCACATGGTTGGTCGCGAGATCGCGCTCCCACATGCCCATGTCGGTAGCGGACAGGGCGAGCGACATGCGCTCGTGCGCAATCCTGAGCTGATCTTCGGCAAGTCGCCGCTGGACCGACGCCGCTCGCAATGCACTTAGGACTTCATCTACCTCACGGAGGCGCAAGGCCAACTCGGGCATCGCCTCGCCCTTTCCGAAGGCCGACGCCGCGAGCGCAGTCATCCGGATCGGCGAGGCAAGCCTGGAGCCGAAATAGAGTGCGGCCAGGAGCGACAGGCTGAGCAAGGCGCCGCCGCCGAGCGCGAGGTACTGCCATGACCAAAGCCCTGGCAATAGGACGTCGAGCGGAGCGCTCGCCATGACCAGCCAGCTTGCAATGGTGGAGCGGGCAACAGCCTGGAATTCATCGCGGCCGAAAGCGCTTACAAGCTCGACCCGATCAGCCTGATCGGCACGGATTCTTGGTGGCATTTTGGCCGAATCGAGCTCGAATCCGGCGGAGTGCGCAATGAGACGACCCTGTCCATCGATGATGCCGTATTCCCAGCCGTCGCTCACGGGCGCACTTTGGAAAAGCTTGGAGAGGCGAGACGAATCGAACGCAGCCGTGACGAGAGCGCTCGGCTCGTTCTTTCTCAGCACCGGCACCGTTATCGTAAAGCTGGCCTCACCTGAAGCGAGGCCCGAGACATAAGGCTCCTTGGTCCGGACGACATTCCGGAACTCCGTGCTCGCGCTCTCGGAGGCGGGCAGCGCCCCACCCCACTGGACCCGTGTGTCGACCAGCGGCTGCCCGGACAGATCCGACAGAACGATGTACAGATCGGACCCTTCGCGGACGAGCTTTGACGCGAAATTGTGGAACGCCGCCAAGTCCCCTCTATCGAGGCTCGGAGAGGCTGCCAGTGTCTGCAAAGCGAGAATAACGCTGCTGAGCTCCCGATCGACATCCGACTTCAGTAGTCGAACGATCTGCAGCGATTGCTGCTCGAGTCGCTCCCTTTCGGCAGCAACATTCTTATGCAGAGCAATTCCGGAAAGGACCAGGATCGGCGCGGCAACAGCCAGGGCGTAAACGGCCAGATATTCTCCGATCGTCCGAGGCCGCGGCCGAGGGCGACGGGTGCCCGCAAATGGCCAGCTTTCCAGCACGGGTATGTATGCCATTTCCCCCTCTTTTTTCGAGTGTCACCCGGTCCGTCTGAAGACCTGGCAGCGACTCAAACCCCGTAGGTTGTGCAGAGGCATACGCACCACAGAACCGATACCCACAGCTCGGCGCGGCAAGTGGCGAGGCGCAGACTTATAGTCTGTCGCGCACATGGATGCCGCCTCTCCGGAGATCACCGGATTCGGCTGCCAGCCGCGTGGTACTTCGCTGAGCTCAGGTACCGCGCGCACGCTGTCGTCCTCGCAGCACGGCTCGGCCGCTGGCGTGTGTCGAGGCAGTGTTGCACGCAAAGTCAAGGCATTAACCCTCTCAACGGAAGCTAACGCGCAACCGACTTAAAGGTTCCATTTCTTGGCATTACTGGTTCTCTCGTCCTACTTCGATTTCAAAACCGAAACATTTGTGAAGAGTCCTCCGCGGGCTGGAACGGTTTCCGCTTTGTACGCGTTTGGTTTGTGCCCCTAGACGTGGACGCAGGCGATGCGTCCAGTTCCTGACCGCGGCTACAAAGGTAGCCGCGGTCCTTTTTTTTCATCCTGAGCCTAAGCCTAATGAAAACTGAACGTCGGATTATGCAACCGCGCGGCACGACAGCGGTCCTGTCCTTGCTCTCTGGCCGAGGGCAAGAACGCACTAGCGCCGTCTGCGTTCCTTCCTCGAGGGAACTCGCCCAGCCTGCCCTCGCCCTTTGAGCGACCAAGGACCCATTCTGATGGAACTGAGCCGGTACAAGCGTGCGAGAGCGGCAGCTGCTCCTTCCTTGCCGGGTTCGCTGTTGACGGCGGCGCTGGTCATCGCCGGTCTCTACTTCGGCAGCGACCTATTCGTTCCGCTTGCAATCGCCGTGCTGCTGAGCTTCGTGCTGACGCCATTGGTGGTTGGGCTGCGACGATTTCGCATCCCCCGCGCCATCGCCGTCGTTCTGGTCGTGGTTTCAGCGTTCTCGATCATCTTCGGGCTCGGCGCACTCATGGGCGGTCAAGTCACCGCGCTGCTCGAACGCCTTCCCCAGTACGAATGGACGCTGCGCCAGAAGATCAGAGACCTGCGGCCGCAGCCTGGCGCACCTGCAGGCATCGTCGAGCGGACGACCGAAACGCTCCAAAATTTGGGCAAGGAGCTCGACGAGCGGTCGGAATCCCCATCTCTGGCGCAGCCCAAAACATCTGCCGGTCCGCAGCCCATTCCGGTCGAGATCCATAGCCCGCCGCCGGCCGCGCTGGAGTACTTCCAGCGGATCGTGCAGCCGTTGCTGGAGCCGCTGGCGAGCACGGGACTGGTCTTGATTCTCGTCATCTTCATCCTGCTTCAGCGCGAGGACCTTCGTGACCGTCTGATCCGCCTATTCGGGGTCGCGGATCTAGGACGGACCACCGATGCCATCGACGACGCGGCGCGCCGGCTCAGCCGCTTGTATCTGACGCTGACCACCATGAACGCGGTTTATGGCGCAGGGATCGCGGTGGCGCTGTGGCTGATCGGGCTTCCCAATCCCCTCTTGTGGGGCATCCTGGCCGGCCTTTTGCGTTTTGTCCCCTACATCGGCACCGTAATCGCGTTGGTTTTTCCGGTGCTTCTTGCCGCTGCCGTCGAGCCGGGCTGGTCGCTTGCGGCATTAACTTTGATCATTTTCATCGTCGGCGAATTTACGATGGGGCAGGTGTTGGAGCCCTGGCTTCTCGGGAACTCGACGGGGCTCTCGCCGCTAGCGGTGATCGCGGCGGCATCGTTCTGGACATGGCTGTGGGGGCCGATCGGCCTGCTGCTCGCAATCCCGCTCACGGTTTCCCTTATGGTGCTCGGCCGGCATGTGCCGCAGCTCAACTTCATCTATGTGCTCCTCGGCGACGAGCCGGCCCTGACCGCGGCACAACGCTTCTATCAGCGCATGCTCGCCGGAGACATCGACGAGATCACCTACGATGCGGAGCAGTTCGTCAAATCGAAGTCGCTCCTCTGTTATTTCGACGAGGTGGCGCTCCCCGCGCTCGTCATGGCTCAGGCTGATGTCCGGCGGGAGCGGCTTGGGCCAGACCGGCTGTCTGAAATGCGGGAGCTCATCGGTGAGCTGATCGAGGAACTCGAGGATGTCGAAATCGGCAAGCCGCCGCCGAAGGCGGGCAAGGAAGACGAGGAGCAGCCTTCGGACTTGCCGGTGCTCGCGCCGGAAGAATTGAAACCCGGCTGGCGCGTGGCCGAGCCGGTGCTGTCGGTGGGCGTGCGCAATCCGCTCGACCAGGCGGCAGCGGAAATCCTGGCGCACCTTGCCGCCGGCTACGGCGTCGGAACCCGGGTGATCGGCGCAAGCGAAGTGACGACCGCAGCCATCAATCAACTCGACATCGCCGACGCAAAACTCGCCGTGTTGTCCAATGTGGACACGGCGCGTGCTCCAGCCCATGCCCGGCTGATGATGCGTCGGCTCAGGCGGCGCAATCCAAACCTGAAGTTCCTGATCGGGGCCTGGGGCGAAAGCGAAGCCGGGTCCGGGCCGGAGGCGGTCGCGCCGATGGAAAGCGGTCCCGCCATACAGCGGATGACGTCGCTGCGGTCCGCACTCGGGGAGATTTTGAGAGAAGCCCGGGCGGAGCCGTCAAGTGTCCCGATACCGGCCAGGAAAGTCGAGCAGCCGGAGCCTTGCAGCGTGGGCGAGCTGCAGCCGGAGCCCGCTGCTCAACGCCGGCCAGCGTAGGGATTCTCGCCTTTCCGCAGCATGAAGCGGATCGGAACGCCCGGCAGATCGAACGTCTCGCGGATTCCGTTAACGAGGTAGCGCACATAAGCCTTCGGCAGCCCCTTGGGTTGCGAGGCGAACGCGACGAAGGTGGGCGGCCGCGTCGAGACCTGGGCGATATAGCGGATCTTGATCCGCCGGCCCTTCGATGCAGGGGGCGCATGTTGCTCCACGGCTTCCCGCAGCCAGCGGTTGAGATCCGGAGTTGGCACCCGCCGGTTCCAGGCCTCGTAGACCTGCAGTACGGCTGCGAGCAGCCTGTCCAGCCCGCGCTCTGCCAGCGCCGATATGGGGACCACCGGCACGCCCGGGACCTGCGCAAGCTTCTCCGCAACGGACTCTCGCAGATCGCGCAGCACCGCCTGTTTGTTCTCGATCAGGTCCCACTTGTTGACGGCAATCACGAGCGCCCGTCCCTCTTCCGCCACAAGATCACCGATCGTCAGATCCTGATGCTCGAGCGGGCGCTCGGCGTCGATCATCAGAATGACCACCTCGGCATAGCGGATGGCGCGCATGGTGTCCGACGTCGCGAGCTTCTCCGCCAGTTCCGTGATGCGCGCCTTGCGCCTGAGGCCCGCCGTGTCGATGAGGCTCAGCTTGCGCCCGCGCCATTCGAAATCCGTGGCGATGGCATCACGCGTGAGGCCCGGTTCAGGCCCGGTCAAGAGACGTTCCTCGCCGAGCAGCGCGTTGACCAGCGTCGACTTGCCCGAATTGGGACGCCCGACGATGGCGACCCTGATGGGGCGCGCGTCGGCATCTTCGGCTTCGATCTGCTCCTCGGCTCGTGAACCCTTCTTTGCCGGTGCCCAATCTTCGAGCCCCAGCGCCCTCAGCATCTCCGAAACGAGCTCGCCGATGCCCTCGCCATGCTCAGCCGAGATCGCGACAGGCTCGCCGAGCCCAAGCTCGAAGCTCTCGTAGAAGCCGTCTAGCCCCTTGCGGCCCTCGCATTTGTTGGCGACCAGGATGCAGGGCCGCCCCGCAGCGCGCACGACCCGGGCGAAGGCGGCGTCAGCAGGCGTGATGCCCTCGCGCGCGTCGATCACGAACAGAACCAGATCGGCGGTCTTCAGCGCCTGCTCCGTCTGGCGCGTCATGCGGGCGGCGATCGTCCCCGGCGCTGCTTCCTCGAGACCTGCTGTGTCGACCAGGTTCACTTCATGTGCGCCCAGCGTCGCCGTGCCCTCGCGCCGGTCCCGCGTGAGACCCGGCATGTCGGACACGAGCGCCGCACGCCGGCCGATGAGCCGGTTGAACAACGTCGACTTGCCGACATTGGGACGGCCGATGATGACGATGTTGGGTCTGGACGTCATGGGGCGGGCTGCCAGTAGGGGAAATCCTGCCGGCCGTCGAGGCCAAGGCGAGTGAGATTGATCGAAGCGAAACTGCCGGTCGTTAGTTGTAGGCGACGAGCCGCGCCTCGTCCGTCAGCACGTACATGCGCCCGCCGGCGACAATCGGTGCAATGTAAACGGGTCCGCCGACGCCCTGCTGGACCGTGACTCGCCCGGTCGCCGGGTCAACGCCGACGAGCTGACCTTTGTTCGAGGTGAGCCAGAGCTGATTGCCCGCGAGCGTCGGGCCGGACCAAGTGCTCGTGCCCGGTAGCTTCGCCGACCAGATCACCTTCCCGTCCTGGCGGGTCAGAGCATGAAGCTGGCCGTTCGTGTCGACCACGAAGATGTTGTTTCCGGCGATAACTGGCGGCTGCGTGCCCGGCACGTTGAGCGACCAAAGGCGCTCGCCCGTCTTGATTCGGGTGGCGATCAGGCGACCCGCGTGGCCAACTCCATAGACCACGCCGTCTGCGATGACGGGCCGGGCCGCATCGCTCAATGATGCGAGCGAGGACACGGTCCGCGTCCGCGCAAGGCTTTCCGACCACACAGGCGTGCCGTCCTGCTCGTGCAATGCGACGAGCTCTCCCGAAGGATACGGTACGATGACCACCCCCGCATCGACAGCCGGGCTCGGGTTCGAAATGATGCTGGTACGCTCGGGCAAGCCGCGGAAGGTCCATAACTCGCCGCCGTCGAAGCCCGCCAGCGCGAACACGTGTCCCTCGGTCGTCACGACGAAGACCTTGTCGTCCACCGCCGTCGGCGAGGAGCGAATGGGAACGCCGATGTTCTTCGTCCAAAGCGTTTTACCGGTGGCGGGATCGAGGGCGACGACGGTGCCGAAGCCGGTCGCGACGTAAAGCCGCCCATTGTCCATCGCGAGGCCACCGCCGTACCCGCTCTCCTCCCGCTCGCCCTCCGGCACCAACGAGGTGCGCCATACGACCGATCCACCTGAGGCAGAGACCGCCGTCACCTTCGCGGTTGCGTCGAGCGCAAATACGCGCCCGCCGTAAACGAGGGGGCTCGCCGTGAGCTTGCCCTTGGTGCTGGAGCCGGAGCCTACGTCCGCGCTCCAGGCCCGTTTCACGGAACCGCCAAGGGCGAGATGGCCGGGCGCGTTGCTGGGTACGCCGCCGGGTTGGGTCCATTCCTCGTTGGCGCGCGGGGCAGGCAACACGACCGGCTTGTCAGCCGTAGCCAGCTCCCCGCCGATCGTATCGCGCGCCTGCATGACAGGAATGCGCTTGCCCGGCAGCGGATGCTCTTTTTCGGCGAACGGGTTGAGGTCGGTGATCTTGGGCAGGCTCGGCAGGCTACTACCGCCGCAACCGCCGAGGCCGATCGCCACGAGCAAGGTGGGCGCCAGCATTTGCCCCAGCCGTTGCGATCGTTTCCCCGCGACACCCATCAAGCCTCCCCGTCACTGCACCTTCGGCGATTCTGCGGGCTTACCGCCGCTGACCGGCTGGGTCGAACCCGTGGTCTGCTGCGCCTCCGCCGAGGTGATCAGGCCCATCATGATGCCGGAACGCTCCCGTACCGAAGGAGGCGTTTTCTGGTCGGCAGCGAGCTCCAGGAAAATCTGCCTCGCTTCCTCAAGACGACCCGCACGATAAGCAGACAGGCCCAGAAGCTCGCGTGCGCTATGCCTCCAGGCATTGTTGTCCTGCATCAGAGGGGTGAGCCGATTCTGCATTTCGGTAAAGTCGGCCCTGTCGATTATCAACGCTGCCGTTTGCAGCCGGGCATAATCGCGAAGCAGTGAATCGACGCTGCTGTCGGCAGCTATCGCCTCAAAACTCCTGAGTGCCTCGTCCGTCTGCCCGGCCGATGCCGCCTCGCCAGCGAGCTGGAGGCGGGCCAGGGTGGCATAGCCCGATGGCGCATTCTGCACCAGGTCCTGGAACGCTTGCCGCGCCTCGTCGGCCTTGCCTTGCTCTACGAGTTGCATCGCCGTCTGGTAGCGCGCGCCGGCCTCCGCAGCAGCAGAAAGCGTACGCGCCTCCCACCACTTGTAGCCTCCCACGCTGGCGACGATGAGCACCGCGACAACAATGGCGTAGATGCCATAGCGGTCCCAGAGCTTCGCCATCTGCTCGCGGCGAACCTCGCTTTCGAGCTCCCGCAACATTGCGTCGCGTTCGTCAACCATTCTCGGATCGGCCCTCCTTGCGCCTGATCCTGGATGCCTTCTGCGTCCAGGGCGCTGCACTCATAGCGCAATGCGCCGGTCACGCCAACGCGACCGCTTTGCGGCCACAATCGCCCGGGCGGCAAACGGGCGAGCGGTTTACCTCCTGGTGCAATGGGTTTCCGGCGGTTTTGCGGCCTGCATTTTCGCCGCGGCCCCCCTACGACTGGCCCGGCAGCAGAGGCACGCCGATCAGCCAGGCGTGCCCGACAGTCAGCATGAACCCATAAAGCGCGAGTCCCGCTGCGATAGCGATAATGTCGTTGACCCAGCCGTGGGGCGCTGTCGGTATCTTGACACTGCGGCGCTTCACCGAGATCCGGTCATAGACGGCATACGCGAGAAAACTTCCGAAGAGCAGGATCGAGGCAAGATCGCCATTTGCAAGCAGATGCGCGGTCGCCCACAGCTTGATGCCTGCCAGCATCGGATGCTTGGTCGCAGTGCGGATGTGGGACGGCACGTAGGCGGCAACGATCAGCACCATCGCTGGTAGCATCAGGAGAAAGGCAATGTGCCGGGTCCAGATCGGCGGCGTCCAGATCTCCGGGTTCTTGCCGGCCATTACCTGCAGCTTGCCATAGCCAATGATGATCAGGACGAGACCGACGAGCGCGACGACCGAAAAGATCGCCTTGTAGCGGTTCTCCCCCAATCGTCCTGCCAGTCCGCGCCTCAGGTCCGCCTCGGTCGGAACGAGGTGCACCAGAAAGAACACGAGTAGTCCGAGAACGAGCGGAAGCATCGATCGACTCCTGCCGCCTATAAGCCGAGTTCCGTTAACCGACTGCCAACTTTGTGCACCGACTTGTCAGTCCTGCCACAACTCCGACGAACCTTTATTCGATTGTGCCAATCAGCGCGAGCATGTTAGTTGACGCTGGGGACCGGGGAAGCGTGGGGGTCCCATTGGAGATTTGCGTAGGCTTGACCGGCGTGGCGGCGGCCTTGGGAATCGGTGCGGATTTGCGCTCCGACATGCGCAGCTCTGCGAGATCCCCCCAAGCATCGGGAACCTGAGTGAGGTTACGATGGACAGCAGTCGCGAAGGCGCGGTCAAGAAGCTCAATGGCCATGGCAATGGGCTGAATGGCCACGGGACTGGACAATCCGACGACGGCGCACCGCAACCGCCGCTTTCCGGACTGGTGGACGAGTTGGCGCAGGCCATGAACATGGCCCGGGAAAGCCTGGACCGCCCACAGCCACAGCCCCTCAATCCAACCGCCCCGCCGCTGCCTGCGATGGCACCTCCTCGCACCCTCTTCGAGGACGAGGATGACGATGCGGCGATGCCGATCCCCTCGACCTGGCGCACGCCGCCGGAGCCGCCGAAGACGGGTACGCTCCGGGATCAGCTCCGTGCCGCCGGCTTCGGCTTTGCGACCGGACTGGCTGTCATCGTGCCTGTCGTGCTCGTGATGACTGGCCGGCTTGGCGACGTCAGCTTCGACGCCTTGTTCGGCAGCAGTGACCCGATCACCAGCAAGGTGTCGCAATCTGCTGCCATCCCGCAAAGGACGCCGGAGCGAGTGCCGGTGCAGGTCCAACAGCGGACGGTGCCGACGACCATCGTGACGCCCAGGGCCACGCCGGACTCAGCGCCAGCCCGACCTACAGCATCAAGTCCCGAGCCGACCAACTTGGCCCCTGCGGCTGCTACGCCTCCGCCGGCCGCTCCCGCGGAGGCCGAGGCACCGCCATCCAAGCCGTCGTGGGCCGATACCATCGCCGAAGCCAAGGACCGCATTCAGGCCGGCGATATCCGTGGTGCGCGCGAGATGCTGCTCCCTGCCGTGGCCGCCAACGAGCCTGAAGCCATCATGACGCTGGCTGAAACGTACGATCCCAACATGCTGGCCGCGTGGGGCATTCGGGACGTCACGGCTGACGTCGAGCAAGCTCGGCAGCTCTACGCGAGAGCTCTCCGCGAAGGCGTCGAGCCGGCCCGCATTCGGCTGCGGGGGTTGAACTGACCGAGCGCGCGCGGCCAAGCGCCTGCGGCTGTCTCCGGCAAAATTGAGCAATATCCAAACCCAAGGGGCGGGCATCCGCGAGATGCTGTCCGCTGACGTGGCGACCTGCTCCTTGATGAACCGCGCTTGCCATCATCACCGTCTGCACCGATGTTCACCGAGAGAGGCCGCCGGCGAGATCCGGCCGATGATGAGGACCGCTCCCGTGTATCGTCACATTTTGGTCGCAACGGATGGGTCGGAGCTGTCGGAGCGCGCCATCCGGCAAGCGGTAGCACTGGCTCAGGCGCTGCAGGCGAAAGTCACGGCTTTGCACGTCATCAAACCCTGGCGCACCGTGGCGCCAGGAGAAATCATGGTTGCCTTCCCCGAGTCCGAGTATCGGAAGGGGGCGGAAATTGCTGCGCAAAAATACCTCGATGTCGCCCTGGATGCCGCCCGGGAAAGGAATGTCCCCTGCGACGCGAGGTTGGTGGAGCACCCGCATCCGTGGCAGGCGATCCTTTCGACGGCCGAAGCGGCCGGCTGCGACCTGATCGTCATGGCGTCCCACGGCCGCAAGGGACTGCAGGCTCTGCTCATCGGCAGCGAAACCAAGAAGGTGCTGGCGCACAGCAAGCTGCCGGTGCTCATCTGCCGCTGACGCCGGCACGGCCGTCGCGGTGGTGCGCAGGTATAATAGAGCGTGAGCCCCTTCTGCCGTCACTACGGCCTACCCGTACTGCGACAGCCTTACGTTTCGCGAATTTTTATCTGCAGGATTGCCGCGCAGCCCAGCGGATTGAGTTGACATGGGCCGCAGCGCACTGCATCTACCGCGCAAGCGCGCGAACCCGTTCGCCGCTCGTTTCATCAATTGGATCAGAAATGGACGTGCCTAGTAGTCGTCCCTTCGGGGACATCGACCGGAACGCGACAATGCAGCCTGTCGGGGCTGCCATCTGCCGTAGGGTACGGCTCGCCGTGTCGGCTCCGAGGGCTCGCACCTAAGCCCTTCCAGTCCGCCACCGGCTGCCCGCGCCCGGGCAGCCATGAGGAGGCGGACCATGAATCAGGAAGTCTTCCAGGACCGGGATCTTGTGGCCGCTGCCGACAGTGGCCCTGCTGACTTCGCGCCGCTCATACTGAACCGGCTGCGCCAGCGCGATACCGACTCGATTGTCGCCTACCTGGAAGATCAGCACCCGGCAGACGTCGCCAATCTTCTTGCCAACCTGCCGCCGCAGGATGCGAGCCGTGTGCTGCGTCTGCTGCCGCTCGACATGCGCGCCGACGTGTTCGGCTATCTGGGAATGGAGCACCAGCTCCAGATCGGCCAGGCGCTCGGCCGGAGGGAGTTCGCCAAGGTTGTCTCGGAGATGTCGGCGGACGAGCGGGCCGACCTTTTCAACCGCTTGCCGCAAGAGCAGCAGGAAACACTGCTGCCGGCCCTGGCACAGGCCGAGCGCGAGGACATCCGCAAGCTGGCATCTTACCCGGAAGGGACAGCCGGCGCGATCATGACCTCCGACTATGCGACCCTGCCGCCGAACATCACGGCCCGAGAGGCGCTGGAGGTCCTGCGGCTCGCCGCGCCGGACAAGGAGACGATTTACAATGCTTACGTCGTCGATGAGCAGCGGCGGCTGACGGGCGTGGTCTCCTTGCGCGACCTGATCCTCGCCAGGCCCAGCGCGAAAATCGCAGACATCATGGACACGCACGTCATCTGCGCCCGCGCCGAGGACAGCCAGACAGAGGTGGCGCGGCTCATCGCCAAGTACGACCTCATCGCGCTGCCGATCATCAACGGCGGTGACGCGCTCGTTGGCATCGTGACTCAGGACGACGCGATGGATGTCGCCGAAGAGGAGGCCACGAAGGACTTCCACAAAGTCGGCACCGTCGGGGCGATCGCCATCAGTCTGAAAGAGGCGAGCATCGGCCTGCTCTACCGGAAGCGGATCACGTGGCTGGTCGTGCTCGTGTTCTTCAACATCTTCTCGGGCGCGGGCCTTGCGCTGTTTCAGGACACCATCGTGTCGCACGTGGCGCTGGTCTTTTTCCTGCCTCTGCTCATTGCTGGTGGCGGCAACGCCGGCGCACAGGCCTCGACGCTGATGGTCCGTGCATTGGCGACGGGCGACGTGCGCCTCGCCGACTGGGGCTACATGCTGGCCCGGGAGCTCGTCGTTGCAGCCGCTCTCGGCCTCACCATGGGGCTTGCCGTCGCCATGATCGGCATCGCTCGAGGCGGTCCGCAAATCGCCCTGATCGTCGCGGCGACGATGGTGCTCGTGGTGATTACCGGCAGTATCATCGGCATGTCGTTGCCGTTCGTACTCAGCCGATTCAAGCTGGATCCGGCGTCTGCGAGCGCACCGCTCATCACGTCAATTGCCGACGTCGCGGGGGTGCTCATCTACCTCAGCATCGCCACGTTCGTACTGGGCTGAGATGGAGCGCAGCGCGGCGGTGACCAGGCTGGCGCGAGGCAACCGATAGTCCCCGGATGCGTTTGAAAGCCGTGCGGCAGCCGATGAAATCGAGCAGGGCTGATGCAGCTTGACCTCCGTAATCTGGGCTCCGCTCTGTCAATCGGCCTGGCGATATCGGCATGCGACGCTTCGCGGGAACCACCTCCGCACCTCCGTATCGAGGGCGGGGACGCGACCGTCGGTCGCCAGCTCATCGTCAACAATGGTTGCGGGACCTGTCATGTGATTCCAGGCGTTCCCGGAGCGATCGGCATGGTCGGTCCGCCGCTCGATGATTTTGCACAACGAACGGTCCTGGCGGGCACTTACCCAAACGTGCCCCGCTGGCTCGTTCCTTGGCTGATGGACCCGCCGGCGCTACAGCCCGCGACGGCCATGCCGAATCTTGGACTGTCGGCGGAAGAGGCCGGCCATATCGCAACTTATCTTTACACCCTTGGCGCGGCGGGTGTTGCGCCCTACGAGTATCGGCCGGCCACATCCCAGTACCCCTGGCTTGAAGAGGCTGACGCATATCGCGAGGCCGAAACCCGAAGACTTTTTGAAACCGAGCGCATCGGAACAGGGAAGGCTCGCATTCCGATCGAGCGCGCGATGGAATTGCTCACCACTACGCCGGAGGTAGGCCGATAGTCGCCTGCGCTACACGGCGAGCGGCCATGTACCAGATGGCCCACAAGAGGGCGAGGCCGAGCCAGACCGGCGGGTCGGCCCATGTCAACGCCGGCATGCCCGCGGATGCCGGTCGCACGAGCCAGAGCATATGGGCGAGATACTGCACGAACAGGAACAGGCCGGCCGCCACCATCCGCCAGCGGCTTGGATGAGAAGGAAGGAGCAGCACAATCGAAGCGAGGAGAGAGGGAAGCGCTACGGCCATCATCGGCCAGCGCCATGCCCCCTCCGAGCGCGCCAAGTACCATTCGACCTCTGCAGGCAGGTTGGCCATCCAGACGACGAGGAACTGGGCAAACCAGACCCAGAACGTCAGCAGCGCCAGAGTAATCGCTGCCCGCTGAAGACTGTGATAGCGGGCCGGATCGGGATAGCTCTGCTGCAGCATGGCTACGACGAGCGCGAGCGCCATAGCCCCGGCGAGCTGCGTCACCGTATATGCGAATGCGAACAGACTCGACCACCAGACCGGCTCGCGTGAGCCGACCCAATCGATCGAAAAGATTGCGGCGGTAGGCGCCAACAGCGCCAGTCCAATGGCACTTGCTTTCTGGTGCCGGCCCCGACGCAGAATGGGAATGGCAATGGCGATCCACAAAACGAGGATTACGGCTCCGCGCACCAGGACGAACGATTCGCTCAGATAAAGTTGCCGCTCGGGCGCGATACCACGTATCGGACCGGCCGCCCATGGGTAAAGCAGGTCGGCGCCGACCGCCAGAGGAAGCGCCAGGAAAAGGACGAGCGGTGTCGTCGATGCCGCGGCCTCGAGCGGACATCGTACGGGATGAAGCCACGTCTCCCCGAGAAGATGCCCGATCATAAGGAGGCCGAGGCTGGCCGATGCCAGGCCCGCAAGCACCAGGAACGCGACGAGCCAAGCCTCGAGCAATGCCTCAGTCCGCCAACCTATTGCGAAAACAATGGCGAGCAAAACGACTGTGCCATACGTTAGCGCCTGCAGAGCCGTGACGTAGTGCGTGCCAGCCTCCGCGTCTGAACCGTTCATTGTCCCACCTGCCGGCGGAGGTCTTCCGGCAATCTGTCGAGCGGAGCGGATTGGCTGAGCTGTAGCGCCTTCACGTAGCTCGCGATCGCCCAACGATCTTGCGGCGGCACCCGCTCGGCGAACGGAAACATCAAGCCGCTTCCTTGCGTGATCACCTCGACGATGCGAGAACGCGTCAACGCTTGCTGCGGTTGGGCATGGAACGATGGCGGTGCTGGAAAACCGCGCTGGACCACAACGCCGTCACCATAACCCGTCAACCCGTGACAGGGCGCGCAGAACGCGTCGTAGCGGTTCCTCCCTGCAGAAAGGAGTTCAGCTGTGATAGCTGGCCCCGGCCCGGCGAGCTGGCGCATGGCTTCGGCCGTGCCACGGGGGACGGTGCCCGGCGGCACGGCAATGCGAAATTCCGTACGGGCGCGTCTCGCCGTGACCGGAGTGCCGTCCGAGGGCGCCGCATCACACCCGGCCAGCAGCAAAAGCGCAGGACAGAGCGCAGCGGCGGCCCTGATCATCCGGTGAGCTCCACTCGCGTGATCGCTACGGCCCCATGCTTCTCGAGCAATGCCGTCACATCGCGTGGCTCGTAGGCCGGATCCTCGGCCAGCACCGAAAGGAAGAAGTGATCTTCCGATGCCCGTTCAAAGTCGGGCACGACAAAAACCGGATGATTGAGCCTTGGAAGCCGGCATTTGACCAGCATCGTCACGAACGCCGCCGTTGCGAGCCATATTGCGGAAACGATGATCGTTGCCGGAATGAAGGCTGGCCAGCTATTGAGCGGTCTGCCGCCGACGTTGAGCGGATAGTCGATCCCGTTCATCCAATATTCGCTAAAATACGTGATTGCACCACCAACCACCGCCGCCGTCGCTGCGATGACCGGCACGATGACCGTTCTGCAACCGAGGTCACGCGAAACGTTTAAGAGCGGAAAGGGAGCGAAAGCTTCGATCCGGCGGTAGCCGGTATCGCGTGCGGCGCGTGTCGCTGCGATGAGCTGATCGGCCGTTTCGAACTCGCCAATGATGCCATAGTCGTTGCGGCTCACGAGCGGCTCTCCAAATGCTCATCGTGACGCGTTTCAGACATGGAAATCACTGGCAGGTAGCGCACGAAAAGCAAAAAAAGCGCAGCGATGAGGCCGATGCTTCCCAGAAAAAGATACCACTCGGGCGCGGTCGGGGAATAAGTTCGCCACATCGACGGCAGGTAATCGCGCTGTATGCCGGCGACGACGAGAGAGAGCCGGTCGAGCCAGATCCCGGCCGTCACGGCAAGTCCGACGAGCAATGAGAGGCCATCATTCAGCCGCACATTCCTCAGCCACAGGACTTGCGGAACGATCACTGACAGCGCAATGGTGCCCCAGTAAAGGCTGGCGTAATCACCCAGCATCCGGTTCAGGGCGGCAGTCTGGGCGAAATCGTCGGCGAATAGCGCGACCCCGATCTCGCCTGCGTAAACGTAGGCAGAGACGAGCGCATTCGCGAGCAGCAGCTTTCCGATGAGGTCCATGTCCTCGTCGTCGATGTAGCGCTCGAGGCGCAACGAGGTGCGTAGAGCTGCAGCCGCGAAGAGGATCAGGGCCAGCCCGCTCTCGAGTCCACTGACGATGAAGTGCAGCGGCAGGCGGGTTTCATGCCAGTCGGGAACCAGAGTGACTGCGAACTCGAATGCGATCGTGCTCTGGATGACGAGCACCAGCGGAATTACCGCGATTGCAACGAGGCGATAGGCGCGCTGATGAAAGGCCCAGTGCCGGATCGAGCTGCGCCAGCCCAGCGCGAAGACAGCAAAAACGCGCTTCGCGGCCACCGAACGGGCACGGTCGCGTAGAGTCGCGAGATCCGGGATCAGGCCGACGTACCAGAGCATGGTCGTGACCATCAAATGCGTGATGATCGCCCAGAAATCCCAGGTCAGCGGACTGCGGAACTGCGGCCAGACCTGAAACTCTGCTGGATATGGAAACATCCAGTAGAAGAGCCACGGCCGGCCGAGGTGAATGATCGGAAAGACACCGGCGCAAACCACAGCGAAAAGGGCGAGCCCCTCGGCGAATCGATTGATGGCTGTACGCAGACTATGCCGGCGCAGGACCAAAATTGCTGCGAACAAGCTGCAGCCATTCGCCAATCCGATCCACCAGACATAGTTGGTGAGATCGAAACCCCAGACGAACGGCACGTTGATGCCCCAAACGCCCACGCCGACAAAGACAGCAAGTCCGACCGCATACGCCAGCACGAAAACCATAGCCACCGAGGCGATGAGGCTGGCGGCCCAGCGCCAGCCGAAGTCCGGCGACAACGGAATACGGGCGATGTCCCGGGCGGGCGCTTCAGCCGGCATCGTCATGAGCGTCTGCTGCACCTTGGGCGGACGGCCCATCCGAGATACGGGCGAGATAGGTCGTGCGCGGCTGCGTGTTCAGTTCTCCCAACAAAGCGTAATTGCGCGGGTCCTGCTTTTGTTTTCGTACAAGGCTGGCGGGATCGTTGATGTCACCGAAAACGATTGCGCGGGTCGGGCAAGCCTGCTGGCACGCCGTCATCAGCTCGCCGTCGCGGATCGGCCTGTTCTCGATGCGAGCAGCGATGCGGGTTGCACTGATCCGCTGGACGCAATATGTGCACTTCTCCATGATGCCGCGCCATCGAACCGTGACCTCCGGATTGAAAACATCGTCCGTCGCCGCGAATGGAAGCCAAGAATAATCGAACCAGTTGAAACGGCGCACCTTGTAGGGACAGTTGTTGGAGCAGGTCCGTGTGCCGACGCATCGGCTGTAGGTCATCTCGTTGAGGCCCTCGCTCGAATGCACCGTTGCATTCACCGGGCAGACGAGCTCGCACGGCGCTTTTTCGCAGTGCATGCAGGGCACCGGCTGAAAATAGGTTTGCGGGCTATTTGGATGACCTGAGTAATAGCGATCGATGCGCAACCAGTGCATTTCGCGACCGCGCGCAACTTCCTCCGGGCCGACAACGGGCACATTGTTTTCAGCCTGACAAGCGATGACGCAGGCGTTGCAGCCTAGGCAGACGTCGAGATCGATCGTCATGCCCCAGGCGTTGCCGTCGTAAATAAAATCCGGATAAAACGATGGTGGCGGTGATACTGACGAGGAGGCACTTGCCGCTCCGGGCGCGACGACGCGGACGATGTCCCGCCCCTCCATGGAGTGATGATGCTGTGTTGTGACCAGTCGCTCGCGACGTCCCGTGGAAAGTACGTCGACGTTCTCGATGATCCAGGGCTCCTGCGACGTGCGCAAGCGATAAGCATCGAACCCCCGCGAGTTTCCGATTTTTCCCGCAGCGGTCCGACCGTAGCCAAGCGTCACCGTAACTGCATTCTGGGCATGGCCCGGCAACGGCCAGACCGGCGCTTCGATGCTGCGCCCGTTGTGACGGAAAACTGCGATATCGCCTCCACGCAAACCCAACGCTGATGCGCCGGCGGGAGCCATGAACGCCGCATTTCCCCAAACCTGCTTCGACAGAGGTTTCGGGAGCTCCTGAAGCCACGCGTTGTTCGCGAAGCGGCCGTCCCATACGGACGGATCGGGCGCGAACACGACTGTCTGCCCCGCGGCAGGCGGTGAGCTCGTGGCGGGAGGCGGAGACCAATCGCCAGGCTGCACCGGGACAGTGACTTCTCCGCTGCCCTCGATCAGGCCCTGCTCCAGCGACGTGATCCAGCGCGCATCGAAATCTGCACCCCACTCCGCGCGCCAAGTCGCCTGAACCAGCTCGCGCGCGTCCGCTGCCTCGCCCGCAAGCTCCCCAAGCAGCTCCTCCGGAGTCGTCGCTTCGATGAGCGGCACCGTTGCAGGTTGGCGCAACCCAACCGTCCCATCGAACGCGCGCAAGTCGCCCCAGCTCTCGAGAGGATGACGCGCCGGCAGATGCCACCGGCATGCAAGTCCCGTTTCGTCGCGATAGGTTCCGACGTGGATGGAGAGAGGCACGCTGCCGAGCATCTTCGCAAACTCGATATCCGCGGGCGCGTCGTACACAGGGTTGCTGCCGAAGATCAGCAAGGCCTCGACATCTCCTGCAGCAATGGCTGATGCAAGCTCCGTCAGCGTCTCCATCTCGTCGCTGCCGGCAAAGAGCGGCTCGATGTAGCGCACGGTGGTGCCGATGGCCCCCAGCCTGCTGTTCAACGCGTGCGCAATGGCCTGGACCGTTACGGGCTGCTCGCGCCCCGCGGCGACCAGCGCATGCGGTCCTGCCCGCGCCAAGTCTTCAGCTGCACGTCGGGCGACAGAAAGTTGGTCCGGCGTGGCTGGAGCGCCCATTTCCAGGTGGATAAGAATCTGCCGGGCAAAGTGCTCGATTTCCCGCGGAGCTGCCGCGAGCCGCCGGTCTGCGCGCGCCCCGGTCAGGCTTGGCGTCGTTTCCACAGTGTAAAGAACTGGCGGGGAGCGGTCGGCTGCACGCCGGCGATCAGCATAATCGGCAGCATAACGGACGTGGCCTGGGCCTGAACCGAGGAGATCTCCTCCGAGCGTCAGGATCACGTCCGCCCGATCGAGAGCGAAGACTTGATCAAGCGGCCGGGCGAAAACCGCGCGCGTTGCCGCACGACCTTGGTCATCCGGCAGCGGCGAATAGGCGTGCCACCTCGCCTCGGGGAAGGCTTGCCTCACCAGCCTGATGAGCCGATCCCGCGTCGGTGACGCGCATGGTTGCAGCAGGATGCGAAGTCCCCGGCCCTTTTTCGCGAGGAATTGCTGCCGGAGTTGTGCGATCAGCTGCCGGGCATCTGTCCAGCTCCGCCTCTCCCCTCCGGCTATCGGATGTTTCGATCGATCGGGGTCATAAAGCGAAAGCACCTCCGCCTGGGAAAAGACGTCCGTTGCTCCTAAGCTGGCGGGGTGCTGGGGATTGCCTTCGATTTTTACCGGCCTGCCGTCATGGCTTTTGACCAGCACGCCACGGCCGAGCCCGTCGAGTTCCAGCGACGTCGCAAAAAACAATGGGACACCCGGCGTGTGCTGCGGTGAGCGGAAGGGTTGCGAGAGAAGAGGCGCACCAAAAGGCTGCCGGGTGACGGCGCAGCCGGCGAGGCCGCCCAGCGCCAGCGAGGCTGTCATGAAATTGAGCATTGCACGCCGGTCGAAGGAGCCGGGATTTGCAGGCGCCGAATTCTCGGCCTGCAAAATTCTCCGCACCTTCGTGCATTCTCCTGCCTCCTCGAGGCTACGCCATAATCGGAGGTCATTGGCGTTCGAGTGCGGACCCGCCAGTTCCGGCCTGTCCCGGATGTAAGCGTCAACTGGCAGCGCGCGATTTTTGGCCATGACTAACGGTGGCAAACCGAGCAATTGGTGAGGGGTGTCGCGAAATGCTCGCTGACTTTTAGCGAGCGCTGGTTGCTGGGCGAGTTGGATACTGCGTCCGCTTTGACCTGCCGCTTATCTTTGCCGGCCTCCGCTGCAGCCTCAGAACTACGGTGGCAACCGAGGCACCAGCCCATCGAAAGGGAGTGCGCTTTCCGCGTCTGACGCATCTGATCGATGCGCCCATGGCATGTTTCGCACGTGATGCCGGCGCTCGCATGAACGCCGTGATGGAAATAGACGAAGTTTGGCAATCGGCTCACCGAGGACCAGCGGATTGGCCGGTTCAGGGCAGCGCTCGTTCGCAGAGGCTCGAGCACGCTTGCGCCCTGCAGGATTTGCGAATGACACGTGAGGCAGGTCTGGGCGGTTGGCATTCCGGCAGGCGCCACGCGCTCGGCGGTGCTATGGCAAAAGACGCAGGCGATGCCGATGCCCGAAACATGAAGATCATGCCGAAACGGAATGGGTTGAGGAGCACTCTCACCGACATTCCAGAACCATTCTGATCGGACGTACACGTAACCGCCTGCGAGAATGAGGATTAAGCCCAAGGCGGCTGCCACAAGTCCTAATCGGAATGCTGTGTTCGCTTCCGGCCGGAAGAGCTGCGCCATCGCATGTCACCGATATGGCTCGGTGGCGCGCAGCAGATCCTTTTCTCCTTGGACGCGCCAGCACAATGCAGTCCGCTCAGGGCGGAAACGAACGGGCGCTTGTCTTGTTCCGGGAAGAGAAAAGGATGGAATTGCTTTCGCGACCAGCGAGCTACTTGCCGGCCGGCAATGGCCAGCCGACAAGCCATTGCCGCGGAAAGAGGTAAGATCGAAGCATTTACCGCTGCTCGGCGGGGGCGCCGGTCGCTTCGATCCAGCAATTCACCACACGGTCATTGGTGACCTGGTAATCATGCAGCATGTCCTGAAAGAATTTCGTCTGCTCTTCCAGCATCTGCTGCGGCGTCCGGCAGCGTGACAGCTGTGTCGGAAGCTCGAGGTAGGCCCTGCTCCGGCGACCAAGGAGCCCCACCATCTCCACGTTCGCCCTCGCCATGGCTTCCATGTAGCGAGTAGGTCCGTTCGAGCCGCCAGCCGTCCAGAACTGCCTCACCAGGTCCTCGAATTGCTCGGCCGGGCCAGTCCCCGACCACCCGAGCACCTGCGGCCTCGCACGGGCCCAACCGCCCTCGCCCGCTGCCTGTTTGATCTGCTCGCTTGCGGCACGCGCAAACTGCGAGGCCGCCCTAAACGGCTGCTCGAAACCTCCGGAAAGAGCCGCCTCTTCGTGACCGTTCGTTTCAGGAGCGGCTCTCGACCGCTCCTGCGCCCGCCTTGCCTGGCGCTTTTGCGGTTCCTTGCGCTGTTGAGTTGACTGTTGCCGGCCTCTACTCGACTGAGTGCGTTTTGATTTCGCTGGCACGATCAACCTCCCGGTCATGGGTTCAGGATTGCTCGGAAGCCCGAGCGCTGAAGAACGAGATCCCTCTTGTCATCCCCGGCCGGATCCACCCGGAGCCGGCGCGTCCGGTGCGTGCGGGCTGCAGCATTCGTTGCAAGGTGTGCCCACTGAGTTGGAAAGCCAGATCGTTTTGGCTTCCGATCCGATGATAAACGAGCGCAACGGTGTTTGGTTTCCACCCGGCACACGAGAGATCGCCAAGGGTCTTACGTGAATTGCCGTTCAATAAAACTGAAGGCCTGCCTCGATGCCTCCAGGCTCTGCTCGTCGAGCGTCGCCTGCGACGTTTGCTGCGTGCGACACGCCCGCAATCCTCATCTTTTCGTCACGATTGCGCGCTTGTGGTGTCTGATTGGCAGTTCTGCTGAATGGCCCGCCCGGGCAACGTCGAGGACTTGTCACTGCTGGAACAGCGTGGCCGGTCCATCCCAGCCAACATCATATTGAGGCTGCTGCTCTAGCCCGTGATCTTCTGCAAAGAAGCGGGCCACCGGGCGAAGGCGGCAAGACCATCGCGATTTTCAAGGAAAACAGGCATGCTGCTCACGCCGGAAGACACAGTCGAGCCCCACCAAGACGCAACGCACGGCGGCAGCATCCGGGTGCTCCAGAGGGATGATTGGCGCGCCACCACCACGCGCCCTTCCAAACCCATTCTGCGCGCCAGAGGCATCGTCAAGGTTCTGGGAACCGGCGCAAATGAGCTTCAGGTTCTCAAGGGAATCGACCTCGACCTGCGGCCGGGAGAGCTGACCCTTTTGATGGGTCCGTCCGGAAGCGGCAAGACCACGCTGCTGTCAATTCTCGGATGCATCCTGACGCCCACCAGCGGCGATCTGGAGGTGGCGGGTCAATCGACAAAAGGCCTCGGCCCCGAGGGATTGGCCGACCTGCGTCGAAAGCACGTGGGCTTCGTGTTCCAGTCCTACAATCTTTTTCCGACCCTGACGGCTACTCAAAATCTGCTACTCGCCCTCGATCTGCGTGGGATCAAGGGACAGATGGCGAGCGAGTATGCGGCACGCGCGCTGGCCGAGGTTGGCCTCACTCACCGGGCGAACGCCTATCCAGGGCAGATGAGCGGCGGCGAGAAACAGCGGGTGGCAATCGCTCGCGCGCTTTCAGGCTCCTCTTCGGTGATCCTGGCCGATGAGCCTACGGCGGCCCTAGACGGCGAGAACGGCAAAGCAGTGATGGCGCTCCTGTCAGAAGTGGCTCAGGATCCGTCACGAGCCGTTTTGGCAGTCACGCATGATCATCGCACGCTCGCCTACGCCGATCGCATTATCAGAATTGAGGACGGCAGGATCGTCGATGATAAGGCCTCAGAGGGCATTAGGGCCGGGGCGGGAAGATAAGTCAGCCGGAAAAGACGGCCAGATAAGCGAAGGAGGCGAAGACCATGAGCGCCGGCCGAGGCGGCGGAGCCGCATCTAAGCTTCTCATCGCGCTTGCCGTCGCGGGCGCCATGGGTACGGCCGGCGTCGGTGGCTACGTGCTCAGCGACTTCGTGCGGCGCGAGAACCCACCGGCACCGGCTGCGAGTGCGCCAGTCGAGGAACAATGGATCGCTTCCGCTCCCGGACAGGTAGAGGCGAAGTCAGGCGAGATACGGATCGGCGCCGCCATCCCGGGCAGAATTGCCGCGGTGTATGTCAGCGCCAATGATCGGGTGGAAAGGAATGAGGTGCTGGCCCGGCTCGAGGACGACGAAGCTCGGGCGCGGTTGTCGGCTGCGGAGGCCGAGGCAGGTGCCCGCGAACGCGAGCGCAATGCAGGTCCCGCAACGGAGGGCCGGGAGGATGTGCGAAAGGCTGCGGATGCGGTCTACCGCGCAGAACGCGCCCTCACAGGAGCCCGCTACGAGCTCGATGCCGCCCTGCTCAACAAGCGCGAGGGGAGCGGTGACGATCGTCACATTGCTGATGCCCGGCAGCGCCTCACCGAGGCACAGGAGCGGTTTCAGCGGGAGCGCATCCAGCTCGCCAATGCCCAGGCACGCTCGGATTTGCCTGCGCCGAACAGACTAGAGGCGGCGCTAATCGCAGCCCGCGCAGAGGTCTCGTTGGCACAGGTTGTGTTGGATCGTACACGCATCCGCGGGCCGATTGACGGTACTGTGCTCGAGGTGTTGGGCAAGGTTGGAGAAACGGTTTCGTCTTCCCCCGATCAGCCCATCCTGACCATGAGCGATCCGAACGTCGTGGTCGTGAAGGCCGAGGTCGACGAGCGGGATATCGCCAAAGTGCAGCTTGGCCAGCGGGCGTTCGTACGCAGCTCGGCTTTTCCAGGCCAGGAGATCGAGGGCAAGGTAACCGCGATGGCGCCGGTCCTGGCTGGTCCGCATATGACATCACGGGGACCCCGCCGGCCCGATGACGCCGAGGTGCGCGAGGTTACGATCGAGTTCGAGGACGCCGGGCCGCTGATTCCCGGGCTACGCGTCGACACCTTTTTCCGGCGCGAACCTTGAGGATCACGCCGAAGCCCGCGAGATCACGAAATTCCTCGAATTAGGCTTTTCCTTCATTCCGCTGCCTCCTTGGCGAGGAAGCCACCCGACTGGCGCGCCCACAGCTCGGCGTATAGTCCGCCTCGAGCGAGGAGCTCGCCATGGCTGCCCTGCTCGATGATGCGGCCCTCGTCCATGATCACCAGCCGGTCCATCGCGGCGATTGTCGACAGGCGGTGCGCAATGGCAATCACCGTCTTGCCTTCCATCAGGTTGTAGAGCTGCTCCTGAATTGCCGATTCCACCTCCGAGTCGAGCGCGCTGGTCGCCTCGTCGAGAATGAGGATGGGGGCATTTTTCAGCAGAACCCGGGCGATCGCCACGCGCTGACGCTGGCCGCCGGACAGCTTCACACCCCGTTCGCCGACCTGCGCGGCGTACCCAGTCCGGCCACGTGCATCCCGCAGGCCGACGATGAAGTCGTGCGCGTGCGCCTTGCGTGCCGCAGCTATGGCCGCAGCCTCGCCGGCATCGGGGCGGCCATAGAGAATGTTCTCCATCACTGAACGATGCAGCAAGGAGGTGTCCTGCGTGACCATGCCGATCTGCGCCCGCAGGCTGTCCTGTGTGACGCAAGCAATGTCCTGACCGTCGATCAGGATGCGCCCGCCTTCCAGGTCGTAGAAGCGAAGCAAGAGATTGACCAGTGTCGATTTGCCTGCACCGGACCGCCCCACGAGCCCGACTTTCTCGCCCGGAGCGATGCGCAACGATATGCGGTCGATGACGCCACCATGCTTGCCGTAGTGGAAGCTGACGTCCTCGAATCGGATCTCGCCCCGTTTGACGACGAGCGGCTTCGCGTCGGGCCGATCGACGACGTCGACGGGGCGGCTGATCGTCTCCATGCCTTCCTCTACGGTGCCGATCGATTCGAAGACCGAGGCCACCGTGGTCAGGATCCAGCCGGACATGCCGACGAGTCTGATGACGAGTGCCGTGGCCAATGCGACGGCTCCGATCGTCACGACACCGGTGCTCCACAGCCAGATCGCAAGGCCTGTGACCGAGACCATCAGGGCGCCATTGATCGAGTAGAGCACGAACTCCATGCAGGTGAGATTGCGCTGGCTTTCCAGATACCGATCGAGGTGGTTCTGTAGCGCCCACCGCGCGCTTTCATCCTCCCGTTCCGCATGCGCGAAGAGCTTCACCGTCAGGATGTTCGTGTAGCTGTCGACGACGCGCCCGGTCAGCACCGAGCGCGCTTCCGATGCATTGAACGACAGCTTTTGAATGCGAGGGACGAAGTACCAGATCGTCACCCCGTATGCCGCGAGCCAGGTCACCAGCGGGAAAACGAGCCGGCCGTCAGCGTCCGCGAACAAAACGATCGCCGCGCCCCAGTGCACGACTGCGAACCAGAGGCTATCGATGATCTGCACCACGGATTCCCGCAGCGCATGGCCGGTCTGCAAGACCTTCGCTGCGACCCGGCCTGCGAAGTCATTCTGGAAAAAGCCGAGGCTCTGCCGCAGGACGTAGCGATGGGACTGCCAGCGCACGCGCGTATTCACCGGCCCCGCAATCATCTGGTTCTTGGTCAGATCGTGAGCCGTAGACACCAGCGGGCGGAGGATGAGGGCGACAAAGGCCATCAGCAGGAGCAGCAGGCCGTTGTCCGCGATAAATGTTTCAGGGGACGGCGCCTCCTTCATCCTGTCGACGATATCGCCGATGAAGGCATAAAGCGCGACCTCGATGAGCGAGCCTATGAGGCCGACGACAAGGAGCAACACAAAAACCGGCCAGACCGGCCGGATGAAATGCCAGTAGAACGCCGGCAGCCTGTTGGGTGGCTGCTGCGGGACCTCTTGAGGGAAGGCGTCGATACGCGTTTCGAACCAGCGGTACATCGATTCCTTTCGTGACTTGAGCCAGTGCAGGCTTGCGGACGCTCAGCAAGAACTGCCGAGTTGAGCAAAAGGCCGCTGTCACAAGGCGGCCGGCGGACCGGCTTCGATTGATTGAATGCAGGTTCCGCGTTAGTCCCAAGCCACGTCAGAAGAATGACTTCAGGATAGGACATGCTGCCTCAACCGGACCTTCTCGATCAATGGCGTGATCGCGCCTCCAGGTGGTTTGGGGCGCTACGGGATGAGATCCGCAGCGCCTTCGAGCGTCTGGAGGACGAGCTCCCGCCGGGTTCTCCACTTTCCGAGCTACCGCCAGGACGGTTCATCGAAAGGGCCTGGAGCCGGACCGATCACACGGGGGCACCCGGCGGCGGCGGACTCATGTCCATCATGAAAGGGCGGGTTTTTGAGAAGGTGGGCGTTCACACCTCGACGGTGTTCGGAGAGTTCGCGCCGGAGTTCCGGTCGCAGATACCCGGTGCCAGCGAGGATCCACGCTTCTGGGCTTCCGGCATCTCGCTGATCGCGCACATGCAGAACCCGCACGTGCCCGCGGTGCACATGAACACCCGCATGGTGGTGACGACGAAATGGTGGTTCGGCGGCGGTGCGGATCTGACACCCCTGCTCGAGACCCGGCGCACGCAGTCCGATCCCGACACGATCGCGTTCCACGAAGCGATGCGAATGGCCTGCACGCCCCATCCGGTTGCGGATTATGAGCGCTTCAAAGAATGGTGTGATGAGTACTTCTACCTACCGCACCGGAAAGAAATGCGCGGCGTCGGCGGCATCTTCTATGATTACTTGACGCCGCCAGAAGCAGATGGCGGGTGGGAAGCCGCATTTGCTTTCACGCAGGACGTCGGGCGGGCGTTCCGGAACATCTATCCGGAGCTCGTCAGGCGCAACTGGCACAAACCCTGGACGGAAGCCGAGCGCGAGGAGCAACTGGTCCGGCGGGGGCGCTACGTGGAATTCAACCTGCTCTACGACCGCGGAACCGTGTTCGGCTTGAAGACCGGGGGAAATGTGGACAGCATTCTGTCCTCGATGCCGCCCGTAGCGAAATGGCCCTGAGGTCCTGTCGTCTTCAGGCAGCGGGGAGATCGAGCTTCGCGAGTAGCCCGCCGTAGCGCGATGCGCCAAGCTCGAGCCGGCCACGGTATGACAGCGCCAGGTCGCTGACGATCGAGAGCCCCAGACCGGAGCCCGGCTTGGTTTCATCGAGACGCAGCCCGCGCTTACCGATCCGGCGGCGCTGATCCTCCGTGAGGCCGGGGCCGTCGTCCTCGATCGTCACGATGAGGCGTGGCGACGCGCCCCGAAGCTCCGGGCGCCGCACGCTGATCGAAACACGGATGCTCCTTCGACCCCACTTGCAGGCATTGTCGAGCAGATTGCCCAGCATCTCCTCGAGATCGTGCCGCTCCCCCTGGAAGCGGGCGTCCTCGGGACAATCAAGTCGGATTGCGATCCCCTTTTCGTGGTAGATCCGCTCGAGAGCGCGCTGCAAAGCTTCCGCGACAGGCAGCACGTCAGTCACACGCACCAAGGAACCGGCACTGGCTGCCATGCGGGCGCGGTCGAGGTAGTGGTTCACCTGGTCGCGCATCACCTGGGCTTGCTCCGCAACTTTCTGCGCGAGCGGGCTTTTATCCTCGCGCGCCTCGTTGGTGATGACGGCTAGCGGTGTCTTGAGCGCATGAGCAAGATTGCCGACCTGCGTGCGGGCACGCTCGATGACCTCCTCGTTGGACTGGATGAGCGCATTCAACTCATGCTGGAGCGGCTCGATTTCGGCTGGCAGCTCACCTTCGAGGCGCGTCGATTTTCCGGAGCGGACGGCCGCAAGCCCGTTCTCTATGGCGCGCAAGGGAAGGAGGCCGAAGCGGACCTGGAGAAGCGTCACGGCCACTAGAGCGATACCGGCCAGCGTCAAAGCGAACGCGAGCTGGGTCCCAAAACTCGCAACGCGTGCCTCCAGCCAATCGAGCGGGCCGGCAACCGCGATCGAATACTGAGGTCCGCTAGAATCCTCGCCGAAAGCATAGATCGTCTCGGCAATGCGTACAGGCTGATTGTTCGGTCCCAGGACGTCGAGCCATCGCGTGCCTTGCACATCGGGCTCGATGCCCTCCTCGAACGGCGACGGCAGCACGAAGTTTGCAAGCGAAGGGGAAGCCTTTGTCTGGCCCGGCGCTCCATTCAGCGGCTTGATCTGCCAGTACCAGCCCGAATGCGTGATGAAAAAGAGGGGCTCACCGACCTGCCCGGGCGTGCCCGGCTCCGAGGAAGACTCGTCAATGCTGTCGGCGTGGACGATTGTCAGGAGCTGGCGCAGGCGCTCGTCGAAGCCTTCCTCGGCTTCCTGCCGGTACACCGAATAGATCAGCAGTCCCGCCACCGGCAGGATCAGCATCGTCGAGACGATCGCCGTCGCAAACAGTCGGAAGGCGAGCGAATTAAGCCTCATCGGGCTCCTGGGTGAGCCGGTAACCGAGACCGCGGACGGTCTTGATCAAATCAGCCGGGATTTTTTTACGCAGCCGGCCGATGAAGACCTCGATCGTGTTGCTGTCGCGATCGAAGTCCTGGTCATAGAGATGCTCGACAAGCTCGGTGCGCGACACCACCCGCTCGTTGTGGTGCATGAGGTACGCGAGCAGCCGGTACTCGTGCGACGTCAGCTTGATCGGCTGACCATCGCACGTGACGCGGGCCGTTCGCGTATCGAGGCGCAGCGGACCGCACTCGAGCTCACTCTTGGCGTGACCTGCGGACCGGCGAACCTGAGCACGCACGCGCGCCAGGAGTTCTTCCATATGGAAGGGCTTGGCGAGGTAATCGTCCGCACCGGCATCGATGCCCGCCACCTTGTCGCTCCAACGGTCGCGCGCCGTAAGGATGATGACCGGCATGTTGCGGCCCGCACGGCGCCACTGCTCGAGGATGCTGATGCCGTCCATCTTCGGCAGGCCGATGTCGAGGATGATGACGTCGTAGGGCTCCGTCTCGCCCAAAAAATATCCCTCCTCGCCGTCGCTCGCCGAGTCGACGGCAAAGCCGGCATCCGCCAACGCCTGCTTGAGCTGGCGATTGAGATCGGGATCGTCCTCAACGACAAGGGCGCGCAACCTGCCGTTTCCCCCACCTAAAGACTGGAACTGTTCGGACCTTGGTATATACCCCAAAATGGCTGATCCTCCTAGCCTGTTGCTCGCAAGCCCTTGCGAGCATCGAGGCGGCTGGCACCCATGGTGAGTGCCAACCGCCACGATCACAAGGCGCGCTGATGCCCCACACGACCGGCATGCGCATCGGCCTTCAGCCCTGTATTGATCGTTGAGCTGCGCACCTGAACGCCGCCTGAACGATTCAGAGTTGGAGGGTGATCTGTTTACGCCCGAGTCCCGTGCTTGCCCGCGTCCTCCCGTAGATGGTCATGATGATGCCAATCAGCCCGCCTATGGCCTGCAGCACGTTCGTCACTTGGTCGCCGAACTCGTTGACGAGATCCGGGGTGATATCGATCCCCACTAGCGGACCGATGGCCGGAAGTACCGTTGATGCTGCGGTGATGATTGCACCCCAGATCGTCATGGAGTGCCCCCACCACTTGCTGTCGGCGGCCGCGCCTTCAGTTGCTGACATCTGTCCTGCTCCTTTCTGAAGTTGCCGGGAAGCTTTGGTTGCGGCATCACCGAGCCGCTCGGCGGCAGCGAGTGTTCGATCGACTCGTCTCAACCAGCCGCGTCCGAACCGCCAGAAATGGCTGAGGCTGCGGTAGCGCGCCCGCCTGATGTCGGCGTAGCGATGGACAGTTTCCATGACGGGGTGGGTGCGGGCTGCTCCGAGGGTTTCCGGCCCGATCTCACCATCAACGGCAACGCCCAATGCCTGCTGCAGCATCCGGGCGGCATTTCCGACCCCATGATTCACGGCGGCATCAAAGTGCATCAGCGCGATCGGCGGGGGCAGCTCTGCGGCCCGCGACGGAACCCAATAGCGCTCGTAGTAGATCGGCCGCGCGGAAGCGGCATCGAGCCGCTTCAGCTCGCCAATGAGATCCTCACGATTGGCATCCGTGATCGTCGTGCCCTTCGACGCCGCGTAGACCCCGAGTGTGATGCCGAGATTAGTCGGCCCGCCAGGGTCGTGGGGATCATTCGTCCAGCCGCCCTCCATTTCCAGGACGTGGGCGAGTGCCAGGTCGAACAGCTCATCCGTTGCTGAGCTCTTTTCAACAGCTCCAGCTGGCCAGCGGAATCCAAGCAGCCTGTCGATTTCGAAAGACTGAACCGAGACCGCATTCTGCTGATTGCCGCCCAGAAGGAAGAGCTCCTCTGCCGTCGCACCGATAACGAAACCGACGTGGCCCTGACCCGGATCACTGCCTCGGCTGAGGACCGCGATCGCACCAATCCGCGCCTTCGCCAGAGGCTCACCCCACTCCAGGTAGGAGCGCGCGAGCAACGAGCGTGTGCTCCGAAATCCGGACCGCTCCAAGCAGGCGCCGACGAATGCCGCGCACCAGGCGACCTCGTCGCTTGTGACTGTCTGATGCCCGACATCCCGAAAAAATTGCAGTATACGATCGTTGCTCGCAGATCCTGGCTCCTCGCGTACGCCAGCTTCCCGCCAGGCGTGCTCGAGCCATGCCGGCTGCTCCATGGAACAAATCTCCTTGGGCTACAGGGTTCTGGAAACTGACAGCGGTCGTCAGACGACCGCGCTGCAGGGGGATCCGCGCCCCCAGACGCTGCTCATCTGGTAGACGCGGACATTGAGCGCCGACGGCAGGACGCCGAAATCGGCCATCTGCTGATCCGCGGTATAGATGGTGGCGGGCTCGGTCGTGGATATGGTCCGCTTCACGGATGCGCCGTCGAGGATGTCGACCTCGTAGCGTTCGACGGTTTCTGCAAGAGGCACCTCGGCCGTCTCCCAGCTATCCCCGCCGACACGCGTTCGCCTTATCCAAGCCAGAGCCAGATCGCCGTTCAGGGATCTTCTCCCGCGCAGATGCACCGGACTTAACGGACGCAGCCCAACCCCGCGGAAGGCATGCCGCGTTTGCACGTAGCTCGGGTGACCTAGATCCCGATTGGCGGGGCCGAAGCGCCAATTGTACTCGAGGCCGACATCCGCGGGCGCCAGGTCAACCCGCACCAAAGCCTGAGTGATGAGCACGAACGGAGCGCCGGGCGGGATCTCGCTTTCCATTGCACCTTCAGTACCGGCTTGGCCGCGCAGAAAGCCGGACAGCTCGTAAGTTTTCGGTCCGACGAGCACAGCAGACTGGAACTGCAGTACTTCCCAATCGCCGGCAGCGTTGCGCACGGCCGCCGCATTGGCCCCGGCCAGCAGCTGCAGTTCCTCAGCCGACGCGAGCTCGCCGACGGCGAGCTGCACCCGCAAGCGGGCCGCCTTGTCGAATCGCCCGACCGGCCCTGGCGGCAGGGCATCGAGGAGCTCGCCCGTGATTGCCGGCACCTCCGCAACACCCTGGAGCGTATAGCCTGTTTCAGTCGGCGAGCGGAAAAGCGCAACGCCCCCCGGCCAGGGCGACTGTGATGCGGCGAAATACGCGGCGTGCTCAGGCTCATCTCCTCTGAGGAGCGGCAGATCGAGAAGCAGCCCAAGCGGCTGCCCTGATGCCGTGGGCGGGGATATCCGATGCCTGCGCGCGGGGCCTTCCCCAAGAAAATAGAGCGCCGGGTCTATGCTCAGCGCCTCGGCCTGCCGTGCGCCGTGGTCGCCAATTTCTTTCACCCGGAAAAGCCGCGAGCGTCCTCCTTCGGAGATCGCGATGATGTCTGATGGCTCTATGGCCATCTTGCTCGGCGGCAGAACGAATAATGCCCGTTCCCGCGCGGCCCACGCCTCGAAAAGCCACGCATCGGCGATAGCCGCCGCCTGTTCATCTTCCAGAACGAGCGCCAGATCGGCCTGTGAAACGCGGGCGCTCGCTCCCGCCAACCGGCGCGCCTCGACGACCGCCTGGCGGTAGTCATTCGCGGCCGAAACATAAGTAATTTTTGCCGAACCAGGAAGCTCGGTTTCCTGCCCGCGGGTAATGGTGACGAGATTGGCCCCCGTCCGCTCTTCCACCAAGTCATCCGTGGAAACCTCGATGACCTGGCGCCCGGCGCCCCTTGGGCGGAATACGATTCGCTCACCCGTCTCGACAGCGTCGAAGAAGTAAGCGAGCTCCAGAGGCTGGATCGCCTCGCGTGGCGCCATAAGGCGGTCGATCGTGTACCCGGGCAGAATGCCCGTGAGTGCGCTCGCGTCATGCGCATGAAAGCCCGAATCATCGAGTATTCGTCTGACGAGGTCGGCAACCGGTGCGCTCGCGATCCGGCCGGTGATCCAGTGCCCTCGCTGCCAGTTGGCGCCGTCGCCCCAGGTCTCGGTATCAGCCGGAAAAGCCGGGAATGGGCGCGCATCCCAGGCGTAGACATGCATTCGCGATGGGTCGACCATTGGCCCACCATAGATGTCTGAAATGGGATTGAGCGCCGGCAGCGCTCCGGGATGCTCAGGATCGAAGGCTTCGATCAGCGCCTGCAGATAGCGGCGCTGAATGAAATCATCCCGTTTCCCGTTCGAGAAGTACGGGAGCGCCGTCTCGGCACTCTTCGGATCAACGAAGACATTGGGCTGGTTGGATCCCTTGTCGATCGCCGGGCAGCCGATTTCCATGAACCAGATCGGTTTCGATTGGGGCACCCATTCCGTGGGTGTTGCCTGCTCGGCGCCACCAGGTCGATTGAAATGCTGGTTGAGCCACCAGGATCTGAGATCCTTGTAGCGGAAGACCCAGGGTTTCCCTTGGCCGTCCGTTATCGGAGTGCGCCTCTGCTCATTCCGATCGGCCGCACTGGCATAATACCATTCGTATCCCTCCCCACCGGCAATATTGGATTTCAGGTAATCAAGATCATATGCGGAGCGGGCACCGGCCAAGACGTCGAGATGGTCTGCCCCGTCGCGCCAATCGCTCAGGGGCCAGTAAAGGTCAATTCCGATGGCGTCGATGTCTGGCGATGCCCACAGCGGATCAAGGTTGAAATAAACGTCGTTCGATCCATCCTGCGGCTGGTGGCCGAAATATTCAGACCAGTCTGCCGCATAGGTGACCTTCGTTTCGGGCCCCAGCACTTGCTTTACATCGGCAGCAAGCTGGACCAGGGCGGCCACGAACGGATAGTCCTGAGGCCCGCTGCGAATTTGCGTAAGGCCGCGCATCTCCGTTCCGATGACAAACGCGTCGACGCCACCAGCGGCCTTTGCCAGGAAAGCGTGGTGAAGGATGAACCGCCGATAGGACCATTCCGGCTGTCCGCCGTAGGCAACCCTATCGCCAGAAACTGCGAAATCAGAGACGGACGCCGTGCCGACGAAAGCGGCCACTTCAGCAGCAGCGGCTACAGTCTTGTCCGTAGTTCCTGGTTGTCCGGGCGCCAGCTCCACCGTGATCCGCCCACGCCAAGGATAGGCTGGCTGCCCCGGCGCACCGCCCTTGTACGGGTCGGGCTTGGAGTTCCCCGCAGGCACATCCATCAGAATGAAGGGTGTCAGTACGACGGAAAAGCCGCGCTTCTTCAGGTCGCGTATCGCGGAAATCACGGTCTGATCCGAAGGCGTGCCACCGTAGGCCGGCCTACCCTCGTGCAGGCTTACGACGTGAGCGGCAGAGCGGGACAAGCCGGCAACGCTCCACGTCAGTGGCTTGGTCGATTTCTTTGCGATTTCGACACCTGGCCGAATCTCACAATGGGAGGCACGCAGATCAGTGCCGAACCAGCTCGAGATCAGCGAAACGGACCTTGCATTGGGAAGGGATGATTGAAGCTGATCAATGGAAACCGTCCAATCTGTCCCACCCTGGCGCGTGTGGACGTTCTCCGCCAGTTGCACGCCACCTGCTTCGAGCCGCGTAACCTCCTCGGTGGCATAGACGAACTCGCCCGAGCCCGGGATCAATACAACGCCTCGCACATTCCGGTGAAAATCATCGACGGCGCGGAACACCTCGAACGAGAGCTGTGGCAGTCGATTGCCGTATGAGGCGAGTGGCATCCGCTCGAAAACGACGTAGGCGAGCCCGCGGTAGGCCGGTGTGCTTTCCGCACCCTCGTGTGCACTGATGAGGCTATCAGGCTCCTGATCCTCGCTGCCGGTATAGAGACGCCAGGTGACGCTGCTGAGATCGAGCTCTTGGCCGTCGGCCCAAACACGGCCAATTCCTGAAATCTCACCTTCGGCAAGCCCGACCGCGAAATTGCCGTAATATCGATATTCGACCTGTTTCGACGCGCCGCTACTGCCTCCGCCCTTGCCACCGCCACCGGTCTGTGAGGTAACGACCTCCTCCTCGAAGTCAGTTGCCCAGATCACTTGGCCACCGACCCTCGCCCGGCCATAGACTCGTGGAATGGGCGCACCCTCGGTCGAGGCGGTTACGCGCAGATCCGAAATTCGCGGACCCGTAAAAGTGCGGCTCTGCCCGGATGCTCCGAACAGCGCCTGATCCACGAACGAGCCGGCAAGTGCGCCGACCTGAGCACCTATGGTTGCCCCGCCGATCGTGGCGCCAAGGACGGTCAGCCCGGACGGCAGCAGCGCGCTGCCCGCCGCGGCGCCCGCAGCTGCAAGAGCAAGTGTTGCCATGTCAGTCTTCGATCCCCGGAAACGAAAAGACTCCGGCGAGGTGCCTTCTCCACCAGGGTGCAAAGGCGACCTCGGCCACGGATACGCCCTCCATGGCGTGAATCATCGTTGTGCCGGTCGCTAGTATCGCGACATGCTTGGCTGGGAGGCATTCCCTCAGCCGAAAAACAAGAACGTCGCCCGGCTGGGCTTTTTCGTTCTCCACTTCGACGAGATGCCGCCGTGCAGCATCGAGCAGTGTTTCGCGACCAGTCGCCTCGGCCCAGTCTCGCGTGTACGGGGGTAGCGTGGCAGGCTCCGTGCCGTACAGTTCACGCCAGATGCCGCGAACGAGGCCCAGGCAATCCGTCCCGCAGCCAATGAGACTTGCTTGATGGTGATAGGGCGTTCCAATCCAGGAGCGCGCTATTCTCACGACTGCCATGCGTGTCGGAGAACGCTGAGCGCAATTCATCGGCCGCCACCCCTGCGCGCGTAAGAGGTGAGAAAATCATTGCCGGGCATATGCGGAAAGCCCCGGAAGTTTACGACATTGGCAAACTTTTCACGGCAGGTCGAAAGCTGTTTGTCGCAACCGGCGGTGACATCGACCTCGTCGCCAATCGCGACGGCCTTCGCCGGCTCCTGCCAGAGCTCGATGAGCGCAGCACCATCGCGCCGGCGGTGGTGGCGAATTTCGATCGCGCGGCCCTGATTTGCACCTGATCTGAACGTAAGCAGACCGCGCGCGAACCACCCTTCGGTGAACTCATCAAGGCCGCTGACCTCGAATGCGCGCGGGGAAGAGACAGCCGTCACAATCCCTGTCGCCCTATAACTGTCAGAGGTGAGATCGACGCCACATCGTCTGTCTCCGAGATCAGCATCGCAGGTGAATTGAAACAATCGGCCATTCGGCTGTTGGAGGTAATGCGAAAGCCCCCTTACCTCGGCCCGAAAAGATGCTCCGGAACGGCTGACCTCCCCCAGGCTGCCGACGCGCATGAGCACGCGCTGCTCGGGATCGCTCCAATTCGTGCGGAAGATTTCCACGCGCGCATCATCGTAGAGGCCCGCAGCGAGATCATCCTGGCTCAGGCGCTCCGAGGTAAGCGCGGCTTCGACTTCCAAATCGTCCACGCCAAGGCCGACGCTGTGCTTCATCTCCGTCGCGGTGAAGCCGGCCGCAGCCTCGAACGTCGTGCCATCGAAAGTCAGGTCGCGGTCGTGATCGGTGAAGCCGATCTGCACTCCGTCGCGGCGCGTCAGCCGCCAGCACCAGCAGAGCGTGGTGGCGCCGCTGTCGAGATGGGCCTGCAGGCCCGGAGGCAAACTTTTCATAGCCGAATTTCAACAATCGGAATGTTGGGAATAGCTCCGTGCCGGAAGCCCTGCAGATTGATCTCGAGCTTGTCGGTGTCGAAGCGGACCGGCACGTCGAATAGGAAACCGGCGGTGACCTTGGAGCCGGGCTGCGGGATATGCCCTGGCTGGAACGTGACAAGCCCGCTCGTGCTGTCGACGGTAAACGCCACATCTTCGGTCTGGATGACGCCATCAACTGCGACGATGACACTGCCCGCGACCGGCTTCTTCACCTCACGTCTCCAGGGTGCATGCGCGCTGCCGTAGGTCTTCGTGAGCTGGAAGATGGCCGTCGTTCCATCTCCCGTGCCGATCAGTTGGTCTGTGGCGGCGGGCACTTGCGACGGCGGGCAGGATTTCCAATCGGAATGATCGCGCCAGCGAAATCCATAGAGCCGACCGCGCCGTTCCTCGAAAAAGCTGATGACGGCGTACAGGTCGTCCAGTGCCTTGATGCCGTAACCCGCATTATAGCTTCGTCTGGAATCAGCCCAGCGGCTGTTCCGCTCCTCATGGCCCGAACCCAGCACGACGACTTCGGTGCGCCGTTCCGGACCGCCGACCGCGCCGCGAGAAATGTCGGTCGGAAACCGGATCTCATGAAATGCCATCGAGATTCCTTGCTGAAAAGACGCACTGAACGGCAGCGCTATAAGTTCCGCTGGCCCATGGCGACGGCACGCGCGAGCATGGCCGCAATCTGCGACTCCGACCGACGGAAGCCTTCTACATCGGGGGTCGATACGTTGATCGTCACCGATACACCGGCGCTACCCTGGGCGCGCACGCCGAGCTTGCCATCGGGACCACGTGTCAGAGGCATGATCGCCTCGGGCCCACGCTCCCCGGCTATCCCGATGCGGCCGCCGGCAAGCGGAAAGGTTACAGGACTCGCGATCACACCTCCGGATGCGAAAGGAACAGGCAGCGCATTTTGCACCACCCCTCCTTTCGCGAATGCGACACCGGAGAAGGCGCCGCCGATGAGCGATGAAAGGCCCTGCTCCAGCGGACGGAATGCAGCCTGCAGGGCCATGCGCGATAGGCTCAGCGTCAGCGATTTCAGGACTTCGCCGAGATCCCGCCCGCGCAGCGCCACACCCTGAAAGGCATTCGTCAGCGCATTTCCGAACTGCCGGCCGATGCGGGTCGCATTCGCCAACTCTTGCTGCAGCCTGGACGTATCGGCATCGATTGCGACCGTCCAAGTTTCGACGGGTTCAGCCATTGTGAATTTCACTTTCGATTCGCCCTGGCTGATGCTCGTCCGGATAGGCCTGCATCAGCCGGCGGAGTTCCGTACGGGATGGTGGATCAATCCGTGCCGGACCGTGGAGCGCACCAAGCGCGGCTGCCAGCTCCTTTGGCGTCATGGCCCAGAATGCGGCCGGTGGAAGCCGCAACAGACCGAGCCCAGCGGCCATCACGTCGTCCCACGGAAAGGGTCGAGCGAGCGCACCTCCGAGCGCGGCGTGCTTTCCTCAGCTGCCCCACCAGGCATGCCGAATGTTGCCGCAAGCAGCCGCGCAACGACGTCGACGATCCCGACAATCCCGTTTTCGGTTCGCATCGCCTTCACCTCTTCATCGGAAACGTCGTGCCCTGCGCCTCGCAATCCGGCGCCAAGGATGCGCACCGCCTCCGTTGCGCTGAGCCGGCCTTTTTCGAACCGCTGTGCCAGCGCGAGCATATCGTCGTCGCCGAACGCCTGTTCGAGCTCGGCAAGTGCGCCAAGCGTCAAACAAAGCTTCCATGTCTTCCCGTTGAGGCAGGCCTCGATTTCCCCTCGGCGCGCGTTTGCCATTGCTCACTCCGTCAAAGAGCCGAAAACGACAACTCGCCGGCAGACTCCAGGGCGATATCGAATGCGACTTCCCCGTCGTGCCGGCCGGTCAATTCAAATGACGTGATCTGAAACGGCCCCTCGACCGTCCCGAAGTCCGGAATGACGACCCGCCAGGTTCGGATCAGGCCGTCGAAGAAGGCTTGTCGGATCGCCGAATCCGAGGCCGCATCCTTGAAGATGCCCGACCCGGCAATCCGGGCGCTTTTGGCGCCTGCGCCGGCCAGCAGCTCGCGCCATTGTCCCGCGGATTCCTGGTGGGTTATGTCCACCACCTCCATGTTGAACGAAAGTGAGCGTGACCTCAGACCTGCTACCGTCTCGAATGCGCCAAGGCCGTCCGAGTCGATTTTCAACAGGAGATCCTTGCCTTTTTGTGCTGCCATTTCCTGAGCTCTTTCCAGTGCAGAGTTTCGGGTTATCAAGCGAGCGGCTCGGTCACGGCCCGCAGGCGGATGATGCCGCGAAAGCGTTCGCCATCCGGCTCGCGACGCGTTTCCGCGCTCTGGTACCTGAGGTTGATCAGCCGGTGTCCGATGAGCGGCAGATCCCGGTCGTGCAGGGCGGCGCGCACGGCTGCGATGATCTCTTGCAGCTGGGTGCGGCTTTCCACGCGCGACCACACATGCAGCGTGATGATGTGCTCATCGCCCTCGTCAGCGCCTGTGCTCCAGTCCTGCACCGTGGTCTGCGCGAATGTGAGGTAAGGATAGTCCGTCTTGCGGGGGACGTGATCGTAAACCCGCGGGCCGCCGAGCGAAGCGAGCACGCCCGCGTCAGTCCTGAGCGCCTCGAAAATCGCGATCTGCAGCGCCAGGCTGGATGACGTCATAACTCACCTCGTCATTTTGAAGCGAAACGACTTGCCCGGCACCACCGCCACGGCGCTGAGCCCCGGATCTGGCCGCCGCAAGCAGCTCACTCAATGCGCGCTCGCGCCGACCTCTGGACTTTTCAATCCGCACAGCGATTTTCATGAGCTGCGCTCCTCGCATAGACAGCTTAGCCAGCGCCGGCGACCCTCGATGTCGCGAACCGATTTGATGTCGAGGACGCGCTCCCCGAATACGAAGCGCATTTCTGCATTTATATCCGGACGAAAACGGATGCGCACTTCAAAAGCCGCCGTTGCTGAAATGCCATCTGCCTGGAACACTTCAGTTCCGGACAAAGGAATGATTTCGGCCCAGAGTGTTGCGACGGGCTCCCAGAGAACGACAGCGCCTCCTGCCTCTTCGGGGCTGCGCGAGGGAGCTTCCAGCTGCACTCGGTGGCGCAGGGCGCCTATAGGCCAAGTCTTCATATCCGCACCGTTCGATACGGCATGAGGAGCGCCGATATCGCTTCGGGAATTGAGGCCGTGGGCTTGCCCGTTTCGACGGGCTCCCGGTGCTCGTACCAATGGGCGACGAGCATCAACAGCGCCTGCCTGATCGGCGGCGGCACATCATTCGCGCTATTTCCAAATCCCGCGGTGAACAGGATTTCAATTCCGAGCGCGCGAGTTCCGGGGCTGGGCCAGTCGCCGGAAATGGAAACGAGCCGCGGCGGCTTGCTTGCTCCGTCGAGCGAAAATGCCTCTGCACCAAGCTCGACCATTTCTCCATCCCGATCCGAAATGCGCACGGCCTCGACGGACTGCACAGGCCATATCGGCAGATGCAGTTCACGCCCGTCCGGCCAGTCATCCAGCTCCAACGACCAGCTTTGGGTGATCAGCGCCGCATCGAGCACCGCTTCGACTTGCAGACGTGATGCGGCGATGAGACTGGCGAGCAGCATGTCCTCGTCGCCATGATCGATGCGCAAGTGCATCTTCGCCTCGTCCACCGTAATCGGCTCCACGGCGGGCGCAGCGGTCAGAACAAGACCCATGATGGCTCCGTTTCGAATTGCAGCAGATTGCGGGCGGGGTCCCATGGAACCCCGCCCGCTCGGCTCGCGCTGGTGTGATGGACGCGCGAACAGATCTCGCGAGGGCCCGGCGGCGACCCTCGCGAGGGATGGCCTTCTCGTTTGCGGGCTAAGCGCCGAATTTCAGCAGCTTGATCGCGGCAAAATCCTGCACGCCGCCGCCGACACGCTTGGTCGTGTAGAACAGCACGTAAGGCTTGGCGCTGTAGGGATCGCGCAGCACGCGAATGCCGACGCGATCGACGATCAGGTAACCGCGACGGAAGTCACCGAAAGCGATCGCGTGGCTGTCGGCCGCAATGTCCGGCATGTCCTCCGACTCGGCCACCGGGACGCCCATCAGGCTTGCTGCCTCACCAGGTCGGGCCGAAGGTTGCCAAAGATAGCTGCCGTCGGCGTCCTTCAATTTGCGCACGGCCGACTGGGTCGAACGATTCATCACGAAATGGGCGTTGGCGCGATATTCGCCCTTCACCGAGTAGATCAGGTCGATGAGCTTGTCGGCCGGATCCGTATCGGGGAATGCTCCAGACACCCCGGTTGCGATCGTGCCGATGTTGCCCCACGTCCAGGATGCGTTGTCCACCGTCGGATAGCTGAGGAAGCCCTTTGGCTTGTTGACACCGTCGCCAGTGACAAAGGCGGTCCCCTCCTGTGCCGCGAAGGTCGCCCGAACCTCCTCGGCGATCCACTGGTCGATGTCGACCGCAGCGTCGTCGAGCAACGTCTGCGTCGCCGCCGGCATGGCATAGAGCTCCATGGTCGGGAAGGCGAGTTCGGCGAGCTTCGGACTGCTCGTCTCGGGACGCTCATCAGTCTCGCCGACCCAGCCCGCCTCCGCGCCTGAGATGGCGTAAGGCTTCTTGTAGACCGACCCCGACACCTGCCGCACGCCGGCGATGGCGCGGATCGGCGAGATATCCCGGACTGCCTGATTGATCGAGCGCTCCGTCTCCTCCGGCACGACGTAGCCGCCGTCCGAATCCGAGCCGACCGATAGTCCCTTGCTTTCGAAGCTGCGCAGTAGGCTGCTTTCGCCGCGGCGCATGTAGCCCTCGAAGGCGGACTTATGATCGAGACCTCCGGACAGGCGGACCGCCGAGCCGAGCATCGGTCGTCCTGCCTTGCGAGACAGCTCATCGATGGCCCCCTTGTACTCATCGAGCGCTCTGTCGATGCGCGCCAACTTGTCGACAGTGACGACGTCGGCGCTCATGTGGCGCTCGATCTCGGTGAGGCGCCGGTCGTTCGTCTCCTTGAAGGCCTCGAAGGCGCGCATGAAGTCTTCGAAGGCGATGCTGAGATCCGCGTTGGTTGCGGACTTCACCTCCAGCGACGTTTCGTTCAGCATGATAGTGTAAATCCTCTCATGAGCATGTTTTGACTGAGGAGCCGCGTCGCTTCCGCCATCTGCGCCAGCAGCCGCTGCTCCCAACTGGAGGCCTGCTCCGCATCCCGCAGGAGCCGTAGGCCTTTGAGGCCATCGCGCAGCACCGCGCGTGCCTCCGAGCGCGTGAACCCAGCGTCCTGCGTGAGCCAGCGCTCGAACTCCCGTTCGGTCGGAACGCGACCGCCGAACGGATTCGATTTCACCGTCGAAACCCGAGCTTCCGGGAGCATCGGGAACGTGACGATCGAAATTTCCCAGAGATCGATCTTTTCCAGCCGGCGCACGCCTGTGCGAGAATCCCGCGTGCCCTTGACAGTCCGGAAGCCGATGGAGAGTCCGTCGATGGCGCCGGCGCGCATCAGCGAGAGGACCTCGCGCGCCTTGCCGACCTCTGTCGCGAGCTGGCCACGGACAAACAACCCGCGCGCATCCTCGTAGATTTTTTTCCACGTGCCGATGGGCTGGTTGGCGTCATGCTGGAACAGCATGCGGATGCCCGCGGCGCCGCGCCTGGCAATGCTTTCCCGGAATGCGCCTGGCATCACGACGTCGCGGCCCAGGTCCTCGCGGTGGAACAGGCTCGCGTAGCCTTCGAACGTACCGTCGAGCGTCACATCCTTGAGACCCAGCGACGTCAGCTTCACCTCCCGGGCCGCCATTAACGGCCGAGTTTCCAGTGTCTCCATCCGATCCATCCGAGTTTCGGGTTGAATTTGGTGCGTTCGCGCAGACTTCACGGGGATACGAGCTCGTCCCCGCCGGGCAGCGGTCCATATCCGACCGCCGCCCGTTTCTCGTTGCGGGTCAAAAAGCTGGCGCGTTCGACCCGGGCCCACAGCGCTTCGCGCTCGGAAGAAAGGGCTTCGATGGCATCGAGGTCCGGCCGCAGCTCCAGGCGGTCGCTCCACGCCGGCCCGAGCCAGGCCGAGAGCGATTTTGCGGTTCGGTTCACCAGCGGCAGCACCGTCTGGCGCCAGAACGTGCGGTTCGCCTCTTGATAGTTCGCGTACGTATTGTCGCCGGGGATGCCAAGCAACATGGGCGGAACGCCGAGCGCCAGAGCAATCTCGCGGGCTGCCGCGTGGCGCGCCTCGATGAAATCCATGTCGCGCGGCGTGAGGCTCATGGCCTTCCAATCGAGCCCGCCTTCGAGCAGCAATGGACGGCCTGCATTGCGCGCTCCCTGGAAATTCGCCTCGAGCTCGGCCTTGAGGCGCTTGAACTGCTCCTCCGTCAGATGGCCGCCGCTGGAATAGACCAGTGCACCCGAAGGCCGCGCCGAATTGTCGAGCAGCGCCTTGTTCCAGCGGCTTGCCGTGTTGTGGAGATCGATGGCGGTTGCTGCCGGCTCGACCGGCGACAGCCCGTAATGGTCGTTGGCAGGGTGAAACAGCTTGAGGTGAAGAATCCGGTCGATGCCGGGAAGCACCTCGCCGCCGATCAGCACCCTCCGGTCGCTGACATGATATTCGAACGCTTCGGGCCAGCCGTCGGAACCCGGAATGACCCGCACGCGATCAGGCCGCAGAACATGCAGCTCCTGTATCCGGCCCCAAAGGGCGATCGCCTGGATATACACGTTGCCGGCCACGAGCAGGTAGCCGTACCAGGCCTCCATGAGGTCCGTCGTCGTGCGGCCTGAACCGGGGCGCCGCAACAATTCGAGGAAGGGGTGCTCCTCGAGCTCGTGCTCGCCCTCGTAAAGCAGGAGCGGAACGGAGGCAGCCGCTTCTGAGATCATGCGCACCGCGCGGTACACGATGGGGTTCTGCATCATGCCTTCGCGCGCGAAGGCCCCATAATCGCGCGGCATCCAGGCCGGTGTCCGCAGACCTTCCATGGCGACCAGCGGCCCTGGCGCGGCTGCTTTCCGCTCCCGGCCGCGCGGCGACCGCAGGCTCAAGGCGCGCATCATCCGCGCCAGCCGCGAGGGCTGTCGTTCCACTGTCGTCATCATTTCACCCGGTTGGCTAAGAGAATGCGTGCCGGTCAGAGCATCCGCATCGCGGGACGAGGCGGTGAGTCGAGGATCAGCTCGGTCAGGGCCCAGACCAGTGCGTCGAGACGGTCAGGGCTGCGGCCACCCGCAAGTCCGTCGATCCCGAAAGCCAGCATCTGCGCCTCAAGGGCTGAGTGATGCCCGACATGGGCGACGCGGCCCTCGGCATAAAGGGCCGCAACGGGCTCCGCCCTCACCCATTTGCCGCGCGTTGCCCGTACCATGCGGATCGGCACGGCCGGATCGATCTGGCGCAGAATATCCCGCACGAGATCACCACCCTGGTTCACCTCCGCGACGACCCGGTCCGCTGCGAAATCGCGATATGCCGCGATGGCAGCGCGCGCCCAGACCTGCGGCTCACGGCCTTGCAGCGTGCGGTCGGCCAGAACATAGGCGCGCCCATCCGGGCCGAGCCCGGCAACGCAGATGCCGCAGGCGTCGGATGAGCTGGTTGCGGTGACCGGCGGATCGACGGCCACGACGACGCGCTGCAGCTGCGGGGCCACGGCGAGGCGGTGCTGCTCGATCCATTCCCGCCGCCACAGCGCACCCGACATATCCTCGATCAACTCACCCTCGAGCTCCTGCCGCCCCAGCAATGTTCCCGCATAGCGCCGCTCCATTTCCGCGACAAAGGCCGGCGCCAGGTTCGCAGCGTTGTCGCGGGTGCGCACCCGCGTGATCACGGTGCTGTCCTCGCCCATGATGCGTTTCAAGATCGGCACCGGCCGCGGCGTCGTGGTCACCACCTGCCGTGGGTTGGCTCCGAGGCGAAGCCCGAACTGAAGCATGTCCCAGGCCTGTTCCGCGTAGCGCCACTTCGCGATTTCATCGAGCCAGGCCGCGGCGAATTGCGGGCCGCGCAGACTTTCCGGATCTTCCGCCGAAAAGAGCTGCGCAACGACGCCGTTGGGCCAGACGATCTGCCGTTTCGATTGCTCGAACCGTGGCCTTGCATCTGGCGGATGGACCGCCAGCAGGCCTGATACGCCCTCCACCATGACGCTGCGCACCTGATCCAGCGTTTCGCCGACGAGCGCGATCCGTCCGCTGCCAGAGCCGCTGCCGCGGGCCAGCAGGCCAACCTCGGCTCTCACCCACTCGGCCCCGGCACGCGTCTTGCCCGATCCGCGACCACCGAGAATCAACCACGTCCGCCAGGGTCGGCCTTGCGCATCCGCCTCCGGCGGCAGCTGGTCGTCGCGCGCCCAGGTCTGCCAGTCCCAGGCGAGGAAGCTCAGCTCAAAGGACGAAAGTTCGCCGAGCGCCGCGGCCAGCTCATCGCGATGCGTACCGCTCGCCAATGCGAAGAATGCGTTCCGCAATTTCAAGGCGGAGGCGGTCCGCGTCGGTCTCATCGATTTCGGTTCCGGAGCTCGTTTTCGCGGGTTTGGCGGGAGCAGCGACTGCTTCCGATTGCAGCTCCGTCAGCTTCTCGATGGTGCGGGTCAGCGCACCGATCGCGCGGGTCTCGCGCTCACGGTCGGCGGCCGTCCCCGGCTCGTCCGTTTCCATACGCATCTCCAAGAGTTTCAAGTTCTGATCGACGACCTTGAGGAGTCGCGAAACGAGGCCGCTACGACCCGTCGTGCGGCCCCGCCTTGCGGGCGCGACCTTCGTGCGCGATTTTTTCGAGCGCGGTTTCCAGTTTTCGGCCAGACGACGGTTTCGGATTGCCGAATAGGTTACTGCGTTCAGTTCAGCGATTTCGGCAACGGGCATGGTGCTCTCCTCGTACAGCCGGCGTATAGCCACCCAGTCGGGCGCCCGCTGCCGCGAGGCCTTCCGTGCACTCATCAGGTTTTCCGATTAGGGAAGCGGAGGAGACAAATGAAAAACGCGCCAGTTCCGATGGGCAACCGCCCCGCTCGCAACTGTCGCGTTATAGCTTATGTATGCCAGAACAGCGTCACGCTGTCAATAGGGAAATGCGAAAAACAATCAAACTTTCAATGACTTAGGTCGACTTAACGGCTTCCCGCGCATATTATAGCACAATTTTCGAACCCGGGGATAACTTCGACCAGCGCCGATCAATTCGACTGCTGAGTAACGCCTTGCTGCATGGCCAGCACGTGACCAGCGAGGTATAGCGAGCCGCAGATCAGAATGCGTTTCGGCATTCTGTCATTTGCTTCGATTCGCTTGATTGCCGATGGGACGTCACTCGCCGCTGCTGCCCGGAATCCCACGTTGCGCGCGATCTCAGCCAACGCCTCGGGTTGGTGCGGCGCCTCGTGTGCGCCAGGGATCGGCACAGTAACGATTTCCTTCACAAGCCCTCGAAACGGCGAAAGAAAACCCGAGGCATCCTTCTGACCCATCATGCCGACAATGAGATACAGGGGACTCGGCGAGCGCTCCTCGAGATCCGCGAGCGTTTGCGCAATGACAATTCCGGCGGCAGGATTATGCCCGCCGTCGAGCCACAGCTCCGAACTGGATCCGACCAGTTCGGACAGCGGACCGTCCTTCAGACGCTGCATGCGCGCGGGCCAACTGGCCTCCGTCAGTCCACGGCTGATCGCGTGCTCACCCAGTCCGAAGTGGCGCAGCGCCTGCGCGGCCGCGACTGCCGTTCCGGCATTGACGATCTGATGTCGCCCGATCAATGCAGGCTTCGGCAGGTCGAGGAGCACGTTTTCCTGCTGAAAGATCAAACGCCCCCGCTGCTCGTAGGCATCAAAATGATAACCCCAGACGGTCAGTTGTGACCCAATGCGTGAGGCCTGCTCGCAGATGATCTGCAGTGCCTCGTCCTCCTGCTGCGAGATGACGGCCGGAACGCCCCGTTTCAGAATACCGGCTTTCTCGCCGGCAATATCTGCCAGCGTCCTGCCGAGCTTGTCGGCGTGATCCATGGCTACAGGCGTGATAATCGACAAGGCGGGGTGCGAGATGACGTTCGTCGCGTCCAGCCGGCCCCCGAGGCCGACTTCCAGAATGACGGCATCGGCAGGCGTTTCGGCAAATGCCAGAAAGGCCGCTGCCGTCGTGATTTCGAAGAAGGTGATGGCCTCGCCTGCATTCACCTTGGACACGCGCGTCAGCAGCTCGACCAGCTCTGTTTCGCCGATCGGTCGCGTCCGGCCATCCGACCCGGCAAGCGTGATCCGCTCGTGAAAGCGCACCAAGTGTGGGGATGTATAAACGTGCACCCGCCGGCCGGCCGCCTCCAGCATGGCTTTTAGAAATGCGGCCGTGGAGCCTTTGCCGTTCGTCCCGGCGACATGGATCACCGGCGGCAATCTGTCGTGCGGATTGCCGAGCTTCGCCAGCAGCCGTTCGAGCCGCCCGAGCGACAGGTCGATGAGCTGCGGATGCAGCCGCTTCATCTCGGTAAGGATTTCGTCGCTCGTCGGCATGAATGCTCCGCATACCGCTTCGGCCTGGCCCGAGCGGCGAAAATTACTAATAGCTGATAACGCAGTCAGGAACTGTGGACGCCGTCCTCGGGACGGGAGCGGGCGGGACCAGTTTCGCCATCCCGGTTGCCCTTCTCGCGCTTCTCGAGCTTCGACGGATCGAAGCGTTCGTCATCTGCGACCGGTTCGGCCTCGATGACGTCTTCACCGTCGGACTTGCTTCGAGGGTCGATGATTTTGCCGTCCACCGGCATTCCGTTCATGTACCCGTGACCATTGAGGCCCTTGGGCTTTTCTTTCCCGATCACGGCCTTGTTGGCCATCAGCAGCCGGCATATCCGGGAGAGCGTTTCGCGCATTTGATGGCGATGCACCACCATATCGATCATGCCGTGCGCCAGCAGATACTCGGCCCGCTGGAAGCCCTCTGGCAGCTGCTCCCGGATGGTCTGCTGAATGACGCGGGGGCCGGCAAAGCAGATCAGAGCTCCCGGCTCGGCGATATGGATGTCGCCGAGCATCGCGTAGGAGGCGGTCACGCCTCCCGTCGTCGGATCTGTCAGCACGACGATATAGGGCAGGCGCGCCTCTCGCAGCCGTTGCACCGCGATGGTCGTACGCGGCATCTGCATCAAGGACAGGATGCCCTCCTGCATCCGCGCACCGCCGGAGGCCGCAAACAGGATGAACGGTGTCTTCTTCTCGACCGCACGTAGCATGCCGGCGATGACGGCCTCGCCAGCGGCCATGCCAAGCGATCCACCCATGAAGCGGAAATCTTGCGCTGCGGCCACGACCTCTTGTCCGTCGAGCGTGCCTTCACCGACAAGCACCGCATCGTCGAGGTCGGTTTCAGCCTTGGCGTCCTTCAGCCGGTCCGTATAGCGCCGGCCGTCGCGGAACTTCAAAGGGTCGAGAGGGACGCTGGCGACCGGGTATTTGGTGTATTCGGAGCCGTCGAACAGGTGCTTCAGCCGCACATCCGCCGCCATGCGGAAATGATAGTTCGAGCCGGGCACGACGAACTGGTTGGCCTCGAGGTCCTTGTAAAAGACCATCTGGCCGCTTTCCGGGCATTTCACCCAAAGATTGTCCGGGACCTCGCGCTTCGTCGTCAGGAAGCTGCGGATCTTCGGACGCACGACGTTGTTGATCCAGTTCACGCTCGAGCGCTCCTCACACCCCGAAACCTATACGATACGCCCTCAGCGATCTCAGCCCGCCATGGTGGGCCGGCTGCTCACAGTCCGCAATCCACCAGCCAGGCTTTTCACCAGATCTAGGACGGCAGGCACGGTCTTACCAGTCGCCTTGCCATCCGGCCCGAGGCTTTGCTCGATAGCGTTGACCAAAGCCGAACCCACCACCACTCCGTCGGCACCTGCTGCAATGGCTCTGGCCTGCTCGGGGGTCTTGACGCCGAAGCCGACGACGACCGGAAGCGGCGTTGCTTGTCTGATCCTGCCGACCTGTGCGTGGACCGCCTCGACCTCGGGCGCCGCCGTGCCGGTGATTCCGGTTATGGAAACATAATAGACGAAGCCGCTCGAATTGGCGAGCACGGCGGGCAGCCGCTTGGAATCGGTGGTCGGCGTGGCGAGGCGGATAAAGCTCAAGCCGCGTTCCACCGCGGGCAGGCAGATCTCATCGTCGGCTTCGGGCGGGACATCGACAACGATCAGCCCATCGACGCCGGCAACCTTGGCATCATCCAGGAATGCCTCAGTAGGATAGACATAGATTGGGTTGTAATAGCCCATCAGGACGATGGGCGTGTCCTGGTCCTTCTTCCGGAATTCCGAGACGAGCGCCAGGGTCTTGTGCATGTTCTGGCCCGCTGCCAGAGCCCGCTGGGATGCAGCCTGGATGGCCGGGCCGTCAGCCATCGGGTCGGAAAACGGCATCCCGAGCTCTATGACGTCCGCCCCGGCTGCCGGCAGACCAGCGAGAAGCTGCGCACAGGTGTCGTAATCGGGATCACCAGCCGTGATGAACGTGACGAGCGCACCTCGTCCCTCACGCTTCAGCGCAGCAAAGCGGCGGTCAATTCGTGTTTCAGCAGTCATTCCGAAGTATCCCCGCCCCTTTGCATCACATCTTCATGCCGAGATGCTCAGCCACGGCGAAGATGTCCTTGTCGCCCCGCCCACACATGTTCATGACCAGAAGATCATTTTGCGGCAGCGTTGGGGCGAGCTTGCAGACGTACGCGAGCGCGTGAGACGGCTCCAATGCCGGGATGATGCCCTCGAGTCGCGTGCAGAGCTGGAAGGCCTCCAGCGCCTCCCTGTCCGTTACCGGCACGTAGGTCACCCTGCCGGTGTCCTTGAGCCACGCGTGCTCTGGCCCGACGCCCGGATAGTCGAGCCCCGCCGAGATCGAGTGGCCCTCCAGAATCTGCCCGTCCTCGTTCTGCAGAAGATAGGTCCGATTGCCGTGCAGCACGCCGGGCTTGCCGCCCGTCATCGAGGCGCAGTGCCCGTCGGGCACATCAAGGCCGTAGCCGCCGGCCTCGACGCCGAAGATCTTTACGTTCTTGTCGTCGAGGAACGGATGGAACAGGCCGATGGCATTGGATCCACCGCCGATGCAGGCAACGAGCGTGTCGGGCAGCCGGCCTTCGGCCTCCATCATCTGCTCGCGCACCTCCTGGCCGATCACCGACTGGAAGTCGCGCACCATCGCCGGATAGGGATGCGGGCCCGCGGCGGTGCCGATGATGTAATACGTATTCCGGACGTTGGTGACCCAATCCCGCAGCGCCTCGTTCATGGCGTCCTTGAGCGTACCCGCACCGGCGGTCACGGGATTGACCTTCGCCCCCAGCAGCTTCATGCGGAAGACATTGGGCTTCTGTCTCTCGACATCGGTCGCACCCATGAAGATTTCGCACGGCAGCCCATAGCGCGCACAAACGGTCGCGACGGCAACACCGTGCTGGCCGGCCCCCGTCTCAGCGATGATCCGGGTCTTGCCCATCCGCCGCGCGAGCAGGATCTGCCCGAGGCAGTTGTTGATCTTGTGACTGCCGGTGTGGTTGAGCTCGTCGCGCTTGAAGTAAATTTTCGCGCCGCCTTTCTGCCCGTTCCTGGCAGCCACCTCGCGCAGATGCGCCGTCAGGCGCTCGGCATGATAGAGCGGCGATGGACGTCCCGTATAATGCGCGTTGAGGGCTTTCAGCTCGGCCTGAAATTGCGGGTCGTTCTTTGCTTCCGCGTAAGCGCGCTCGAGATCGAGGATCAGCGGCATCAGCGTCTCGGCGACGAACCGGCCGCCGAAGATCCCGAAGAAGCCGTGATCGTCCGGCCCCATGCGGAAGCTGTTGGGCCCCGAAACGGCAGCTGTTTTGATATCGCCACTCATGCCCTCTCGCTCCTCACCTCTGCGGGTGCCAACGCTTCATAAGTTTGCGCAGCCTTGGCTGCCGCCAGAAATCGCCTGATCAATTGAAGATCCTTTTCACCGGGCCGCACCTCGACTCCGGAGGAGACGTCAACGGCCTCAGGCGTTGTCAGCCTGATGGCAGCCGTCACGTTCTCCGGGTCGAGCCCGCCCGACAGCATGAACCGGACCTTGCCCTTGACGCCGTCCAACGCATGCCAGTCGAACGCGATGCCGTTTCCGCCTGGCAAGGCATTCGCCAGGTCCCGCGGGGCTTTCGCATCGAACAGGAACAGATCGGCCGCCCCGCGATAGGCGAGTGCGGCCTCGGCGTCGGCGCGTGTCTCGACCTTGATCGCCTTCATGACGGGTCGCCCGCAACGCTCCCGGATGGCCTTGACACGGTCCGGCGTTTCTTTCCCGTGGAGTTGGATCAGGTCAGGGCCGACCGCCCGCATGATTTCGTCGAGCAAGGCGTCATCTGCGTCCACCACCAGGGCCACGATCTCGGCACGGCCACGCGCCATTCCGGCAAGCCTTCCTGCTTCGGGCGGCGAAAGGCTCCGCGGGCTCGGCGGATAAAAGACGAGGCCGACATAATCGGCTCCGGCATCCAGCGCTGTCTCGAGCGCCGCCTCGGTTTTCAGCCCGCAAATTTTGACCTTTACCGTCATCCTGATGCCAGTCTGGACGCAATAACCGAGTGCGCGTCCCGATATGTCCTGGAAGGCTCCTGCTATGCACCGAGCGGCGAGGAAAGGCAACTCGACCGCTCCCCGCAGCGCGCGCCCCATCATGGGGCAAATGCTGGCTTCGACCTACCGGCTCTCGTAGACGGCGATAGCCGCTGCCAGATCCTCTATGGAGGCTCCGACGGACTTGAACATGGTGATCTCGTCCGGCGATGCGCGGCGCGGCGCTGTCCCGCGCGCGAGCCCGTAGAGATCGCCCTGAATGTCTGCCTCTTGGATCACGCCTGCCTTGAGCGGCATCACGATGTCGCCTGCCTCGGTAAGTCCGCCGGCCATGGTATCCACCCAGACACGGGCGCGGCGGACGACGTCGTCGTCCGTCTCGCGCATGTCGGGCCGGAACGCGCCGACGCAGTCGACATGGCATCCTGGCTTCAGCCAGGCGCCTTTGATGAGCGGCGCCGAGGAGATGGTCGCCGTCGAAACGAGATCCGCGCGACGTGCCGCCGACTCGAGATCGTCGGCGACCGTGACGGCCAACCCCGTTCCGTCGAGGTTGCGCTTTAGGGCCTCCGCCTTGTCACGGCTCCGGTTCCAGAGCATCACCTCGCGGATCGGACGCACGGAGGCGTGGGCGCGAACGAGATAAGGCGCTAGTGCGCCCGCTCCCACCATGAGCATGCGGCTCGCGTCGTCCCGCGCGAGATAGCGCGCCGCCAGCGCCGATGCAGCAGCCGTCCGCCATACGGTGAGCGCGGGCGCGTCGATGAGGGCGACGGGCTCGCCCGTCTCGGTCGAGAGGAGAAGATAGGCCCCATAGATCGCCGGCTTGCCGAGTCGGGAATTGTCTGGAAAAACAGTGACCTGCTTAATGCCAATGTAGCGGCCAGCCGTCTCTGTGCCCGGCGCCGAGGTCGTCCACGCCGGCATGAGCAGCAGCGTGGCTTCCGGCCGGCCCTCGAGCTTCACCTGATGATGGTGCCGGGGCGGCGATATGGCTCCCTGCCGAAATGCCTCGTCGAGCACATCGACCAGCTCGGGATAGCTCAGCGCCTTGCCGACCGCGGCCGCATCGATGAAGCGCATGAATGGACCCTTCAGTGGCTCGCAAGCGCGAGCTGGCGCGTATCGGCGGCCTGCGCCGGCGATCTCCGCTGCGCCGCCACATAGGCATCGCGCTCACGGGTGAGGCGCTCGGCCTCCGCCCGCCAGCGCGCCGCGTCCCGACCACGCTCTCTCGCCAATCGCCGCCAGCGGCTCTGGCTAATCCACGTGGCGAGGCCACCCATCACCACCCCGATGATGAGCATCGCGAAAATATACGCGTAAAAAGGAAGCTCCAGCGCCAGGACCGGGTCCAACGGATCGAATGGATCGAGCACCAAGCGGACCGCATGGCGGTTGGCCACCGCCAGCGTCACCAGGAAAACGGCGGCAATGAAGCCGAACAACAGACCCAGAATGCGACCGATCACAACGCGCGCCCTTCCCGAACTGTCCCGGCCACTCCTGCCTGCCGTCACGAGGCCGGCCGGTTGAGGCGCTCGCGCAGCTCCTTGCCCGTCTTGAAGAACGGAACGAACTTCTCCTCGACCGGCACGGGCGCTCCGGTCCTCGGATTGCGCCCCAGCCGTGGCGCCCGGTATTTCACCGTGAACGCGCCGAAGCCCCTCAGCTCCACGCGATCGCCGCGCGCCAGGGCGTTGACGATCTCGTCGAAGATGACGTTGACGATCCGCTCGACGTCCCGGTGATACAGGTGCGGATTGGCGGCGGCAATCTTCTGAATGAGTTCGGACTTGATCACGACGGACTCCGGACGAAGGCAAAGTGATTGTATTTTAATCAGTTTTCGGAAGGTTGCCAAACCGACACGAGGCCGTCAAGGCCGAGAATCCCCAGCCGCTCCGCTGAGACCAGCCCGGCAAGGTCACCCCCGATTGCGCCGGTCAGGTAGCGGACCACACCTGCCACTGCGCCGCCGAGCGGCCACTCGACACCGCTGCTCTCTTTCCAGTTGACCACCTTCAGATCCTTCTCGACGCCCTGGCTTTCGAGCCAGCGAATGGCCTCCGGCTCGCCGCCGATCTGATCTATCAATTTGTATTCCAAGGCTTCGCGCCCAGAGAAGACCCGCCCCTGCTCCAGACCAGGAATGGTGCTCGTCGTGACCTGCCGGCGCGTGCTCACCAGGTCCAGGAACCAGCGGTGGCTCTCGGCGATCATCTCCTCGGCAATGGCGCGCCCCGATTCGTCGAGCGGCTGGAACGGCGAAGGGTTGGCCTTCAACGGCCCGCTCTTCACCTCGTTCACCCGAATGCCGAGCTTGTCCAGCAGACCGGAAACTTCCGGCCATTGCATGATGACGCCGACCGACCCGGTGATCGAGTTGCCCCGGGCAACGATGTAATCGGTCCCGAGCCCGGCGATGTAGGCGGCCGAGGCGGCAACTGTCCCGAACTGGGCGACCACCGGCTTCTTTTCCGCGAGCCGCCGCAGGGCCTCGTAGATGGATTCGCCGCCCGTCGTGGTGCCCCCAGGACTGTTGACGTAGACGATCACGCCCGCAACGCGCTTGTCCTTGCCAATGCGGTCCAGAAGGTTCAGGAAATCACGGTTTTCCGTGATCATGCCTTCGATGGAAACACGGGCGATCTGGCGCCGATCGATTAGCCCGCGATCGCCGGAGAGGAAGAACGCGCCGACCGCAAACGCCAGTGCGACGACGGCCAGCACCCGCCAGAACGACAGCTGCCGCCTCACCCGGCGACGATCGAGGATGCTCTCGGTATCGAGGCTCATGTTGCTCCCGTGCCACATGCGGGCGGCTATCGACAAGACCTTGGCCGTAGAAAGTATGCTGCTCCGGTGGGTCGTTCAATAATTCACTCGCCATTCCCAAGACGAAAGGAGCGCAGCCAACGACTGCGCTCCCGGAAATCTCAACTCGCGTGGTGGCTCACTCCTTCGTCTCGTCCTCGCGCTTCTTGATCGCGGCCTTGAAGATGTCGCCGAGCGAGGCGCCCGAGTCGGTCGAGCCGTACTGCGCGACGGCCTGCTTCTCCTCGGCCAGTTCGAGCTGCTTGATCGACACCGAGATCCGGCGGCTCGCCTTGTCGACACTGACCACCGCCGCGTCGACCTTGTCGCCCACATTGAAGCGCTCAGGCCGCTGCTCGGCACGGTCGCGGGAGAGGTCCGAGCGCTTGATGAAGCTCGTCACGTCGGTGCCCGCGATCTTAACCTCGATGCCGTTGTCCTGGACTGCGACGACCTCGCAGGTGACCGGGTCCCCCTTCTTGAAGCGACTGATCACATCGAGCGGATCACCGGCGACCTGCTTGATGCCAAGTGAGATCCGCTCCTTGGATGGGTCGACGTCGAGCACCACGGCCTTGACCACGTCGCCCTTCTTGTACTCCTTGATGACCTCGTCGCCCGGCCGGTTCCAGTCGAGGTCCGACAGGTGGACCATGCCGTCCACGCCGCCCTCGAGGCCGATGAACAGGCCGAACTCGGTGATGTTGCGGATCGGCCCCTCGACGATGCTCCCCTTCGGGTGCTGCGCAAGGAACGCCTCCCACGGGTTCTCCTGCGTCTGCTTCAGGCCGAGGCTGATGCGGCGCTTCTGGGGATCGACCTCGAGGATCTGCACCTCCACCTGCTGGCTCGTCGAGACGATCTTGCCAGGGTGGACGTTCTTCTTGGTCCAGCTCATCTCGGAGACGTGGATCAGGCCCTCGACGCCCGGCTCAAGCTCCACGAAGGCGCCGTAATCCGCAATATTGGTCACCGTGCCCGTGAAGCGGGCGCCGACCGGGTACTTGGCTTCGATGCCCTCCCACGGATCGGCCTGGAGCTGTTTGATGCCGAGGCTGATGCGCTGCGTCTCTGGGTTGATGCGAATGATCTGGACCTTCACGGTATCGCCGACATTGACGATCTCGGAGGGATGGTTGACGCGGCGCCAGGCCATGTCCGTGACGTGCAGCAGGCCGTCGATGCCGCCGAGATCGATGAACGCACCGTAGTCGGTGATGTTCTTGACGAGACCATCGATGACCTGGCCCTCCTCGAGCCGGGCCACGATGTCGGCCCGCTGCTCGGCCCGCGTCTCCTCCAGCACCGAGCGGCGGGAAACGACGATGTTGCCGCGGCGGCGGTCCATCTTGAGGATCTGGAACTGCAGCGGCTGGTGCATCAGCGGGCCGATGTCGCGCACCGGCCGGATATCGACCTGGCTGCCGGGCAGGAACGCCACCGCGCCATCGAGGTCGACGGTGAAGCCGCCCTTGACCTTGTTGAAGATGACGCCGGTGACCTTCTCGCCGCGCTCGAACTGCTGCTCGAGCCTGTTCCAGCTCTCCTCGCGGCGGGCCTTCTCACGGCTCAGCACCGCCTCGCCGAGCGCATTCTCCATGCGCTCGAGGTAGACCTCGACCTCGTCGCCAACATTCAGCTCCGCCGGCTTCCCGGGAGCGGCGAACTCCTTCAGCGGGACGCGGCCTTCCATCTTCAGGCCGACATCGATCACCGCCATGTCCTTTTCGATCGAGACGACCCTGCCGCGTACGACGTTACCTTCGTAGCTGACGTCTTCCGCCAGCGTCTCGTTCAGCATGGCCGCGAATTCTTCGCGGGACGGCGTCATTTCGTTCGAGGTTTGAGGTGTGCTCATCAAGTACCCTTCAGCTCCGTGGCGGGCAGCCCGCCGTGTTGTGCGCACCCATGTCGCCCTGCCGGCACATGACAATGCCCGGCTGGCAACGTCCAGCGTGCGAGTTCCCAATCGATGATTTCAGCGAGGCCACCGGCAGAGGGGTCTGCCCGCCAACAGGATTAGGGGCGCACCTGAGGCGCACCCTATTGGCCGATCTTCCTCTTGATCAGTCCGACGGCGGCGTCGAATGCCGCTTCTATATCCAAGTTAGTGGTGTCGAGCAATATGGCGTCTTCGGCGGGCCGCATCGGCGCGCTGGCGCGGCTCGCATCACGCTCGTCGCGCTGCCGTATGAGATCCAGTACCTCGCCGTAGCTTATGTCGTCACCCCTGGCCTTGCGTTCCAGGTAGCGGCGGTGAGCGCGAACCTCGGGCAGCGCCGTCACGAATATCTTCACGTCGGCATCCGGGCAGACGACCGTGCCGATGTCCCTCCCGTCGAGGACGGCGCCAGGCTTGCGGCGAGCAAACTCGCGCTGAAACGCGAGCAGCGCCGCACGCACCCCCTCGATCCGCGCCACGATCGATGCCGCCTCCCCGATGCCTGCCTCCCGCAACTCGGGGTCGGACAGACTTTCGGGATCGAGATTGCGCGCGCACTCGACAGCCGCGGCTTCGTCCTCCAGTGACGCGCCGCGGGCCAGCACGCAGCGCGCCACCGCCCGGTAGAGCAGGCCCGTATCGAGATGAGCCAGCCCGAAGTGCTCGGCGATGCGTTTGCCGAGGGTGCCCTTGCCCGATGCAGCCGGCCCGTCGATGGCAATGATCATGGCGCCGAACCCGCCATCCGCGGAAATCCGCCCTGCTGCCTGGGCTGCGAATAAATCATCGCGCTCCCTCGTCATTGCCGCGCTCTGGCTAACGCTCTCGCAAGGCCGGCTCAGCCGAACCGCGCACCGAGTGACGCCATCAGCCCCTGAAACTCGGGAAAGCTGGTCGCGATCATTGTTGCATCATCGACAGTCACGGGCGCCGAACTCGCAAGCCCCAGTGTCAGGAACGACATCGCGATACGATGGTCGAGGTGCGTTGCTACCGTGCCGCCGCCGCGCACCTCACCGGCTCCCTCAACGATGAGCGTATCGCCATCGACCCTGGCAGCGACGCCGTTCACTGCCAGGCCGGCCGCGGTTGCGGCCAGCCGGTCGCATTCCTTGACCTTCAGCTCCGCGAGGCCATGCATCTCGGTCCGCCCCCTCGCGAAAGCAGCGACGACGGCCAGGATCGGGTACTCGTCGATCATGCTGGGCGCGCGCTCGGGCGGGACCGTGACGCCCGTCAGGCCCGATGACCGGACGCGGATGTCGGCCACCGGCTCGCCGCCCTCCTCGCGTTCGTTCAGGAAGGCGACATCTCCGCCCATTTCCCTGACGGTGGTGTAGAAGCCGGTGCGGGTCGGGTTGACCAGCACGCCCTCAATCGTGACCTCGGAACCGGGCACGATCAGCGCCGCGGCGGCAATGAAGGCGGCCGAGCTCGGATCTCCGGGCACGACAACATCCCGGCCCTGGAGCTCCGCATGCCCCTTGACGGTGATCCGCGTCAGGGCACCGTCGGCAACGGAGCGGACGTCCGCCCCGAAATAGCGCAGCATCCGCTCGGTGTGGTCGCGGGTCGGCTCGCGCTCGATGACGGTCGTCTCCCCCGCGGCCGCAAGCCCGGCGATGAGGATCGCACTTTTGACCTGCGCCGAAGGCACCGGCAGCTCGTATACGATCGGAACGAGGTCGCTTGTGCCGCGGATCGTGAGAGGCAGCGTGTCCTTGTTCTCGAGCACCTCGAGGCCCATCTGCTTCAGCGGCTTGAGCACCCGGCTCATGGGGCGGCGCGATAGCGAGGCATCCCCGACGAACTTGACGGTAATCGGGTGGCCGGCGACAACCCCCATCATGAGGCGCGTGCCGGTGCCCGAGTTGCCGAAGTCCAGAGGGCTGGATGGCTGGCTGAGGCCGCCGATACCGCGGCCCAGCACCTCCCAGACCGAGCCGGCTTTTCGCGCCGGAGCGCCAAGAGCCGTCACTGCTTTTGCCGTATTGATCACGTCCTCTGCCTCGAGCAGGCCCGTGATCCGTGTCCGCCCTGTTGCCAGAGCGCCGAAGATCAGAGCGCGATGGGAGATGGACTTGTCACCCGGCACACGGCACCGGCCCCTAAGCGGCCCTGCCGATGACGCAGATAGCGGATTCAAAGCAGAAGCTGTCATCGATAGGACCGGCCGACACGAGGTGGTTGGAACTGCGCCGGAACCAGGCTCCGGCAGGGACAGGGGGAGATAGAGCTTGCCGGCCTGAAGCTGTCAACCGCGGCAAGTCGGCATGACTGGCAAATGCTTTTGACATGACCTGACGTGCATGGCAGACGGCAGCAGATTTTTCCATGACCCAAGACATCGAGGATTTGAGATGGCGACCAAAGAAGCGCGCGGGACGAAGCGCACCTGCCAGAATCCGGAATGCGGCTCCCGTTTCTACGACCTGAACCGCGACCCCATCGTGTGCCCCATCTGCCAGTCGGTCTACAAGCTGGCAACGGCTCCGCAGGGCGTCGCCCCGCAGGAGGAAGAGGCCATCCGCAAGCCCGCGAAGCCCGAGATCACGGCGGACGAGGAAGCGATCAGTGGTGATCTGCCGCTCGCCGAGGGCGATGAGGATCTGGCCGATCTAGAGGATACCGATGAGGCTATCGTCGGCGGCGATGATGAAGCCTTCATCGAACCCGAGGAAGAGGACGGCGGCGACGTTTCGGACATCCTCGGTCCGGTCGGAGAGGACGACGAGGAGCGCTGAGAGGGCGACTTCGCCGTTAGCCCGGTTCGCGGGTCAGGTCTGAGGGGTTGCGGCCTGTCGCGGGCCTGCACGAAGGGCTTGCAGTTTTCCTCCCGTCAGCCTATTGAGGCGCACGTGTCGCGGGGGCTTGCCTCCCCCGCCACCCACAAATTCCCAACCGGTCGGGGCCGTAGCTCAGTTGGGAGAGCGCGTGAATGGCATTCACGAGGTCAGGGGTTCGATTCCCCTCGGCTCCACCAACTTCCACCGTTGACGCGAAAAGTTCCAAGGACGAGCCGCCCTCGCGCTGCGCGGAGCCCGACTGCAAAGCAATCTTGATTGAGCCCCGCAGCAGGCGGGTGTAGCAGTCTCCGGCTGGCCGCTGTGAACCGGCGGCCAGCTGACAAGAACGGCCTTTCTCCAGGACCGCCTCTGGATAACCCGATGAGACGACTTCCCAGGCACTACGCACCATTCGTTTATGGCGTGATCCAGGCTGCGATCACATCGGCGGTGGCAACCATTATCGCGACATATCAGATGGCCAGCCTCGATCTGCACTTCATCATCTACTGGCTCCAGTGCTGGACGCTCTCGGTGCTGACCATGCTGCCTGTCGTGATCCTCGTCTCGCCGCTCATCCAGCGCGCCGTATTCTCGCTGACCGAGGCGAAGACACCGGGCGAAAGCGTCTAATACGGGGAGCCGCCCCGCCTCACCGCGCCCTTGCGGAAAATCTGAGCCTGGCCGGGCAGGAAGCCCGGCCAGCGCTCCATCGCCATACAGGGGCTTTCTTAACTCAGAGTGTCTGCCCGCCATCGGCGATCAGAGTCGTTCCGGTCGTGAATGCCGACTCGTCGCTCGCCAGATAAACGGCGGCCGCCGCCATCTCCTCGACTGTGCCGAGCCTTCCCATCGGTTGGCGACCCAGGAAGACACGGCGCATCTCCTCGGGATCATCGGCAGCCTGGATCCGGGCTTCCAGTGACGGCGAATGGGTCGTGCCAGGACAGAGCGCATTGCAGCGCACGCCCGTCTTGATCACGTCCCGGGCGACGGCCTTGGTGAGCCCGATAACGGCGGCCTTGCTGGCGCCATAGGCTGCGCGGTTCGCCACCCCCGTGATGCTGGATGCGACCGACGCGACATTGATGATCGAACCGCGACCGCGCGCAATCATGCCGGGCAACACCGCGCGGATCGTGTGGAACATCGAGGTGACGTTCTGGTCGAAGCTTCTGGCCCAATCCTCCTCCGTGCAGTCGAGAATTGTTCCATTGTGCACCCAGCCGGCGCAGTTGAGCAGCACGTCGACCTCGCCGGCGTCGGCGATCGCGCGCTGAACAGCAGCGCCGTTCGTCACATCGAGCTCAACGGGCCTGATGCGAGCATCGAGCCCTGGCAGGTCCTCCATTTTCGAAAGCGTACGGCTCGCGGCCACCACGCTCGCGCCTTCACGCGCAAAGGCAAGTGCTGCGGCCCGGCCAATCCCCTGCCCGGCACCCGTAATGAACGCCCGCTTGCCTACGAGACGACCCGTCATCGCTGAACAACCCTTCTTACCGATTGCCTTCTCGCATGGACGTACAAGGCCAATGTAGGAAAGTCGACCGTTCCAAGCCCGAACCTTGTGGCCGGAGGCGTCGTTGCTGCAAGGTAAAGGACAGCCCGAAACACTGATCCGAGTTCACCGACCGCCTCGCGGAGTTAACCCTGGATGCAGAGGATCGTCGCCAGCCTGTTGCTCGCCTTGGCGCTTTCGGTGCCAGTCTCCGCGCCGGGTTGGCGGGCTGCGGCTCAGCCGGTTCACATCTCGATTTCCTGCGGCGCGCTCGGCGTCGAGCTGAAGCTTTGCACGGAGGCGATCGAGGAATGGGAGCGCCGCACAGGTCACAAGGCAACGATCGTTACTACGCCCAACTCGTCGACCGACCGGCTGGCGCTCTATCTGCAGATGCTCGCCTCAGGCGCGGACGACATCGATGTGTTGCAGATCGATGTCGTCTGGGCCGGCATACTCGCCAGCCACCTCATCGATCTTGGCCCGTACGTCGGAAATGCACCGAAGCAGCACTTCCCTGTCCTCATCGAGAACGACACCGTCGACGGGCGGCTGGTCGCGATGCCGTGGTGGGCGGATGTCGGGGTGCTCTACTATCGCAAGGACCTGCTCGCGAAACATGGTTTCACGCCACCCCGCACCTGGCAGGAGATGACTGAGACCGCTCGAGCCATTCTGCAGGCTGAGCGCGCGGCAGGCAATCGCGGCGTATGGGGCTTCGTTTTCCAGGGCAAGGCCTACGAGGGCCTCACTTGCAATGCGCTGGAATGGATCGACTCCTTCGGCGGCGGCACCTTCGTCAACGACAAAGGCAAGATCACTGTCGATAACCCGCGCGCCATCGCTGCCTTGGCGCTCGCCGCCAGCTGGGTTGGCGATATCGCACCGCCCGGCGTGCTGAACTACGACGAGGAGGCCGCGCGCGGCGTTTTCCAGACCGGCAATGCCGTCTTCATGCGCAACTGGCCTTACGCCTGGACGCTGGCGCAGGGAAAGGACAGTCCCGTGCGCGGCAAGGTCGGCGTCGTGCCGCTGCCGAAGGGCGGCCCTGACGGCAAGCCGTCCGGGGCATTGGGCGGATGGCACCTGGCCGTCTCCCGCTACTCCAAGCACCCGAAGGAGGCTGCCGATCTCATCACGTTCCTGACCAGTGCGGAGCAACAGAAGAAGCGCGCCATCGAAGCTTCCTACAATCCGACCATTCCGGCGCTTTACGAGGATCCTGAAATCCTCAGAGCCAATCCGTTCTTGGGTGAGTTGCTCGAGCCTCTGCGCAATGCGGCTGCACGACCGTCGCGTATTGCCGGCCCGCATTACAATCGCCTGTCGAGCGATGTCTGGCGGGCGGCCCACGACATTCTGGCCGGAGCGCCGGCCGAGATGCGCGTGGCGCAGCTTGCAGCCGAGCTCGATCGGCTCAGATACAGGGCAGGCTGGTGATACGGAAGGAGCTCTCCATTTCCGCGGAACGGAAGCGGGCTGCCTGGCTTTTCCTGGCCCCGATGCTGGCGGTGCTGGTCGTCGTCGCCGCCTGGCCGCTGCTGCGGACGATCTATTTCAGCCTGACCAACGCAACGCTGGTGGACATGGGCCGCTACGATTTCGTCGGCCTGTCCAACTATGTCGCTTACGACAACGGCCGCTGGTACGGCGTGCTGACCGATCCGCAATGGCTGATATCGCTGCGCAATACGCTCGTTTTCGCGATCGTTTCCGTTTCTCTCGAAATCGTCCTCGGCGTCTCGATCGCGATGCTGCTGAACGCGAAATTTCCCGGCCGCGGGATGCTGCGAGCAGCCATGCTGGTTCCCTGGGCGATACCAACCGTGGTTTCGGCGCGGATGTGGGGCTGGATGCTCAATGACCAGTTCGGCGTCGTAAACGATGCATTGATGAGGCTCGGGCTCATAGCCGAGCCGGTCGCCTGGCTGGCAGATCCTACTCTTTCGATGATTTCGGTCATCCTAGTTGACGTGTGGAAGACGACGCCGTTCGTGGCCCTGCTGGCGCTTGCCGCCCTGCAGATGGTGCCGAAGGACGTCTACGAGGCCGCCCGGGTCGACGGCATCCACCCGGTCAAGGTCTTCTTCCAGGTGACGCTGCCATTGATCGGCCCGGCGCTGGCCGTGGCCGTCATCTTCCGCCTGCTCGATGCCATGCGGATGTTCGACCTCGTGTACGTCATGACGGGCACGACCGACGCCACGATGACTCTCTCCGTCTTTGCGCGCCGCGAGCTCGTGGATTTCCAGGACGTGGGCTACGGATCCGCCGCCTCGACGTTGGTGTTCTTCATCATCGCCCTGCTGACCGCCCTCTACGTCATGGCCGTCCGACTCGATCTTAATGGGAGGCGCCGATGAATCGGGTGCTTACCGGGACAGGGTTGGCGATCGCCTGCATCGTGCTGGCGGTCTTCCTGCTGTTCCCGCTCTATTACGCGGTGCTGACCTCCTTCAAGGCGGGCTCAGAGCTGTTCCGCGTCGACTACTGGCCGACGGACATCGACTTCTCGAGCTACGTCCGCATCTGGCAGGAGCAGCCATTCGCGCGGAACATCTTCAACTCGGTGCTCGTCGCGACCTTGGTCGTGCTGCTGTCGCTGCTGCTGTCGCTGACTGCTGCCTATGCCCTCGGCCGCGTCCAGTTTCGTGGCCGCAAGTTCCTGCTTTATACGATCCTCGGCGTCTCGATGTTTCCGCAGGTCGCCGTCCTTTCCGGCCTCTTCGAGGTGATCCGCGCGCTCGGGCTCTACAATAACCTCGGCAGCCTTGTCCTCTCTTATCTGATTTTCACCCTTCCGTTCACGGTCTGGGTGCTGACCACATTCATGCGCGACCTGCCGTTGGAGATCGAGGAAGCGGCCATCATGGACGGCCTCAGCCCGTTCGTCATCGTCACGCGCATCTTCATGCCGCTGATGGGGCCGGCGATGGTGGCGACCGGGTTGCTCGCATTCATCGCCGCGTGGAACGAGTTCCTGTTCGCCCTGACCTTCACGCTGTCCAACGAACAGCGGACCGTGCCGGTTGCGATCGCGCTCATCACCGGGGCGAGCGAGTATGAGCTGCCATGGGGGAATATCATGGCGGCCTCGGTCATCGTCACGCTGCCGCTGATCGCACTCGTCCTGATCTTTCAGCGGCGGCTGGTTGCCGGTCTGACGGCCGGCGCGGTGAAAGGATGAGCGATGGCGGGGGTACGCCTGGAAAAAGTCACCAAGCGCTTTGGACGTACGGAGGTCATCCGCGACGTCGACCTCGAAGTTGCGGACGGAGAATTTCTGGTCGTCGTCGGACCGTCGGGCTGCGGAAAGTCGACCGTTCTGCGGCTCATCGCCGGCCTGGAGGAAGTTACCTCCGGCAGGATCTGGATCGGCGGCAAGGACGTCACGAACCTGCCGCCCGCGAAGCGCGGCGTGTCGATGGTCTTCCAATCCTACGCGCTTTATCCGCACATGGACGCCTACAAGAACATCGCCTTCGGCCTGCAGATGTCCGGGACGAGCGGCGAAACGGTCGACCAGCGCGTCCGGCGGGTCGCCCGGATGCTGCAGATCGACGATTTGCTGCACCGCAAGCCTCGCGAGCTTTCCGGTGGCCAGCGCCAGCGCGTCGCCATCGCGCGCGCTATCGTGCGCGAGCCGCAGGTATTTCTGTTCGACGAGCCCCTGTCGAACCTCGACGCCGCTCTGCGGGCACAGACGCGCCTGGAGCTCACGCGCCTGCACGACGAGCTGAAGGCCACGATGATCTACGTCACGCACGATCAGCTCGAGGCGATGACGCTCGCCGACCGTATCGTGCTGCTCAACGCCGGCCGTATCGAGCAGGCCGGAAAGCCGACAGAGCTTTACCAGCAGCCCGCCACCCGCTTCGTTGCGGAGTTCATCGGCTCGCCGAAGATGAACATTCTGCCCGTCACCGTGGAGGCCGGCGTGGTGATCCTGCCCTCTGGCGAGCGGCTGCAGGCACCTGTAGCGCATGACGGTCCTGCCGACCTCGGTATTCGCCCGGAAAACATTGCGCTTGTCACGCGCGAGGAGGCGAATGCCATCCGCGCCCGGGTGCTGCACGTCGACGAGCTGGGAGAGTCCCGGATCATTCACGCTGCGCTAGACGGCCGAACGACGCTCGCCATTCGTCATCCGGCCGATAGGCCCGCACCGAACAAAGGCGACGAGATCGCCGTGCGGCTCGACCCCGGGCATCTGCACCTTTTCGCGCCGGACGGTTCGCGGGTGCAGTAGCGCACCAGTCGCAGAATCGATCGCACAGTCGTATTGCGGCCTCCCGCTCTCCGTGTTCTGATCGCAAGAACAATGATCAAAAAACCACGGAGGAAATGATGGCCAAATCTCTCTTGGCAATGGTGGCCGGAGCGTCGGTGGTGGCGCTCGGCTTGTCGCTGCCGATTGGCGATGCGAACGCGCAGACCACCTTCGCCGGCAAACGCATCCAGGTGATCGTGCCATTCGCACCAGGCGGTGCGACCGACGTAGCCGCGCGCTTCCTCGAGAAGTACCTTGAGCGGCACCTCGACGGGAATCCGGACGTCGAAGTCGTGAACCGTGCGGGTGGCGGCTCGATTCTCGGTGCGAACTGGTTCCAGGAGAATGCCAAGCCCGACGGTGAGACTGTCCTTTTCACCACGTCCTCGACGGCCAACCCCTATGTGCTCGGCCAGAAAGAGGTGAAATACGACCTCGCCTCGATGCGCGTCGGCTATTCGCTGCCCTTCGGGAGCGTGACTTACGTTTCCGCGAAAACCGGCATCAAGTCGGTTAAGGACCTCAAGAATACGAAGACGGAGCTCATCTACGGCGGCATCGCGGCAGCGGCGAGCGATCTACCGACACTGCTCTCCTTCGAGGTGCTCGATCTCGATGTGCGCGCGGTGCTCGGCTTCACGGGTCGCGGACCCATCCGCCTCGCCTTCGATCGGGGCGAGACCAATCTCGACTTCCAGTTCACTCCCGTCTACGAGACTCAGGTGGCCGACCAGGTCGCCTCCGGAAAGGTGATCGCGCTGATGACCGGCGGCTCCGTCGGGCCGGATGGCAAGCTGACTGCTCGCGACCCGGCGGTACCTGATATCCCGACGGTCTATGAGGTCTACAAGGAGCTGAACGACGGCAAGGAGCCGAGCGGCGTCGAGTGGGATGCCTATCAATCGATCGGGGCACTGACGCTCGGCTACGGCCTCACCGCCTATCTCCACAAGGATACGCCGGACGAGGTCATCGAGCTCTTCGCCAAGGCCGTCGAGCGGATCAATGCCGACCCCGAGTTCCTGAAGGAAGGCAAGGAGGTCATCGGCGGCTACAAGCTCATATCCCCGAAGGATGCCGAAAAGCCGCTGAAAGCTGCGCTCCAGCCTTCTGAAGAGGTGAGGAGCTACCTTCGCAAATTGCTGTCTGAAAAGTACGGCGTCACCTTCTGAGGCCTCTATTCAGTGCGGCCGGGCTTCCGGCCGCAATTCCATACGAGCTCGCCCATGGAACATGCGATCGAGGCACTGGCCGTGCTGTTCGACCCGCTCCGGCTTGTGGCGCTGTTCGCCGGCATGCTGGCAGGGATGATCTGCGGAATGCTGCCCGGCCTTGGCGGCGTCGCGACGGCCTCGATCCTGCTGCCCTTTGTTTTTCTCCTCGATGACTATTCGGGGCTGGCGCTGCTGCTCGGCGCCCTTTCCGTCGTCTACACGTCCGACACGATCACCTCGGTGCTCGTCGGCGCACCCGGCTCGCCGGCTTCGGCCCCCACTGCCATCGAGGGGCATGCGCTCGCGAGACAGGGCAAGGCCGCGATGGCATTGGGCGTGGGCTTTCTCGCCTCCATGGCGGGCGGCCTGATCGGAGCCGTGACGCTCGCCTTTGCGATCCCGATCGCAGGGCCGATCGTGCTGGCACTCGGCACCCCGGAGCTGTTCATGTTCGCGGTTGTCGGGTTGTATTTCGCCTCGAGCATGATCGGGCGCGATCTGGCGACCGGCGTTCTCGCCGGGTGCATCGGCATTCTGCTCGGCGTGGTCGGGGCCGCGCCGGCAGCAGCGAACTACCGGTTCACGTTCGGGCAGGCCTATCTGCTCGACGGGCTCTCCCTGACGATCGTCGCGCTCGGGCTGTTTGCCGTGGCGGAGGTGATCGGCATGCTGGCCTCGGGCGGAGGGATTGCAAGTGGTCGCCAGCTCCTGACAGATTGGGGTGCCGGCTTCACCGAGTTCTGGCGCAACCGATGGCTCATTCTGCGCTCATCGATCATCGGGGTATTCGGCGGGTTCGTTCCGGCGGTCGGCGCGAGTGCATCGACCTGGGTCGCCTATGGGCACGCGGTGCGCTCGACGCCGGACAAATCGCGCTTCGGCCACGGCGAAATCCGCGGCATCGCCGCGGCGGAAGGCGCCAACAACGCGACCGTCATTTCGGACCTTGTGCCGACGCTCCTGTTCAGCGTTCCCGGCGGTCCTGCGGCCGCAATATTTCTCGGCGCCCTTTTTTCATTCGGTTTCTATCCCGGCCCGCGCATGGTCAGCGAGCACCCGACGCTGATGTACGTCATCGTCTGGAGCGTCGCCCTGGCCTCTATCATCGGTGCCGCGATCTGTTTTGCGGTCACACCATTCATTGCGCGAATGACGCAGATCCGTTTCGCGCTGATCGCCGCGCCGCTCGTGCTCATCATGGTCGCGGGTGCCTATCAGGCGACGCAGTCGCTGGGTGACATTGCCGTTCTTCTTATTCTCGGGCTCGTCGGCTGGCTGATGAAGCAGGCGGACTGGCCGCGCGCGCCGGTGCTCGTCGGTTTCGTGCTTGCGGCACCGATGGAGCAGTACTTCTGGTTGACGACACAGATTCATGGGTGGAGGTGGCTCCTACGCCCCGGCGTGCTCATCATCGCATCGTTCATTGTCGTGCCGCTGTTCATTCAGCTCGCGCAGCGTTGGCGCGGTCGACGATCCGAGCGCATCGAGGAGGGTGCAAATCCCCGAAGCACAACCTCAGCCCAGCACGGCACCACGTTTACGCGCTGTGTCCTGGCGTCATTGGCCGTACCCGTATTTGCTTACGCCCTGTGGGAGACGATGCAGTTCTCTCCGAGCTCGCGGCTTCTGCCGCTGCTGGCCATCGTTCCCGGTCTGGCGCTCGCAAGTTTTATCCTCGGTCGCGAGCTGTGGCGGCTCAAGACGCACGTCGAAGAATTTCGGTTCGACGCAACGGACGAGTACGGCGTTATTCTAGGCTTCGTCGTCTATGGAATCGGGATCGCGCTTCTCGGCTTCAACATCGCAACGATCGGATTCCTCGGGTGGGTGCTTTTCACCTGTGCGAAAATGCGGCCCATAACGGGTTTCATTTACGGGGTAGTTCTTATCATCGCGATTAATGGCATATTTCACCTGATGCGCGTCGCACCGCCCGATGGCCTGCTGATGAGCTCGAGCCTGTTCTAGCCCAAGCCGCCCAACATAGGCCGATGTCGTCGAAGGTCACGCCACGCGATCGCCTTTCCTGACCGTCACGGCCCGGTTATCGACGCCCGGAAGCATCTTCGCCGGATCGCGGGTGACGACGACATCGACGACGCTCGGGCCCGGCGTCGCCATTGCCGCTTTGAGCGCGCCGGCAAGATCGCCGGGCTGCTCGACGCGAACGCCGTGGCAGCCGAACGCTTTCGCAACCTCGGCATAGTTTGTCTCCGCAAGATCGGAGGCGTGATAAGCACCTTCGCCGTAGAGCAGATGCTGCAGCGCCTTCACGTAACCGGACGCCGCGTTGTTGACGACGATGATGGTGAGGTCGAGCCCGGTCCGGCGCGCTGTTTCCAGCTCGCCGATCATCATGTTGAAACCGCCATCGCCGGTGATGCTGACCACGGCACGGCCATTCGCGGCCATGGCCGCACCCATTGCCCCCGGCAGGCCGTAGCCGATGGAGGCGAAGCCACGATCCGGCACGAAGCCGCGGCCAGCCTGCTTCGTATCGTAAAGCAAGCCGCCCCAGTGCGCAGCGAACCCGCCATCGGCGACGAGAATGCCGTCGGCGGGCATGGCGACGTTCAGCTCGTGCATCAGGCGCGCCATGGCGACGGGAGTCTCGTTGGACTCCAGGCGCTCCCGAACCCCTTCGCGCCAAGCCTGCATGCGCTTGGCGACATCTGCCGCATAGTCCGCCTGCCGCTCGCGGATGGCGGCCGCGTCGCTTGAAAGTGCGGTCAGCAGATCGCGGATGGCCTCGCGCGCGTCGCCCCACAGCGCCACCTCCGGTTCGCGCGTGCGGCCAAACTCCTCGGCCAGGATATCGAGGTGAATGATCCGCTTGCCCGCGGGCGGAACCGTGTAACGCTTGGTCGCGATCTCACCGAGCTTACAGCCGACGACGACGATGAGATCGGATTCGTCGATCAGCTTGTTGGCGATCCGGTCATAGCGCCCGAACAGGCCGGCGTTGAGCCGGTCGGTGCATGGAATGGCGCCCTTGCCGGTCATGGTGTGGGCGACGGGCAGGTTGATGGCGCGAGCCAGCTCGGTGAGCGCTTCCGCGGCACCTGAAATATGGACACCGCCTCCGGCCAGCAGGATCGGCCGGTTCGCCTCCGCGATCATCCGAGCAGCGTGCTCCAGCGAACGCGCATCAGGCCGACAACGCAGGGCCGGAGCGGCCTGGTAAGCCGGATCGGCGTGGAAGTCGGACTCCTCATAGCCATGCGTGCCGTGGCAAACGTCTTCCGGAACATCCACCACCACCGGCCCTGGCCGTCCGGTCGTCGCGACGGCAAACGCACGGCGCATCAGCTCAGGGATCCGCTGCACGCTCTCGATGCGGATCACTTCTTTCACCGCGGGCCGCAGGATGTCGAGCTGACGCGATTCCTGCGTCATGTTCTTCCAGGAGTGATCGCGGTGCGTATTGCCCGTCAGCACGACCAGCGGCGAGCCCGCATTCAGCGCCTCGACAAGGCCGGTGACGAGGTTCGTCGCTCCAGGGCCCAGGGTGGCGTCGGCGAGACCGACTCGTCCGGACACCTTGGCATAGGCATCGGCCGCGAACACGGCGGCGCGTTCATCGTTGATCAGATGATGCGCAAGGCCCAGCCGGCGTGCCGCGTCGTAGAAGGGCAGCAGCTGGAAGCCGCCCATGCCGAACATCGGCCCGCCCTCGTGCGCCTGGATCATGCGCGCCAAGGCCTCGCCGCCGGTCATCTCATTCGCGGACATTCAGGACTCCTTGGTTCTTAGACCGAATAGCCGAGGTACCGGGGTAGCCAGAGCGCGAGCTCAGGGAAGGCGATCACGAGCACGAGCACGACAGCCATGGAGAGGAGGAACCACAATACCCAGCGCACAGTGGCCTCGATCGGCACGCCGGCAATCTTGCACGTTACGAACAGGTTCACAGCGACGGGCGGCGTGACCTGGCCGATGGCAATGTTGATCGCCATGAGCACGCCGAACCAGGTGAGATTCCAGTCGAGCTTCAGCGCCACCGGATAGAGCAGCGGCAGCGAGATCAGATAGATCGACGGCCCGTCGAGCAGCATGCCGAGAAACAGGATCAGCACCATCACCAGGCCAAGGACGATCAGCGGATCGCCGGTGAAGTCCAGGATGGCATTGGCCGCCTGATCGAAGGCGCCGAGCGTGGAACCTGCAAACGCGAACAGGCCCGCCAGCGCGATGATGATCATGATGACGGCCGTGGTCTCGGCGGACTCGGCGAGTATCTCGAAGATACCTTTCAGGCTGAAGGCACGTGCCACGAAGCCAACAACCAGACCATAGACGGCAGCGACAGCCGCCGCTTCCGTAGGAGTGAAAAGTCCGCTCCTCAGGCCTCCCAGGATTATCACAGGCGCAAACAGGCCAGGCAACGCCTGCCAGAACGAGCTCCAGAACGGGGGACGCTTCTCACCCTCGCACGCATCGAAGCCATGTTTGCGGCTGATCCACAATGTGGGGATGATCAGTGCGAGGCCGACGAGAAGGCCGGGCACCAGACCGGCGGCAAACAGGGACCTCAAATCGGTGCCCGGTACAAGGACGCCATAGATGATCAGCGCAAGCGAGGGTGGAATGAGAATAGCCGTCGACGCACCTGCGGCGATCACGCTCGCGGAGAAAGCATCGGGATAGCCGGCCCGCCGCATGCTCGGGATCATGATGGTTGCGACCGCCGCCGCATCAGCGGGGCCGGAGCCCGACATGCCGCCAAGGATCATGCAGACGAGGATCGCAACGATCGCGAGGCCGCCCCTACGCGGCCCGACGATGGCCTGCATAAAGGTGACCAACCGAGCCGCGACGCCGGCCCGCTCGAAAACCACGCCCGTCAGAACGAATAGCGGTATGGCGATCAGGGGATACTTGTTGATCGAGTTGTACGTGATCTGCGCAACGCTCTGCAGCGCGTTGACATCGAGGCCGGCCGCTATCGCCGCAAAGCCGGCCAAGCCCAGCGATACTGCAATCGGCGATCCCACGAGCAGCAGGGCGAGGAAGACGGAAACGAGCACGATGTTCGCGGTGATCATCGTGCGCCCCTCTCCTCCTGCCACCAGGCAAACAGGATGCGGCCCATGATGAGGGTCGACAGGAGGGGCATCCAGACCGTGTACCTCCAGGTCGGGATGCCAAGGCCCGCCGACAGCTCCTCGAACCGGTACTCGTCCCAGGCGAGCCAGCCGCCATACCAGGCGATAAGCCCGAACATCACTAGGGAGGCCAATCGCGCCAAGGCTCTGCAGAATCGGCGCCAGTTGTGCCCGTAATCGGCGAAGAACGCCACCCGCATGTGGCTCCTGCGAGCGATGCCGATCGAGGCGCCGACGAACGTCAGCAGCACCATGAGAAAAGTCGAGTACTCCTCGGTGAACGCAAAGGAGTAATTGCTGATGTAGCGCACCAGCACGTTGGCGAAGCTGATCGCGCAAATGCCCGCCATCGCAAGCGCAGCGACGAGACGCTCAAGCGGCAGCAAACGGTCACCCTCTTCCGGTGCCGCCTTATGCGCCTCTGAATTCGGATCATGTGCCATGGGCGCTGATGCATGAATGGAGCCCACCCGCAGAATGTTCCTGCAGGTGGGCCGTTTGGCTCTGGCTTACTTCTTGCGGTTGGCGACGGCCTTCTCGGCCGACTCGACGAGCTCGACGCCGATGCGTGCTTTCCACTTCTCGTAGACCGGCTTCGTCGCGTCCTGGAACGCCTTCAGCTCTTCAGGCGTCAGCTCGGTCATCGTGACGCCGAGCTTCTTGATATTCTCGAGCTCGGAAGAATCCTCCGCCGTTATGCCCTTGCGCGCGACCTCGATGCCGTACTTGCCGGCTTCCAGCGCAGCCTCGCGGACGATCTTCTGATCCTCGGGCGTAAAGCTGTTCCAGACCTGCTTATTGACGGAGAAGATGAGCGGATCGGCCACGTAGTGCCACAACGTCACGTACTTCTGCCCGACCGTGTGCAGCTTGGCGACGGTGTAAATGGAGAGCGGATTCTCCTGACCGTCCACAGCGCCCGTCGAAAGCGCGGGCTGCGCATCGGCCCAGCTCATCTGGGTCGGATTGGCGCCCAATGCGGTAAAGGTGTCGTTGAACAGCGGCGAGCCGACGACGCGGATCTTCAAACCTTTGAGATCCTCCGGCTTGCGCACTTCATGCTTGGAGTTGGTCAGCTCGCGGAAGCCGTTCTCGCCCCAGGCGAGGGGGATGATGTCCTTCGACTCGATGATCTCGAACAGCTTCTTGCCCGGCTCTCCTCCCGTGATCGCGTCGATGGCCGCGTAATCCGGCATCAGGAACGGCAGGGAGAAGAGGTTGAGCTCCGGCACCTGCGGCGACCAGTTGATGGTCGAGCCGACCGCCATGTCGATGATGCCCTGGCGCATGGCGGTGAATTCCTTGGTCTGGTCGCCGGCGACAAGCTGCGCGCCGGGGTAGACCTTCATGTTGATGCGGCCGTTCGTGCGCTCCTTGACGAGATCAGCCCAGCGCTGCGCCGAAAGTCCCCACGGGAACGGCACGCCGACGACGGTCGAGATCTTGTATTCGCTCTTGTAGTTCTGGGCCTCAGCCGGCGCACTGGCGAAGGCGCCGGCCAGAAGCGCCGGCAAGGCAAGCCCCGTAGCGAGTTTTCTGAAAAGATTCATGGCGTATCCCCTTGGTTGCTGATTATTTCAGTGGCCCGAAGCCCTTTCCTGCTCAATGCGAGCTGGCGATGAGATCGCGCACGGCTTTGTCGATGGCCGCCGCGGTGACACGCACGGCATCCTCGAGCGGCGGAGCATAGCTGATCGGAATGCGCGGTGCGCCGAGACGGCGGACAGGTGCCTTTAGCCTGCCGTGCAATCTTTCGGCAACAGTTGCTGCGATCTCAGCGCCGAACCCTGCAACGGATACGGACTCGTGCGCCACGAGAAGCCGTCCCGTTTTCTCCACGCTTCTGAGCACCGCCTCCTTGTCCCAGGGCCATAGAGTCCGCAGGTCGATGACCTCGACGTCGATGCCGCTGTCCGCGAGTGCATCAGCCGCCGCCGAGGCCACGTGCACCTGCTTCGACCAGGAGACGATCGTCGCCTGACGGCCTTCCCGCACGAGCCGCGCCTGCCCGAACGGCACCGTGTATTCGGGATCATCCGGCACCTCACCTTCGAGGGGCCACAGGTCTTTGTGCTCCATGTAGACCACGGGATCGTCGCAACGGATCGCTGTCTTGAGCAGACCCTTGTTGTCGGCCGGCGTCGATGGACAAACCACCACCAAACCAGGGATATGCGCGTACCATGCCTCCAGCGATTGCGAGTGCTGAGCAGCGGAGGAGCGCCACATGCCGATCGGCTCGCGCACCACGAGCGGCACCTTGGTCTGGCCGCCGAACATGAAGCGCGCCTTGGCGGCCTGATTCACGAGCTCGTCGACCGCGCACAGCGCGAAATCGGAAAAGCGCATCTCGACCACGGGCCGTGTGCCGGTCATCGCCGCACCGACGGCGGCACCCATGATGCAGGCCTCGGAAATGGGCGCGTCGGAGATGCGCTCGGAGCCGAATTCGTTCACGAGGCCACGGTATTGGCCGAATACGCCGCCGCGGCCCAGGTCCTCGCCGACCGCCCACACGGTCGGGTCGCGCCGCATCTCCTCCGCGAGCGCTATCCGCGAGGCATCGAGATAAGTCATCCGCCCCATCAGAACGCCTCCACGCGCGGACAGCCGATATCCTGAACGTCGGCGTACGCCTGCTCCGCGGGCGGATAAGGCGTCGCGACGGCTGCTTGATAGGCCGATTTCATCTCGGCTTTCGCCGCCTCTGCATCTGCAGCGATTTCGGATGCGGCAACGCCCGCCTCGCGCAGCATCTCGGCGGCACGCGCAATAGGATCATCCTTCCAGCGCGCCTCGACCTCCTCCTTCGGCCGGTAGGTGGCGGCATCTGCGCCGGTGTGCCCGGTGAGGCGGTAAGTACGCGCCCTCAAGAATCGCGGTCCGCCACCTGAGCGAACCGCGGCGGTGAGCTCCGCGGCAGCCGCATCGACGGCGAGCACGTCGTTGCCATCCACGTCGCGCGCGGGGATGCCGAGGCTTTCTGCGCGAGCGGCCGGCCCCGCACCAGCCGTCATGGTCTGGGTGCGGGTGGTGGCCGCGAAGCCATTGTCCTCGCAGACGAACAGGACGGGCAGGTTGAACACCTTCGCCCAGTTCAAACCTTCGAGGAACGGACCGCGATTGATGGCGCCGTCACCGAAAATGCAGCAGACGATCCGGTCTTCCTTTTTCAGCTTGATGGCATGCGCCGCCCCGGCAGCGATGACGATGTTGGCCGCAACGACCCCGTTTGCACCCAGCATGCCGACGGAGAAGTCGGCGATGTGCATCGATCCGCCCTTGCCGCCGCAGTTGCCGCCTTCGCGGCCGAACAGCTCGCGCATCATCGCGAGCGGATCGGCGCCCTTGGCCAGCGTGTGCCCGTGCCCGCGATGAGTAGACAGTAGAATGTCGTTGCGGGCGAGATTGGCGCAGATCCCGGACGCGCAAGCCTCCTGGCCGATCGAAGGGTGGATCGCACCGAGCACGACCTTCTCGTCCAGTCCGCGTAGCGCTTCCTGCTCAAATGCACGGATACGTAGCATCATCCGGTGATGCGCACGCAGCCGCTCGACGTCGATATTACGGCGTAGGCTCATTTTTCTGCGGTCAGGCTCCGACGTGGGTGGGCATGGAAACGGGTTCGCCGCGTGCTGGCGGCTCGAGACTTTCGGCGAGCGCGTCGGCTTCCTCGCGCAGGCGCTTCACGAGCCCGGGCAATCGGTCCGCCCCCATCCGGTCTCGAATGGCCGCGAGGCTCAAAGCCGCTACAGGACGACCGTCCCCGGCGAGAACCGGAACGCCGATGGCCTGCATGGCCGGCACGATGCGCCCCTCGTTGAGGGCAAAGCCGGTCTCTCGTGTGCGGGCGACGAGGTCGCGCAGAACGTCCGGCGAGAATCCGGCATAATCTTGCAGCCAGCGCTTGTTGCGATCGATGATCATCTCGATCTCGTCGTCCGGCAGAAAAGCGAGCAACGCGAGGCTCCCGGCGCCGACACCCAGAGGTCGGCGGTCCCCCTCGTCGAGCGTCAGCGTCCGAATCGGGAAGGCGCCCACCTCGCGACCGATGCACACGGCGGCAAGCCCTTCGCGCACGGAGGCGAACACCGTGTCCTCCGTCTCACGGGCAAGCCGGCGCAAGACCGGACGGATCAAAATTTCGACCTGATGCATGCCGGCAGCGCGCCCGAGCGCGGCAGCAGCACTTCCCAACGTGTATCGCTTGGTCTTAAGGTCCTGGTTGGCGAGGCCCACCTGGACAAGGGCTCCAAGGAGACGATGCGCGGTCGTCTTGCCGAGACCCGCCTTGTCCGCGATATCGCTCAGGCGGTGTCCGCTTTCCCCGGCCTGCGCGAGCAGGCGAAGAATGGTCGCAACACGATCGACCGTCTTGACTGCGGTTTCCTGGGTCAAAGTTTTCCCCGCCCAGCGTTTTGCGAGACACCCTTTGCAAACTGGTGGAACTTGGATAGCATGGAAATGGAACAAAGGTCATCCGGTTTTCTTCGCGAAAATCACGGGCGGCGAGCGGGGAGATTCCAAGGCGGACAATGACGCGCGTTATCGAAGCGCCGACGGCCACCAAGTTTCCACCCGAGGCGCGCGCGTGCGTCGTCGTCTGCGGCAGCCACGGCGGCCGCTATCCAGCCTACCTCGCCGCTTCCGCCGGACTCCGCGCCGTCATCTTCAACGATGCCGGCGTGGGGCGCGACAATGCGGGTATCGCGTCTCTCGGCCTGCTCGCTGAGGGCGACATGGCGGCGGCCACCGTCTCCCATATGAGCGCGCGGATCGGCGAGCCGGCCGACATGCTTGCGCGCGGCATCATCTCCCACGCCAACGAGCCGGCACGACGATTGGGCGTGCATTCCGGGATGTCCTGCCGGGAGGCGGCGGAGCGCCTTCAGGAGGCGGAAGTCCGACGGGTCGAAATTCCCCGGTCCACAGAGGCGCGGAGCGTGCTCACGCCAGAGGGCGCCACCCGCCGACTGGTGCTGATCGACTCGGCTGCAATGGTCGTTCCCGATGATACGGACCAGATCATCGTCACCGGCTCGCACGGCGGGCTCGTCGGCGGCAATCCCGCGCTCGCACTGCAGGTCGATGGGTTTGCAGCCGTCTACAATGATGCCGGGATCGGCATAGACGAGGCCGGCATCGCCCGCCTCCCCGCGCTCGAACGCCGCAACATACCTGCCTTCACCGTATCGGCAGCGAGTGCCCGTATCGGCGAGGCTCTGTCCACCTACGAAGACGGCGTGATTTCTGCGGCAAATGCACCAGCCCGTGCGCTTGGGGCACTGCCGGGGTTGCAGGCCAAAGCCGTCCTGCTCTCCTGGGCGGCACGGCCGGGAGAGGCCCGATCGAATAATGCCGGCAAGCTCGCCGCTGCCGGGAGCGAAGCATCGATCGAATGAACCGATAAAGTACGGACAAGGAAAGGGAAGAAATGAAAAAAGCAGTCTGGGGAGCTCTGGCAGGGCTTGGCCTGGCGATCGGCATGGCCACGTCGGCTGCGGCGCAGAACATCACCCTCAAGATGGCGCACATCTACACGCCTGGGAACATCTGGTACGACGTCGCTGAGGACTACGCCAAACGCGTCGCCGAGCGCTCCGGCGGCAAAATCAAGATCGACATCGCGCACTCCGGCTCGACAGGCGACTGGCCGCAATCCATCGAAGGCCTGCTGATCGGCACAAATGATATCGTGCTGCAGTCCGTCGGTACGCTGGACCGCTACAATACGATCGCCGGCATCGAGGCCTATCCCTACCTCATCCGCGATATCGCCCATTTCAAATCGGTCTACTACGGCTCCCTCGGCCGCGAGCTGTTCGCCGAGATCGCCAAGAAGACGGGGTTTCACATCATCGGCGCGGGCTATCGCGGTGCGCGCCACATGAGCTCGAACAAGCTCGTCGAGAAGGTCGATGATCTGAAGGGTGTCAAGCTCCGCGTGCCACCGCTCAAGATGTACCGGCTGACCTGGGAATACCTTGGCGCGAGCCCCGTGCCGATGGGCGTTGCCGAGCTCTTCACCTCGCTGCAGCAGGGCGTCGTCGACGGCCAGGAGAACCCGCTCGAGGTGATCGAGGACCAGCATTTCGACGAGGTGCAAAAGTACGTCATCGAAACCGGCCACGTGCTCGGTGCCATGACGTTCATCTTTTCCGATGCGAAGTTCAAATCGCTGCCCGAGGAGACGCGCAAGATCCTGCAGGAGGAAGGCGAAGCCGCCATGCTCGCCGGCACCGACCGCATGGTCGAGATGGAGGCGAAATACAAGAAGGATCTGGAGGCAAAGGGCCTGACCTTCATCCCGGTCAACCGGAACGCCTTCCAGGCCAAGCTCGAACCGATGGCGAAAGACTTCCCCGAGCTGGCTGACTGGGTCAAGAAGATCCAGGCCGTGAAATAACGGTCGGCCCGGTAGCTTGAAAAGCGGGCGGCCGGACGACCATCAGCGCCCGGTCGCCTTCTTGGGAGCCCCGCCCAGAATGATCGATCAGTCAGCGGCTGAGCCGGAACTGAACGGCTGGCAACTCCGGCTCGACCGGTTCGCACGGATGCTGGAGCGCACGCTCGATGCGGTGCTCGCAATGATGCTCGCGGTTCTCGTGGCGAGCCTCGTCTGGCAGGTCTTCGGCAGATACGCATTGGACAGCGCACCAGACTGGTCCGAGGAGCTGGCCCGTTACCTCATGGTTTGGATCAGCATGCTGGGCAGCGCCGTCGTGATGCGCGAGAACGGACACATCACTGTCCCCGTGCTCGTTGATGCCCTGCCCACCCGGATACGCACCGTGTTTCTGGCGGTGAGGGATGCCGTCGTGCTCGGCACCGTGTACGTTCTGCTTTCCTACGGCATCAATCTCGCAAACCTGCTCAAGGGTCAGCTGTCCGCGGCATTCGAGGTCAGCATGGCCCTGCCCTATGCGGCTCTCCCCGCCGGTGCATTGCTCATCGGACTGGCCGTCGTCATCGCGCGGCTGACCCGCAGCCCGTACGCGCGCGGCAACCCCGCGCCGATTGCCTGAAGGGACGCTTGCATGGCGCTGCTTGCGACTCTGGTGGCCGGAATATTCGGGTTCATGCTGATCGGCGTGCCGATCGGCCTCGCCATCATCGCCGGCTCCATCGTGGCAATTCTGCTCTTCGTCCCCGGCGCCAATCTGATGATCGTGCCGCAGCAGGTATTCGGCGGTCTCGATAGCTTCACCCTGCTCGCCATCCCATGCTTCCTGCTCGCCGGCAGCCTCATGACGATGGGCGGCCTGACCGACAGGCTGCTGGCTTTCACCAACACGGTGCTCGGCCGTTTCCGCGGCGGGCTCGCGCTCAGCACCGTCTTCGCCGCCACCGTGTTCGCCGGCATCTCGGGCTCGGCGGTGGCCGACACCTCGGCCCTCGGCCGGGTGCTCATCCCGGCGATGATCCGAGAGGGCTACAAGCCGGCATTCTCGGCCGCCGTGATGGCCTCCTCCAATGTCCTCGCCCCCATCATCCCGCCCTCGATCGCCTTCATCGTCATGGGCGTGCTGACGAACCAGTCGATCACGCGCCTGTTCCTGGCGGGCGTCATCATCGGCCTCGTCTACGGGCTGGCGATGCTCGTCATCACCTCGATCATTGCCCACATCCGGCAGTATCCCGTGCACGGCCGCTCGACCGGACGGGAAATCTGGAAGAGCTTCCGCGGCGCCTTCTGGGCACTAATGATGCCGGTCTTCATCATCCTCGGCATACGGACCGGCATCTTCAACGTGACGGAATGCTCGGCCGTTGCCGTCGTCTACGCCCTGTTCGTTGGCACCGTCATCTACCGCGAGCTGACGCCGGCGCGGATCTACAAGGCGCTTGTCGAAACAGCGCGGCTCACCGCCATCATCATGATCGTGGTTGGTGCCGCCCGCATCTTCTCCTGGATCCTCGGCTACGCTGGCCTGCCGCAGCAGATCGCCAATGCGATCCTCGCCGTGACGGACGACCCGTGGGTCTTCCTGATCCTGCTCAACATCCTGCTGCTCATCGTCGGCATGTTCATGGAGGCGAATGCCGCCCTCATCATGCTGGTGCCGGTGCTGTTTCCCATCGCGCTGCAGCTCGGGCTCGATCCGATCCACGTCTCGGTGGTCATCGTCGTCAATCTCTGCATCGGTCTCATCACACCGCCGGTCGGGTTGTGCCTCAATCTCACCTCGCTTCTGGCGCGGGTCTCGCTCGAGCAGGCGACGCGCGAGGTGCTGCCGTTTCTCGCCTTCGCACTTCTGGTGCTCGGGCTCCTCACGTTCGTGCCGGGTCTTGCAACCTGGTTTCCAAATCTCGTTCTCGGGTGACACGCATGGCCGATCGTCTGAAGGACAAAGTTGCAATCGTGTTCGGGGCCGGATCGGCCGGTCCCGGCTGGGGCAACGGCAAGGCCGCCGCAGTTGCCTTCGCCCGCGAGGGGGCCAAGGTCGTCTGCGTCGATCTCGTCGCGGAGGCGGCAGAGGAAACGGCCGCCATCATCACCGGCGAGGGCAATTCAGCCGAAGCGGTGAGCGCCGATGTGACGAAACTGGAATCTGTCGAGGCTGCCGTCGCACGCGCAATCGAGCGCTTCGGCCGCATCGACATTCTGCACAACAACGTCGGCATGACGCATATGGACGGCCCGGTCGAGCTCGACGAGGCCCGTTTCCAGGCGGCTGTCGACATCAACATCGGGTCCGTCTATCGCACGTCGAAATGCGTGATCCCGCATATGCTGCGGCAGGGCGGCGGGGCGATCGTCAACATCTCCTCGCTCGCCGCCATCCGCTGGACCGGGTATCCATACTTCGCCTACTACGCCACCAAGGCCGCCGTGAACCACGCCACGGTGGCGATCGCGATGCAGTATGCAAAGTCGGGCATCCGCGCAAACTGCATCATGCCGGGTCTCATCAACACGCCACTCATCTATAAGCAGATCGCCGGTCAGTACGGCTCGCTCGAGGAGATGATCGAGGCGCGCAACAAGCTCTGCCCGATGGGGCATATGGGCGAGGCCTGGGATGTCGCCAACGCTGCCGTTTTCCTGGCGTCCGACGAGGCGAAGTTCATCACGGGCGTCTGCCTGCCGGTCGACGGCGGACAGCACTGCTCCGTCATGGCGGGCGCCTGATCGCCCCCCAGAGCTCATCCCCGGAACCGCCGCCCGCAGCGATCGTTGATGCCGCGTGGAGGAGGTGCGAAGCCGTCCCCGGCATCCGTAATGTTGTATGGATGTGAGCGGCTCCGCGGCGTCGCCTGCCGGCCCGAGAGGATGAGCACAGCGATGGGCAAGCTCGACATCAACACCGCGACCCAGGAAGAGATCGAGCGCATTCACGGCATCGGGGAGGCACGCGCCAGGCAAATCGTGGAGTATCGAGAGCAACACGGGGGCATCCGCCACATCGATGAGCTGCTTGAGCTGCCACTGTTCAAGATTGCTTCTGAGGAGGACAGGAGACTTCTCGCGGAGAGCGTAACCGTCAATCCCGAAACCCTGCCGGTCAGCATCGGGGGCAAGCTCAATCTCAACGTCGCCGATCGTGACGATCTCGAGCGGATCAGGGGCATCGGCCCGCAGCGGGCCGAAATTATTCTCAACCACCGCCGCCGCTATGGCCACTTCCGCAGCCTGGACGAGATCGACACGCTGCCGAGCTTCGACCTCATGGATAAGGTCGAACTGGAGGCCATCAAGGCGCACCTGACGCTCGAGTGAGCCCGCGCCGGCTCCCTGCCCGCCCGCGCAGTAAGCGACGTCATCGACGAATAGACGTGGTCAGTTGAGGCGGAGCACCTCGGCGACACGCGGCGCCATCGCCTCCCCCAAAGCAGCTTGGCCCGCCTCGTCGAGATGGATTCCATCTATCGGGCTCGGATCGGCCACCTCTGCCATCGAAAAGAATGGAACGCCAAGCTCGGCAGCGAGCTGCTGATAGAGGCGTTGCTGCTCCTCCGATTTTTCCGGCGCGCCACGGAATTTCTCCGCGAGAGGGCCGGCCGGTTTCGTGATTCGCGGCGGCGCCAGCAAGAAGGCGCGCGGAGGCGGACCGGCCGGCTCACCGCGCCAGTTGAGCACCTTTTCCAGCAGAACCTGCACCCCGAGCATCGATTCGTAAGCACCCAAGTGCTGGTGCCACTGCAGATCGTTGCAGCCGAGCGCGATGATGACGAGGTCCAGCGGTGCGTGACAGGCGAGCAGCATGTCGAGGTGCGCAGCACCGTTGCGCCAGGGCTTCCAAGGCTCGTCCCGGCACGTTGTCCGGCCGTTCAGCGCCTCGACGATGACATGCACCTCACTGCCGAGCCGGCGGGCCATGATGCTCGTCCAGCGTCGGGTGAAGGGCATGCGCTCAGGCACACCCGGCTTGCGGCCCCAGGTCTGGCTGTCGCCATAGACCATGACGGTCTTCATCACGCCAACTCCTCAATCGCGAACGGGCGGCCGACGCCGCCCGCCCGAACTAGAAATCCGCTGCCGGTCGCGGAATGCATCGAATGAGAAATTCCGATCCTACGCTTCTCATAGCTTCGGCTCCGAATCCCGCTCGCGAACCCGCAGGCTCTGGCGAACTTCGGAATAGGCGCACTGGCAGACCTCTCCTCAGGGCCTACTGGCTCTTCTGCTCAGCTGGCGCCTTGGAGGCCACGGCAGGCTTCGCGCTGGCGGCGGCGACTTCCTTCTGGCCTTCGGCGGGCTTTGCCTCGGCGCTCGTCGAGGCCGGCTTGGCCGGATTCAGGGCGCAGCGGTTCTGGAACTCGGCATTGGCCTTGTTGAGGCGATCGGCCTTGGCGAGATCAGCCTTCTTCAGACGGTACTTGTTGGCCGCGGCCTTTTCGACCTTCTCAGCGATGCCCTCCTTCATGAGGCCGTCGATCTCGGCCGTGAGGCTGACGCAAGCCGGATCGATCTGCGGCTGGATGGAGCCCGTCGTGATCGGGCTGCCCAGGAACGTGCCGTCACCCGAGCAACCAGCGAGAAGCACGGCACCGATGAGCATGGATGTCGGCGCGCGTAGCAGTTTAAGCATCTTGAATACCCCGTTTGAGAGTCCGTTGCACGTTACGCAGCTCACCGGAATCGTCCCCGCGCCTCTGCTTATGCGGCGACCCGGAACCCGACAAGCTCGGATGCCGAGTTACCGACAGGCGAGGCCGGCTCGCCCGCGCAATCGCTGTGGAGAACGGGTTACAAGTGTCTCAAAGGGTACACTTTTGGAGAGGGGCGAATAGCGAATGGCCAATAGCGAATAGGCTAGGTGGAGAGGGCGAAGTCCCCATTCGCCATTCGCTACTCACTATTCGCCTCAGATTCACACCAGCATCCGCACCGGGTCTTCGATCAGCGCCTTGAACGCGGCGAGCAGCTCGGCGCCGAGCGCTCCGTCGACGACGCGGTGATCGCATGACAACGTGCAGCTCATCATGGTGGCGATTTCGATCTTGTCACCAACCACGATGGCCCGCTTCTCGCCGCTGCCGACCGCGAGAATGGTGGCGTGCGGAGGATTGATCACGGCATCGAAGCTCTTCACGCCATACATGCCGAGGTTCGAGATTGAGGTCGAGCCGCCCTGGTACTCGTGCGGGGCGAGCCGGCGCCGGCGGGCACGCTCGGCCAGATCCTTCATCTCGTTCGAGATCTCCGACAGCGACTTCATCTCGGCTTGCCGGATGACCGGCGTGAACAGGCCGCCCTCGATGGCAACTGCCACGCCGATGTCGGAATACTTGTGGCGAAGCGTCCCTTGCTCCGTCCACGTGGCATTGGCCGCCGGCACCTGCTGCAGCGCAAGCGCCATGGCCTTGATGATGAAGTCGTTGACGGAAAGCCGGAACGCGCGCGGGCCCTCCTTCGGAGCCGATGCGTTGATTCGCTCCCTGGCCTTCAGCAGCTCGTCGATCCGGCAATCGACACTCAGGTAGAAGTGCGGGATCGTCAGCTTGGCCTGCGTCAGCCGCTCCGCAATGATGCGGCGCATCGCGTCATGCGGCACGATCTCGTAGGAGTTCTTGTCGTAGAGCGCCAGGATTTTCTCGTCCGGCATCGGCTGCAGCGCCGCCATCGAAGGCGGCAGCGGCTGCGCTGTCGGACGCATCGCGACCGCCGTTCCAAGCCCCGGAGTGGCGGCAGCGGCTTCGACGTCGCGCTTGACGATTCGCCCGTGCGGGCCCGAACCACGGATTAGCGAAAGATCGATCCCTGCCTCTTTCGCAAGGCGCCGCGCGAGCGGGGAGGCAAAGATCCGACCGTCATGTCCGTTCGTCCGCGGCTCGGCCTGCGGTGCAGGGCCTTGGCGCGCGGGTGTCGGCTGCGCCTGAGCCGTTGGCGCCGCTCCATAACCACCGACAGCAGGCCCGGCCTGAGCCGCGGATGGCGTCGGCTGCGGTGCGGCGGCCGCTGGCTTGGGTGCGGGTTCTGCCTGTGGCTCCGGTTGGGCCGCTTGGGGGGCAGGCTGGGGAGCGGGAGCAGCGGCAGCGGCCTTGCTTACCTCCTCGACCGATTCCCCTTCCCCCGCGATGAGTGCGATCGGTGTGTTCACCTTCACATTTTCGGTGCCATCCGGGACGAGGATCTTGGCGACCGTCCCCTCGTCGACAGCCTCGACCTCCATGGTCGCCTTGTCGGTCTCGATCTCTGCGACGACCTTGCCCGCGGTGATCTTGTCACCTTCCTTGACGAGCCATTTGGCGAGCTTGCCCGCCTCCATGGTCGGCGAAAGCGCGGGCATCAAAATCTGGGTGGGCATGGATCTGCGGCCCCCTTGTTGTCTACGGCCATGAGCGGCCAGCGATAGAAGTCAGTCAAACTAATCCGTACTAGGTTGAAACCGCCTCATTGACGGCTCGGCCCCTCGGTGACGACCGCCGGCATCCAGTACGTCCGGCGCCGCGCCAGCCTGTCCGCGATGCTTTCCCCATCGTACACGACCGGATCAGCTGCAACACCGGAGAACTCCGCCACATCGAGACCGCCGACGTTGATCACCGAAATCAGTCGACCGTCGGGCTCCGCCTGCACCGCGCCGATGTAGCTGCCGCAAGTGGCGCAGAGAAGATAATCCGCCGTCCTCAGCCCAAAGCGATAGCGGCGGATCTGATCAGGCGACGCGGTCGAGATCACCACCGAGCCCGCTGGATCGGCGATGGTCCGCGTGCCGTGCCTGCGGCAGAAGCCGCACTGGCAAGCCCGAACGCGCATCTCGGATGCCGGCCGCGAAAGGCTCAGCACGACGGATATGGCTCCGCAGTGGCAGCTCCCGCTATAGTTATGCACGGACGGTGCCAATGCTCTCTCACCCCGACGTGACGTCGTAGTATGGCTGTTTTCCCACGGCACTATACGTACAGCACGCGCTTTGCGGCCTCCACGACCTGCTCCGCGTTAGGCAGCGCAAGCCGCTCCAGATTGGCCGCGTAAGGCATCGGCACGTCGGCGCCGGATATCTTGGCGGGAGGAGCGTCGAGGTAGTCGAATGCTTGGATAGCAACCTGGGCGCAAATTTCGGAGCCGACGGAGCACACCGGCCAGGATTCCTCGACCGTCACGATCCGGTTCGTCTTGCGGACCGAGGTCAGCACCGTTTCGAGATCGAGCGGCCGCAGGGTGCGCAGGTCGATCACCTCGGCCTCGATGCCTTCCTTGGCCAGCCGTTCCGCCGCATCGAGCGCGTAGACCATGCCGCGCGACCAGGAGACGATCGTCACGTGATTCCCCGGCCGTGCGATCCGCGCCTTGCCGATCGGCACCAGCCAGTCGTCCACCTTCGGGACTGGACCGGAGGCGCCGTACAGGATCTCGTTCTCCAGGAAGATGATCGGGTTTGGATCGCGGATGGCGCTCTTGAGAAGCCCTTTCGCATCGGACGGGTTCGACGGCGCCACCACCTTCAGCCCGGGCACGTGCGCATACCAGGCCGAAAACTCCTGGCTGTGCTGGGCGGCAACCCGAGCCGCTGCGCCGTTGGGTCCGCGGAACACGATGGAGCAGCCCATCTGCCCGCCCGACATGTAAAGCGTCTTCGCCGCCGAGTTGACGATCTGGTCGATCGCCTGCATGGCGAAGTTCCAGGTCATGAACTCCACGATCGGCTTCAGGCCCGCGAACCCCGCGCCGATGCCGATGCCGGCAAACCCCTGCTCCGTAATCGGCGTATCGATCACGCGCCGGCTGCCGAACTCGTCGAGCAGGCCCTGACTGACCTTGTAGGCGCCCTGGTACTGGGCGACCTCCTCGCCCATCAGGAAAACGTCCGGATCGCGGCGCATTTCCTCGGCCATGGCATCCCGCAGGGCTTCGCGCATGGTCTGAGTGATCATTTCCGTGTCCGGAGGAAGCTCTTCCTCGCCTACACCGCGCGCAGGCGGGGGTTGCGGAGGTGCGACGGGCTCCCCTCCTGGTGGTGCAGCCGGGCGGGCCTGTGCCGGCAGGGCCTGCGCGTCCGCCTGCTTCAAATCGCGCGGCGCTTGCGGCGAGCCCGGCACCGGCGTACCAGGCGCCTCGCCGTCCTGCAGGATGACGGCGATCGGCGTGTTCACCTTGACTCCTTCCGTGCCGGCGGGAACGAGAATGCGGTCGAGCCGGCCTTCGTCGACGGCCTCGACCTCCATGGTCGCCTTGTCCGTCTCGATCTCGGCAATCACCATGCCGGACTTGACCTCGTCACCTTCCTTGACGAGCCATTTCGCAAGCTTGCCCTCCTCCATGGTGGGGCTCAGTGCAGGCATCAGGACTTGGGTGGGCATTTCGGCAGGATCTCTCAACATTCGCTGCACATCCTCCCCCGACCGGGGAGGGAGACATCAGCGGCAGGTGCAAATAGGTTTGGCGGCGCTCATTGGCCTATCTCAAAACATCGGTCCACAGCTCAGACGGATCAGGTTCAGGATCGTTCTGCGCGAATTCGGCAGCTGCATTGATGATACCGCGGATCTCGGCGTCGATCGCCTTTAGCTCTTCCTCACTCGCATACTTCTTCTCCAGCATGCGCGCCCGCACCCGCTCGATGGGATCACGTTCCTCACGCACCCGCTCGACCTCCTCACGCGTGCGGTACTTGGCCGGATCCGACATGGAGTGGCCGCGATAGCGATAGGTGAGCATTTCAAGAATGTAGGGGCCGTTGCCCTCGCGTGCCCACTTCACGGCTTTTTCGCCGGCCGCTTTCACCGCACGCACGTCCATCCCATCGACCTGCTCGCCAGGAATGTCGAACGACAGGCCGCGCTGGGAGAAATCGGTCGTGGCCGCGGAGCGCTCGACAGACGTGCCCATCGCGTATTTGTTGTTCTCGATGATGAACAGGATCGGCAGCTTCCAGAGCTTCGACATGTTGAAGGTCTCGTAGACCTGGCCCTGGTTGGCGGCGCCGTCGCCGAAATAGCAGAAGGTGACGTTGTCGTTGCCGCGATACTTGTTGGCGAACGCGAGCCCTGCGCCCAAAGGCACGTTTGCGCCGACGATCCCGTGCCCTCCGTAAAAGTTCTTCTCGACGGAGAACATGTGCATCGAGCCGCCCTTGCCCTTGGAGTAGCCTCCGCGGCGGCCCGTCAGCTCTGCCATCACGCCCTTGGGGTCCATGCCGGTCGCCAGCATATGGCCGTGGTCGCGATAGGTCGTGATGACCTGATCCCCCTCGCGCGCGCACATCTGCATGCCGACGACCACCGCTTCCTGGCCGATGTACAGGTGGCAGAAGCCGCCGATAAAGCCCATGCCGTAGAGCTGGCCAGCCTTCTCCTCGAATCGGCGGATGAGAAGCATCTCGCGGTAGGCGTGCAGTTCCTGCTCGCGGGTGAAATCCGCTACGTCCCCACCCGTAGGCGAAATCTCCGCAACTGCGGTTCCCGAGCCGTTCCTGGCCGCGGTCTTGGCCGACCTGGCGCCGGTCGAACCCCGCGCCTTGTCCGCAGGTGCCATGGGACCTCCTAAGCGTCTGGAATTCGGGGCGAACGTGTGCTCCGCCGCCAAACTACACATCCGCCCCTGCCTTTGCCAGAAATTCGGCCGGCAGGGAAGCGGTCAAGCAGTCCGCCACCAATTTGCTGAACCAACCGTTAAGGAACGTCGGAGCCGACCAGAACGATCCTGTCACCCGGCCGGGCCATGCCGAGGACGCCGGTCGCGATCTCTTCGATGAGATCAGGATGGGGCGGATCGGGCCGCAGCAGCAGCACGTCGCGCATGAGCTCGGCATGCACGGCGTCGAGACCGGCGATCTCCCGCTCCAGTGCTTTGGAGCGCTCGACCAGCCGCGATCGCGCCTCGAGGCCGTGCTTGCCGGTGATCGTGTGATGGACGAAGTAGGCCGTCATCGACAGGCAGCCAAGCAGTACCAGGATATGCTGCCGCGTCCTCCTCATCCGCCGATCTGGTGTTGTGCGACGCAGTACCATCCAATGACTCGCTTCAACCCGTTCGTTGTAGGCCGGCCTGCGTTAAAGGCGGGTAAAGGGGTGTTCCGCGATATGATGGAGCCGCAGATGGCGGGGCGGGCGCCGATCTAGAGGACAGCGAATCCGGCGACGCCCGCTGCGATCACCACCGCCCATGCGGGAACCTGCCATGCCGCCAGCGCCACGAACGAGGCAGCGGCCAATGCCATGGCCGTGTGCGACGTGATGCCGTCTGCGAAAACCGGATCATAAAGGGCCGCTGCGAGCAGGCCGACGACTGCGGCGTTCACGCCGGCAAGGGCTCGCTGTGCCAGCGGTGCACTGCGAAGGCGGTCCCAGAACGGCAGTCCGCCGAGAATGAGCAGCGCCGACGGAATGAATATCGCGACAAGCGCGATGCCTGCACCGGTGAGACCATTCGGGGCTTGCTGCATGACTGCGCCGAGATAGGCGGCGAACGTGAACAAAGGCCCTGGCACCGCTTGAGCCGCGCCATAGCCTGCCAGGAATGCCTCGCGGCCGACCATGCCGGTCTCGACCACCTCCGCCTGGAGCAGCGGCAGGACGACGTGACCGCCGCCGAAGACGAGCGAACCGGCGCGATAGAACCCATCGATGAGCCGCAGCAGGCCATTCCCGCTGACCGACGCGAGGAACGGGAGCAGCACCAGGAGTGCGAAGAAGATCGCCAGGAAGAGAATTGCCGCGCGCTGGCTGACGGCGATGGTCAGCGATGCGTCCTCCTCCACAGGTCCAACCTTGGCGCTGAGCCAGACCAGCCCTATCAGTCCGCCAATGGCGATCACCAATACCTGCCCGAATGCGAAGGGGATGAGCATCGCGCCGATCATGCCGATGACGGCGATCGTCGCCCGTTCCCTGTCCGGTGCAAGGCTGCGCGCCATGCCGAGCACGGCATTGGCGACCACGGCGACCGCGGCCGCCTTCAATCCGCTGATCCAGCCTGTGCCTGCGGCCTGCGCGAGCGTTCCGGCGCCATAAGCGAAAGCGACGAGGACAATGGCTGATGGCAGGGTGAATGCCAGCCAGGCCGCGAGCAGCCCCGTATAGCCAGCCCGCAGAAGGCCGATTGCCATGCCAACCTGGCTAGATGCCGGCCCCGGAAGGAACTGGCAGAGCGCGACGAGATCCGCAAAGGCATTTTCGCTCAGCCACTTGCGCCGAACGACGAACATCTCCCGGAAGTAGCCGATGTGGGCGACTGGGCCACCGAATGAGGTCAGCCCCAGCCCGAGGAACACCCGGAAGACTTCGGCTGCGCTCCCGGGCTTTCCGGTGCTGCCTGCCGTTTCGTTCCTATCCATCTCGCGCCCCAGGGTGCTGCCGTTCGGCGCCCGACCAACGCGGTCGCCAGTCCGCCACATTAGCTCAGCGGATCAGCTGCACCACGCCGCGGCCGTGGAACGCCGCGGCCGTGGACGGCCCTGGCAATTGCCATCAAGACGCGCGTTTGCGCAGCACGCTGCGGCCGCCGTAGCAGGCGACCCCGCCGAGCTCCTCCTCGATGCGGATGAGTTGGTTGTACTTGGCGAGCCGGTCTGAGCGGCTGAGAGATCCGGTCTTGATCTGGCCGGCGTTGGTGGCAACGGCAAGGTCCGCGATCGTGGCGTCCTCGGTCTCCCCAGAGCGATGAGAGATGACGGCCGTGTAGGCTGCCCGCTGCGCCATGGCGATGGCGTCCAGCGTCTCGGTCAGCGTACCGATCTGGTTGACCTTGACGAGGATCGAGTTGCCCACGCCCTCGGCGATGCCTTGCGCCAGCCGCTTCGTGTTGGTGACGAACAGGTCGTCGCCGACGAGTTGAACGCGCTCGCCGAGCTCTGCGGTGAGCTGCTTCCAGCCCTGCCAGTCGTCCTCCGCCATCCCGTCCTCGATGGATACCACCGGGTAGCGGCTGACGAGGTCGGCGAGATAGCGGGTCATGGCTTCCGAATCGAGCGTCTTGCCCTCGCCGGCCATGTCGTATTTTCCGTCTTTGAAGAACTCCGTCGCCGCGCAGTCGAGCGCCAGCATGACGTCGTCGCCCGGCTTGTAGCCTGCCTTTTCGATGGCGCGCATGATGAAGCCCAGCGCCTCGTCCGTAGACCGCAGATTCGGCGCGAAACCGCCCTCGTCGCCGACGTTGGTATTGTGGCCGGCATCCTTGAGCGCCTTGCGCAGGGTGTGGAACACCTCCGCTCCCATGCGAATGGCGTCGGCGCAGGTCGGCGCCGAGACCGGCATGATCATGAACTCCTGGATGTCGATCGGATTATCGGCGTGAGCGCCGCCGTTGATGATGTTCATCATCGGCACCGGCAGGATGTGCGCTGACGTCCCTCCGATGTACCGGAAGAGCGGAAGGGTGCAGGCGTCCGCAGCAGCCTTGGCGACCGCCAGCGACACGCCCAGGATGGCGTTGGCGCCGAGCCGGCCCTTGTCCGGCGTCCCATCGAGATCGATCAGCGCCTTGTCGATGGCGCGCTGGTCCTCGGCCTCATGGTCGCGCAACGCGTTGTAGATCTCGCCGTTGACCGCGTCGACGGCCTTGAGGACGCCCTTGCCATTGTAGCGCGCCGGATCGCCATCCCGCAGCTCGACCGCCTCGTGAGCACCCGTCGATGCGCCCGAGGGCACGGCCGCACGGCCCATGGAGCCGTCCTCCAGCACGACCTCGACCTCGATCGTCGGATTGCCGCGACTGTCGAGGATCTCCCGGCCGGTGATATCGATGATGGCTGTCATGAAGGCCTCCTGCTCGAGTTTGGGGGATTACGCGGCAACTCGGGCGCGGGTTCTAGCCCACCCATGTCCATTGACAAGAGCCGCTTGCACCTGTGGCGCTGAGAGGCTATCGCGCGGTACACAAGCCTGCGACAACCTCGGGAGCGAAAGCCATGAGCGAAGCCAGGACCTACACGGGCGGTTGCCACTGCGGAAAGGTGCGCTACGAGGTGGAGACCTCGCTTACCCCCGTGCTCGACTGCAACTGCTCCATCTGCCAGAAGCGCGGCGCGCTGTGGACCTATGTCGATCCGCCGGCGTTCAAGCTGCTCACCGGCGAAGGCGAGCTGACAGACTATCAGTTCAACAAGCACAACATCCACCACCTTTTCTGCGCGACGTGCGGCGTCGCCTCGTTCGCACGCGGATCGAGCACCGAGGGCGGTGAAGGTATTGCCATCAACGTGCGCTGCCTCGACGAAATCGACCTTGCCAGCCTGACGCTGACGCCGTTCGACGGCCGGAGCCTGTGAGCCGATGCGAGCGCTGGTCCTGTTCTCGGGAGGACAGGACTCGACGACGTGCCTCGCCTGGGCGCTTTCGCGCTACGACCACGTCGAGACGATCGGCTTCGCCTACGGCCAGCGCCATGAGGTCGAGCTGATTGCGCGGAGGCGGGTGCTGGCGGGGTTGCGCGCCGACTTTCCGGAATGGGGTCAGCGGCTGGGCGAAGATCGCGTACTCGATCTCGCCGAATTTGGTGCCATCAGCGATACGGCATTGACCCGCGAAGCCGAAATCGAGATGACGGCAGCCGGCCTGCCATCGACCTTCGTGCCTGGCCGCAACCTCGTGTTTCTCACCTATGCCGCGGCGGTGGGCTACCGACGCCGCATTCCCGTGCTGGTCGGAGGAATGAGCGAAACGGACTATTCCGGCTATCCCGACTGCCGCAACGAAACGCTTCAGACGCTCGCCCGCGCCCTCAGCCTCGGTCTCGACTGGGCAGTAGCGATCGAAACGCCGTTGATGTGGATCAGCAAGGCCGGCACTTGGGCGCTGGCGCAGGAGCTCGGCGGTGACCGGCTCATCGAGTTGATCGTCGAGGAAACCCACACCTGTTATCTGGGCGATCGCAGCAAGCGCCATCCGTGGGGCTACGGCTGCGGCACCTGCCCTGCTTGCGAGCTGCGCCGGAAAGGATGGGACGAATGGCAGACCGCCAGGATTTGATTCGCGCAGTCGACCTCGCCCTCGCGGGCGACTGGGATGCGGCTCATAAAATCGTCCAGAAACATGAAGACGACGCGGATGCGTGCTGGATCCACGCCGTCCTGCACAAGATGGAAGGCGATGCTGCGAACAGCCGCTACTGGTATCGCCGGACGATGCATGCGTACGAGGCCTACCCCGACCCCCGCCAGGAGCTGCAGGCGATCAAGGCGGCGCTGACGTACTAAGCAAGTGCGCTGATCAGGAAAATTCCAAACGACTCCGTTTCAACGGCGGAACGGCGTTTCCGCTGAATGGCCTTCGCCCTGTTCTGAATGCTTTCCAGGGACCCTATTTAGCACTCATCTGGGTACAATCATCCTGCATTCCGGTAGCTGAAGCTCCCGATGATAGTTCCGCCTGGATTTCCTGGCGCGATTTAGAACCAGGTCGAGCTGATTTGCGAATGGGGAGAGCGGGCCGCAGACTCGGCTCCACCAATCAGATTTGTCGATTACTCAATTCTTCGATTAGGGAGGCCAATAGGGCAATTTCAGGCGCATCGATTGCCGAACCATCTGCGACGCCTGCTCACGTCTTAACGCTACTTGCGAGTGTTTGGTGTGCCTGCAATTCGCCGGTTGTATACCTGTGCTGCCATCAAAGCCCACCTCCTGAAACGAGAAGGTGCTATGCGCGCGCTGAAGCTAGCAATCCTCGCTGGGCTCATGGTCATCCTGGCAGCACCAACATCCGCCAAGAGCGACCTCATTTGGGGCGTAAACGGTCACCCGTTCACCGCATATCCGGGCATTCCCTTTCAGCAACAGCTCGAGCTGGTGAAGGATCTCGGAATGAAGTCCTACAGGGTGAACATTTCCGTTCCGAGCCAAGCACCCTTGCTGGCGAAACTCGTAGCCGCTGCCAAGCCGCTCGGCATCGAAATCCTTCCGGTCTTCACGCCAGCCCTAAACCTCAAGACCGAGAGCACCGAGCAGCTCTACGACAGGGCGTACAGGATGGCGGTCGCGCTCATCTCGCAGTTCAAAGACGATATCCGCGTCTGGGAGCTCGGAAATGAGCTCGAGAACTTCGCCATCATCAGAGCCTGCGAAATGCGCGACAACGGCGAACAGTACAATTGCTCATGGGGCCCGGCCGGAGGTGTTGACCCGCTCGATTACTATGGGCCGCGTTGGGCCAAGGTGAGCGCTGTGCTCAAGGGGCTCTCAGACGGAGCGATGGCCGTTGATCCGACAATTCGGAAAGCCATCGGTACGGCAGGTTGGGGGCATCTCGGCGCTTTCGAGCGCATGCATCAGGACGGAATCAAGTGGGATATCTCCGTTTGGCACACCTATGGCCAAGATGTGGAATGGGCCTTGAAGGCGCTCGCAAAATATAACCGACCGGTATGGGTGACAGAGTTCAATAATCCCCTCGGCAGCAAGAACAGTGAAGACGAGCAAGTCCATGGTCTCGTAAAGCAGATGAAGCGCATGCGGGAGTTGCAGAAGAGCTACGATATCGAGGCAGCGCACATATACGAGCTTCTGGACGAGTCCTACTGGGCCCCGGACTACGAGGCCTACATGGGGCTGGTTCGTCTGGAGAGAAAAGATGACGGTCGCTGGAAGATAGGCGAGCGGAAACCAGCTTACGAGGCAGTTAAACAGCTCATCGCCCACGCCGAGGATCAATCTGTGCAACCGCCAGGCGGCGTGGTGGAAAAACAGGTTCAATCTTTCGCTCGCAAAAACTGCAATCTCGAACAGCTCGCAAGGACAGGGCAGCCAATCACTGCAGAGGCCCAAGTCGAATACGCCTATTGCCTGATCCTTGACCGAGAGGCTGATGGCGGAGGTCTCGAGAGTTGGACGGCTTCCCTCCAAAGTGGGACTTCTGGGTCTCAACTGATTTTGGCAATGCTCCATTCGGATGAGTTTTCTGAGAAACATGCGGTTTCGGCACTCGACAACTCGGGCTTCGTGTCATTGGTACATAGAGTGCTGCTCGATCGCGAGCCCGACCGAGGCAACCGCACAGCGCTCGTCGATCAACTGGAGGGTGGCAAGGTGGGCCGCGTGGATATTGTGAAAGGCATCCTCGCGTCCGACGAATTCCACTCCAAACACCCGATCCTGTTTGCCTCGGTTGCAACCCCCACTGCCCGTGGGACACGGTCCACAGAGATAAAGAGGAATTGCGACCTCGACGCTTTCGATTCTGTCCAGTCACGCATCGAACAACGGGCGGCCTATATCCACTGCCTGGTATTCGGCCAAGTGGGCAATACCAAAGACCGCGATGCGTGGGTCGCGAATATCGGTCGGGGAACGCCTCCCTGGGAGATGCTGGCAACGCTCTTGGCATCAACCGAATTCAATCACCGGTACGCCACGCGCGATCTCGACAACTCCGAATTCGTAACCCTGCTTTATAACTTGCTGCTCGACAGGGAGCCGGATGGAGCGGGTCTGTCCGCTTATGTGGAACTCCTCGACAGTGGAGCCATGAGCCGTGTCGGACTCGCCAAGGCCCTGATCGATTCCAGCGAATTCCGCGCGAAGCGCCCCATGCTCTTCCGAATTCCGCAATAAACCGATGAAAACGGCCGCGGTCAGGCAGCATCGTTATTCGGTTGCATGACGTTAATCGGTATTCCTCGGTATCCGATGCACCGCCAATAAGCGATGATAATTGCGGCAACGATTAGATCCGCTAACCGACTTCGTACCGATCGTTCGACAGCCGTGCCTAATTTACTTATGGTTGAGAACGAACATCCGGCGCAAGGGAAAGCATAGCCGCCGGGGCATTTCCAGTGCACAGGATGCCTCACGTGGACACCTATCCTCGCACCTTTACCCAGTCCGCTCATCTCAGGACGCTTGCACATCAGTTGATCCCCGGCGGCTGTCACACGTACGCAAAGGGCGACGATCAATATCCGGAACTGGCCCCCGGCTTCATCGCGCGCGGCCGCGGCTGTCGTGTCTGGGACGTCGATGGCAATCAGTACATCGAGTACGGCATGGGCAATCGCGCGGTCGCGCTCGGACACGCTTATCCCGCCGTGGTCGAAGCAGCTCAGAGGGAGCTCTGGAACGGCTGCAACTTTACCCGCCCAAGCAAGATCGAAGTGGAATGCGCAGAGCAATTTCTGCGACTCGTCAATACGGCCGAAATGGTGAAATTCTGTAAGGATGGCTCAGACGCCACCTCGGGCGCGGTCAGACTTGCCAGGGCCTGCACCGGACGCGATCTCATCGCGATCTGCGGAGATCATCCGTTCTTCTCAGTCGATGATTGGTTCATCGGCACGACAGCGATGAACGCCGGCATTCCGGAGGCTGTCCAACGGCTCACTCTCAAGTTCCGTTATAACGATATCGCGAGCCTGGAAAGCCTTTTTGCGGAATACCCAAACAAGATCGCAGCAGTCATTCTCGAACCCGCCCGCACTGAAGAGCCAAGAAACGGCTTCCTCCGCGATCTCCAGAAGCTGTGCCAGGAAAACGGTACTCTGCTGATTTTCGACGAGATGATCACCGGCTTCCGGTGGCACAACGGTGGAGCGCAGGCCGTCTATGACGTCGCGCCAGATCTGTCGTGCTTCGGAAAGGCTCTGGGGAACGGCTTCTCCGTTTCCGCTCTCGCCGGAAAACGCGAATTCATGCGCTTGGGCGGCCTGGATCACACCGACGCGCCGCGCGTGTTCCTGCTCTCGACCACGCACGGTGCTGAGACCCATGCTTTGGCGGCGGCCATTGCGACAATGCAGATTTATGAGCGTGAACCCGTCATTGCCCATCTCTACAGGCAAGGTGAGAGACTCCAGACAGGCATTTGCCAGTCCATTGCCAGGCATGGACTTGCCGATTTTGTGAAGATTTCCGGCCGACCCTGCTGCCTTCTCTACGCAACCCTCGATGAGAACAGGACGCCATCGCAGGCATACCGGTCGCTGCTGCTGCAAGAGACGATCCGGCGCGGCATCATCATGCCGTCACTTGTCGTCAGTTATTCACATAATGACGCAGATATCGATCAGACTGTCGAGGCTATCGACGGTGCCCTCGCGGTTTACCGCCGAGCGCTCGACGGAGGTGTTGCGCGGTTCCTTGTAGGACGGCCCTCTCAGATCGTCATGCGTCGGTTCAACGGACATGAAACAGGTTCGCAAGATCCCCCTCAACGCGCAACTCTCTGATGGCAAATGCTTTCTCATGTCTCTGAATGCCGCCCCGTCCGTACCTGCGCATCGACGACAATGGTCCTGCTGGCAGCAGCCTTGGTCGCTCTGCCTCCGCGGCTTTCGCATTCCCAACCAGGCTCAACTGTGGCCGACAATAATCGGCCTGAGGCTCACTTTCCCCTCCAAGTCAGTGCGAATAAGAGATACTTGGTCGACGCAACTGGCAAGCCCTTTCTGATCCACGGTGACACTGCGTGGTCGCTCATCGCTCAACTCAAGCGTGACGACGTCCTGAAATATCTCGATGATCGGCGGGCGCGCGGTTTCAATACCATACTCGTGAACCTTCTCGAGCACAGGTTCTCGAGCAACCCGCCGGCGAATGCATACGGCCAGGTCCCTTTCCTAACACCTGGCGACTTCAGCAAACCCAATGAAGACTATTTCGCGTATGCCGACTGGATTTTGCAGCGCGCCCACGAGCGCGGCCTGCTCGTGCTCTTGGCGCCAGCTTACCTCGGTGTAGATGGCGGCCCGGAGGGCTGGTACCAAGAGATGTCAGCCAATGGGATCGCGAAGCTGCGCAAATTCGGAGAATTTCTCGGCAGCCGCTATCGGGATTTTCAGAACATCCTCTGGGTCCACGGCGGAGATTACAATCCGCCGCAGAAGGAACTGGTGCGTGCCATTGTCGATGGAATTCGCGCAACACAACCAAACGTCATGCACACCGCACACGGTGCTCCGGGAACCGCAGCAATCGAGTATTGGACAGATGAGCCGTGGCTTGAAGTGAATAATATATACACCTATGAACCAGTTTATCGCGTCGCCCGAACACAATACCAGCGGCCAACCCCCACCCCCTTTTTCCTGATTGAAAGCGCTTACGAGAACGAGCACGGCGCGAGCGAGTTGCGCATTCGCACCCAGGCCTATCAGGCACTTCTTTCAGGGGCGACGGGCCACATTTATGGCAATAACCCGATCTGGCATTTCGACGGCCCGGGCATCTATGCTGCGCCGACGAGCTGGCAGAATGCATTGGGAAGCCGGGGGGCCGAGAGCATGACTCATTTGAGGAAGCTCTTTTCAGGCCTGGCCTGGTGGAAGCTCATACCTGATACTGACAATGTTTTCTTGTTGCGCCGATACCCATCTAGCACCGGTATGGCAGATGACATCGGTACAGGGCAGCATCGTGCCCTGGCTGCATGGGCATCTGATGGATCCTTCGGCCTTGCCTATATACCAGCGGCGCACTCCATAGTAATGGATCTGGTAAAGCTTTCAGGCCCAAAGGTTGCAGTTCGCTGGTATGACCCGGCAAGTGGCGAGTTCATCTCGATCACCGGATCGCCGTTCGACGGAGGGGAGAAGCGGCGCTTTGCGCCACCGCCCAGAAATACCGCAGGCCTCCATGACTGGGTGCTCGTACTTGAATCCTGTCCGTAACGTTTAATCCTGGCCCCAACAAATGAACCCCGCTCAGCCCGCACACACCGGACCGCGCCGCTCACCGATTAGGATAGCATTGTTCGGACTTTTCGGATCGGGGAACCTCGGCAACGACGGATCTCTCGAAGCCATGATAGGTTTTCTGCGTACCGCGCGCCCCGATGCTGAACTCACATGTATTTGCGCGGACCCTGATAAGGTGCGCGAAACATCTCAAGTTCCCGCTATCCGGATCGGCTGGCAACCCCCACCTGGGCAAAGTTCGCCTATTCTCTATCGCTTTCTCGTGACACGAAAATTACTACAGCTCGTCCATGCCATCCATAATGTTCGCAAGTTCGACGCTTTGATCGTGCCCGGCACCGGCATCCTCGACGACTACAGCGAACGCCCCCTGGGCTTCCCAGCATCACTTTTCAGCTGGTGCGTTGCAGCACGCCTCTTTGGAACCAAAATTGCATTCGTCAGCATCGGTGCCGGGCCGATACAGCACCCAGTCAGTCGTTTCCTGATGAAATTCGCTGCCCGAATGGCTCACTACCGCTCTTACCGAGATACGCTCTCACAGGAATTCATGCAAAATATAGGTTTGAGCTACGCGAAACGTGATCCTGTTTACCCGGACATCGCGTTCAAGCTGCCCAGCCCTCGATCCGCAAATTCCCACTATTCCGACGGGCTTGCGCTCACCGTTGGTGTTGGTGTCATGGCCTACTACGGCTGGCGCGGCGACGCTAGTCGAGGTTCACACATCTACCGCACTTATATCACGAAAATCTCTCATTTCGTAACATGGCTTCTTGATGAAGGCCATCGGGTACGCATTTTGATGGGGGAAACTACGGACCTTCAAGCCATTCACGACGTGCATGAGCTTGTTTCGCGTGCGCGGCCCCATCTAGCGTCCGACCACTTGGTTGCCGAACCAGTAACCTCTCTGCATCAGTTGATGCACCAAATCGCCGAAACCGACGTCGTTGTTGCAACGCGTTATCACAATATCGTGTGTGCCTTGAAGCTCGGAAAACCCACTATATCGATCGGCTACGCAAAGAAAAACGACGTTCTGATGGCCGAGATGGGCACCGGCGAGTTCTGCCAGCACATCGAGCACCTGGACACCGACCTGCTGATCGATCAGTTCCTCAAATTGGTTGCGGATCACGAACGCTACGAGCGAGGAATCCGCGAAACGAATCTCGTCTATCAAGAGCTCCTGCGAGTCCAGGATACGCACCTCATGGCGGAGCTCCCCTAGTTCGCCGCATAACCGAGCATCAGGAGCTGCCCGAGCTGAACTCGGGGGCGTGGTCATGATTTCCTGTCAGCAGCCGGTTCCTAATCAGGTGACCCACCGGCGGCAAAATGACCATCGCCGGAGAACGCCTGAACGCAAACTTGAAAAGATCGAACGCAGCGCTCCCGAAGCCCTCCATGGCCTCCCGCATCCCCCACCAATATGCGCGCTCGGCCAACCGGCGCCTAGCCAGACGGCGTAAGCGTCTGGCGTCTGGGATCGCCGCGCCCTCGTGCGCGAAGAAGCTCTCTATAGCGGCCTCCCGGTACACCAGCTCATGAGTTCGACTAGCAATCTGGCGCTTGGATGCGTTCTCCTTATGCAGCCGCCTAATCCCTTGGATCGCCCTCGATTGCGCAACGCATCCTAGTCTGGCAAGACGTAATACCATTTCAAAATCATCGGTGAATGAGAGATCCTTGCGGTAGTATCCGGCTTTTTTTTGCGCTTGCGTACGCACCAGGATTGATCCTAATGCCAAGTATCGCGCCGGATTTCTGCAGCATTCCTCAATGAACTGCATCCCGTTGACAATGCGCCATTTCGCCTGCGTCCTGCCAACGACAGGAAACGCGAAGCCTTCTCGATACTCGACATCTGTCCCAAGGGCGAATGCGGTGTTTGCGTTCCCTTCCATCACCGACATTGCGCGAAGAAGTGCACCGGGTGCCAAAAGGTCGTCGGCGCAGAGAATCATGAAATATTCTGCCTGGGCCCAATCGATACCCTCATTGAACGACGCGTGCGCCCCGCGGTTCGTCTTGTGGGCAACGACCTCTACCGCACGTTCTTCCGCTGCAAGCTGCTGCGCCTCTTCGAGACTGTTGTCGGTTGATGCATTATCTACGATAAGAATCCGAATTCCCTCTACCTCTTGCTCCAATACGCTCCTAACGCAGCTCCGCAGGTATCTCCCGTATTGATAACAAGGCACAACAACATCGACACTGGCCATTGCCGAGTTTTCCTCTCAGTCTCGATACGCATGCCGTTAGCTATGCTTTACTGACCTCCGGTGGCCTCGTCATTGCGCCCATCTCCGACGCGAGTAGGGTCGCCCACCGTTGCAGAAATTTTTCTCGCGTCAGGGCGGCAGCGTGCGCCCTGGCGTTGGCCACACGTTCCGCCCGTTCTGCCTCCGTCATATCCACGAGGCGCAGCAGTCCGTCGGCAATTTCCTTAACCGACGTCGGCTCGACCTGGATCGCAGCACCTCCGACAGCCTCCGTCTGGGCTGGGTGCCGACCGACAAGTGAAACGAGCCCATGCTGTCCTGCTTCAAGTGCGGGCAACCCGAATCCCTCGAGAAGACTAGGCAGAACGAAACCTGTCGCATGACGATAAAGCCAACGGATCTCGGCGTCGCTCACGTACTTGAGATCGATTACACCAGGGGTTCCGCGAGCGAGAGTCTCTACCTCACGGGCACTATTCCCGCGGGGCCCACATATGATATACGAGTAGCCCCGCTCTCGCAGACCTGACCGGGCGAAGGCCTCGATGACCCGGCCATGGTTCTTCCGGGTATCAAGTGCGCCAACGGTGAGCAGAAATGGCCCGCGGACAACTGGCGGGGCCCTTTCATCACCCACCGTGAGAGCCGAGCGTACGTAGAGCGGGATCACTCGTAAGAAGCGGAAGCGGCTTCCGAAAACTCGTACGAACTCGTCCCGTGTGGCCTCGCTAACAAATACCATGCCGGGCCCAACAACCTTGATTGCCTCGTAAGCCTCCCTGTAAAGTGAAATGATGTTGGCCGGGTAAAGGTTCGAATGTGTAAAAGGGCCTAGATCGTGGCAGAGGACAATATCTTCTGCCCTGATACGCGCTTGCAAAACGTAGAGCGGGTCAAAGAATATCGTGCCGCAACTTGGGGCATTGCAATTCCGCGGTCGGAGCCACGCGCGGAAGCGCTCGAGGTTCTCAAGCTCCAAGATCATTGCCCGTGCGAACAAGCTTCGAATTAGTCCGCGCGGCTCGCGCTTGAGGTTCCATCGCCAGTAGCGCCTCGCAATAAAGAACTGCGGCAGGCCCTCAACGAGGTCCCGACACACGTGATAAGCGCCGGTCCGGTTGACTAGTGTAAGCGATACATCTGCAACGTATCCATGGTGCGCCATCTCGTTCGTAGCCCTTGACCAGAAACCCGCAAGTCACTCTTATAGCGCCTACTGACCTTCAAGCGAGCATCGCCTTCCGCACGACGAACGCCTCCGCGTAGCCATCCGGGGCCCGACATTCCACCCCGCGCAAACGGGACAGTCCGCGAAATGTCTCTGCGTCAAACCAGTCCTTAGAGCGTTGTGTCCCAAAATGCTTACTGAGGAGCGCAATCTTGCGCTCCAGCGTGGCGGCGGTCAGAGGAGCAAAGACATTTGGCTGCCCCAAATCGCCGTCCCATTTGGGAATCTCATACTCCAGAATAAGGTGGTCACGAAAAGCGTTCCAGGTCAGCCGACTGACTTCGCGATGGTCCTGGTGGGCGTCATCCTTCCGATGCGTCAGAATTACATCGGGCTGAACTCGTGCCTTCAACTCCTCAAACCACGTCTTGATATCCCTACCATAGTACGGAAAGAAGCCATCTCTAAACTTGCCGAGTTCAATTGATCGCTTTTCTGCACCAGCCAAGAACGCTGCTGCCGACGATCCCGCTTCATCGGCTCGCACTCCAGAAGCGCTCAAAACGCACCAGTACGCATGGAGTCGAACTCCGGCGTCGATCCAGCTGAGAAGCGTACCGCCCGCCCCAATCTCGATGTCATCGGAGTGCGCACCGAGACAAAGGACTGTCAGGGGCAAACCAGGTCGAGCAAGCTGCAGCACTCTCATCGGTTCACCACCGCTCCACGCCACTGGCTGGCTTCTTCTGAGGAGACGACACGCGCCAAGGCATTTTCCCCTTCTCGACCATGTCTTCCAGGACCTGCCGATCGCGCAAAGTATCCATAGATCGCCAGAAGCCATCGTATTTGTATGCCATGAGCTTCTCGGCTGCGATCAGTCGGCGAAATGGTTCAATGACAAGTTCCTCGCCCTCCCGCATATAGTCGAAAATCTCGGGGCGCATGAGAAAATATCCCCCATTGATCCACATTTCTGACCTGTCGGAGGTGATAAACTCTCGTACCTGTCCGCCAGGCCCGATATCGGCAAGGTGATAAGTCAGCGGCGGCCGTATAGCCAGAAAGCATGCGATCTTGTTGCTATTCTTAAATTTCTCGATCATATCATCAAGATTCACATCAGAGAGGCCGTCGCTATAATTAGCAAGGAACATCTCCTCATTACGCACGTGCTCGCGTACAGCCCACAGCCGCTCTCCAATATTACGCCAGATACCAGTGTCGATCAGTGTAACGCGCCAATCCTCCCGTCGCTGATCTTCGAGAAGCTCCACTTTGGTGCCGAATTGTGACACTATACAATCCGCGTACATCTGTGGACGATGATTGAGAAAGAACTCCTTTACGGCATTGGCCTTGTAGCCCAGGCAGAGTATGAAATCCCGGTGCCCGTACTCGCTGTAGTACTGCATTACGTGCCACAAGATGGGTTGGTGGCCAATCGGGATCATGGGCTTGGGAATACTCTCTGAGTACTCACGAATTCGCGTGCCAAGCCCTCCACAGAAGAGCACAACCTTCATGAACCGCGCTCCATCGGCTCTATGACGGACACTTCAGGAATTGGAACTATGAACTTGCCGCCCCATTCACCAACGTGACGCATCTGCGCGAAGATCTCGTGCCTCAGATTCCAAGGCAAGATCAGAATGTAATCAGGTTTTGCCTCGTCGATAGATTCGACCGGGAGGATAGGAATATGCATGCCAGGCGTGAACCGCCTATGCTTATACGGATTGCGATCGACGGTGAAGTCGAGGAAGTCGGTCCCAATGCCACAATAGTTGAGAAGCGTGTTGCCCTTGCCGGGTGCACCGTAGCCGCAGATCCTTTTCCCCTCGTTTTTGATTGCGATCAGGAATGACAGAAGCTGACGCTTGGTTCGTTGGACCTGCCCTGAGAACGACGTATACGTCGCCATATTCCGAAACCCCAGACGCTCCTCCCGCTCGAGGAGTGCGGCAACGCGCTCAGAGGTCCTATGCGTCGAGCTAGAATGGGCGAGGTATACACGCAATGATCCGCCGTGGGTCGGCAGCTCCTCGACGTCGATTATCCTTAACCGATGGAGGGCTGCCATCCGCTCAACTGTAAGAAATGAGAAGTAGGAGAAATGCTCATGATAGATTGTGTCGAACTGGTTCTCAGTCATCAGCCGTTCAAGGTGGGGGAACTCCAATGTAATGACCCCTTCAGGCTTGAGCAGGATCGCCATTCCACGAACGAAATCATTGATGTCGGGCACCTGCGCCAGCACATTGTTGCCGATGATGAGGTCAGCCTGCCCACCTTGTTCTTCCAGCTCGCGTGCTAACTTCGTGCCGAAGAAGGCGACACGCGTCGGCACGCCCTTTTCGATCGCCGCCTTTGCGACATTGGCCGCGGGTTCAATGCCGAGCACCGGGACGTTGAGCGGCAGGAAATGCTGCAGCAGGTAGCCATCATTGCTTGCCAGCTCGACAACAAGGCTGTCGGGACCGAGGGCCAGCCGCCGCTTTATCATCTCGCAGTAGGCTCTGGCGTGCTCGACCCAGGTCGTTGAGTAAGACGAAAAGTACGCGTATTCCCTGAAGATGTTCTCTGGACTCACGTATTCATCAAGCTGAACAAGAAAACAGTCGCTGCAGACCATCACATGAAGAGGAAAATACGGTTCCATGGCACTGAGCTGAGCTCGCGTGCGAAAGCTCTCGCACAGGGGCGACATGCCAAGGTCGACGAATGTCTGCTTTAACGGCGCGCCGCACAGTCGGCAGCACTTATGAACCTCATAGTCCGCGGCAACGGGCATGATTCTTTCTCGATTGGAAGTTCTAGGAACAGCCGGGAGAGCCTAACGCCACATGCAAGCCCATATCAGCGCTGTTGGAAACAGTACCATTCCCAACCCCGACAGGACACCAAGACATTTTTACTAGACACGCACAACGGTCGATATCCGAACGATCGAACCCTTGGGTTCGTGCCCTTTCTCCTTATGACTACAGTCGCGACCCTCACACGATTGCTACCAGAACAATGGCCTCTTCGGATCTCGCGGGGGCAATTCACCTATTATCCGTCCCTATCTTGGCGAGCGGCCTACCTTCTGAGAGATTAACAGCGACCGTGGATTGGCGACCGATGGGCAGCAGCCGCTCTCAGCGCCGCCCATCCAGGTAGAGGCCAAGACGCATGATTGGAATACGGCGCGCCCTACTGTTGACCACTGCCGAGCGCTATTTAACTCTCACTATCAATTTTCTTACGATCGCCGCAGTGTCGAGGCTGTTGACACCCGAGGAAATCGGGGTAGCCGTAGTCGGCACATCTGTCGCCGCGCTCGCCTTTTCCGCCCGGGAGTTTGCTACCGGAACATTCTTGATCCAACAGCCGGTAATGACGCGCGAGGACATCCGCGGGGCATTCACCGTGATGCTCATATTAAGTCTACTCATCGCGGGCGCGATAGTCGTGGCTGCTCCATGGGCTGCAGCGCTGTACAACGAGGAAAGGTTGACCATCTATCTCTGCGTCATCGCCGCCGGCTTCTTTCTGGAGCTCCTCCCTGCCCCGATTCTTGCCCTCCTGCAAAGGGAGATGGAATTCCAGAAGGTAACCCTTCTGAATGCCACAAACACAATACTGCTCGCCATTGGTACGGTCGGACTGGTGATATTGGGCTATAGCTATATGAGCTTTGCGTGGGCCGGATTGGTTGCGACGGCGTGCAGTGGTCTTTTGGCATTGTTTCTGCGGCCTGATCTCTGGATATTTCACCCTCTCCTCGGCCGTTGGCGCGGAATGCTGCGATTTGGCGGATACAACGGATCGAGCGTCTTGCTCTACCGCATTTACGAGCTGCTTCCTTACCTCGTGCTTGGGCGCATTCTGTCGATTCACGGTACAGCGCTCTATAGCCGTGCCATGATGATCTCCCAAATTCCGGACAAACTAATCCTGGGCGGTGCCGCCAGCGTCGTGTTACCTGCCCTTGCTCGGGAGGCGAGAGCTGGTCACAGTCTGAAAGAGCCCTACTTGCGAGCTGTCGAGTACATTACAGGCCTCCAATGGCCCGCGCTTCTCGTTCTTTCCCTCCTGGCCGAACCGGCTGTTCGGATTGCGCTTGGAGAACAGTGGCTCGAAATTGTGCCCTTTGTTCAAATCATGGCGATTGCATCGCTCTTCTCGTTCACGTCCTTGCTGAACCACCCGGTTCTACTGGCGGTTGACGCTCTGTGGGACACGTTCCTACGCGCCCTCATTGCTTGGCCTGTTTCGGCAATCATTATCACCGTAGCGGCGCTTTTCGGCTTAAAGGTTATCGCATTCAGCTATTTCATCATTATTCCGTTCCAAGCCTTCACGTCGCTCTATTTCGTGCGCAAACACGTTGCCATCGCCTGGGGTGACTTCATACGACCCCTGCAAAAAAGTGCAGTCGTCGCCGCTTCAAGTGCCCTGGGTCCGGCCGCCATTGTGCTGATCTTTGGGGATGGATGGCATATTCCAATAGGACTGGCGTTAGGCGCGGGTCTCCTTTCGGCTTTGGGTTGGATTGGTGGCTTGTGGTGGACTGGCCACCCTCTATTACAAGAGATCGAACGTGGAATGATGATCGTGCGGGCCAGCCACCTTGGCAGACGTGTGTTTGGTGCCAGTCCAACGCCGGTCGAATGACAGTATACCGAAGGCGCCACGCTCCCTCAGCGAGCGTTCCGCAGAGCAGTGTTGGTCTGTCCCCGTTTGGTGGCCTCCACGAGGACGTCAAAGGTGCGCGCGAGCGGGCGGTCCATGCGCAGCAGCCAGCCGATCGGGGGAAGCAGCCATGTGCCCGGCCGACGCGCCATCGAAAACTTGAAGAGTGCCCATGCTGCGACAGGCCGTCTTCGTACCAAGTGAGACAACGCCGACCAGTAGGCGTGCTCGCCAAGCCCTCGGCGCGCTTGCTCAAGCAATTGGTTGGCGTCCGGAAGCGATTGGCCCTCATTCTCAAAGAAGCTCTCGAAAGTGCGCTCACGCTCGATAAAGTCGCGCACTTGAAAGCTCCGGAAATGTTCTGAATGCTGAAGTGGGTGAATACGCCGGATGGCTTGCACCGTTGGATTGTGTGCGACATCCCCCACCGAGGCTAGCCTCAGCCACATTTCCATATCACCGGAATAGTCCAGATTGGCGCGATAATACCCGACCTCCTTCTGGGCAGATGTCCTTCGAATCGCTGAATTCGCGCCAACAATATTCACAGGCGTTCGGCAGTAGTTCTCGATGAAGGCTCGCCCGGTTATAATGCGCCACTCCGCTTCTCCCGCGCCCAGCTCTACGTCAATCTGATTATTCGGCGTTATGTGCGCCTCCCGACCATGCGTGAAGCTCACGTTCAAGTTTCGCTCCATCACCGAGACCGCACGCTGCAGAGCGCCTGGTGCCAGCATGTCGTCCGCATCGAGGACCAGAAAGTAGTCTGCAGAAGCCCATTCGACGCCCTCGTTGTAGCTCGCCGTTGCACCGAGGTTCGTCCGATGCGCGATGACCTCAACCCGGCGATCCTCCAAAGCGAGTTGCGTCGCGACCTCCAGACTATTGTCCGTTGAGGCATTGTCGATCACAAGGACACGAAGTTGGCTGATGCCCTGACTGAGGACGCTCGTAACGGCATCGCGAAGGAACCGCCCATATTGATAACAGGGGATAACAACGTCAACACTGGCCATCGAAAACTCCCGCTTTCCACCCAAATGCCAAAAAACTAGAAATTTACGGCCTAATGAGTGGTAAGCCGTTCCTTTTTGACTTACACTATGCCTTCTTCTCGTGTCTTGCGAAACAGGCGGCTCCATGCAGTTCCATCCAACTAACCTCGACGGCGCCTGGCTGATCACCGCAGACCCGGTTTATGATGAAAGGGGATTTTTCGCGCGCACATTTTGCACCCGGGAATTCGCTGATCGCGGCTTGGCAACACGCTACGTGCAGCATAGCACCTCCTTCTCCAGGGCTCGAGGGACGATTAGAGGCATGCATTTTCAGCGCCCGCCCCATTCCGAGATCAAGGTCGTGAGTTGCCTCAAGGGCGCAATCTGGGATGTCATTATAGACCTGAGGCCAGAGTCGCCAACTTTCCGTTCCTGGAGTGGTTTCGAGCTTTCGGACACAAACCGCAAGCAGCTCTATGTCCCAAAGGGCTTCGCCCATGGCTTCCAGACCCTTACCGATGATACCATCGTCGCCTACCTGATCTCCGAGTTCTATACGCCTGAAGCCACTGCCGGTGTGCGCTATGATGACCCTGCGTTCGCAATCACGTGGCCGTTGCCGGTATCAGCCATATCGAAAAAAGACACCGAGTGGGCATTATTCTCCCTGTAGCATCAGATCACTTTCTCTCCGCAACCCTCATCCACTCTTTCCAGCAGACCGTTTTCGAGAAGCCTATTCGCCGCCTCGAGGACCTGACCGAATGGCACATTGGCACGCTCGGCGATGTCAAGCAGGGTGTGTTTGCCGTCGGAGAGGTTGAGTACCCAAAGCATCGTCATGCTTTGCGACGGCCCTTCCTTGTTCCCACCGATGCCTGCATAAAGGCCTCGCCGCCCTAGATTGGGCTCACACTTGGGGCAGGTATTACGCAAGAGTTGGTCACCTTCGATGACCTCTATCGCAGATGCGATCATGCGGAAGGAGGCGGCAAGGTGTTCCGGTTTAATGAAGTCGAGATTGTCCGCAGATGTATGGTACTCCGGAAACGTTGCGAACTGGCTGCGCTGAAAAAGGCCAACCGGCAGGTCGAAGCCAGGCGAGCAGTATTGGCGCTCGTCATATCCGTAGGGGAAAAAGTCCAGAATGTTTGCTGACCCGCTGCTGTGGCGAAGCACGTGTGCCATGACACGGTCAATCATGGCATCGCCACGCCGGGACTTCTTGTAGGTCGGTCCACCTCCATCGCCAACGCAGGAGATAACGAGACCATGTCTGATCCGGCTTGCGGCCTGCTCATTTCGGGCAAGCCATGCAATCGCGCCGATCGTCCCTGGCGCAAAGAGGAAGCGGTAAGTGTAGCGAGTCTTCAAAGAAGCCAGTCTTTTGGCCAAATGCGCCAGGAGCGCGACCCCGGAGCAATTGTCGTTTGCCAACGAGGGATGGCAGACATGGGCGGAGAGCAGGATTTCATCTTCCGTCGCGCCCCGGTGAAAATACTCCCCGTATGTGAGGTGGCCTGGCTCAAGGCTCGCGTCGATCCGCACTTCATAGATGCCATCTGGAAGCGCCATGAGTTGGCTGTGCGCCATACAGAACCCCCACTGCTCGACATAGTAGGACGTCCGGTAGGGGATCAATTCGGGCTGCTCGGGTAGCGTGAAGATGTGTTCCTTCAATTGCTCGAGAGGCATCCGGGCATGCACTGGGATACTGTAATTCAGCACGCACAGATTCGACCGTCGAAAGTCAACGACCCGCTCGCCCGCAGCATTCTTTATGTACGCATCGCGAATGTTCCATTCGCGCGGCACGATCCAGTCGAATACTCGGGTCCCTGTTGGAATCTCGTGCACGGTCAGATCGATATGGCGAGCGAGCAAGCGCAACGTCTCTCGCACGCCGTTTCCAGTGATGCTTCGGATGATCGGAAAGATTTCCGAAGCCAGCGCATAAATATCTTGGCCAACAGTTGTACTGTCGAGTTGCCGCGTTATCGAGTTCTCTCCCATTATGCGCCCTTCGCTGTGGGGCAGTACCACGTCCCTAAATCCGGCCCCTGCCAGCCCGATTGCTTTAGATCCAATGCTCTGACGAGCAGCCACCAACAGGCAGCTTTCGCACATTACGCGCGAGTTCCAGCACGCGAGCGAGCCGTCCCTCATGAGGCCGGTGAGTACAACGAGTGAATACGCTCACGGTCCGCGGTCTCGGCAAGTTGGCGCCGGCCCTCCATGATAATCGCCAAACCGATAAAGAACAGTAGGCCGGGATCGGCGCTAGTGCCGACCATCGATCCAGCTACAAGCGAGCCCAAAATGGCACCACGCGCTCCCGCAGCCAGCGCAACCAACTCCTGATCCACTTGAGCGGTTCTGGCATTCCCTACGCCGCGCAGGATCACGAATAAAAGACAACCTACCAGCGCCGCCCCAATCGCACCAAGCTGCGAAAGTACTGCAATTGCCCAGTTCGACACTCGGGAACTACCCAGGCCGATTCCCAAACCTGCAGTGTCAATGAACGCCTGCAGGCTTCTATAATTCCAGTAACCACGTTCGCGTGCGGACTCCGAAGACGCCTTCTCGAGTAGGGTTGTCCTGATCAGGTCCAAAACGGGATCAAACAGTCTACTATCGTAAAGATAGAGTCCGCCGATAATCACCAGAACAATCATGCCTAACCCGAGAAGAACGATGTCCTGCGACACAGTTCGACCAGATAGCGCCGCGCAGATGATGCCCATCATCAATGCTAACGCGAGCACCGCACCGCCGGCATAGGCGGTACTCGATGTGGAAGCGATCAGCAGAAACGAAAGGAGGATTGCCAGACCCAATGCGGGCCTTGAATTTGTAACCCTCCAATAGGCAAACGTGAACGCAAGACACGATAGCGTCACTCCGCCGAACGACGAGGCTTCCGCAAACCCGCCGGTGACACGCCAAAATCCAGCCTCCTCGACTTCCGTCAGGAGTGAGTAACTCGCCGTTCGAATTGGAAGAAGGACGTCTCCCATTCCAATCACCTTGGCGCCGAGGTCAATAACGCCTAATAGCGCGTGAATGACAACCCAAGTAAAATACCCTCGTCGGACAGTCGCAAAGTTGAAGCGCGACCGAAGTACGATGGAAAAACCGAAGAACATCAAAGCGGAAAGCGCAAAATAGGCTGCCTGGGTCGTATTTCCGGACAGCGGCGCGAGGGGCACCTCTCTCATGCCGTTGATCGTCGGAACGATTACACTGGTCTGCCCCGCAAATAGGCGGGGCAGTAAAAGAGAGCTCGCAGCTGCATAGACTATGAGCGCGCAGACGATCCACGGTACCCACGAGCTGTAGAAGACACAGCTTAAGTCACGAACGAACTCGCGTTTCACCATGAGCGATGCGAGGAAGAGGGCGCCCAAAAAGGCGTAGATCAGAGGAGAAGAGCCACCGAGGCCAGGCAACTGGCCTATCGCCGTCGACCCGAAGGGCAAGGACGCGAAGAGCGCTATAATGATCGTGTTTCGCAGTGAGTAGCCAAGGACGAGCAGGGCCAAGCAAACCGCAATCCCCGGGATCGACAAGTTCATTCAGCAATTGCCCGTTTTGTGCACTTACAGCAGACCGCTCAAACGCTAAACGCTTTGGCTTAACAGCTTTTGAAGTCGACTCTGCCTGATCTCGGCGGTTTTGACGCTTAAGCCGCTTGGCGAAGACGCAGAACCGCCGGAAGTGTCTTCAACAGGATCTTGAGATCCAGCCAGATCGACCAGCTCCGTACGTATTCGCAATCCAACGCAACTCTCATCCCGTAGCTGGTGTCGCTTCTGCCGCTTACCTGCCAAAGGCCAGTTATGCCCGGGCGGCTTCTAAGGTATTCCTGTGCATCCACTCCATATCTGTCGAGCTCTGCGGCAACGATCGGCCGCGGGCCGACGCAGCTCATCTCCCCCCTGAGGACGTTTATAAGTTGAGGCAGCTCATCAAGGCTCGAAATGCGGAGGATGCTCCCCACGATAGTTACCCTGGGGTCATTTCTGAGTTTTTGCTTTTCCCGCCATTCCCGAGCAGCGTCGGGGTCACTGGCCAGAATCTGCTCCAGCACCTCATCTGGACACTGGACCATTGTGCGGAACTTGAAGCAGCGGAATCTTCTGCCGTTGTGACCAATGCGCGGATGTGCGTAGATAATGGGACTGCCCATCGTGACCTTTATGAGAACGGCAATCACAACCATCAGCGGCGAGAGTAGAAGCATCGCAATGCCCGCGATCGCTATGTCGAGCGCTCTTTTTTTCCGGCCGCCAAGCGGCTGATCCGCGTCGATATACTCACTGGCTATCGAACCCGTCGAACGTCCCTCGCCAAAGGACGTACCAGTTGGCTTGCTGTCGTGCCGTCCTAACAGCCTTTTCCCCGCCCCTGCAAGGCTAACCCTTCGGCGGCGGCCGATTCTTGCGTTAAACGGCAGATTGATAAAAACCATGGGAGCCTCCAGACATGCACGCGTTACCCCTCGTCATTCCAGAGAGGTGCCCGCATCCTGGCCCTACTCGATGAACTGATAAGGAGGGTCGCCCGAAATCTGAAAACATCAGTTACGCCGCTGGCGAGCCCGACAATGGCAGCCAAACTGGCTCCAGCATCTCCTGTTACGCGGTACACGAACAAGTGGCGCAAATGGAGTATGGGCTTAATCCTTATTGGTATGGGTGAGCAGGCAGCGCAACGAAGTGGGGATGGCAACCTCTCTCCAGGAGGTGATGATGGTTCATGGACTAGCTAGGGGCGGGTAGGCCGTATCGCGCTCTGCAACTGGCTTCCGACCAGAACAAGCAATTGCGGGAAACCGGTGATTGGATTCGCGCAGCCTAGAAAATGTAAACCGCGCGTCGATTTAGCTACCAACTGCGCCAGCGGCGCGAACTGCAAAGCGCGCTATGACATTCAATCTCGTTTTAGGAGGTCGCTGGTCATGAATGCGACTTCTGTCCGGTTCCTGGCCCTGAGCTTTTTCATGATGTTTCGTACGTGAACTTTGACCGTACTCTCACTCATGTTCAGCTCATAGGCGATAATCTTGTTGGCCTTGCCCCGCCTCAATGCCTCGACCACCGCGGCCTGACGAGCCGTGAACAGACCGTTTCCGGTCAGTCCAGCCGACCGGGTGTTTTCTTTTGGGAGCCGGGCTGTCATCAGACTATTCGCCGGAGCGAACACGCCGCCGGCCTTGACGAGGCGCATCGACTCGATCGCCACCTCCAGCGGCAAGCTGGTTGGAATATAGCCGCGTGCACCGGCATGAAGCATCTCGATGATCTTTTCCGGTTCCTCGGCGTCGGAGACGACGACGGTCGGTGGTTGGTTCGCCGTCTTCGTGAGCTGCGCAAGCTGGTGCCTTGCCTCTGCTCCTCTGGGATCTCCTGCAATTGAGAGCACAATGACAGAAGCGGAAACGGTTTCGCTTGTCTTGAGCCAATCCTCGACGGTCGGGAACGACAATACGTTTTGACCCGACACCGCGCCGAGGCATCGCGAAAGGCACTCTCGATTGAGGGCTCTGTGTTCGATAACGACGATCGTCGCTGCTTTGTCGGCGGCAGATGCAGTCGGCAAATCGGAGGCAGCGTGCTTAAATCCCTGCGTACGATCCAGTGGAAGTTCTCGCTTAGCTTCGGTTTCTTGAACGGGTACAAGCATACCATCAACCCCGCTCGCAAAATGAGATAGCTATTCTAAAGATAACTATTATTAGTCCATCGCGGTGCGGATGGCTCACCCTTTTGGCGAGCAAGGTTACTTTTCTGCACGCATCGGGTGCATGATCACCCAGTTGTCCTGATCGGGACATCGTCTTCGCGGTCGACGCGCGCCATCAGATCGAGGTATGTCTCGGCAGCTGCTCGCCATGTATAGCGTCCCGCGCGCCTGTACCCTTTCGCGATCAAGTCCAATCGCGCCGTCGGATGAAGCCTCAATCGATCGATTGCGGCAATCCACGACTCTCGATCATCCGGATCCGCATAAAGTGCGGCATCACCGCAGATTTCCGGCAGACAAGGCGCGTCGGAGGCAATGACCGGGCAGCCAAGAGCCATTGCCTCCACTGCCGGAAGCCCGAACCCTTCTATGCGGGACGGAAAAACGAAACAGAGGGCATGCGAGAGCGCCAGGGCGAGATCGTCGTCGCTGACGCGTCCCAGCAATCGGATGTTCCGGGGTTTTTGCGGGCCGAATTGCCGAATGGCGCTCTCGTCCAGATCACCGGCCACATACACATCTATTCCCCTGGCATCCAGCGCCTCCGCAATGCGCCACACCAGAGCGCCGTTCTTATAGGCCAGCTTGCGGCCAAGGGCGAGCACGAACGGTCGTTCGCCGAGCGAGAGCCGTGACCGAGTCGGGCTCCACCGCCTTACGTGGTCGCTGCCGTTGTAGGCGATCACCACTTTGTGTGCAGGGCTGACGCCGAATTCGATCAAGTGACTCCGAGACAGTTCAGACACTGTCGTGATCATCTTCGCTCGCCGGCCAAGGACTGGCAGAATGGCGCGGTGAGCCAGCCGAAACAGCAGTCCATAGCTTTCCGGCATGATCCAGGTATGGAGATCGTGGATGCACACGATATGCCGACTGACGAGAACTGGCGCCAAGTTGCAAAAGCTGAGGAGCCCGCCCTGGACAACGCGCGGAAGCTGCGCCTGTACCCAGAATTGCGGCAGTCGCGGCTTTCTGAATTCGGGGACAACACGGATAGGAATGCAAGTCAGGATACCAGGTGGGACTGGGCGGGGAGCCAGAACGGTGAGCTCGATTTCGCGGGTCAGCGGATGACCTTCTGCGATCAGTGTGTCGAGCGCGCGCGTCACCTCAAACGCGTAGCGGGCAACACCAGTGGGTTTGAGAGTGAAAAAATCGCCATTTATCAACCAGGAGTGTCGCCTTCGCACCACCGCCAATTGATCGCCTGGCGGGAGCTTCTCGCTTGTTGCGCGCAAGGCATGCACTCCGGATTCAGAATGCCGAAGAGGACAACCAATTACGGATTAACCGAGGTTCATCACGCGAGCAATATCGACTTTCATTGGTAGTGAAGACGGCAGAGCTCCGGTGGTAGAAATAAGAAGAAACGATCGTTTCCACCTTGCAATCGGGCTCCCATGATCTTGCCGCCTGCCTCCCCTGCCCCTCGAGCCGCCATGCCGCTGGCCACCATTGTGATCTGCGTCGACCACGGTTATGTCAGCGGTGGACAGTCCAAGGTCGCAATCGAGAGCGCCATGGGGCTCAGAGCGGCGGGAGCGAGGGTGATTCTCTTCGCTGGGTGCGGACCGGTCGATGAGCGCCTCGTCGCGGCAGGCGTCGAAACCGTCTGCCTTGGCCAGCACGACATTCTGAGCAACCCCTCCCGCTTCGCAGCCGGGTGCCAGGGGATCTGGAACTCCCGAGCGGCGGAGGCACTCGCCAAAACGCTCGCGCCCCTTCCACGCGACAGGACGATCGTTCATGTGCACGGATGGGCGAAGGCGCTGTCGCCGTCCATTGCCAGGCCCATTCAGGCCGCGCGTCTGCCGGCCGCCTACACAGTGCACGATTATTTCATGCATTGCCCGAATGGCGGCTTCTATAATTATCCAAACAAGGAGGTCTGCTCATTAAGGCCTATGTCCACCGCCTGCTGGTTGACCAATTGCGACTCGCGCAATTACGTCTTCAAGCTGTGGCGCAACGCTCGGATGTTCGTCACCCAACATGTGGCGCATCTTACCCAAACGTTTTCAGACATTCTCCTGCTTTCCAATTTGCAGGAAGAGGTGCTTCAGAACTGCCTGCCGAAGGGAACGGCTTTGCACCGCGTCACAAATCCCGTCGATGTGGAGCCACTTGGCCAGAAGAGCGACCCTACGACCGGGGATTTCCTCTTCGTTGGGCGCCTTTCACCTGAGAAAGGCGCCTCCCTTTTCGCGGAGGCGGCGCAACGCGCCAACGTGATCCCCGTATTCATCGGCGACGGACCAACCTCGGAGCAGCTGCGCACCCGCTTTCCCCAGGCACGGTTCCTCGGGTGGCGCTCGCCAGCAGAGGTGCGCGCGGCGATGCGTGAGGCCCGCGCGCTCGTGTTTCCCTCGATCTGGTATGAGACGTTCGGCCTCACCGCGCTCGAAGCAAAAGCCATGGGCACGCCAGTGATCGTCGCCGACGGCTGTGCCGCGCGCGAGGCGGTGGACCACGGCGTCACCGGTCTCTGGTTCAAAAGCGGCAGCGTCGACGCGCTCACCTCGGCGATCCGCATGCTACTGAAAGACGAACTAATCGTCGAGCTTTCCAGACAAGCCTATGATGCATATTGGGCAGCACCGGCAACGCTGGAACGCCATGTGGCGGAGACAGTGGCGGTCTATGAGCAGATGCTGGCGCGGCGGGCCGCCGCGTGACGTCTGGCGAGAGAATATCGCCGGCCGCTGCCGGTTGACGCGTCGGGCAGAGTTGAAGCTACAGTGGGTCCTACGAAAGATGTGCAATCCTAGTGAGGTTGCAATCGCGAGGACCTCAAATTACGCGCGCGATTTGAACCAACGTCATGGAGAGTTTGAGCAGCATTGAAAGCCAGGGTGATATTCCGCCGAAACCGCTCAACCGAGAACCGCATTGCATTCCGGCGACAGGCGGCCGGAGTGATCACCAGGCGGTTTGCCTCGAATTGCGCCACCGCACTCATGACATGTTCGACCTCCTGGCGAGCGAAAAGAATGCCGGTTGGCTCGTCCGCGTCTTCGAGCGGCCGCACGATGTCACAAGCCCCGCCGCGAGCGAATGCGATAAGCGGTGTTCCGCAGGCCTGTGCCTCGGCAAGTGCGATGCCAAAGTCTTCGCAACCAGCGAACACAAAGGCCTGCGCATGGGCAACGGTCCAAACATACTCGCGGCGCGGCAAATATCCCGTGAGCGTTACATTGGGTCCAGCGAGCGCGCGCAGGGCCGCCGATTGCTGGCCCTCGCCAAGTACGAGAAGTCGCCGTGAAGGCATTTCATTGAACGCGCGGATCACCAGATCTGTGCGTTTGTAAGGGGCAAGAAACGATGCGGTGACGTAATAATCATCCTTGTCGCTCGCATATTCCAGCTCGGCAATATCGACCGGCGGGTATACCACCTGCGCATCCCGCCCGTAAATGCGCCGGATCCGGGAACGAACATAGCTCGAGTTGGCAAGCATGATATCCGGGTTATGAGCCGTCCGTGTATCCCAAGTTCTTAGGCGGTGCAGCAAGTAGCGAAACAGGAGCCCCTTCGGTCCATAACCGAGCCGCCCTTGCTCAAGGTAGGAGAACTGCTCGTCCCAGGCGTAGCGGATTGGGCTGTGGACGTAGCACAGATGCGGCTGATCCGGGCGGGTCAGCACACCGCGCGCGAAAGCTGCCGAGGAGGTGATTACGGCATCGTAGCCGGTTACATCGAACTGCTCGATCAGAAAAGGGCAAAGAAAAAACAGTGAGCGATAAAATCTTTCGACTCCTGGGATACGGTTCGCGGCTGACGTATGGAAAGTGATACCGGGGAAGTGGGCGTCCTTGATATCGCCAGGAAGAAAGTCGAACAAAGTGAAGACTTCCGCGCCGCGAAACGTTTTGCAGAGCTCGGCAAGGACCCGCTCGCCTCCACGGAAGGCAGGACACCAGTCATGGACGATCGCGATCGTCCGGTCGACCAGGTTCGCTGAACTCGTCGTCCCCGAGTTTTGCGCGGGCACTTGCGGAGCGGCTGCAGGTAGCGATCCGAAGTCCTGGAAAGCCATACGAATGCCACGCTGGTCCGTTCGGGGCCAAAACGCCCGGTGCACCTTGCTGGTAAACTGGATGCGATCTTGATTAGCTGCCAGTGTATGAGATCGGCCAGTCTCTCCAACTCGGCCGATCTGACGTAGCCAGATACCGCTTTCGACCGATCATCCCTCGAAAGGAAACGGCATACTCCATCGCCTCATTGCGGGGTTGGCGGCGGCGCGGGTTGCCCTATTCTCATTCTTACACGCGATCCGTACTACTTGCCTGTACCACGCAGGACGAAGGGCAGCCGCGACATCCGCAAATGAGACTGGTCGTCATAATTGCGACTGCAGATCGGCCGGATCTCATTGGTCGATTGTTGAAGCACCTCGATGCGCAGCGCAGGCCTGCCGACGAGGTGATCATCTCAGCGCCCGACGAGACACACGTCGGCAGGTGTCAGAAGCATGCCTTCGTCACGACCTATGTGTACGGCAAACGAGGTTCCAGCGCGCAACGCAATCTTGGCCTAAACCTCGCCCTTGGCCGCGCAGACATCATCACTTTTTTCGATGATGATTTCCTACCAGCAAAAGACTACCTGCAGCGGGTTGTCACCGCTTTTGAGGAACACCCCGATTGGGCGGTTGTCAGAGGTCACGCTGTGAAAGATGGGGCAAACGGACCCGGAATAACTTTTGAGGCGGGTCTTGCGGCACTTCAATCGGCCGAAGGAAGCCGGTCACTCACACTGCCGGAGGTCGTCTGTGACCAGGTCGGCGGTTACGGCTGCAACATGTCCGTGCGTGCTGCGCATGTTGGCGATTTGCGCTTCGACGAGCGCCTTGTCCTCTACGGCTGGCAGGAGGATATCGATTTTACCAGCCAGCTCCGCCCATACGGTCGGGTCGTGAGCCTCAGTACGCTCATCGGTGTTCACCTTGGCGTGAAATCCGGTCGTGTCAGCGGTGTCCGCTTCGGCTATTCCCAGATCATCAACCCCATATACCTGATTAAAAAGGGAACAATCCCAATAGGCTTTGCAACAAGGCTGATGGGCCGCAATCTGGCGGCCAATATTGTCAGGAGCCTATGGCCCGAGCCTTACGTCGATCGGCGAGGCCGCCTGAAAGGAAACCTTCTCGCAGCCTGCCACCTGATCCAGGGTAAAGTGGCACCCGAATACGTTTTAAGCCTGTGACGGCAATACTCGATCGGAGCCCAAGGATGTCTGCAATACGAACGCCTTCCGTGACCGACCAGCGCATCCGCCGCGCCGGACCACGCCGCACCCTCGTCTGCCGCCTCGCACCATTCCCTTTGTTGGTTTTGCTCCTGATATTCACGTCATTCAGCGTCGTGGCCGCCGATGCAGAGCGTGACTATCTCCTCGGCATGCAAGACAAAGTCCGGATCAAAGTCCTCGAATGGCGCGCCTCTCGCGACGAAGTTTTCGAATGGACAGCACTCAACACGGACTACACCGTGAACCCTTCCGGCAATATCTCCCTGCCGCTCATCGGTGATATCCCGGCGGCCGGGCTAAGCACCGCCGCCCTTGCCGTGGAGATCAGTCAGCGGCTCAAGGAGCGCATCGGCCTGGTCGGTCGCCTCGATGTCTCGGTCGAAGTCGTCCAATTCCGGCCATTCTATATCGTGGGCGAGGTGGAGAAGCCTGGAGAATATCCGTTCCGCCCGGAATTGACCGTTCTGCGGGCCTTGTCGATTGCGGGCGGGCTGAAACGAGCCACGGAACTAAGCCTAACCCGCTCGATCTCAGCAATGGGTGAAATCCAGCTCAATGCTTTGGAAGTCAACAGCCTTCTCGCCCGCCTCGCGCGGCTCAAGGCCGAACTCGAGGACGTCGATGAAATCGACTTCCCCAAGGCTCTGATGGAACGTGCACGCACGACATCCGTCGCGCTGTTGATGCAGCAGGAAAAGCTCATCCTCGAGTCGCGTCGAGAAGCTCTCAATACGCAGCTCCATGCCTACGAGCAGTTGAAGACGTACCTCGGCAAGGAAGTCGAGTCACTCATCGCCCAGCTCCATGCCCTGGACAAGCAGGCGGAGCTCTTCAGGCGAGAGCATGAGGGCGTGGCGTCGCTGGTCAGCAGGGGTCTCGCGGCGACCTCGCGCCAACTGGAACTCGAGCGGGCGATGGCCTCCATGGAGGGAGATCGTCTAAGGCTCGGAACCAACCTGATGAAAGCCCGGCAAGAGATCAGTCGAACGGATATCGCGATCCTGGATCTGAAGAACAAACGCAAGACCGAAATCACGATGGAATTGCGTCAGACCCAAGCCAAGCTCGAAGAGGCTGGTCAAAAGCTGGATACGGCCCAGAAGCTTCTCAACGAGGCGCAAGTGTCCGCCTCCCGTCTCTTTGCCCAGGAAAACGGCAGCCGGCGCCCTGAGCCTCAATATTCAATCGTAAGACAGATCAACGGTGAATCGCAAACCATCGCGGCCACCGAAACGACACCTGTAGAGCCGGGCGACACCGTCAAGGTCGAGTTCCTCATCAATGAGGAGCACTCGCTGGGTGCACTTCACGAAAGGACGCCGGCGCTGACATCTCTCCTTAAGCGCGAACGCCGCGCCGAGACTGAATCGCATGCTGGGAACTAACAGCTTCCAGCCGAGAACACCGTTTCCTTGCAGAAATAGGGCCAGTTCCCAGGCAAGCCGGCCATATGCGGCTCGTTGCCGAGCGGGGATCCTAGCCTCGGGCATTTCACATTCAGTCAGGCGAGCGCGTATTTCCTCGTCGGACATGGCTATTTCTGATTACTCAATGCCTTCATTCGGCTGCAGGTTGAACCACTGCCCTTTGATCAGTCCACCTGAGATCCCGATCGATCAGTCCATCCGCAATGAGCTTTTTGATATGGCCGATGCGCTGATAGGTTGGACCTTCGAATTCTTCCAGACGAAGGCCGGAGGATCGAAAAGTCTCGTACAGTTGCATTGCACCACGGCGCGCGGTCCACTGCGGCTTGAAGGCAGGCAGCGCCCGCGCGATCTTGTCGAAGCTCACCCGATAGGATCGCTTGTCGGGTGCCGCGTCGGGGGCCAATTCGATCCGGCACCCAGGAACAAGGCTTGCGACGATCTCGGCTATGTCACGGATGCGATAGTTGTGAGCGCTGTGGCCGACATTGAAAGCCTCGTTCCACACGGCCTCGGTCGGCGCCTCCAGAACGGCAATGAAAGCCCGAGAGATATCCTCGATATGGACGATCGGACGCCACGGCGAGCCGTCGGATTTCAGATAGATCAGCCCTTTCGTGACCGCCCACGCAGTCAGGTTGTTCAGAACCACATCGAAGCGCAAGCGCGGCGATAGGCCATAGGCCGTAGCCGGACGCAGATAAGTCGGGCAGAAATGCTCATCCGCAAGAGCAGCGATATCGCGTTCGGCCCAAACCTTCGACTGGCCATAGGCTGTAACCGGGTTCAGCGCTCCCGTTTCGTCAATAACGGCGTCGCCGGCGAAGCCGTAGTTGCTGCATGATGATGCGAGCAGAAAACGCGGTACTCCCGCCGCCTTCGCGAGCGTAGCAAGCCGAACGGATGCCTGGTGATTTATCGCATAAGTGAGTTCCGGGTTGAGCTCGCCGAGCGGATCGTTGGATAGCGCCGCGAGATGGATGATCGCATCGAAACCGGCCAAATGTTCCGCGGTGATGTCGCGGACGTCCATCCGATATTCGGGGACTACAGAAATACTGCCGCCCGGCGCGTAAGTGCAGCGCTGATACAGGTCGGTGTCGCAGCCGGTGACCTCATGCCCCGCCTTCTGCAGCATGGGCACCATGACAGTGCCAACGTAGCCCAGATGCCCCGTAACAAGAACCTTCATCGCGCACAGCTCCTCAGATTGAGCTCGCGCAAAGGTTACACGATGCCGGCGTGCTCGGAGGGGGAATGTATTAACAAGGTTACGAGAGCGCGAGGCGTAACCATGACTACCACCTTCGATTGAAGTGCGCGCGAGACTTGTATATTGGCAAAAAGAGATACGCGATGCGGCTATGCCTCGCGTTACTGCGCGGCTTCGGCACATTCGTCGCGATCGTGGCTAAAAGTGGTCCATCGCCGTTTCGGAGTGCCTACAGTGTAGAGATTGCTTCATGCTTGATCGCGCACGGGGAAGAATACCGGATCGCCCTGCCGCAAGCGAGGAGTACATCAACTACAGCGACATCGTACGCTTTCTCAAGCGCTACTGGCTGACGATCGCTGCGGGCACCAGTCTCTCTACGGTGGTGGCTGTCGTCTATCTCATGACAGCGCACCCGATCTTTACCGCGCGCGCGCAAATTCTCATCGACCCCTTCATGCCCGGGGTGACGCGCGAGCGGATCGGTGAAACGTTTATCTCTCTCGACAGCTCGCAAATCGAGAGTCAGATCGCCGTTCTCAGATCTGAAGAACTCGCGGCAAAGGTCGTCAAGTCGCTCAACCTTGTGGACGCGCCAGAGTTTCAGCCTAGCGAGCCTTCAGCTCTTTCGCAGGCGATCCACTCGGTATGGCTGCGCGTAAGGAGAATCGTTTCCGATTCTGTTGCCAAGGCCGAAGTCCCACTTACACCTGCCGCTGAGACCAGCAGATCCAATTCGTCAGAGGTCGACGACATCGATCTGCGTATCGCCCGCGCCATTCTACTTAACAACCTCGACGTCCGCCGGGTTGGAATGTCCTACGCGATCGATGTGTCATTCAGCTCCAGGAATCCGGACACGGCCGCCGAAGTCGCCAATGCAATTGCCGAGACGTATATCGCCGAGCAGATTGCAAACCAGGCACAGGCCGCCCGCCAAGGGAGCGATTGGCTCAGGGAGCGCATCGATCAGATCAAGCATCAGATGAACGAAGCGAACCTGCGGGTTCAGGAGTTCAAGGCAAGACGCGATTATCGGATCGTCAGCAGGCGGGATCGGCTGGGCGATCCGGATGACGGGTCCTCGGACCAGGCCGAAACGGCCCGAGCAAACTCGGAAGTGACTACGCTGGAGGCTCTCGAATCCACCGCCCAGACCTATCGCAAGATTTACGAAAAATTCCTCGAGGCGTTTGCTGAAGCCGTGCAACGGCAATCATTTCCGGTTGCCAACGCGCGGATCATCACCAGGGCGACCCAGCCGCTTGGCAAGAGCCATCCCAAGACAAAACTCGTGCTGGCGCTTGGGATCGTCATCGGGGCCATGGCTGGATGTGGCATCGCATTGCTTCGCAATAGTATGGACGGCAGCGTTCGATCACCGCGCCAAATCCGTGAGGCGCTCGGGATCGAGTGTCTCGGGCAGGTGCCGCAACTCAGCCAGAAGAATTCTCAGCGTGCCCTCGCCATCGTCACCACTGCGCCATTCTCCCGTTTCAGCGACGGGATGAAGCGGGTGAAGACCGCGATAAGCCTGGCGGGCAAAACCCATCCCATTCGCACTCTCGGCGTGGTTTCCTCCCGATCGGGGGAGGGCAAGAGCACCATCACGAGCAATCTCGCGGAGCTGTTTGCCAATTCCGACAGGCGTGTCTTGTTAATCGACGCCGACATCCGCAATCCTACACTTAGCCGGGCCTTGGCGCCGCAGGCCGAAGCGGGGCTGATGGAAGTTCTAAACGGAATGGGCACTGCGGCTCCATGCACGGTTCGGCTCAATGGCGGACTGGACATGCTCCCGGCCGCAAGCAAGGAGCCGGTCGCGAATTCCGCCGATCTTCTTGGCTCGGAGAAGATGCGCCGGTTGCTGCACGATCTCGCGCAGACTTATGACCTCGTGGTCCTGGACTTGCCGCCGCTGAATGGCATTGCCGACGGCCTCGCCCTGAGCCCCCTTCTTGATGCGGTCATTCTGCTGGCAGAGTGGGGAGAAACGCCGATGCATCTCGTGGAGGAGGCGGTTTACTCCTTGAGTGCCGCACAAGCGAGTGTGCTCGGTGTCGTCATCACTAAGGTGAGCCCAAAGGCGATGGATACGACCGGTAGCCGATCACACAGCTATTATTATTGAGTATTATTGAGGCCAGCCGGCGGCCACGATTTCCGTTCGTCTCACGAACCTCTTCGCGAGTGACGGACTCGGCATCGCCAAGGCACCCGACTGCCCTCGATCTGCTCAGCGCGCACTGAGTCTTTGAAGCCGCGCGTCCGCCTCCGGTGCTCCGAGTTCCAGCGCGCGCTCATACCAGTGGCGGGCCTGCTCGAGATCGGGCCTCAAGCCCCTCACTGGCCAGCGGCTAAGCTCGTGCGGATCATAGGTTTCGGCGAGGGCGATTGCAGCCTTTCCAAGCCCGATGCTGGCGGCCCGTTCGTAGAAGAGCCGGGCCCCTGCTACGTCGCCCTGCTCCATCAGCTCGTCACCTTTTTCAACCCAGCCCAATGCGCGCTCGTTATCCTCGGGTGACAGCGCTGCAGGACGAGGTCTCGGCGGAACAGGTGCCACGTCGGAGGCCTGCGCATTTGCATCGGGCGGCGGCGCGCCTGCGGGTCCGATTGTGGCAACAGTCGTCTGAGCTGGTGAGCCTGCCTGGCCATCGACAGGCAGCGCAGCAGCGGACATGACCGCCAAAGTCGACCTCGCCTCGGCCCAGATCGTGCCATCGATGCCGACCAGCGCCACCGTGAGGTCGGCTCTTCCGCTCTCCGTGATCGGTGCGGCGACCTTGAGCGTCGGGAGAGCGGACAGCGGCACAGCCCACGAGCCCGGCGCCACGACATGACCTTCCGACAATGTTGCCGAGGCTGGCAGGCCGCGGATCCGGATGAAGCTGTTCTTCGGCAGGTTGTCGGCTGGCGCGATCTGAATGGGAAGGGGCGTTTCCACCCCGGGTTCGGCGAGGAGCACGGAAGCAATGTTGATGCTGAATTTGCCGTTCGCCGTCTGCGCGATGGTTGCCTGCCCCGGAATGCAGGCCAGCACGGCCAGAGCCGCTACGGTCGCCCGGAACCTGCCTGTCGCCGATCCTTTGACCAGTTTACGTGATGGCATGGATCCCTCCCGCCGAAAGACCCTAACCGGGAGCGGCCAACACAGCCGTCACTGGTTCTGCTGTCTCTCGACCCACTGCATGAACTGCCGGAACAGGCGCTCCTGCTCCGCCACGTCGCCGGGCGCGGCGCGCGCCGCCTGCTGGCGAGCGAGCGTCGGATTGATGCGCACCGGGGACGCAGTCTGGCTCGCCGCGTTGTCCAGCCACTCCTGCGCTGCGTGAAAACGCTCCCAGCCCCGCAAGGTCGCCGCCAGGTTCACCTCGCGCCACTTCGGGTGACGCGGCGGTTTCTGGAACTCCGCAAACTTGCTGAACAAAGCATTGACGAAGTTCGCTACGCGCCGATACCTGTCGGTGTTCTGCGGCCAATTGTAGACGGCGAGCACAGCGCCGACCGCAATCGTCTCGACCTTCTCGCCGTCCGGGATGAGGTTCGGATAATCCTCGCTGGTCAGAGTGGCGGGCAGATAGCTCGCTTCCTCCAGCTCCGGCGTGTAGGGCACCGGCAGAATACGGTAATCCTGGTCCTTGGGCAGCTTTGCGATGGCCGAGGCAGGGCGGCCGGCGATGAAGACGGTCGCCGCGATCTCGCCCGACTTGATTTTCACCAGGGCATCCGCCTGCCCCATGCTCACCTTTTCCGCCTTTATGCCGAGGAGGTCGAACACAATTCGCGTCGTCTGCTCCGTGCCGCTGCCGACATCGCTGAAATTGACCTTCTTGCCATTCAGGTCCTGCAGGGTTTTGATCCCGGGCCCCGCAATGACGTGCATCTCTTCGTTATAGAGCTTGGTGATGTAGACCAGCCGCTTGTCGATGTTGGGTCCGAACTGGCCGGTCTTCTTCAGAAGGGTGAGCGTGTCGGACTGCACGATGCCCATGTCGACGCCCCTAAGATAGAGAATGTCGCGCACGTTCGCGACACCCGCCCGTGAGGCAATCGGCAAGACCCGGAGCTCATCCTCCTTGTCGAGGACCGCGGCCATGTCATAGGCCACCGCCAGATAGGTGCCTGCAGGTGTCCCGGAGACGATCGTCACCGTATTCTCGTTGACCCGCTCCATGATCTCGGAGCTCGACGCGGGCCGCGCACGGGCAGACGCATTCTGTTGGGCACTGGCCGGCGCAACCAAGGCCACGGCGCACACCAAGACGAGCGCCCAACGCATCATCAGGGCTGACACGATCACTTCCCCCTCACCAACCGAACCAGCAACGAAGCTTGCGGCACGGACCTGTTGCAGTGCGCCAAACTATCATCAGCGACGCGCCACACAAGACAAAAAGTGCAGGACAGATCATAGACTTGCGCCGATCTTGCCGTGCACAAAACAGGCATCGATGCGCACACCGATGGGGCTCCGAGCTGGCTGGCCCAACGTCTGGCAACTGTCACGTCTACCGCAATTCGTTAAGAGTGAAGGTAAAAATTTGGCCAGTGTGAGACAGCGGTGAAAAAGGATCTGGCGAAGGCGGTGTGTCGAGCCGGCCGCAATCCGAACAGCAGATTCCGGAACCTTAGCAGTCTAGCATCGTTTCGGTTGTATAGTGCCCCGGATGACACCCATGCCTGGCAAGAGAACCGATCTGCTGCAACCCAACCGCCGCGAAGTGATCACTGGCGGCCTCGTCGTTCAGGTGTCCCTTCTAGCCTCGGCCGCCGGCACACAATGCGCCGAAGCCAATGCGTCGGGCCCCGACACCAGGCCGGCGGATGACCGCGAACCTCGCTATCGCGAGACGGCGCATGTGCGTATCTATTATGATCGCAGCAGGTTCTGAAGCAGATCGCAGCAGGTTCTGAAGCACGGGCGTGTGTGCGCGGGGCGGTCCGCAGGAGGCCGCCGATGCTTCGGAAGCGTACGAATTCCCATGCGGGGAAACGTCCTCCTTCAGCCCTGAAGACTTCGGTAAGGCGAGGAACGCAGACTGGCTTCTCCCGCCGAGGCTTTCTGCAGGCCTCAGGGCTCACTGCCATAGCGGGCTTGGCAGGGGCTGGGGTGCTGAACCAGCGGCGCGTCCTGGCCCAGCCTGCTCCTTCGGCAGCTCCCGGCCAGCCGGAGGTGAAGCGCGTCAAAACGATCTGCCCGTTCTGCGCTGTCGGCTGCTCGATTTGGGCCGAAGTCGAGAACGGCGTCTGGACTCGCCAGGAACCGGTGTTCGAGAGTCCGATCAACATGGGCACGCACTGTGCCAAGGGCGCAGCCACCCGTGAGCTCGCTATTGGCGAGCGCCGCCTCAAGTACCCCATGAAGCTAGTAGGAGGAAAGTGGACACGCATTTCGTGGGATCAGGCCATCGACGAGATCGGCGACAAGGTGCTCGCCATCCGCCAGGAGTCCGGTCCTGACAGCGTCTTCTGGTGCGGCTCGTCGAAGTTCTCCAACGAGGCCGCCTACCTGCACCGCAAATTCATGGCCATGTGGGGCTCCAACAACGGCGACCACCAAGCCCGCATCTGCCATTCCACCACCGTCGCCGGCGTCGCCAGCACGTTCGGCTACGGGGCGATGACGAACAGCTTCAACGACATCCACAATTCCAAGGTGATCTTCCTCCTTGGCGGCAACCCTGCCGAGGCCCATCCGGTCTCCATGCTGCACCTCCTCCATGCCAAGGAGAACGGCGCCACGCTGATTGTCGTCGATCCGCGCTTCACCCGCACGGCCGCTCACGCCGATGAATATGTGCGGATCCGCTCCGGCACGGATGTCGCCTTCCTTTGGGGCGTCCTGCGCGAGATCCTCGTCAATGGCTGGGAGGACAAGGACTACATCGCCCAGCGGGTCTGGCGCTTCGATCATGTCCGGCAGGAGGTGGAGAAATACACGCCGGAAGAGACGGAACGGATCACGGGCATTCCTGCCGAGCAGATCAGGCGCGTTGCCCGGATCATCGCAGAGCGGAGGCCCGGCACGCTCATCTGGTGCATGGGCCTGACCCAGTCGAGCATCGGAATAAATAAAGTCCGGGCCGCTTGCATCGTGCAGCTCGCACTCGGGAACATCGGCAAGTCAGGTGGCGGTGCGAACATCTTCCGCGGCCACGACAACGTGCAGGGCGCGACGGATATCGGCTCCAATTCCGATACGCTGCCGGGATACTACGGCCTCTCGGCAGGCGCCTGGCAGCATTGGGCTGGCGTCTGGGGAGTCGATTACAACTGGCTCGTGTCACGCTTCGGCAGCAAGGAGCTGATGGCGCGCGAAGGGCTCACCATCTCGCGCTGGCACGATGGCGTGCTCGAGCCGAGCGAGAACGTTGCTCAGCCCAATCCCCTGCGCGCGATGATCTACTGGGGGCACGCGCCCAACTCGCAGTCGCGCGGGCGCGACCTCAAGAAGGCGATGGACAAGCTCGACCTGCTGGTCGTGATCGACCCGGTGCCGACCGGCACCGCCGTCATTCACGACCGCACGGATAACACGTATCTGCTGCCGGCCGCGTCGACGATGGAAGCCGCGGGCTCGGTCACCAACTCCCAGCGCGCGCTGCAATGGCGCGACAAGGTCATCGAGCCGGTCTTCGAGGCGAAAAGCGACTACGAGATCCTCTATCGGTTCGCGACGAAGCTCGGCTTCGGCAACGAGCTCGTGAAGAACATCGCGGTCGTGAACAACGAGCCGGTGGCCGAGGACATCCTGCGCGAGCTCAACCGCGGGGCGTTGTCGATCGGCTACTCCGGGCAGAGCCCGGAGCGGCTGAAGCTGCACATGCAGCATCAGGACAAGTTCGACACCACGACCTGCATCGGTCTGAGTGAGCCGGTCAAGGGCGAGTACTACGGATTGCCATGGCCCTGCTGGGGAACGCCGGAGCTCAAGCATCCCGGCACGCCCCTGCTCTACGACCAGTCCAAGCCGGTGGCCCAGGGCGGCCTGCCGTTCCGCGCCGCCTGGGGCGTCGAGCACGAAGGCGAGCGGCTGCTGGCGGAGAACACTGCGCCGGTCGGCTCCGCAGTCAACGACGGCTATCCCGAGTTTACGATGACCGTGCTGCAGAAGCTGGGCTGGGACAATGAGCTCACGCCTGACGAAATGGCGACGATCCGGCAGGTCGCCATGAACACACTGGCGGCGCATCAGACGCCGCAAGGGCCGGCGACGCCGGCCGCCGGAAAGGAGCCTGGAGAATCGAATACGCTATTTCCGCCGGAACCGGAGCGCAGCCTTCCGGGCACGCAATCCCAGGCTCCCGGGCTGGGTGCCGGCGGAGCCAAGCAGCCCGGCGAGGGCGGGACTTTGGCGCCGCCGCAGCCGTTCACCGGTCCGGCCGAAACAGGCGGCGGGCAGGTTCAGGATCCCGCCCAGCCACAGCAGCAGATGACGAGCGAACAGGCGCAGCAGGCGGCGCCTCCAATCCAGCCGCCTGCCGATCTTGATGCTTTGATATCCCAGGTGAACTGGAAGACCGATCTCTCAGGTGGCATTATCCGAGTGGCCATCGCCCATGGGATGGCACCTTACGGCAACGGCAAGGCGCGCTGCTTCGTCTGGAACTATCCCGACCCAGTGCCCAAGCACCGCGAACCCCTTTACACCGCGCGTCGCGACCTGCTGCCCGAGTACGCGACCTATGCGGATCGGAAGCTCTGGCGCCTGCCGCAACTCTACGCCTCAATTCAGAGCCGGGACGTCTCCGGCGAATACCCGCTTGTGCTCACATCCGGTCGCCTCGTCGAGTTCGAGGGCGGCGGCGACGAGACCCGCGCCAACAAGTGGCTCGCCGAATTGCAGCAGCGCATGTTCGCCGAGATCAATCCCGAGGACGCCGGCCGTGCCGGTGTGAACTTCGGTGACTGGGTCTGGGTCGCCACGCCAGAGGGAGCCCGAGTGCGCGTCATGGCGCTGGTGACGAAGCGGGTCGGCCCAGGGACAGTGTTCATGCCGTTCCACTTCGCCGGCTGGTGGATGGGTCAGGACATCTCGGGCCGCTATCCCGAAGGCACCGTCCCTTACGTCACCGGCGAGTCGGCGAACACGACAACGACATATGGCTACGACGCGGTCACTGCGATGCAGGAGACCAAGACCACGCTCTGCCGCATCGAAGCTGCTTGAGGAGGATGCGCGGCATGGCACGGATGAAATTCCTATGCGACGCGGAGCGCTGCATCGAATGCAACGCTTGCACCACCGCCTGCAAGAACGAGCACAACGTGCCCTGGGGCATCAACCGCCGCCGCCTCGTGACACTGAACGACGGCGAGCCCGGCGAGAAGTCGATCTCGGTCGCCTGCATGCACTGTACGAATGCGCCGTGCATCGCCGTCTGCCCGGTCCAGTGCATCTACCAGACCGAGATCGGCATCGTCCTCCACGACAAGGACATCTGCATCGGGTGCGGCTACTGCTTCTACGCCTGCCCGTTCGGCGCACCGCAGTATCCGCAGGCGACGAACTTCGGCACGCGCGGAAAAATGGATAAGTGCACCTACTGTGCAGGCGGCCCGGAGCCCGACAACTCGCCGGTCGAAAACCAGAAGTACGGCCGCAACCGCATTGCCGAGGGCAAGCTGCCGCTCTGCGCGGAGATGTGCTCCACCCGCGCGCTGCTGGCCGGCGACGGTGACGTGATTTCCGAGATCTACCGTGAACGTACGCTCAGGCGCCGTTACGGAACGGGCGCCTGGGGTTGGACGACCGCCTATTACACCGAGACTTCGGGCTGAGGAGACTGGCCATGACATCGGCCCGGATTGCCGGATTGATTTCCGCACTCGTGCTTCTGGCACTTCTCATCGTGGTCGCCGTTGGGGCGGCGCGCAATGGCGGCGTTGCGGTCCCGACGAACGGCGTAACGGCTGGCGGCCCGATCGACAATCCGGGCGGCATTGCAGCGCTCTCCGAACTGGACGAGCGCTCCAGACTGCAAGCTTGGCCTGGCAGCGGGCTGCAAAAATCTGAGCCCCCCGCAGCACGCACCTTCCCGCCGCCCGGGCGCCAGCTGATGGAAACTTGGCAAGCGAACAAGGCTGCCAATGCCGACATTCTTCAGGAGCCGCGCTTCCGCAGCGGGCTCGCGACCATTCCTGGCAATGTGACCCAGGTCCTTGAGCAGCCGCAGGGCCGCACGTGGCGCGAGTTTCGCAACAGCGCCGTGTTCTACGGCGGCGCGATCTACATCTTTGGCCTATCGCTCCTGATTGCGATCTTCCTCGCCTGGCGCGGTCGCATCCGCATCGCCGAAGGCGAGAGCGGCGAGACGGTTCGCCGGTTCAATGTCGTCGAGCGCGCCAACCACTGGCTTACGGCCACCAGCTTCCTGTTGCTGGCGATCACAGGACTCATCATTCTCTACGGCCTGAGCGTGATCCGGCCATGGCTCGGAGCCGATCCCTATGACGATGTTGCCGGGTTCAGCGCTTGGTCACACGTGGCGCTGGCGGTTCCGTTCGTGCTGGGCGTGCTCGTGATGATCTTTCTATGGACAAGGGAAAACCTGCTCGAGCGGCTGGACTGGAACTGGATGAAGCAGTTCGGAGGCTTCCTCAGCGAGAGCGCCGAGAAGCCACCCGCCCGCAGATTCAACGCCGGTCAGAAGCTGGTGTTCTGGAGCGTCGTTCTGAGCGGGATCGTGCTTCTGGTGACCGGTCTCTTCCTGATGTTCCCCTTCGACTGGGCCGGCTATACGGGAATGCAGGTGGCCCAGGTGGTGCACGCCGTCGTCGCGCTGCTGATGGTCGGTGTCATTATCGGCCACATCTATATCGGCACGATCGGCATGCAAGGCGCGTTCGAGGCGATGTGGAGCGGGCGCGTCGACCGCAACTGGGCAAAGGAGCATCATCAGCTCTGGTACGACCGCATCGAGTCCGGCGCGGATAAAGAAGCGGCCCAGGCTGCGCCCCGCTCACGGTTAAGCCCTGCGGCAGGCTTGGCGACAGGCGCCGTCGCTGCCGTCGTGCTTGCCCTTGTCATGTCGGCTGTGTACAGCGAGATCGGAGTAGGCAGCGCCGTTGCGACCACCCGGGACAATCCTGCAGTTCACCTTGGGCAGGTCGATCTCAATGCGTCCAGCCGCGCATTCATGGAGCGGACGCGGTGATCGCCCGCTCGGCACGGGCTGCTCACGCCCGAAGCAGGTCCGAAAGCTGAGCATCGTCGGGCTCGCTCGGGAGCTGGCGAACGCGGGTTGGCATCCCACGGTAGATCTTCATGTCCTTGTAGCCGTGCCCCGTCACCATGCAGACGATAACGGCATCCATCGGAATGCGGCCCGAGGCGAGCAGAGCCTGCGCCGCGGCGAGGGAGCATGCGCCCGTTGGCTCCGCCAAAAGGCCCTGCCGATGGGCCAGCTCCGCCATTGCGGCGCGAATCTGGTCATCGGTTACAGCAACGGCCAGACCGCCCGACTGGCGCACGAGACGCAGCGTGTACGTTCCGTCACGCTCGTAGCCGATGAGCGGATCGGAAATGCCGGATGCGATCGTATCCGGCGTGTCCCAGGCGGTAACCGTCTGTGCGCCGGCATCGAAGGCCCGGACGATCGGCGCGCAGCCCGCGGCCTGAACGGCAACGATCTTCGGAACGCGCCGACCGGGGCGCTCGGCAAAGCCTTGCACGACGCCCTTCACCAGCGGTCCCGCACCGGTCGGCACGGTAACGTAATCGGGAACACGGCCGCCGAGCTGATCGGCGAGCTCATCCCCGGCGAGCTTTAGCGCATCCACACCATATGGATTGAGAAAGGTCGTCGTGACGTTGACGAGGCCGTGGTCGCGTGCCAATCGCTGCGCGACGTCATAGGATCGGCTGTAGTGGCCGTCGACTTTCACCAGGAGCGCGCCGTAAGCGGCGATCTGTGTCAGCTTCTCCTCTGGCGTATGTGTCGGCACGACGATGATCGCCTGAAGCCCCGCACGCGCAGCGTAAGCGGATGCCGAGGCGCCCGCATTGCCGCTCGAGGCGCACACGATGCCGGGACACCCAAGCTCACGCGCGCGGCTCACCGCGGCACTGATCAGGCGGTCCTTGAAGGAGCCGGTCGGATTGACCGTTTCGTCCTTCAGCCAGATCTCGCCCGTGAATCCGGGTATGGATTGTTCGAGCCGCTCCGCCCTGTGTAACGGCGTGCGGCCCTCGCCGAGAGACACGATGGCCTCCGGCGTGCCGACCGATAGCCGGTCAGCATGCCGCCACATCGTGCTCTGCAAATAGGCGTTGCTGCCAATGCTCGTCCCGATCGGCGCGATGACCTCGAGAATTCCACTGCATTTTCCGCAGGCGTAATACATGTCGGCCGGCATGGTGTGGCCGCATTCCACGCAACGCAATTCCACGGGACCTGCGCCTCCTTCAGCCTGCCGGCATCATTTCAGCATGTTGGGCAGCCAGAGCACGAACGCCGGCCAAACCGAGACGATGATGATCACGATCAGATGGCAGATATAGAACGGCACCGATGCCCTGATCGAGCGCTCGTACGGGACCCCCGCTATCTGCGTCGCCGTCATCAGCGTCATCCCGACGGGTGGCGTGATGTTGGCCAGGTTGAGCGTCAGGATCATCACCATCGCGAAATGCAGCGGGTCAAATCCGAGTTGCACCATGGCCGGCACCAGCACCGGCGCGACGACAACGAGCGCTGGCAGAACGTCGATGACCATGCCGATCACGATCAGCAGCGCGTTCACCAGCATGATCTGGACGATCGGGTCCTTGCTGACCGTCGCGATCATCGTCGCTGCCTCGCGGGCGATGCCGGAGCGTGTGACGAACCATCCGAGCACCGTTGATGCCGCCAGCAGGAAGAAGACCACTCCGCTGAACTGCACCGTCGCAACCAGTGAGTCCCACAACCCGCGCAGGGTCAGCGTACGGTATGCGAGGATGCCGAGCGCGATTGTATAAACGGCGGCGAAGGCGGATGCCTCCGTGACCGTCGTAAGCCCGGCCAGAATGCCGCCTAGGATGATGACCGGCACGAGAAGCGCAGGCACCGTCGGCAAGAAGGCGCGCGCGGCCGCACGCAGATTGGTGTCACCGTGGCGCGGGAAATTGTGGCGCCATGCAAGAATTGCACTCGTCGCGAACAACGCAGCCGCCATGAGAAATCCGGGCAGAATGCCCGCCGCAAAGAGCTGCAGAACCGACACGTTGTGCAGGATCGATGCGTAGACGACCATTACGATGCTGGGCGGAATGATCGGCCCGAGGATCGAGGAGCAGGCCGTCACCGCTGCCGCGTATTCGGCCGTGTAGCCCTCCCGCTTCATGGCGGGAATGAGGATCTTTCCGAGCGCAACCGTATCGGTGATGGCGGCTCCGGTAAGCCCCGAGAAGAACAGGCTGGCGACGATGTTCACGTGGCTCAGTGCGCCACGGATACGGCCGAGCAACGCATTGTTGAATGCGATGAGGCGCTCAGTCAGGCCTGCCCGATTCATCAGCTCGGCCGTGAAGACGAAGTACGGGATGGCCATGAGCAGATAGCTGGTGACCCCCGAGAACATCCGCTCCGCGATGATGCCAAGGAAGTTGGTGCCGCCGAGCTCCATCGCGCCGGCAAGACCAGACATCACCATCACGACGGCAATCGGCGTGCCAATCAGAAGCATAAAGATGAAGACGCCGATCGCGGACGTCATGCCCCCGATGCCCCCTTCTGGCTCGACCCGCTCGGCGCCAATCCAGCTTCCACGAGCTGCTCATGGGTGACCTCGAGATCGCCTTCGTCGAGGATGCTCGGCGGATCAAACAGATTGACCCCGCACAGGACGTGGATGAGCAGAATGATGCCAGTGATCGGAACGGAGCTGGCCACCCACCGCGCGTCGACCTGAATCTGGTCAGACACCATGTAGAGATCCCGCGAGTTCATCGCGTACTCCGTGCCGTACCAGATCATCAGTAGAGCGAATACGCCGACAATCACGTAATTCGCGGCCCTGGCTGCGAGGCCAATCGGTCGCGGCACGATTTCCATCAGAGAGCTCATGGCAATGTGCTCGCCGCGCCGAAAGGCGACCGTAATGCTGAGAAGCCCGAGCCAGGGGATGAACAGGCGGGCAAGTGAGTATGTCCAGCTCAGCGCATCTCCCGTAAAGAACATATAGAAGGAACCGGTGAACGAGATCCCCAGCATAACAAGGACACAACCGACGCAGAACACGGTAACGGCCGCATCCAAGGCATGACTGATCCGTGCGAGGCGAGGCGTCACGGTCGCTAATCTTTCTCTGCTCGGAAGCTAATCTTTGCACCAGGCAACAGAGGGCTGCCTGGTGCTTCACTGCATTGGAACCCGCTGGAAGAATCGCTCACGGGTGGATGAGATTCACTTCGCGTAGACAGCGTTGGCCTTGTCGACCTCGGCTGCGACCCGGCCGACTTCAGCAATCAGGCCGTCTACGAGCGCTTCGTCCAGACCGAAATCCTTGACGATCCACTCTTTCCATGCCGGGCGGGCGATCTCGGCCATCTTCTCCCGCTCTTCGACTGGCAGGACATAGCATTCCTTGAATCTCTTGCAGGACTCGTTCCAGCCATCGATGGCCTGCAGGGCCGACATGCCATGGGCAAGCTCGATCGACTCGCGCGCCGCCTGGATGATGATCTTCCGGTGCTCTTCGGGAAGAGACTGAAACCAATCCTCGCTCATAACCCAAGTTTGGGTGTTGTAAACATGCCGACTGAGCGTCGTGTATTGGTTGACTTCCCAAAGTTTGAAGAACTTGCTCACTCCCGGAGCATTGAATTGGCCATCGGCCAGGCCCGTGGATAGCGCCGTTATGACCTCGCCCCACGGCAGCGGTGTTGCAGAAGCGCCCAACGCGCGCATCACTGCAACGTGCGAGGGATTTTCCTCGACGCGGATTTTTAGCCCTTTAATGTCGTCCGCCGTGCGGATCAGGCGCTTGTTCGTGGTGAAAGCAACAAAGCCACCGCCGTCATCGAAAGTGCCGAGATAACGGAGCCGGGCCTCCTCGATGGTGCCCCTCATGAAGTCGGCAAACCACGGACCGTCGAAGAAAGCGTGAGCCACCTGGAAGTTCGGGAAGAGAAAGGGAGCGGTGACCGCCTGGTATCTCTTGTAGAAAGAAGACATGGCACCGGAGGAGATCACGCTGGCCTGCAGCAGCTTGCCGTCCTGAGCCTGCTTGGCGGTTTCGACTTCCGAGCCGAGCTGCCCGCCGCCGAAAATCTGCACCTCCACCGCCCCCTTTGTCCCGGACTCGACCAGCGACTTGAAGTGCGTGAGAGCCGGATGGACCTCATTCTCCATATCCTCGGGCAGGATGTGCGCAATGGCCATCGTGTACTCCGCCGCGAGGACAGGAGTCAGACTGGCTCCGCTGGCGAATATCAATCCAGCTGCACATGCCACCGCACCTGCCGAGCGGCGGAAACGTCCGCCGTCGGCGGCGGATCCCTGCTTAGTCATTTCACTCCCCTACTCAAAATCTGGACTATCGTTCTGAGCTTAAGCCGTATTCTGGACTTTCTTGATCCAGGATTACTACCTCGATCGGCTGCACCTCCTTAACCAGGCCAACCTCGTTCCGCCGTTCAAGATTCGAGACGGTAACCCGCATTTTTCAAAGCGTAACACGGGCTAGTCGAGCGTCAACTGGCTTTCAGCCTTGGATTTTTGCCCGAGGCGCACAAGTCGATGACGGGCGCGGCTCAGGTTCTACCGAGCTTTGCGAGCTCTGCTGCATCGTCAAAAGCTGCTAACGCCTGCGCCACATCCACTTCATCCCGCGCAAGCGAGAGGCAAATCTTGATGTCCGGCTCTCATACGCCACGCTCGCGTGGCAGGGCGTCGAATCGGCGAAGCATGCCTGTGTCCGCCCGCAGCCACCGACCGGCGCAGGATCTCGAGCGCTGCAAGCCCTGCGGTTGCCACGTTGGGGTTGCCGCTCAACGTGCCGTTTTGCCGGAAACCCCTCCTCGGGAACGGCAGCCATGATGAGCTCAACGGACGATCGTTGAGGACGAAGGCGCGACAGAGCGGCCGGACGGGTGGCCTCGCGCCCGATCGGATGCTCAGCCGACATAGCGGACGCGATCGGAGCGCAACAGCTCGGCCATGCGCTCCATGTGGGTAAGCTTCTTGTCCTTTACGTTGGCGATCACCTTCGCCTCCGCTTCGCGGATCGCCTCGACCCGCGCAATGACATCGTCCAGCATGTGCTGCGGGATCACGACCACGCCGTCGCGATCGCCTACGATCACGTCTCCCGGCTGAATGGCGACGCCGCCGGCGACGATCGGATGGCCCACCCGGCCGGGCCCGCTCTTGACGCAGGAGTTCGGCGTTATCCCCCGCGAGAAGACCGGCAGGCCAACCTCGACGATCCCTTGAGAATCTCGCGCCATGCCGTCGATGACGATCGCCTGAATGCCGGCGTTCCTCGCCATCAGCGAGACGATGTCACCGACCACCGCCGTCGCCGTGAACCCGTCCGAGGCGGACACGATGACGTCACCCTCCTGTGCGAGCGCAATCGCGGCCATGATGGCGAGATTGTCCGATGGCCCCGTCTCGCAGGTCATGGCCGTGCCGATGAACTGCGCCCGTGTCGGATCGACCGGCTTGATCGCCGGATCGAGGGCACCGCGGCCGTTCATCGCATCGACGACGTGACCGGTCTGGGCACCCCTGAGGCGGGCGAGCTTGTCGGCAGGCAGCCGATCGAACGATTTTCGGATGGCCAGAAGAGGCGGATCCTCGAGCATGCGTTTCCTCCAATGCATGTTTGGCTCTGGACAGTCGCGCCGAAACAGGTCAGTTGCAAGCGGCTGCGGCGCAGCACGCGGGGAAAGGCGCCTGCCCCCTTCCGCAAAGCGTGCTCAAGCTGCAAGTTGTAACTCGGACACCAACACCGAGCCGATCTGATGCTGTTTCCCATTTACCTTCCCGTCGCCGGAATGGCGATCGACGGTCTGATGCTGCTGGCCATGGGTCTTTCTGTCGGCATCCTCTCGGGCATGTTCGGGATCGGTGGCGGATTCGTCATTACACCACTGCTCATCTTTCTGGGCGTGCCACCCATCGTGGCCGTCGGCACAGGCGTCAGCCAGGTCGTAGCGGTGTCGGTGTCAGGCGCCGTCACACAGTGGTATTCCAAGAACGTCGATTTCCAGATGGGGCTGCTGCTGTTGGCCGGCGGCCTGGCGGGTGCCACGTCGGGCATCGCCTTGCAGCGGCTTTTGAAGGCGCTGGGTCAGCTCGATGTGTTCATCTCGCTCAGTTATGTGCTGGTGCTGGGTGTCATTGGAACCCTGATGTTCATTGAAAGCGCCGCCACTCTGCGCAAGTACAAGAAGCAACCTCATATTTCCGCGCGCCGTGGCGGGCAGCACACCTGGATACAGGGCCTTCCCCTGAAAATGCGCTTCAGGACATCAAAGCTCTACGTCAGCGCCATTCCGCCCGTCGTCATCGGACTCTTCGTTGGCTGGCTGACGGCACTTATCGGCGTTGGCGGCGGGTTCGTCATCGTACCGGCGCTGATTTATCTCATGCGCGTGCCGACCCGCGTGGCGATCGGAACATCCATTTTCCAGGTGATTTTCGTGGCCGCCTATTCGACCGTGCTTCACGCTTCTGAAAATTACAGCGTCGACCTGCTGCTTGCCCTGCCCCTGATGATCGGCGGCGTGGTCGGTGCGCAGTACGGCGCACGGATTGGCCAGCTCCTCAATGCCGAGCAGCTCCGCATCCTGTTGGCCCTGCTCGTTCTTGCTGTCTGTGTCCGGATGGCCGTCGACCTTACTATCCGGCCGGAGGAACTGTTCGTGCTCGATACGCGGCCGTAGCGGCCCAGCACCTAAGGCCCTCGGAGGTGCTCCGGGGCGCCACCGGATCCGTGAAAGCTGAAGGTGCGTGATAATCAGGGCAGGTTGAGCTGCCACGACACGCCGTATTTGTCGCTCACCCAGGCGAACTGGCGGCTGAACCCGTAGTTACCAAGCGGCATGAGCACGGCGCCTCCCTCGGAAAGCGCCGTGACGAGGCGGTTCTGCTCTTCTTGCGAGCTGCAATCGATGAAGAAGGAAAAGGAAGGCGTGAAATTGAACGCGTGCTTCACGGGACTGTCGATGCACATGACTTTCTGACCGGCAATCGAGAGCGTCGCGTTGTGGACGGAGCCTTCCGCGCCCGCTTCTCCCGGACCGTAGCGGACAATGTCGATGATTTCGGAATCGGGAAACAGCGACACATAGAAGCTCATTGCCGCCTCGGCGTCGTTGTTCTGAAACATCAGGAATGGCTTGATCGAGCTGACCATCCGCGCGCTCCTCGCTTTGCCAGAAAGACCCCACTTTCGATCGGTGCGGGTTTGCGGGCCCCTAGGTCAGCTTCCCGCGCGCTGCGACCGGGATCACATCGACGACCTCGTCACCACGGACGGCGATCATCTGGTCGACCATGTTGACGACGACGCAGACGTGGTTCGGGATGATGCGGACGACATCGCCGACCTTGGGGCGCTCGTTGCAGGCCTTAAGATCGAGAAATCCATGCTCCTCCGCGAACGCATGGATGCGTGCCTGCGGATGCTCGAGAATGAGACCGAACCCGTCGAGACCGCCGCCCGGGTCGGCCGTCAGTGTCTTCGAGCCGGAATCGAGGATCCCGCGCTCTGGCGCCGCGCGGCTAACCACCGTGGCGTAGACCGTGAGCGCGCAGTCATCGAGACTGGCGGCGCCGCATGCCAGCATCATGCGGTCGTTGAAGATGTACGTTCCCGCCCGATGCTCGGTGGCGCCAACGAGATTGCCGACGTTGGCGAGATTCGGCGTGCCCCCGGTCGACACGATGCGCGGCTCGAGGCCCGCCTCCTGAATCCCGGCGCGTGCAGTGTCGAAGAAGCGCTGCGTCTCGGGCCAGGATTGCTCGGTCGGGTAGAACATGAAGCCAGCGAACTCCAGCCCCGGAAGCCGTGCGATGAGCTTCGCCAGCTCGACCGCCTCGCCCGCCGTCTCCACGCCCGCCCGCTTGCGTCCGGTATCGCACTCGACCACCACGGGCAGCGGGCGCTCGGCGATCCGCGCCGCCTCGGTGAGGCCGTCGACGACCGTCGGATTATCGGCGGCCACCGTGACGTCCACCCGGCGCAGGAGCGCACCCAGGCGGCCCATTTTCTCGGCACCTATCAGGTTGTAGCTGATCAGAATGTCGTCGAGGCCGCCGTCGGCCATCGCCTCGGCCTCGCCGAGCTTCTGGCAGGTGATACCGCGGGCTCCGGCGTCCCGCTGCATGCGGGCGAGCAGCGGGCTCTTGTGGGTCTTGATGTGCGGGCGATTGGCGATGCCCGCCGCATCGCAAATGGACTGCACACGCGCAATGTTGCGCTCGACACGGTCGAGGTCGATGACGACGGCCGGCGTCCCGAACTCTCGCGCGATCTGGGCCTTCAGGCTCTCGATGCTCATCAGAAGCTCCGGTTTGCGATCGTCGGCAGCTTAGACGCGCCGCGGCCAGCGAGCAAAGCGATAGGTGAAGGGACGGGCGTGCGGCGCCTGGGGTGTCACTCAACCCTCAAGCAGAGTGCTCGCCCGCACCCAGTGCACCGCCGGATGACCGGCCGTTTCCTCGAACAATTCGCTGAGAAACTGCCAGGCAATATGGTCATGATTGAGATGATGCGTGACGACGCCAATGGCGGGCTGGCCGATCTGACGCGACCAGGCCAGGTGATCTGCAAGCTCGGCGGCGAGCTGATCGGGATCGGCACCGCCGCGCGAGCCGCGCCAGTCGATGATGTCGAGATGGATGTTGATCCTGCGGAGGCCCTCGCGCGCCCCGCTGGCCCGTCCTCTCGCCGAGATCCCGCGGAAGCCGGCTTTCGGCAGCAGATGCTCGAGCTCCGGCGCCAAACGGTTCCACGGCGGAACGTAGATCGGAACAGCCTTGGTGCCGAACAGCTCGTCGGTGCGCGTGCGGGCTTCTGTCAAATTATCGAGGATCTCGGACGCGGGGCGATTCACGGGGAATTCAGCTTTGGGTCCCGAGCCGCCATGGTTCTGGTGGGTCCAGCCGTGCGCAGCCGCCTCTGCGAGCGGCTCATGGGCAAGCCGTTCTGCGAGGTCTCCGCTGGCCCGGCTCGGGATCGCGGCAATCAGATATGGCACGTCAAAGTTGGCGCAGAGCTCCACCAGTCGGTCGAGCGCCGGCGTGACAGACACCGCATCGTCGTCGCGGAGCCACAGACGCGCCACAGCACCAGCCTCTTTCCAGCGCGCCAGCTCCGCGATGAGAGGCGCCCATCGTGCGCTGCGGCCGTCCATCAACTGGCCCCGCGATCGGCCTGGGGCACGACGGCCCTCAGAGTTTGGTCAAGAATGGCCGATGCTCCCGCGAGGCTATGCCGTTGGCGCACGAGGCGGCTCGCGGCGGAGCCCATCTGCTCGCGTAACCCGCTCTCCGCGAGCATGTACCTGATGGCACCTGCATAGGCGGCAAGATCGCCTGCCGGTGTGAGCCAACCTGTTTCCCCGTGCGCGACGACCGCGGAAATGCCTCCCGTCTCCTGCGCCACGACCGGCAGCCCCATCGCTTGGGCCTCGAGGTAGGCCATGCCGTAAGCCTCACCGATCCCCGGCCAGACGTAAAGATCGCAGGCGCCCAGCAGATCGAGAACCTCGGCGGGCTCGATCTCGCCCATCCAGTCGATCCGATCGGGCGGAATGGGTGAGAACGCAGCCAGCACCTCCGCGCGCATCGGCCCGTCTCCGGCAACGGCCAGCCGCCAGGGCACGTCAAGCAGCATCTGGAGCGACTGGCTGAGCGCGACATAGCTCGCCAGCTTGTCGCCCGGCCGCATCATGGCGGCGACCGCGAGCCGGGGAGCCGCCGTCGAGGAGCGCCTCGGCCGTTCCGGAGCCGGCGGCGGATCGATGAAAGGCGGCAGATCGACGATGGGCCCGGCAAGCGCGCCCAAGCGTTCCAGGCCTTGCCTGTCGCGGGCGGTGAAGCAGAGGTTCACCGCGGCGCCGCGGATCGCCGAGACCACGTCGGCCTGCCAGATGGCCCACTCGTCCTCGTCTCGCTTGCCGGCATAGGACGCCTCGGCGGCTACGTACGGCAGCCCGAGCCGGGAGCAGACTGCCGGCCCGATCCAGTCCGGCGCCTTATAGTAGGGGTGATAGGTGAACCAGCAGTCGGGCCGCCATGCCGGCGCAGCCGACCAAGCCTCGATGAGCCGCTCAGCCTCGGCCGCAGCCAGCGATTTGCACTCAAGGTAAACGTCGCCGGCCGGATACCGGGAGTAGCTGCGAAACCCGCTTGCGATGCGCACATCGTGGCCAGCAGTCGCCAGGGCCTGCATGAGAAGCCGCGCCATCTGCCGCTCTCCCGAAGGCGTCGGGTGATCTGGCGCTGTCAATGGCGCGTAGAATGCAACCTTCATGGCTTCTCCGACGTAGACTGTTTGACCCCTTTCGCGCCCGGCTTCGCCCAGGGCGGCCCAAAGCGCCGCAGCTTGCCGCTCGCGGTTCCGGCTACTACCTTCGGTGGTCTCAATTGCAGGATGCGCGCATTGGACTCAAACCTCTTTCGGTTCGTCTGGCGCCATAGCCGCCGCGAGCAGCTCGGCATATTACTGCTGATCCTCGCCTCGCTCCCGTTCTATTTCGCTTCGCTCGACGTTCCGAGGATCATTGTCAGCGAGGCGTTGCAGGGCGGCGCCTTCCCGGAAGGCCAAACCACTGCCCGGGTCTTCCAGTGGTCGTTCACGCTGCCGAGCTTTCTCGGCGGCAGCAGGATCGTGCTGAGCCACGGCTGGGAGCTCGATCAGATCTCGTATCTGATGGCGCTGAGCTTCATGTTCCTGCTGCTGGTGCTGATCAACGGCGCCTTCAAGTACTTCATCAATATCCGCAAGGGCATTCTCGGCGAGCAAATCCTGCGCCGGATGCGCTATGAGCTGTTCGCCGTCCTGCTGCGCTTTCGCCCCGAGGACATCCGCTCGGTCAAGCCGTCCGAAGCGGCCAGCATGATCAACAACGAGGTCGAGCCGGTCGGCGGCTTCGTCGGCGACGCGTTCATCCAGCCGGTATTCCTCGGAACGCAGGCGCTGACCGCCCTCACCTTCATACTCATCCAGAGCGTCTGGCTGGGGATGATCGCTCTCACCGTCGTGATGATCCAGGCGATCGTCATCCCCTGGCTGCGGCGCGAGCAGATCCGGCTCGGCCGGGAACGGCAAGTTGCCGCGCGCCATCTCGCCGGAAGGATCGGCGAGGTCGTCGAAGCAGCGCCTGCGGTCCACGTCCACGGGACGGCGCTGTTCGACAAGGCGGAGATCGGTCGCCGCCTTGGTCAGCTCTTCAACATCCGCGTGGCCCTGTTCAAGCGCAAATTCGCCGTCAAGTACCTGAACAACCTGCTGGCCCAGGTCACGCCGTTCTTTTTCTATGCGGTCGGCGGCTATTTCGCCCTCAAAGGCGCGCTCGATCTCGGCCAGCTCGTCGCCGTGCTCGCCGCCTACCGGGACCTGCCGCCGCCGGTGAAAGAGCTGATCGACTGGGACCAGCAGCGCATCGACGTGGCCGTCAAATACCAGCAGGTCGTCTCGCAGTTCACCGTCGACAAGCTGTTGCCCGAGGAGTCCGATGAGCGTCCGGAGGACTTGGCAGGTCCCATTCGGGTCGAAGGCCTGCGCGTGCTCGACAGGGCCGGATCGCCCTTGCTCGACAACCTTACGCTGACGATCGAGCGGCCATCCAACGTCGCGCTGGCAGGCGGGAACGGCAGCGGGCGCGATACCTTCGCCAAAGTCATCGGACGGCAGATCACCGACTACCAAGGCACTGTTCGCATCGGACGGCGCAATCTGCTCGACATGTCGGACGAAACCGCGGGACGCCTCATCGCCTTTGCCGGCCCCGAGCCCCTCCTGTTCGGTGGCACGATCCGCGACAATGTCACGTACTCGTTGAGGCGGATTCCCCCGCCGATCCCCGAGCACATCAAGGAGCTCTACGACGCGCGGCCGCTCGACGAATCCCTGCTCAGCGGGGCGATCGACATCTATCTCGACGAGCGCTGGATCGACTACGAGGCGGCCGGTGTGCAGTCCGCGGAGGAGCTGGATGGAGCCATCCTGCGTGCGCTCGCCGTGGCGGGGCTCGACGAGGAGGTCTACTGGTTCGGCCTCAACGGCCGGCTGGGGCCCGGCACGTCTCCCGATCTCGCAAAGCGCTTCGTCGAGGCGCGCCACGCCGTCAGGGACGAGCTCAGCGCTGCCGGCCTGAGCGATCTGGTCGAGCCATTCGACCCGGATCGCTATAACGTCCACGCCACCATAGGCGAGAACCTGCTTTTCGGCGTTCCAGTGGGCCACGGGCCGAGCCGCAGCGAGCTGGCTGCGGACCCGTATCTACGCTCGATCCTCGAAGCGGAAGCACTCGACGAGCCGCTCACCGAGCTGGGCCTCCGGATCGCCGAGGTGACGGCGGAGATGTTCGCCGGGCTGCCGCCGGGGCATCCGCTCTACGAGCGCTACTCCTTCATCCGCGCGGACGAGATGGAGCACTACCAGCGCCTCATCGATGCCGTGCGCCAGCCCGGCGGGCGAGCGCATCTTTCACCGGGCGCCCGCACCCGGCTTATTGCCCTGGCGTTCGGCTATATCGAGCCGCGGCACCGGTTGAACCTGCTCAACGACACGTTCAACGAGCGCATTCTCCGCGCCCGTGCCAGCCTGATGAGGCATCTGCCGCAGGAATATGCTCAGCGCATCGAGTTCTATGATCCGGCCAAGTTCATGATGGCCGCCCCCATCCGGGACAATATCCTTTTCGGGCGCATCGCCTTCGAAGGCTCGCGAGCCGAGCAGAAGGTCTGGCAGGTGGTGCGAAAGGTGATCGCCGAGCGTGATCTCGAGCCCGTCATCTACCGCATCGGGCTCGATACCGAGGTCGGCCCCGGCGGCCGGCTGCTCTACGAGCCGCAGCGGGTTTCGATCAACATTGCGCGCTGCCTCATCAAACGCCCCGAGATTCTCGTGATCGATGGCGCCCTGTCGATCTACGGGCCTGGTGAAAGCGACGCCGTCCTGGACCGCCTCAGGGCGGCCATGCGCGGCAGGACATTGATCAGCACCGTTTCCGATGCGAGCGCCGCGCGCGGATTCGACAGGGTCCTCACATTCGAGGGACCGCGGCTGAAAGTGGATCCAGAGAGGGCCGTAGCGGTTGCCTAGTCGAGGACCGAGCCAGGTTCCTCGCAGTGCCTCGTCCGCCGCAGGCGGGTAGCCCGTTCGAGTGACAACGATGCCGAGTCTAAAACCCGCAGTGCCGCTCAATCGCACGTGGCACAACATCGTCTGGGAGCGCGAAATCCGGCTCTGGGCCGGCATCGTCCTCTTTAGCTTCGTGACGATGCATCTGCTCAACCATGCGCTGGGGGTTCTTGGACTGCCCGCGATGGAAATGGCCCAGCACTGGCGCACTTGGATCTGGCGCACGTGGCCCGGAACGATCGCGCTCTATGGCGCAGCAGCGCTTCACGTCGGACTGGCCGTGAAGCGGATCGTGCTGAGGCGCCCCTGCCGCATGCCGCTGGAGGAGGCCGTTCAGATCCTCCTCGGTCTCGCCATTCCAGTCCTCGTCGTCGAGCACGCAATCGGAACACGCTATGCTCATGCCGAGCTTGGGATAGACGATTCCTATTCGTCCGTGCTCCAGCGGATCTATCCGGCGAATGTAGCGTGGCAGACCACGCTGGTGCTCGTCGCCTGGTTCCACGGCGTCATCGGACTCCATTACGTCTTTCGGCATAGACCCTGGTTTGGCCGGGTGCGGGAGATCGGGTTCGCACTCGCATTCGCCATTCCGCTGCTGGCGATCGCCGGTTTCGTCGCGGCGGGCCGCGAAGCCGCCCTGCTGCTTCCCGCCAGCGCGCCTCTGGCCCCGGAGCAGATCGAGGGCCTCGATCGGGCCGTCGCGCTTTCGCGGGAGCTTCTCGTCGCTGCCGGGCTCCTGCTCGTGGCGATGATGATCGGCGTCATGGTCGTCAGGGCGATGAGAGGCATCGTGCCGATCCGCTACGTCGGCCATGGAGAGGTCGCCATCAGGCCCGGCACCACCCTGCTCGAAGCAAGCCGCCAGAACTGCATCCCGCACCCGTCGCTTTGCGGCGGGCGTGGCCGCTGCTCGACGTGTCGGGTCCTGGTGTTATCGGGGCAGGATACCTTGCCGCCGCCGACGCCCGCCGAGCGGACCGTGCTGCGCCGTATCTCGGCGCCGGCCAGCGTGCGTCTTGCCTGCCAGATCCGGCCCCTGCACCCGATCTCCGTGCAGATCCTCCTGCCTGCTACGGCCCGGGAGGTCGGTCTCGACTGGGAGGAGGAAACCTACAAGTGGGGCGTCGAGCGCCAAGTGACGATCCTCTTCGTCGACATACGCGGCTTTACCACTTTGTCGAAGAAGCAGCTTCCGGCCGATACCGTTCTGCTGGTAAACCGGTTTCTGAGCGAGATCACGCAGGCCGTGGAGGCTCACGGCGGCCGCCTCGGCATGTATCTGAGCGATGGCGCAATGGCCATCTTCGGCCTCGACGGACAGAAGGGCATGGGCAGCCGTAGTGCGATCGCCGCCGGCCGCGACATGCTTCGGGCCGTAAGAATGCTCAATCGCGAATTCGGATCTGCGTTACCGATGCCTCTGCGGATCGGCATCGGCATCCACAGTGGCCCGGCCATGATCGCGCGCGTTGGGGACGACGAGCGCGGCTATATCGTCACCGCCCTTGGGGAAACAGTCAGCATCGCCAGCCGGCTCGAGAACGCAACCAAGGAGATGCTGGCCGACATGCTGGTCTCCGAAGCTGCCGTGCACGCTTCAGGCTTGCGGCTGTCGGGAGCGACGGTGCGTGACGTGCCGATGCGCGACCGCGACGAGCCAATCAAGGCCTATGCCTACTCGGATCCGGCGAAAGCCACCCGTGAGGAAGCGCAGCCCGAAATGGCGGGCGAGGCGTCATGAGCCGCCTCGATAGCTTCATCAGTCGTCTGCAGGCTCAGAAAGTCCTGCTGGAGGCCGCGGCTCGTCTAATCAACAACGCAGGCGAACGACTCCCAGGACCGGTGATAGAGCTGGGCCTCGGCAACGGCCGCACTTACGATCATTTGCGTGAGATCCTGCCGAGCCGTCGGATCATCGCTTTCGACCGCTCTTTGGACGCAAATCCACGCAGCGTTCCGGCGACAGATGATCTCATCATTGGTGAGATAGAAATCACCGCTCCTGAATTCGGGGCCAGGTTCGGCGCCATCGCAGCCCTCCTCCATGCGGATCTGGGCAACGGTGTTCCGGCAGACGAAATCCGCCTGCAACGATGGCTTCCGGAAATCGTGGTGCAACTGGTCAGGCCAGGCGCTTTCGTCGTCACGTCGACCGAGCTTCACCACCCGTCCCTGGAGTCCCAGGCGTTGCCGCCGGGTGTGGCACCGGGACGCTACTTCATGTACCGGCGGGATTGACCTATCGGCCACACGGCCGACCGTCGCATTTGTCCAGCGGGCGTACTCAGGTTAGCTTCCCGCCACCACCCGAGGCGGTCCGTTCAGAGGGAGTCTACCCGTCATGCCGATCCTGAACCGCGTCGCAGGGATGCACGAGGAGCTCACGGAGCTTCGCCGGGACCTGCACGCGCATCCCGAGATTCTTTACGAGGTGCATCGAACGGCCGGCATCGTTGCGGAGAAGCTCAAGGCCTACGGCTGCGATGAGGTGGTGCCCGGGATAGGCCGCACCGGCGTCGTGGCCGTGATCAGAGGGCGCGCCAACGATTCCGGCAAGGTGATCGGACTCAGGGCCGACATGGATGCGTTACCCATCGCCGAAGCGACCGGCCTGCCCTACGCCTCGACCGTTCCCGGCCGCATGCATGCTTGCGGGCACGACGGCCACACGACGATGCTGCTCGGCGCCGCCCGCTACCTCTGTGAGACGCGCAATTTCAACGGCACCGTCGTGCTGATTTTTCAGCCTGCTGAGGAAGGCGGAGCGGGTGCCAAGGCGATGATCGACGACGGCCTGCTCGACCGCTGGGGCATTCAGGAGGTGTATGGCATTCACAACCAGCCCGGTATGCCCGTCGGCAGCTTCGGCCTGCGTCCCGGGCCGCTGATGGCCTCGTCCGACCGGGTCTACATCACGATCGACGGCAAGGGCGGACACGCGGCCAAGCCGCATCAGTGCATCGACACGGTGCTGGTCGGGGCGCACGTGATCACGGCTCTCCAATCCGTCGTCTCGCGCAACGTCGATCCGCTTGAATCGGCGGTCGTCTCGATTTGCATGTTCCACGCCGGCGACGCGCAGAACGTCATCCCGGCGCAGGCGAAGCTGACAGGCACGGCGCGATCCCTGCAGCCGCATGTCCGCGATCTCCTGCAAAAGCGCATCGTCGAAGTCAGCGAGGCGACGGCTGCCATGTTTGGCGCCCGGGCAGAGGTGGTCTATCGGCGGGACTATCCGGTGACCCGCAACCATGACCGCGAGACCGCATTCGCTGCCGCCGTAGCTGCCGATGTCGCTGGCAAGGACAAGGTCAACACGGACGTGCCGCCGGTCATGGGCGGGGAGGATTTCTCGTTCCTGCTGGAACAGCGCCCTGGAGCATTCATCTTCATGGGCAACGGCGACAGCGCCGGCCTGCACCACCCGGCGTACAATTTCAACGACGAGGCCATTCCCGTCGGCGTCTCCTATTGGGGCCGGCTCGTCGAGATGGCCATGCCCGCCTGAGCGCCGGCCAGCTCACTCTGCAATGTTCGGAGATCGTGGCCCGAGCGCGATCAGCGCGCTTCGGTCCCGCCGTGAACCGTTTAAGATCAGGAAGCACAGTTGGACTCCACGATGATGATCTGGGCCGGCCAAATCTCTCGCGGTTTGCTCGGGGTCGTTGCAAGCGCCCTGCTTCTGGCGATCTGCAATGCGCCCGCAGCGGCCGGAACGCTCGATGAGGTGCGCGCACGCGGGCACGTGCTCTGTGGTGTCGCCGATGGCCCGCTCGGATTTTCCCATATCGACGAGCAAGGCGTCTGGTCGGGTCTCGATGTGGACTTCTGCGCAGCTCTGGCGGCTGCCATTTTCGGCGACAAGTCGGCCGTCAAATACCGTCCGCTGATGCTCGCGGAGCGGTTCTCGGCGCTCAGGGCGGGTGATGTCGACCTGCTCGGACGCAGCGCCACCTGGACGCTGAGCCGCGACATGGATCTCGGCGTGCGCTTCGTCGATACGTTGTTCCATGATGGCCAAGCCGTCATGGTCAAGCGTGCACAGGCCGTCACCAGCGTCCTGGAGCTGAGCGGCGCCACCATTTGCGTGCTGGCCCAGACGCCGGCCGCACGGCACGTCTCCGAATACTTCGCCAAGCGCGAGATGCAGCTCACCGTGCTCTCGTTCGAGAAGTGGGACGCGGCCGTAGAGGCCTATCTCAACGGAAGGTGCACCGCTTTGAGCGCAGATCTATCGACGCTCGCCCTCGTGCGCGCCACGATCGATGGCGCGGGCGCGCATCAATTCCTGCCGGAAATGCTGTCCAAGGAGCCGTTGGGTCCCGTTGTGCGCCAGGGCGATCCCCAGTGGTTCGGCATCGTGCGCTGGGTTCTTTATGCACTCATTGCTGCCGAGGAGCTCGGTGTCACCAGCAGTAACGCAGCAGAGTCTCGGCAATCGAAAGTCGTCGAGGTGAGGCGCCTTCTCGGCACCGAGGGTGACCTCGGCGCCTCGCTCGGGCTCGGACGCGATTGGGCCTATCAAGCGATCAGGCAGGTCGGGAACTATGGCGAAGTGTTCGAGCGGAATGTCGGCATGCGCTCGCCCCTGAAGCTCGAACGGCGGGCGAACGGCCTCTGGTTCAACGGCGGCCTGATGCAGGCGCCGCCGGTCCGGTAATGCGAAGTGAAGTCGTGAGGTCGTGAAATCGTGAAGTCGTCAGGTCGCTCATTCGCGATTTGGCGATCTCACGATCTCACGACGCCCCTACTGCATCACCACCTCGACCTCGGCGACCTCGCCAGCGGTCACGGAGAAATCGCGCCAGAACGCCTGCCCGCCGGATCGCGCCGTCGCTGTGTACTGACCCGGCGCCAGAATGTGCGTTGGCAAAGCGCCGACGCTCTCGACGACGACCTCGCCGCCGGCATCGAGGATATTCCAGTGCGTGTCGGGCAGCGCCTCGCCGCCGGCACGCGTCACCAACTTGAAGGTGACCTTGGCGGCCGAGTGGGTGACGCTGGCCTCGGTCAACTTGCCTGCCTCGACCGTCACGTCGGCACTGACGTGGGCGTTGGCGTCCCCGTAGGTCGATACGATGTGGTAGATGCCCGAATTGAGGCGGACGATCACGCCGGGGCGGGCCCCGCTCAGAATGCGAGCCCGATTGCCGAACTGGTCGCGCTCGTCGGAGAACACGTCGTAACTGATGCTGTTCGGCGGCGCGGTCTGGCCGTTGTTCACCAGCGCCGTCACGCGCAACCCGCCCGCATTCAGCACGAACGGCTCCACCGATTGCACGCCCGGCTTGACGGTGATGCGGCGCGTCAGGTGCGCACGGCCGAAAGCGGCGTTCACGTAATAGTCGCCAGGCGGGAGGCGCAGCACGGGGCTCGCTTCACGCCGCGTAACGACGAGATCCTTTTCGCTCGGCCTGCCGTCGTCCTTGTTGTCCTTGAACACCCGCCAGACGAGCCCGGATTCGATCCGCTGGCCGTCCTGCGTCAAGAGCGCGACGAGCGTCACCTGCGTCTCGTTGGGGTCGCTCGCTTTGCCGGCCTTGGGCCTCGTCGAGGGCTGCCAGGGGATGACGGTCGTGTTGGGTGCCGCTGGTGGCGAAACGGGATCGGCCGTCCCGCTTTCATTCACCTCGGTGTTCATGGGCCAGGCGCTGATGGACTGCTGCTGCGCGCGCGCCTCACCCATAATCGTCGCTATCGCGAGCACCCCAAGCAGCGTGGCGCCCCATCGCCAAAGACCCGAAGAGACATGCGTCATCGGATCACCCCACCCGTTGCGAACCACACTCGTCTGAAAGGCAAACGCTGCCCCGACCGATCGTTCGGCATACCGCCTGATTGTGTTATTCGAGCGCCATATCAAGTTGACGCACCTCGCCGGGGTGGAGCTCGACGGTCTGCTCCAGGCGCCGCTCCCGGGTCTCGGCCCGCACGGTATAGACCCCTGCAGCCAGGAAATCGCGCGGCTCCGGCTCCATTGTCCGCCATACGACTTGCCCCGAGCTGTCGCGCACGTCCCAGAACACGTCACCGCCGCTGAGAGGCAGCCCGCCATACGACAGACGAAGCTCGAGCCGGCCGGCCGACGGCTGAAGCACCAGGGACTGCTCGCTGGCCTCGCTCAATTCCACCTCGCGTGAGGCGACGGCATTGAGGCGTCCCACCCGAACTTCGACCCGATAGCGGCCAGCGGGTAGCTGCAGCGTCGGATCGGAGCGAATGGAGCGTGCCACCGGACCATCTGCGTTGCCGTCGAGCTGGAACACGCGCCAGGTGGCCTTCTCGATGGCGGGCGGCGTCTCGCCCGGCAATTGAGCCGAAAGTGAAATGCGCGCCAGCTTGAGATCGACGATCCGCCTCACGTCATCGCCAGCGCCGAGCGGAATGAGCTCGCGGATCTCTGCAGCACCCTTGCGCGCGACCAGATGGTAGGTCCCCGCCGGCAGCTTGAATTCGGCCCGGCTTGCCGCCGAGCGCGCCACCTCGCGGCGCCCGTCGGGAGCCGCCGGATCGTCCTCCAGAATGCGGAACAGCACCTCGTCGGCCGGCGTCTCGAGCCCGATGAAGTCGCGCGCCTCGACCCGGATACGGCCCACGGCAGTCGCCAGCGGCGGAGCGCCCCTGCTTCCGCTCGGCACGACGATGCTCCGTTCGGCGCGGAACTGGCCGTCCTGCAGCACGATGCGATAGCTTCCCGCCGGCACGAACAGCTCTCGTTCGCTGGCCGGACCGAGCCAGACCACCTCGCCCTCGGCTTCGTCGTCGCCCTGCTTCATCAAGGTGATGACGGCGTCAGACGAAACCTCGCCGCCGGCCTCGGAAAACGGAGCGGCCGAGAGCTGGATCACACCTGCGTCGAGCGCCACCGTGACCGGCGTCGGTCGGTTCGCTGCCACCTTCACCGACTGCTTCACGGTGACCAAGTCGCGGCTTGCCTCGATCTCATAGTCGCCGGGCGGCAAGGACAGGCGCGGTGCGATCTCTGTCGTCTCGACGATCGGCGCTTTCGAGGCCTTCCCGTCCCCGCCCGCGGAATAGACACGCCACGTCACGGGCTCGTCGATCGCCTCACCGCCTTCGGCCAACGCGGCGGTCAGGCGCAGGCCCGGCGGTCCGAGCTCGTCGCGGGAAATGGCCTTCGGTTTCGGCACCTGCAGCCCGCCGGTATCCAGGCTTGCCAGCCGCAGCGCCTCGGCCACCGCAGGGGCGACCGCATCGGCTGCGGTCACGTGGAAGTGCTTGCCGCCCGTGATCCGTGGCACGCAGGCGATGCGCTCCGCATCCTCCGGCTTGGTGCCGATACTCACGACGTGAATGGCGAGCCCCGGGCGCGCTCGGTGCAGCTCACCCGCCATCTGGCACGGATCATTCTGGCAGTTGTCGTAATCGTCATGGATGAGGACCAGGCTCTCTCGTCCCTCGCCTCCAGGCAGCACGTCCGCAGCGGCGACCATGGCGAGCGTCAGCGGCCCGCGGCCCTTGGGGTTCAGCGGTTCCAGGGGAGCCAGCAGCTTCTGCGGGTCGACGGGGCCGAGGCCGACCGCCTGCTCGACGTCCGAACAGTCCCCGCGGCGGCGATGACCGAAAAGCACGAGCCCGATCTCGGTGGAGCGGTCGAGCGCCGGCACGGCCTGGCGCAAGGCCTCGCGCGCGATGGTGAACTTCGCATCCGAGCTGCCCGGCATTTTGCCCCACATGGAGCCGGATCCGTCGAACACGATCTGCACCCGCACCGGCTCGTCGGCAGCCGCCGGGCCAGCGAGCAGCACGGCAACCGCCGCCGACGACGCCGCGACCAGCGCCGGGAGCGTCCCCACCGAGGCGATCGTTCGCAGCACGTCTGCAAGCCTGCGCATCATGAATTCCGGATGCCCTTTCCCGATCCCGCCGCGGCCCGGATTGTACCGCAATCCGAATTGCGATAGCGAGGTTCTATCCGACATTGCCCACGAGGACATCCGTCGTGTCATCCCTGATCGACATGCTGCTGACGCGCCGCTCGTCGAAACCTGCGCTGCTGCGCGAGCCGGGCCCGAGCGCTGACGAGTTGCAGCAGATACTCACTGCCGCCGCCAGGGTGCCGGACCACAAGAAGCTGGTGCCGTGGCGCTTCATCGTGTTCGAGGGCGAGGCGCGCGCGAAGTTCGGCGAGGTGCTGGCCGAGGTTTGCGCCGCCGAGGAGACGCCGGAGCCCTCGCCCGTCCGCCTCGACACCGAGCGCGCCCGTCTCACCCGCGCGCCCGTCGTCGTCGCCGTCATCTCGCGCGTAGTGGAAAAGCCCGGTGCGCCCGAGTGGGAGCAGATCCTCTCCGCCGGCGCCTGCTGCTTCAACCTGTGTCTCGCGGCCAACGCGCTCGGCTACGGCACGTCCTGGATCACCGAATGGTATTCCTACAGTCCCGGCGTCCGCAAAGCCTTGGGGTTGGCCGACAACGAGCGGGTTGCGGGCTTCATCTACATCGGCACCGCGACCGAAAAACAACCTGACCGCGAGCGCCCTGCCCTCGCCGACATCGTCACCCGATGGCCGGGATAGCCTTGAGGCTCATTGCGTATTGCGAGAGGCGTAAACCAGGATTGCTGTCTTCGATGGAGAAGTGAGCGTTGGGGTGGGGCGGTCACCGGGCCTATATTGAACACAATCCTTCCCGGCCCTTTGGGCCAGATCGTCGAGGAGACCCGAGGTGTTCTACGAAACGGCGGACAACAGGCATGGCCTCAAGCGTGACCCGTGGAAGGCGCTGGTCGTGCCGCGGCCCATCGGCTGGATCTCCTCGATCAGCAAGGACGGCGTGTGCAATCTGGCGCCATACAGCTTCTTCAACGCGGTGAGCGCCAACCCGCATTACGTCCTTTTCGGCTCGGGCGGGCGCAAAGATAGCGTGCGCAACATCGAGGAGACGGGAGAGTTCGTCTGCTCACTGGCGACCTGGGAGCTGCGCTATCACATGAACACGACCTCGGCCACCGTGCCGCCCGGTGTCGACGAGTTCCCGCTCGCGGGCCTGACGGCCGCCCCCTCGCGCCTCGTCCGCCCGCCGCGCGTCAAGGAGAGCCCCGTCGCGCTGGAGTGCAAGTACTGGAAGACCGTCGCGCTGCCCACGGACGGCAAGGGCGAGGACCATTACGTCGTTTTCGGCCGCGTGGTCGGCATCCACATCGACGACCGCTTCATCAAGGACGGCCTCGTCGACACCACCGCCATGCGCCCCATCGCCCGGCTTGGCTACATGGATTACTCGCTGGTGACGCCGGAAACGCTGTTCACGATCTTCCGGCCGAAGGTGGATGAGGAGGGGAACATTATCGACGTGCCGAAGGCGGCGGAGTGAGCTCCATCAAACCGCCATTCAGCTAGACGACAAAAACCTAAGCATTTCTCGACCAAGCCTTTCTAGGCTCGGTGGTTCCTTACCCTCATTCCAAAGAATTTCAATGTGCTTACCAATGTGTATTGGGTTCTTTGCGTAGCTTCCAGTAGGGTCTCCCAAGTTTTTAGTCGCTCGACCGAAAGCCCGATCCCAGTCCGCAGCGCCAACCTCATCTCTTCGAACATTGCCAAAATTTGATGGCCACTGAACAAAGCGGTCTCCCCACACAGTATCGATCGGGAATGGTATATTTGGGTTACCACCGAGCACCGAAAGTAGAGCCTTATTATCTTTCTCATGCTTCGGGCGCACATCTTTGTTTGTAATATTTCCGTCGGCGTCGAAAACAACAAAAGTGGGAATGCCTAACGACTCAGCGATGGCGCTCGGTTCCAATAAGTATCCTTTACCGTTTACGGGGATGATGTGTGCGCCGAGACGCCTAAAGTTTTCCCATTCCTCTGATAACACCAGCCAACTAGTTAAGTAGGCTTGGTCTTCCAGACCTTCGACGAACACCAGCTTGCGTGCAAAAAACATTTCATTGAGGTGCGGTTGCAACGCCTGATGCAATCGTGCCTGCTGTGCTGGGGGCTTAATCGGTCTCTCACCCCATACGGCAGCAATCCGATTGGCGATTGTCTCAAAATCGACATAGGTTACGCCTGAGCAGTTTGATTTGGAATTACGACGCACCATCCTTATGCTTTCAAAATATCGACCAGAAACAAATAGGGGGCTGTGAGTTGAAACGAGTACTTGAGCGTTGCCGCCGCTAAGGGTTTGCAGGACGCTAGCAAGGTGACGGGCCTGGGGTGGATGCTGATAGAGCTCTGGTTCCTCGCATCCCAATATCAGAGTTGGCGCATCGCGGTCGTCTGCAGACGCAAGCTCTTGGAGTAGTGCTAAGAGATATGAACGCTGCAGACCATGCCCAAATCGCACTAAGTCACCCTCAAATGCGCCTTCGGAGGCGAGCAGTCTTGCGACAGGCTCATCAATCTGAACCGATTTCTTCGGGTCCTCACTCCATATCAGACGAGCCTTAGCTTCTGGATGCGCCCACCGCTGCATCTTCTCTGATAGAGAACGCGAAAGACCCTGAAGAACTGACCCCTGGGAATCCAGCAATTCGCGATATTTTTCGAGCGCCGAATCCCTTATACGTTTTAAGTCATCCTCGAACTTTACTTTTGCCCGAACCGTCCTTGCTAAGATTCGACCTAAAGCTGTATTTCGAGCCTCGACATTCTCCTTTGTAACGTCCTTAACGGCCGGCACATATATCCACTGTACGTACTTGGCGAGCCGATTACTGCCTTTGCTAAATCCGTAGAACTGATCCTCGCTTGGGATTAGCATGCACTTGTCTGGATGGGCTTCTTCATACTCCCGTAAAGCGCTTCGCATTCCCTCTTTAGTACTTACGGCTCGTAAAATCTGGATTTCCGTACGAATTTTGTCGTATTCTGCTCTGAGATCGGCGACAGGAGCCCCACCGTTGTATAACTCGAAAAACTTCGAGAATCTTTTCATAGCGCGGCGCTGCCCCCACTGACGAACAGCTGCCGTGCCCGTAGCTTCATCGAAAACCGCTCTTGCTGTCACGACTAACTCATTTTGCCGATAGTACTCAGCAAAGTCGTGCTGCGCCTCAGCTGAAAGATCGCCAAAGGTAACGGTTATCTCAATTGGATCTCGCGTGTCGCTCCCATTGAAGTCCTCTTTGTCCAATTCACTAACGCTGACAGGGGATCCTTCGGCTTCTCTGAAGAATATATTAAGAGCGCAAAGTATTGTAGATTTGCCTGCGCCGTTGGGTCCGACGAACGATGTGTAATCATCAAGCGCAATCGAACAATCCTTGAAGGATCTGTAGTTCTTAATTGCAATGTTCTTTATTTTCATGACTCCTCTCAGGATATTTCCACGGAGTAGATGCACACCAACATCATGACTTTGCTTCAATGCAATCAGTGCACGGTATATCGCGCTGCGTTGCGCTTGGCTAGCGTCAATAGGGCTCTATTAGGGTTTAGACGCTGGGAGACCGGCTGCCTACAGCTCCAACTCCCACGTCTCCCCCACAAGATCCTTCCCGAAGCTGTGGTGAGGCTCGCTGTGGACCAGCTGGAAACCAGCAGCCTGGTAAATCTTGCGCGCACCCGTCAGCACATCGTTGGTCCAGAGCGTCATGCGCCTGTAGCCTACCGTGCGGGCGTGCGCGATGCAGTCCTCCACCAGACGGCGGCCGATGCCGTGGCCGCGGGCATCGGGCTCGACGTAAAGCAGCCGCAGCTTGGCGATCTCGTCGGTCTTCCTGACGAGGAAAACGGAGCCGACGATGCGGCTGTCCAATTCCGCGATCCATGCGCGCTCCTTGGCCGGATCGAAGTTCTCGACAAACTCCGCGCAGACCTTGGCGACCAGCGCCTCGAAGGTGCCGTCCCACCCGTACTCGGCCGCGTAGAGCGCGCCGTGCCGATGGATGACCCAGCCCAAATCGCCGGGGCGGAGGTCGCGGAATGTGCACTGCGGCTGCGGGCGCTCCTCGGCGAGCAGCGCTTCCGCCGTCGACAGTGCGGCGACGAGGCGGGCGCGGTCGCGGGCGCCGAGCGGCGCGAGCAGCTTCTGCACCTCCTGATCCGATCTCTGGTTGATCTCGCCGAACGCGCGCCGGCCCAGCGGCGTCAGGTCGAGCAGGTATTGGCGGGCGTCCGTCTCCGATGGCCGGCGCGCGATGAACCCGCGCTCCTCGAGGCTCTTGATGAGGCGGCTGACATAGCCCGCATCGAGCCCGAGGTCGGCAACGAGATCGGAGGCCGTCGTCCGCTCGCGGACGGCGATCTCGTAGATGATGCGCGCTTCGGGCAGCGTGAACGCACTGCCGAGCAGCGCCTCCTGCAGCACGCCCATCCTCCGGGTGTAGAAGCGCGAGAACCTGCGGACGCTGGCAACGGCCTGGTCGAGACTGGCGGTGGTCATCGGGGCAGTTCGATGATTGATGATCGACAGTCCCGAGAGTGGCGGGAGATTGTTGCTTTTGTCAAGTATCCGTCTACGGAGCGCGCCGTCAGCGGTCAGAGCAGCCAAGTCAGCACCAGTCCCAGGCTCGCGGCGAAGATCGCAAGCAATGTCACGATGGCCAGCACGTTCAGCCAGAACGAGTTGGTGCTGTCGCCCATGATGGTGCGGTTGTTGGTCATGAGCACGATGAGCAGGAAGAGCGGCGGCGCGGAGAAGCCCTGGACGATGCCGGCGTAGACCAGGAAGTGCATCGGGTTGATGCCGAGGAAGTTGAGGAGAACCGCGGCGGCCGTCACGCCGCCGATGATGACATAGAAGACCTTGTCCTCGCTCGCCTTGGCATTGAGGCTCGCTTTCCAGCCCATCGCCTGGCAGAAATCGTACGCGGCGCCGATGGTCATGACGGGGACGGCAAGCAGACCAACGGCGACAAGCCCGACGGTGAAAAGGATGTAGGCGCCCTCTCCGGCCAGCGGCCGTAAGGCAGCTGCCGCCTGTGCGGCCGTCGTGATGTCGGTCTCTCCGGCTTTGTGCAGCGTCTCGGCCGTCGAAAGCATGATGAAGTACATGATGACGTTCGAGAACAGCATTCCCGTCAGAACGTCGTTGCGGGATTGCCTGAGCTCCTGGCGTGTGGCGCCGCGGCGCTGCTCAAGCGTCGTGCGGCCCTCGGCGATCTCCTCCTCGACCTCGACGTTGCTTTGCCAGGTGTAGATGTACGTGGACAGCGATGCGCCGATGATGGCGACCAGCATCGACAGGAACTCACGCGAGAATTCAATCTTCGGAATGAAAGTGCCGCGCAGGACCTCCCAAGGGTCGGGCTCGGCGAGTATGGCCGAGGCGATATAGGCGAAAAGGATGAGGGCGAGCCAGCGGAACGTGTTCCGGATCACCTTGTAGGAGCCGAGGATTTGCAGGATCAGAATGATGGTGGCGACCACCACGACGATGATCGGGATCGGCACCGGAATGAACAGGTTCAGCGCCGCGGCCATGCCGCCAAGGTCTGCAGCGGCCTCGACG